>Ga0214919_10000541_pt1 | contig 64242 bp, 69 predicted proteins | sample LL1503_MetaG_FD_177994 | JGI IMG/M metagenome (GOLD analysis project Ga0214919, IMG submission 177994) | Freshwater microbial communities from Lake Lanier, Atlanta, Georgia, United States - LL-1503 | ecosystem: Environmental > Aquatic > Freshwater > Lake | place: USA: Georgia | collected... | reverse complement strand
TTTGTAATTTCGACAAGCAAAGGTGCTGCTTCCCATGCTTCTCGTGCTGCTTCTCCTCCTTCTCGTGCTGCTGCTTCTCATGCTGCTGCCGGTGGCTTTGTAATTTCGACAAGCAAAGGTGCTGCTGCTTCTTCTCGTGCTGCTGCTTCTCCTTCTCGTGCTGCTCCTTCTCATGCTGCTCCTTCTCATGCTGCTTCTCTTTCTCATGCTGCTGCCGGTGGCTTTGTAATTTCGACGAGCAAAGGTGCTTCTCCTTCTCATGCTACTGCTGGTAGCGGTATCTACTCTTCGTTCGATTTGGTCGGTAGTGACTCGGAACAGGGGGAGGTTTATAAAGTTCATAAATCTACAACGACAAATAAGGTTAACCTTGTATCTGGTCCAAATGTCATTTCTTTTACAACTGGGTCACTCGAAACCGGACTTCATACATTCCATCACGCATGTTTGTATATAATACCTAATAGTAGATACTGTTTTGTAATAGACTCATGGTCGACCTCTAAAGGAGAAACATTTAATTGTAGACCATTAGAAGTTAAGCTATTTTATGTTGACCACATTATACAAGCATTAAATAGATTAAATTCTCATGGAATTTCACCTAAAGAATTAATACAAATATTTAACGCTTATTTTATTCCAGTTAATCCGGATATGTTTGCAACAAAAGTAATGAATGGAACCATTAGATCAGTAAATGTATATACAGTTAATCCAAGTTTTATAAAAAGAGTTTTTGCTATATGCAAAGATCGAATTACATCAGGAAAACAAACAAAAAGTGCTTATGGTGGAGGAAAGCCTCGTAATAAAACTAGAAAACTACGCAAGAAGTCTAAAAGGTGTAGTAAACATAAAACATAATTTTGTAGTTACGGGATTTTACAATTTTGAGGGGATCCTTCCCAACTATGCTCATCTTTGCTTGATTCGACGACTTTCTCTGAAAATTGGGGAAATATTTCGCTGCATAATTTTATAGGCAGGGTAAACGCGTCTGCATAAACTGGTCTTGCGACTTTTTTTTGATTTTAGTATCCTTTGGTATCCTTGGAAAAAGTCAGTAACAAATATGTTTCGGTTTAAGCAGATAACATTACCGTTATGGTAACATTTTTGGAAGCAAATTTTTGGGACCAAATTTTGGACATTTTTAGTATCCTTGAAGGATACCAAATTTCCCAAAAAGTCGTTTTTGAAGAAAAAAGGAGAAAAAAAGATGCAGCGGACTTTTTTACATTTTTTCGGTAATCGCTGCATTATGCAGCGAAACCAGTTTTTCCGGTTTTTTCGACAAGGAAGTCTACCACTATTTTCATTTTGGACATTTTAAAAATGTCCATTTTCAAAAAGTAGACCTATTTTGTTCTCCAATTATCGGAATGGGTAATTTATGCAGTGGATAACCATATGAAACATTGTTATCTGTTATGCAGTTGGTTAGGAATCTACCTCGTTACGAATTTATTTATTAGCCAAATTTATTATAGTTTCATAATATATATATGGGATCAACAGTTGTTAAAGAGATTGTTATTATGGGGGTGATCCTCGTCTGTTTAGACAGTGCCTTTATAGCAATGAATTATAATGCGTATGCGGATCAGGTAGCTACTATTCAGAGAACAGTGATGATAGTGAACCCGGTGGGTCTGGTATTAGCCTATCTCTTCCTCATCGGAGGTCTTTATTTCTTCATTGTTAGAAAGCGAAGACCCATAGATGAGGCATTTATCTATGGAATTGTTTTATACGGAGTCTATGATTCCACCAATTATGCCATGATAAAAAAATGGTCGCCCAGTTTGGCATCAATAGATACTTTATGGGGTGGAACACTGATGGCCGTCACTACTGCTGCGACCTATACTGTATTAGGTCTTACACCAATGAAGATGTAAATTTGCACCAATAGTTAGGGTCCATACTTATTGCAGAAATCGATCCCGCTCATCTGCACCACGGTTGCCGAACCAATGCTCTTTTCTTGCGTTTCACTGCTTTGTTCATCGGTTTCAAAGTTCCACAAATGATAAAATTCCTCTTCTATCTCCTCTGTTGGAAACACGATGCATCTTTGTTCGTCATCGACTACGCCTTGATACTCTTCAATTCGGTCTAGCCATATTGGACATCTGGCAGCATAGTATAACCAGTGCTTTCTGTATTCTTCAGTAAAGTCTCGGATTGGATTGTTGAATAATTGGTTGACCTCTTTCCTTGTTTTATACCTACACACCTCTTTTAAATAGAGCCGAGGTGTGGTAACCGGTTTGGTATCATATCCTTTGATCACATCGGGTGTTAGTCGAATAAGAAACGTATTGCTTTTACTTTTTTCATTCTTTTTTACTTCTTTTGGATCACACTGTATGAACGAAGTGATATTATACTGTCGCCGACAAAGAGTGGCGACGATGGAACCTACATCGGCCGTGTCGACAAACTTGCGTAACTTTTTATTACACTTTTCATAAAACGTTTCGTAAATGGAGAAGAGATATTCGGAAACTTCATCCTCTACCTCTACTTTTTCTTCTCCTTTTTCTTTTTCTTCTCCTTTTTCTTTTTGTTTATTGGACCCAGCAGTCGAGTGATAAAGTTCATACACCCAGAAAAGGGCTTCATCGACATTTCGATCGAGGAGGGCGAGAAGGAGGGATTGTTTGACCTCCCGTTTGGAATAGAGGTAGCGGGTAAGCTGGAGGTCGTTCATTATTATTATTATTGTGATTTTAGATCATATTTGAAAAAAGAAGGTATTATTTCAATTTTTCACAACTTATTTTCCTTCTACACCTTTTCTCATATACACTGATAAACATTTCAAATTTTACACTGATAAAATTCTACTTGTATAAACGCGGATTCTTTAGGATAAAGTTTTTTGGCCGTTCTCCATAAAGTAAGAAGACCCTCCAGAATGTCAGAATAGTCATGTTGACCCGATTCATAGTCATAATATTTTATGGTTTGATTCAAGACGTTCAACAATTCCAATAGAAATGTATCATATTTCGTTTCATTATCCCATACTCTAGTATATCCACTATGAAATTCGATGAGCGACACTAGGAATGCCACCTGATCTGCTGTTAATTCCCGTTGCTCTTTTGTAATGCGCCGCGCCTTATCTAACATGACAAACGTTCTAGCCAACAGTTTGACATGATGATCGTGGGTAACAATAACAGTCTGTAAGTCGACAGTAGGATCTTCTATTTTTGCTGCTACTGCAACTTGAAGTTGTTGAAATGACTCTGATAACTGAGAAGTCAGACCCGCCATACGTTGTTGGAACATTTCGACAAGGGGTGTTGACATGATAACAATGTTTCGTTTAGTATCAATAATTGTAATGATACTAAAAGTTTCAATTTTTTGGATGAATAAACCTTTTATAAAACGTTTTATACGTATTTTGTAGTTTATCAAACCGCATATTGAATCGGCCGTCTACCATTTGAGGATCAATGTTCTCGACGACCGCCTTGTCTTGAAGCATGGTTTGATGCATCATACTTTCAGTAAGTTTGTCACCAATCGGATTCTTCCAAAAGTTGCGATAGGTCTTTACGAAAAGCCGGGTTTTGGTTTCGCTAATGGGGAGGGCAAAGGTGATGACTGTGCTGACGAAGTCGCCGAAGATCACGCGCGCCACCGTTGTATGAGGTAGATAAAATTCGTTTTCTATCACCATCTCTCTATTCCCGAAATATTGGTAGGCCATGGAGTTTTCACCCGCCTCGTAAGCATAGGATGTTTTCCAATGATACGGCGCAATTTCATGGGGAGGTTTTAACTCTTTCGGAGCAGGACGTTTTCGGTTGCCGAATGTGTGGACAAATCCTATGTGCATGACGTCGAGTGAGTTCTCACTTACAACGCGCGAATAACAATTGAAGTCCATATTTAGAAAGACGCAGCTCGCCAAACTAGCAATTTCATTCGTTTCTTCAAAAATGTTGGTAACGATATCACTCTCCTTGCATAGATAAGTATTGAGCCAAATCCACCCATTCTTTTCGACAGCGCGATAACTATCAACATGTGCGCTGGCAATCATTCTGTCCTTATCGAAATCAATACCAGGGACCTTCGTTAATAGACCCTTGTCGCTAAATTCATATCCATGATATGGACACGTAGCGCAATTGTTCGTGATAGAACCTCCAGATAAAGAAGCGCCTCTATGAGAACACACGTCGTCTAATGCTTTAAATTGTCCAGCTTCATTTTTCCAAACGACATAAGATTTGTTCCAGATCGTAGCCTTTTTAGGGATATTGGTTTCAAAATCGGAGGTTTGGCCAATGACATACCACTGTAGGTCATATTTAGTCTGTTCAGGGAGGACATGATAAGGTTGCTTATAGATAGAAAACCCTTGACTAAATGGGGAAAAGAACAAAAGTAAAAGATATTGCCACATCATGAATATTGTATTCACAATAGTAATCTTTATACAATATACAAATAAATTATTTAACTATAGTATATGCCCAAAACATTGAGGCGGAGAAAAGCAAACCGCAAGTCTTCAAAACGACTTCACGTAACAAAATTAGAGCATCCTACCACCGCAAAAAAATCGCAAATTGTGCGACATTTTTTAGAAATACTGACCACCGTGAAATTATATCATTGGAAAACGCGATCTTTTGCTCAACACAAGGCAACCGACGAATTGTATGATCGCTTAAATGGGCATATTGATAAATTCGTTGAGGTTTTGCTAGGAAAGGATGAATCGCGTGTCTCCCTTTTAGAACAAAAATTGGGTCCAGTGGATAGCAAAGATAAAGACGATTTTAAACAGCGTATTTTTGCATTCCGACACTATCTTACTGAGATGCATTTGTGCTTAGATCCTATTCAAGATACAGATCTATTGAGTATACGCGACGAGATTTTAGCGGATATTAACCAATTCTTATACTTAATGACCTTTGATCAATAAAAAGAAGACGAGCAGCAGGGTCAACCTCTGCAGCAAAGACCCCTTCAACAAAGACCCTTCAATAAAGACCCCTTCAACAAAGACTCCTTTGCTAGAGGGTTGGTATAGATAGACATCAGACCTCTTAGCATGTTGTTTTTATTACAACTGGTTTTCCCAAGTTCTCTCAATCTTAGAAAGGCTGAGGTTTTCCAAACTTGCAGCCGTTTCTGTAAACTATTTCGCCAATGCCTCTGAACCAACCGTAACCAATAGGTCTTGTTTATAGCTGAATAAGATAAATCTGGCAAAATATGAAGTTTTATAATATTGACATGCGGTTCGCCCATAGGATACATGCTATAATCCCTCAAATACCCGAGTATATCTTCGTGTTTATATTTTAGGTAGACACGAGGAGAAATAGTATTGACCAACAATATTACGCGTTCAGTCATATAGAATTGCATTCCTAAATAGTAGGAGCCATCCATGCGGTCTTCGTATAAGAAATCTTGATCATCTTGGAATATTTCATCATATAAATCATCTTCTTGTTGCATTAATATCAAATTATATACAATATAGAAAGATCGATTCAATTTTTTATCGTAAAAAAGAAGATAAACAGAATAATAGATACTATAGAAATGAACCGAGTAGAACAAATGGCCAAGGTTCAAAAAGAGGGATTGGAACTATTTGCAAGAAAGAATGCAGACTACGGCGATGCATTTGCAAAATATGGGATTATCGGAGTATTGATGAGAATAGAAGATAAACTTCAACGGTCCATGTCTATCACTAAAAATGGGGTGAATTTAATAAACGATGAGGGCATTCGAGATACATTATTAGATCTTCATAACTATGCTGCGATGGCCTTATTATTGATAGATGAATAATTATTCGGTTGTAATATTACATTTGATAATATTACAAAAAAAAACAGATGGTCTGAAGTGGTTAACTTGGACACCCGACCTGGGACTCGAACCCAGAACCTCAAGATTAGAAGTCTTGCGCTCTATCCAATTGAGCCAGCCGGGCAACAAAGGTCAGTTTTTTAGGAGTTCTGACAACTCATTTCCTACACCGGGAATCGAACCCGGCTCTCGGCCTTGAAAGGGCCATATCCTAACCGATAGACTATGTAGGAGGGAGAATCTTGGCACTAGACCAAAACTTTTCTCTTCTGATATCCATATCGCTACTTCTTTATATCTTTTTTTCGACCACTAGTATAAGATAAATAATGTTTAGCTATTTACCATTTGTAGTTACGGAGGGTGTAACTAGTAATACTAGTAGTATAACTACGATTGAGAAACCAAAAACGCCCGTATTTGCACAATCGAGTCCGCTTATTCCAGCAGTTCCTCCATCAGATCCAACGAAAGATTTAGGCGTAGAGACAAAGGTAGACAAACGACATCCAATCCAATACTACGTAAAAGCCTCATTCATGTTTTCCTATATAATGCTTCTGACTACGGCATCTATTACGATTATTGAAGCTTTGCGAACTGATATACCCGAAGTTCGGCATATATTGAACTTGGAGACAGCAATATCTGTGATTGCTGGCTATTTCTATAGTGTATTTCTAACTCAGATCGATGAATTTGGTAAAAGAGACGAGCCGGTAGATTGGACGGACATTACAAAAACACGTTATGTAGATTGGTCTATTACTACACCAATGATGTTGTTCACATTATGTATTGTATTAGGCCATTTGTCTAAGATGAAGGTTCCATTAGTGACGATGGTGCAAATTATTTTGCTAAATTACTCCATGCTCGCTATCGGGTTTATGGGCGAAATAAAATGGCTTAATGTATGGACAGCATCATTTATCGGATTTATCCCGTTTACAGTCATGTTTGCTCTCGTCTATATGGTATTTGTCGCCAAATCTGATAGCATGTATGCGCAAGCGTTTTTCTGGTTGTATTCCAGCATTTGGTCTTTGTATGGCATCGTCTACTTATTTGGTCCTGAATATAAGAATTTATGCTTTAATATTTTGGATTTATTTGCCAAATGCTTCATCGGTCTCGGGCTTTGGGTCTACTATTCGAATACTGTAATACTGTAATACAATAACTCAATATTACTAAAATAGTAAATACACTTGTTATCATATATGCAGAGATTATTTTCTGAGTATTATTTCTTTTAGCTAGAAAAAGAAATGATATCATTATTATCAGAGGAGGAACAGGTAATCTTAGACATTCTGATGAAAGACAAGGCCGACGAGTTTTTACAGATATTGCACATGTTTCATAAGTTTACCTATGTAGAAAACAAATAGACAAAATACATATGGGCACCTCCTATTACCAAACGCATCCTTAGTTATACATTTTCTATAGCACTGTTATTGGATATGACATTCCTTTTGGAATCAGCATAATCCGTTTCGTCAATGTATTTTCCCGATTTGATCATGCGAATATCATTCATCATTTTCTTGGATACGGATTGATTCACGTGCTCAAATGCTTGAATCAACGTCGCCAACATATTCAGACCTATTCCGAGCCATATGATATTATGGTAATCGGTTGCGCTACCATTGCCGTATCCTACTGCGAATGTAGTAATAAACATAGATGTGCATTGCACTGTATGAAATAGGTAGCGCATTCGAATATGATATACGTTCATTCTCTGTCTTTGCTCAATAAATCGCTTTAAATCGCCAACCTCATTGTCAGAAAAAATAGTATTTATTTCGGAAGAAATCTTGCTCATGTGTCTCTAAAGTATCGTGACACATGAATAGCGGCATATATAGTTGTAATTTAGAACTGTCATTCTTTAATTACAATGTTGCGTAATTAGACGAACCATTTCTTCGTTTTCGTTTCTACAAGCAAAGACGAGTGCGTTTACAGTTTCCTCTCTCTGCCATTTACCTTTTATTTTCATCGTTCGATTCACGTCAGCACCATTTTCTAATAAGACTCTAACAATTTCAATATGATTATTTTTACACGCAGCCAACAATGGACTAGTAGTACCCGGATGGCTAATAGGTTCGATATTCGCATTATGGTGAAGAAGTATTCGCACAATTTCAATATGCCCTCCTTCGCACGCACCGCATAAAGGATTTTTTAAGTATTTAGTTTCCTCACCTATATCTAGATCAGGAATCGCTCCTTTTTCCAGCAATAGCTTGACACATGCTATTCTTCCATGTCTGGCGGCCAAACAAAGAGGTGTAAACCATCCCAACAAACTTTTTGCCACGAAATTAGGGTTTCCTCCTGCCTTCAGTAACATTCTTAGTATCTTTGTATCACCCCTTTCGCATACAAGTCGAAGGGACTCATTAGGGTTAGCTCCGTATTTTAGTAAAAGGGTTACGCATTCATCATGTCCACCACGAATAGCACAATATAAAGAGTCAACATTTTTTGTTCTTGTGCCATCCCATCCTGTTGTTAGATAGTTCGGATCGGCTCCTGCATCTAGCAGAATTTTTGCTATCTTTGCATTGCCTTTCATACAAACATCTTGAAGACAGGATGCCGCTTCGTTATACTGATCGAGTGATGCCATACTGATTAGTGATGCCATTCTCATTAACATATTCACTGGTTTCAATTTTTTACACTAACAGCTTCGCCCTTGCATTCCTGCTGCCCTTGCATTCCTGCTGCCCTTGCATTCCTGCTGCCCTTGCATTCTTGCTGCCCTTGCATTCTTGCTGCCCTTGCATTCTTGCTGCCCTTGCATTCTTGCTGCCCTTGCATTCCTGCTGCCCTTGCATTCTTGCTGCCCTTGCATTCCTGCTGCCCTTGCATTCTTGCTGCCCTTGTTCATGTGTATAGATCATTCTTCTAATTCACTATATTTTTCTATTATCACTTTATTGAAAAAATCTAAGCCATTATGTATTGCTTCATCCATGTTGAAATATTTATAATTCGCTAATCTACCTACAAAAAACACATTTTTCGACTCCTCATCCTTCGCAAGAGTTTTATATTTTTCATATAAATCTAGATTCTTTTTATTTGGAACTGGATAAAACGGCTCTCCAAAATCATTAGTGTTCTCATAGACAACAACGGTATCCTCCGATTTTTGATTTAGAAAGTGTTTATATTCTACGATTCTTGTATATGAAACATCTTTATTTGGATAATTAACCACTGAATTTGGTTGAAAAAAATTCATGTTCTCTTTTATTTCAATAGTAAAATCTATACTTCTATATTCTAATTTTTCTAAGTTTGGAAAGTAAGAATCGATTGGTCCTGTAAATATAACCATATCATAATTATGTGTTTTTATATGTTCAAAATAATCCGTATTTAATAAGACTTCAATATTTTTATTATCAAGTATGTTTGAAAAAAAATGCGTATATCCTTTATGTGGTAGTGCCTGATATTTATCATTGAAATATCTTGTGTCGAAATTGGCGCGGATGGGTATCCTTTCTAATACCGATTTATCCAGTTCATTTGGATATTTACTCCATTGTTTGAATGTATAATCTTTTATTAGTTTTTCATATAATACATCTCCAATTCTTGATTTTGCCATTTCTTCACTATTATTTATTTTGTCATACTTTATCTGGGTTTTCTCTAACCATTCATTTACATCTTTTTCATTCTGTAAATGTTCTCCACATAATTCATTTATGGTAGTAATATTTACCGGGATTGGCACGAACTTATCTTCTACATATGTTAAGACTTTATGTTCCCATCTTACCCACTTATCGAATTTATTAATATAATTCCATACTTCTTCATTATTCGTATGAAACAGATGCGCTCCGTATTTATTCATCAATATACCCGTATTTTCTTCAACATAATCATAACAATTTCCTCCTATATGATTACGTTTTTCAATAATAGTAACTTTTTTATTCAATTTATTTGCGATTCTTTCTGCGATAACGACACCTGAAAGACCACAACCCACAATCAAACAACTCATAAAATTATATAATTTTACGATATATAATTTTTTTTGCTTTTATTTTTATTCGTTCGTTTATTTACACTGACCGATAAATCAATTGGTAATTTAAGTAAAGATCTTTTTATCGGCATTTTTTTGTTTGTTGCCTCCTCCGACGCGTTTTGTATATCTAGTATTTGGATAAACCCGCCGAGTTGTAAATAGACGTTGAAAAAAAGTAGGTTCTTGCTCAACCTCTGTAACATATATACTCTGGGCCAAAACCGGACTATCGTCGCGTGATATTGCTCTAGCAATTTTCATAGAATCATGATGTGATCCACTACTAGAAAAGCGAACCATAGGCATACCAATGTTGACGTCTTCGTCTTCAAGACGTATAACTAAATGTATATCATCATAATTTATCGGTATAATACGTATAGGTCTTCCAAAGATATGTTCATATAAAGTCCGCCTGCGTTGACGGTGTGTGTTATTGCGTTCTATTACTTGTCGTCCTCGATAACGCATTCTATATATTTTATTTTTCCATATTACATGGTTCGTAACGAATATGAAACTTTATTATTTAGAGCATGAAGACACGCTTACCGTCTTATTTATTTTGTAAAATAAACCAATCGCTTAGTTTCTCTCTCTTTTTCTAGTAATTCCGATTTAGGTATCGGTTCTAACTGCTGACCCAACAATTCAGCAGTTCTGAAATGCTCGTCTTCAATACTACCCCAGTTCAATCTACCTTTTTTCATGGCTTCCCACTGCAGTTCGCCAATAGTTGCTAATGCTAGATTGTTGTAATAGATGGCTTTTTCGGAACCCTCATCTTTAAGTCGCATTGGATATGGCGATTCTTTCTTTACTATGTTGTTTAGTTTTACGCGCGTGTAGAAGTCCATGTTTATTGTATTATAACTATATTATATTACATTACGTTTCAATTTTATTCAAAATGGAACCTTCAGAGACTAACCTAATACAATATTATGATAATAGAAACGTTTCGTTTCCCTTATTATACTAATTTTTATAATAATATAATAAAATGTTGTCTACACATACAGACTCTGTGTAGTCAATACATATTTCAAAACCAACCTTTCAATTTGACTAAGAGTATGTTTTAATTCGATCCAACCACTGCTCTCGCATACATTGATCCATTCTTTGGTTATCGTAACGATTTTCATCATGGCTTTGGTAAAATCGCCTACAGAAATGCCTCGATCGGCCACCTCTCCTTGAATAAACGCTTTACATTCTTGCTCTGTTTCCAAGTTGCACCAGGTCATGGATAGCTGGACCAGATCAAATTGCATCGCGTCAAGGTAGTGAATGCCCGTGCGAATATCCCGCTTCGTCTCGATATCATAATAGTGTTCATACTCTTTAGTCAATTGTTCTAGCGCATTAAAGATCGAAAAAGCGGTCAATGATGAAATTGTTGTTCGTTGATCTGCTGGAACATTGACGTCGGTAAAACAGGAGAAGAGTCCGACCCATTCTTTTGGAGAAAAGGCTGAGCATTCTTCACCTACTACTCGTTTGGTCAAAATGAGAGGGTGGATTTCCGCAATGTTTGTAGCTATGTTGCCCATCGGTAACAACTTGTAACCGTTTTCTTCATTCACTTCAACAAATCCCTCTTCTACCATGACTTGACAAATCGCCTCTGTTTGTTCGCGCAAATAGTTGTGCAAATAAGTGATCGAGTATTCAATGTCCTTATGTTGTTGGTCAACGGCAAGCCACTCTTTATACACTACACAATCTTCTTTTAATGATGGGTAGCTTTGCAACATGCTCTCCAATTCGCTCATCGCATCCTTTCGCTTTTTGTTTACCAAGGTTTTAGATTTGGCTACCAATGCGTCGTAGGCAAAACAGACCTCTTTTGGCGCGCTCTTATTCTGAAATGTGGTCATAATTTGATCCAACTGCCTATTCAATGTATCCAAATCGGCCCTGAGACCGGCAACCTGACCCGCAATTTCGCCTTGTATCATGCTCTTTTCCGAAAAAAGATGGAAATTATCCGTTTGGCCCTGTTTCAACAAATTGAGAATCAGGGAGTAAGACACGTGAAATTTGGAGACGAGTTTTTGTGGGACGCCACCTAAGATCCGTTTATATTCATTGATGGGTGGCACGGAAAACAGATTGTTACAATGAACCACGTGACCGATCGTATCAATACCGCGTCTTCCGGCGCGTCCAGCCATTTGGCTATACTCATGGGCCAGTAGGAGACGTTCGTGTTGTCCGTCGAATTTGGTCAAACTGGTAAAGACGGCCGTGCGAATGGGGCAATCGAGACCAATGGCAAACGATTCCGTAGCAAACAGGAGTTTGATATATTTTTTCGAAATCATTAGCTCAACAATCTCACGGAGAACCGGGATCATCCCGCTATGATGGATACCAATGCCCTTTTCTAGCAGTTCGACCAATCGTTCATATTCAGGCAGACCCAGATACTCTTTGTAATTAGGCAACTTCCGAATGATCTGTTCGCATTCATTGCGGACGGTGTATCCGACATTGCTATCAAATTCGAGGAGTGGCACGGTAACATCATGAGCGAACAATTCGACATTTTTTCTTGAGAAAACAAAGGCGATCGCAGGGAGCATATCACGATCTCTTAGAAACTCGGACAACTTATTTAAAACATGTTTGCGACTCGGCTTTTGGTGTGCCGAATCAATTATCTTATCTAGGTAGACAGCGTTTTTGTGTCCAGCATCTGAAAACTGATTTGATGATGAAGATAGGGGTAGTAACGTATCGGTCAATTCGCGAACCTGTTTTTCAGTTGCCTTGTCCTTGACCACTTTGAACAGACCTTCTGTGACTGTGAAGAAGCCGTAGTGGGTGAGGGGGACAACACGCACACTCGTGCTCGCCAAATAGACCTGCTTACCGCGCTCGTTTCGCTGCTCGACCCATGCAGCGAATCCTTCTGGATTATCGATGGTTGCGGAAAGCATGAGCATTTGCACATGTTCAGGCAACAGTAGAATCGATTTCTCCCATACTTGGCCGCGCTCTACATCATTAATATAATGCACCTCATCAAATACGACACAAGCCAGTTCATTTGCAATATCGATTTGGAACTGGAGACCAGCGCTTCCGTTGTCTTGCTCTTTGGCCGAATCTGCCGTAAACAAATAATTCATCAATATTTCCGTCGTCATAATGAGAACATCCGCATTTGGATTTGTTTTAATATCTCCTGTAAAAAGACCGACCGAAATATCGGGATATTTTCTGGTAAATTCATAATATTTTTGATTCGACAGAGCCTTGATGGGGCTACAATAAATGACCTTTTTCTTCTTTTCACGGACAAAGTAGCCGATCGCAAATTCGGCAGGAAGCGTCTTACCTGAACCCGTATGGGCAGTGACGAGGGCATGATGTCCTTCAACGATTGCTTCAATGGCGAATTTCTGAAAGTCACTCAAAGGATAAGGAAACCATTCAAAATAAGATTCATATTTTGAATTGTCAGGATACGCCGTATTACAAATTTTTACCATGATAACTATGATAGTAGATGTGCAAATGTTTAAGTCTTTTCTAAAAAACATTTCTTATTCATACCATCACTGTATCCATATTTGCGCGCTTCATTTGATTCAGCAGTTACCTTCAGCGCCCTTTTTCTTTAACATATTATATGTGGAAAGATTTCCTATTTTACACGTAAGCATGAGAGGAGTGGATCCATCCTTGGTTCTATTATTCACATCAGCACCGTTATTTATCAAGAGTTCTGCTATGTCTGTTCGGCCTCCTTTTGAACACGCAAAATGAAGTATAGACATATCATCATCATTACTAATCTTGGAGTTTACGTCAACACCTTCGTAAAGAAGAGCTTCAACTCCCTCCATATCATTATTTTCTATAGCACGAATCATTAGTGCAAGTTTTTTGGATTTAGTTTCAGGACTAAAACCACTGGTTTTTTTTGTGCCATTACGACGAGCTGACATAGTGCGACCGCGCGCACTATTCGGCAAACATTCTTCTCCATTTGGTGGATATCTTTTACTTCCGCGAGGGCATCGTTTTTGTTTTGTTTGCTTTTTCATCGCTTTTGCGGCTTTGGTTGCGTTTTTCTTCTCGGCCACGTCAGACTTTAATACACAGTCTGCACCTACCCTAACATAGTTCTTTTTGCAACGGGATTTTTTTGCGCTCTTGGCTCCACCAGTTAAGCGACCCTTCGCAATAAAATGATTTGGCCATTTAGTGTATATAATTTCACCTTCTTCATCTTTCTCGTAACGATAAGCAGTAATTATTTCTCCATCTTCGTCTTCTTTATCATATGAGGTAAATTGCGAAGTTTCCACAGTTCTTCCATCATTGGTAGTAACCTGATACCCTTCATTATCACTAACTAAAAAGTCAGCTTGATACATCTTGCTTGTATTTGCCGAGCCAAACCAGAGTTCTTCTCCTGGTTCATCAACGTATTGAAAAATATCGTTTAATTTTCCTAAAGTAATGGACCTGCTTGGATTTGCAGGATCTAAAATAGTAAAAGTAGTGTTGCCCTCCTTCAATGCCCTTCGTTTATCGAAGATCTCTTTCAATGTGTAAACCTCACCCATAATTTATTATATATTATACGCATATATATTTTTTTCCTAGACTTAGAAAAGGATAACAGAACCAAATATATATATGAAAGAAGAACCAAACAAAATAGAAGTTTGTTAAAGACAATATTTACAGAATAATAATATTAATTTTATCATTGGTTTCGCGCACCATATTTGCAATATTAATTTTCTTAGGATGCATAATTACAATACTTGTTTCTGGTCCAAATTGTTTCAAATGCTCATAGGGTTGTATTAGGAGGTCGGTTATCGAAAATTTCATATTATGCTTATCCTTGTTATAATCGATCACACCGATCACATTTTCTTTATTACTAATGTTGAAATATAAGAATGGACTGAAAAATCCCGCAGTAGCTATAAACGTGTTGGGTGGAATAGTTATTCGTTTGTTGAGAAGATCTACCATAAATTGATGTCTATCACAAACAATTTGCCTATCTACATCAATGGGATTATCTGTATATGTAAAATGCAAAAACAAACAAGGAAAGGATTCGTCACAAGTATTGTATTGAACCTTTGCATTCAATTTATATTGATACTGTCCAAAGAGATATTCAATATCGCTATCGCTATACATAAATGTATGTTGATTGGAAATATGCAACGCGTTCTTATTACTCATATCTGGTATTGCAATAAATAGATTTTTGACCTTGTTCTTCATGCAATTACTAATAAACTTTTTTGGTTCATATAGATGTTCAAACACATGGGACATAATAATATTACTATTTTCCTTAAACTCATACGTCTCACAATTGCCCTCGATATAAGTAACATCGTCTCTTTTATTTGCTTGCTCGATGGAATAATCAAATACGGTGAAATCTTTATAATAATGAATCAAATGTTTTCCTAAGCAGAAGCTACTGCTTCCAATCTCGATAACAGAAGGGCGCTTATCGGAATTTAAATTATCAACTATAAATTTTATGAAATTGATATTATGTTGAATCCAGAGGTAGGTTTGGTGTAGCGGCTGGAAATAATTTTTATCGTATAGTTTTGCAGGATCGGCCAAATTCATCAATTGAACCGAATAGCATCTTTCGCAATAACCGATCTCAGTATTAAATTCAATGTTCTCCTCACCTTGTTTCACACAATCGTATACGGGTAATGTTATTTGAGATATAGAACATAGTTTTGCATTCTCACATAATACACAACATTCTCTTCTTGTAGTTTCCATCTATACAAAATTGGAGTAATTAATATTTATATAATTATAATATAATATATATATGAAAAAAGAACAAAAACCAACGATTCCGACCAACTATTTACCAAAACAACTAAGCAAAAAAGATAGGGCCACTCAGAAAAAAGGTCTGTTAAAAACAAGAAAAGACTATAAGAAGGGGAAGTTTTATGAGAGAAAGAAAGTCAAGACATTTAAGAGCAAACCGTCTAAGCACGTCGCAAAAGCTAAAGAGATGTATAACGTTGACAAGATTGGTGCGACAGCGGAGCTTGCTAAGGCGACAAATTGTTCGATCGGCGCTCTACGCAAGATTATAAAGAAAGGCAAAGGCGCGTTTTATTCTTCGGGTTCTCGACCTAATCAAACGGCAAGCTCATGGGCCATCGCGCGTTTAGCGTCGGCGATTACAGGCGGTAAAGCATCAAAAGTTGATCGTGCCATATTAGAGGAGGGATGTAGTGCCAACAGTAGAGCTCTGCAACTGGCCCAGTAATAAAAACGATAAATTATTTCTTTATTTATAGTATAAAATATGCAAAAAGGACCGTATACGTTTGATGAAATTTGGGATATGAAAGATATGTTATTGAAAGATAAGACGTTAGAAGTTGCGTATAAAAAGAAAGTAAGTATTCTTTCTGAATATTATCCAGGCGAGTTTTATTTAGGAAATTTAATACAAATAGATGAAAAATACGGAAGTTGTCTTATCTTTAAAAATGTAAACACAGGTTTAACATACGAAATTAGATTAGCGGATGACAAAATAGTTATAAAAGGTAGCGGTTTTGGATGGGTGCCTCCTCAAGAAGATGGCTACTTGTTTGTAATGGGTAATAAAGATAGTATCAATAATGTTCAATCACCTATGTGGAAAAATATCGAGTCTAAACATTGGATTGATAATTGGATTGGGACAGGAGGAAAAACCAAAAAGAGATGTCGGCGAGGAAAACGTAGAAATAAACGCACAGGTAGATGTAAATCAAAAAACTATTCCAAGTAATCTTGAAGATAGAACCAAGGATCCAGGATGCCCGATGAAACACATGTTTACCTTCGGTAATTTCAGGGTAAAAAGTTTCGAAGATATATCTCCATACTAGGATAATAATAAAATAAAAAGTTTCGAAGATATATCTCCATACTAGGATAATAATAATAATAAAATAAAAAGTATTCTATTATATATATGGATCAAACATACGAATTGAGTTTAGAAGTTTTAGATAGTCCTAAATTAGTAGAAATATTTACTGATAGGCCGTATAAAAAAGGTTTTGATAAATCACATATAGAATCTATTCATTACAGACGTATAACTGATTCCATTTTAATTCCAAAACACATAGGAAGTAATCATTATATATATTCTAAAGATCCTACTAGAAGAAATCTACTATTCTTTTACATACAAGTTCAAGGTGTGGATGAACCTTTTATGCTATGTTGTGAAGATTCTAGAATCGCTGATAGTGATTTATTACGGTCTGAAACAGGCGCTTATAAAGGAATTGATTCTGTAGGTTCTTTCATGGTAGATAGCGGTAGCCTGCAAATATTTAGACCGGAAAGAACCATGGTTCAGAGAGATCTAGATAAGGAATACGCGAATTCTGTGATCGCAAATTTAGGCGCATCATCATCGTCGACAAACCATATTTCTTATATGTTGCGAACATTATTGAGAGAATTAGGTTTTTATACTAATAGACATATTGTTGAATCTGAAGAAAAAATATTGCATGATTTAGAATGTCCTATTGCCATGACAAGTTATGAAGAGTTAGATTCTAACGTTTGTTTATTATTTCCGTGTTTGCATTGTGTTTCTAAATTAGCTTATGATGGTATGATGGCTTCAGCTGGCGAACACAAATGCCCGTTATGTATGGCAACTATACAATCTGTGCAGGAAATACAAGTTGCTGATGTTGGTCGAATTTATTCTACTAGAGATGGAGATCGTCATGCTGGAAGTGCGGGAAGTGCGGGAGGTGGAAGTGCTGGAAGTGCGGAAGGAGGATCAAAGTCTCTTGTCGGCGGTGGACGTAGAACAAAAAACAAAAGAGCAAACTCTCGGTCTCTTTGCGGGCGCAGAAGACAAAAGAAGAGAAAGCAAACAAAACGTAAATCAAGAAACTATTCCAAGTAATCTTGAAGATAGAACCAAGGATCCGTGCATCCTTGTTGCCAGTTGACCAATTCACACATATCCCGATTCAATAAATAGACGGAATTCATAATACTCTGATCTTTTCCAATGAATCGATCTATCTCTATAAACGTCCTCAACATATCGTAATACTTTTGATGCCATGACAACAACACTTCTTTCCCCCCACCAAACATGGTGCCACCAATACGATTCTTAAATTGGAAGAGAGGTAAATTAGTAACATTGTGACAATTTAATTCTTCTTCCGTAAAAGGCGAAACAGATAAGAGGAGAACCTTTGTGTGATCGAGCTTGGCAATACGATCCGGGTTGGGCCATGCCAAGAAACGCGTATTCAAAACACGGAAGCAGCCAATGTCCACCCATAGAAAATAATCTGTTTTAAAAGGGTCCAGTTCGATAGCGCGCTTCAAAAAATTCGACTTTTCACTCCAGATCATGTATAAAAGAGGTCCATGACCTACTGCTCTTTCTGTATCCTTGGCAACATGTTCGACGAAATGTTCGGCAAACTGATAGCTATAGAATTCTTTGATGGTGGTAACAATGATGACGGTTTTATCATGACCGCCATAGCCATATTTGTTCCTGTATCCCAAGATCAGCTCTTTGGATCCCTCGTCGCAGAAAATGACCATGGGGTTCGAATTGGCCAACATATTCGACATCCATTCGTTATATTTTTCAGGCGACGCCTTTGATTTAGGAAGACGAAAATAGGCGGTAACAATCGTGGCCAAACTCATAATTACAATAATACTATATTGTAATTACCCTTTTATATGAATATAGTATATAATGTCTAAACGCGTTCTAACTTCTGATCGAGTTGCTGCTGAGTTTACACCCTTGAAGATTTAAAATGGGACAAAACCCACTAAAAATCAACAAGGTTTGCCCTTTACAGAGCGTGTAAATTTTGGTTTTACTGGCTCGTCTAAACCAGTTGAAGTATTCTTGCTTCTTGATAAATAATTTGGTCTTTCTTTATTATTTATCGCATTATAAGCAATTTTATAAATATTTGTAGCACCATTCACATCTCTATTCCAATAACCGCATCCGTTTTTACAACAAATCAGTCCATGGACGATAATGCTTCCAGTTCTGTATGGTTTTGGATTTTTCCTAACCATCGTCTTTTTACAAATTCCTATTTCACATTTAGAACACATACAACTCGTTCTAAACTCATCTACTAAATATGTTTGAAATCCTGCTTTTCTAAAAAGTGTTCGCATTCCTTTTCCTTTGGTTGCTTCTTTGAATTTCATTTGTTTTTTCTGTTCGTAATCGCCAAAACAATATGTCGAACGACCAGAGCGATATTCACCGAATTTACAGAACTGGAACAACAGTCTCGCAACCACGGCGGAGGAACAACACCTTGTATTTATAGATATAATATTCGTCATATGGAATTGCCAACAGTATCATTTTCAGACTGGTTATTATATCATGGAACGCCGAATGATTATCCATCTGATTCTACAGACTCTATAGGTCGTAGATTTAGTATTGGTAAAAACTTTTGTCGTTTGGATGTTCTCCCTTTTTCTCCATGCGTTGGACGAAATTGCAAAGTAGAAACAAAAAAGTTACGAAAAGGAAAATAATAAGAATGTTAGTAAAGCCTACTTTTATAGGACAAGTTGCGGGACATATTACACCCTTGAAGATTTAAAATGGGACGCTTTTACAGCGTCCCACTAGAGTTTCAAGGGCAACGTTACCGATAAATCAATTGAAAGGCAAACCGCCATGTGCGGTTTGTCCCATTTCCAAATGTTCATCGGTGTAAATTAACTACTATTGAAGGTATCAATAGTATGGATTTTATTGAACAATACAAAAAAGAGGAATCGCCATCTGTCACTATTACCCCCGGACGATTTTCAAGAAACAGTCGGAAGATTACGTAGCAGGGACGGAATTTATACAGATGAGTGTAGAATTGCTATAAATATCGGCGGCGGCAAAAGACAAGTTACTCGTAAAATGAACACAAAGTGCCGTAGACACAGATATACACTTTTAAGGCGATTTTGGCAACTTTCTCCCGTTTCCCTTAAACGCGAGATCTCGGTTTTGTGAAATTGCGGCTCTTTTTTGTGTTCTCGATACTCGAGCGACGAACAAAACATTCGGTAACCCCGTTAAGTGGTTGTGATACAATATTCGGTTCGGTATCTTCTTTACTAAAAGATTTTTGAGTATCGTCGTTATAAAATTATATATACATGTATTATATGTCCGACATTGACGACGATATTTTTTCTGTAGTTCAATCTAATGACGTAACTGGATTGATACGACTTCTTGATAAAGGCATTGTTGACGTTAATGTTAACAACAATTTTGAAGATACTCCTCTTCACGTGGCTTGTATGAAAGAGGGAAATTCGGCAATTGTAGAATTATTGATAACTAGGGGCGCTAATGTAGAAAGTAAAAACAAATTTAAAGAGACTCCTCTTCATGTGGCTTGTTGCAAAGTGGGAAATTCGGCAATCGTAGATTTATTGATAACTAGGGGTGCTAATATAGAAAAACAGGGAAGAAGAAGGATTCACTCCTCTTCACGAAGCTTGTAGGAAAGTGGGAAATTCGGCAATTGTAGAATTATTGATAACTAGGGGTGCTAATATAGAAAACAAGAGCTTTAATTATGAATCAACTCCTCTTCATGTGGCTTGTATGAAAGCGGGAAATTTGGCAATTGTAGAACTCTTGATAACTAGGGGTGCTAATATAGCAAGCATGGACGATTCTGGTTCGACTCCTCTTCACGTGGCTTGTAAAGAAGCGAACAATGTGGAAATTGTAGAACTCTTGATAAGTAGGGGTGCGAATATAGAAAGCAAGGACTATTCTGGTTCGACTCCTATCCACATGGCTTGTAGAGCAGGGCGTTTGGAAAATGTAGATCTATTGGTAACTAAGGGCGCCGACATATCTGTTGAGAACGATGACGGTGATACGCCTCTTGAAGTAGCATTTTTATTTTCAAAAAAAAATATAGTGGATTATCTTTTAAAGCAAGAACCCCCAACGTTGTATAGACTTCCATCTTCACGCTATGTTGATCAAGGCTCAGCAAAAACATGTTCTATCCATTGTTGCACTAAACTAATAATACGATTTATGAAAACCTTTTTAGCAACCGGTTTATTGAAAAGTGAGTTTGCTATCGATTTACCTGAAAATAATCGTGTTATAAAATTTATAAATTATAGCACTGATGAGGAGTTTCAATATGGGAATCCGTGTAATGGATTTTATATTGAAGAGAATTTAAGAGCTCCAATGAATCAAAACCTTGAAACACTTGTTTTCAAACGTAACTTGTATGACAAATGCACAAGTCATTCAAAAGAACTTATTCACGTAATTCTTTACAAATATATATACACTTTATTATTGAATAAATTTAAAGATCGGTTAAATACTATTCTTGAAGAAATGATATATACATTTTTTTTCTCGACGTTGTTCCAACTACAACAGAAATCATTAATGAGGTAATAGGATTTGACTACGCAGATGAAAACATGGTTGAACACCGAAGCGACCCTGTTATGTATGAAGTAAAAACTGCTATTGTTGATATAGTTACAATTATTACTATTTTTAACGATACAAGAAAGACCGGCAATGTTACTCCATTTTTATACAGTTTGAATATAGCTACACAAACATCATTTAACCCACAAGGTCATGACGAAGATGTTCAATATTTATTGGACAGGGCTGCGCGTTACGATGAAGATGGCGAACCAGATTATATGTATTTTAATTCGGAAAATTTACATCATTTGTTTTCTATGATAAAAAGTTATATTATTGATAACGGATACTACTGCGCTCTTCTTATAAGAGCCAAGGATAGCTCTCTGGCTCATTATTTTACTCTTGAAGACATTAGACATGGATCTATTCTGTTGAAAGACTCATATGGTGAATATGATCCACATCTATATTCAGTATTAGGCACAGGTAGAAGCCGTGGTGTTGTAACCATTCCAATTAGTAGATTACTAAAACGTATGGAATATATAGAAACCTTCGAGATAAACATTCTATCATCAGATAAGCATTTGAATGAAATATTTAATCTTAATGGCCATTTTCTTGATAAAATAAAATTATCGCAATTCCATATAAATAAGTTGAATATAGGAAATGAGGAGGAGATCGGTAGAACAATATTAGGTGATGCATTAGCTGCTAAATATTATAATTTATGTAACATGTTGCTTGACCTTGGTGCTAGTCCAGATACACAAAACGGGTTTGGTCTCACGCCTTTTATTCTATCTACAAGGGACCCTGGTGCAAATTCAATTACTAAAAGAATGATTGAAATGGGAGCGGATATTATTAACTCTCCAATGAACGAAACAGCTATCGCAAATATTGCTTCGCATGGAAAAAATGCGGACGGAACATTTGAAAATGTCGAATTGTTTCGTCTATTGTTAGAACATCTAACACCTGGATATGCTAATTTATTAGCAGGTAAAATTAACCTTACAATTAGAACACAAATACTATTATCAGACGAGGATCTTTCGGACCGGATGAAAGAACAAATAAGAGTTTATAGTGTTAATACAGCATTAAAGTTTGCTATTTTTAGAAATAACGTAGAACTTTGTCGCTTATTAATAGAGAATGGTGCTATTGTTCATGAAAGTAACGTATATTATAACTCACAGGTAATAGTATTGGCCTTATCAATATATCAAACAGATCCTAAAATTATAGAAATGATTCTCAAGAAAAACCCATTAACTAGAGAAGTCCTGAAGAGCGAAGAACGAAGAATACTAGACAATCTAGCTAAAGTTAACCCTGAACTTATACATCATCGTATTGGTGGTGGCACGAAACGAAAGATATGCGCAAAGCCAAAAAAAAGCGTGAAAAAGAGGGTGTTTTCTTAGCCCTTTTATTTTTATAGTATGGTAAATTACAAAAAATAAGTGATATCTACTTCGTTTGTTCTTTATAATAATTATCAATAAAATTTACTTTACTATTCTTTATTAGTTCACGAACGTGCTTCTTCTTTTGCTGCGATGAAATTTTTACTTTCAATAGGTATTTTAACCTTTAACAATGTCCCTTCTTTCGACATATCGTTAACAACAACTTTAATTTCGTCTTTATTTGTAGCATAAGTGCTTTTTCCTTCAATAACTGTTTGATTTTTTTCGCATAACTCTTTTATGTCAGTAGCTTGATCATAATTTGATACATTTATGAAAAAATGAGCACTAAGGTTTTTATTTTTATTATAATTTGTTAATACACCAGTTACTATTGTATTGTTTGGAATATTTATTAAAACTCCGTTTGAGTCTCTTAATGATGTTACTAAAAGATTAAATTCTTGAACATATCCAAGAGTTCCGTTAATATCGATCAAGTCACCAATGTTGTAATATTCTAACAACAAAATCATTATACCCGAAGAAATATTGCTAATGCTATCTTTCAACGAGAGAGCTATAGCTAAACCAGCGCTTCCTAACAAAACTAATACCGTATTCAAATCAAAACCGAAATTGACTAAAATAAAGAGAATAGTAACCCACCGGAGAATGTTTGACAAATAGTGCACGCGGTCGCGCTATGTCAGCTCGTAGTAATGAGAGAAAAGCCGGGTGCGAGAAACCCGGCAAACCCCAAAAAAACAGCAAAAAAACGACAGCAAAGAAAAAGAAATAGGATCATTATGTATAATGTTTAGCCCAAGAGACTCTCGAATCATAGATTTACGAGAACCGTTGGACGAAATACGACGTAAATTGCCCCCTTGGTTTGATGAACTAATGAGCCAACCCGAAGTAAATATGATATTAGCTGCAGGTGATTGTTCTAGAGATAATTTTCAATATGGGAAATCTCCAGACATTAAGGTGTTTACGCGAACGGAAGGTAGTAGGAATCCTTTTGGTAAACGGTTCCACATTTTTTCATGTAATAATGGACCCAACTTAGATGATCGAAACCTAAGATATTTGAGAGAAAAGCCCGAGTTAAGGGTGTTAGTGATTGCTAAAGGCGATTATAATAATAAAGATGAAATGCAAAAGATGGCAGCTTTATTAGAGGGATGCGTCAGTTTTATTGCGTCAGACGATACACGATTTTTTATTCCGCGAACTGTTGCTCATACTATGTTGAGAAACAATGGTATTGTTCGGGGACCAATATTTATACCTGGAGTAGAAGAACCGAGAGGTGCACATAAAGAAATGTTTGAAAGAAGAGGATATCTTAACCCAGATTTATTTGAACCGATACCATTAGAAGACGGCACTATAGATTTTGGTCTGTTACGAAAAGTAGATGCAAGTGACAGTATGGCTATTCTCGATAGAGAATATAGAAAGGACTATAAAAATGCACGTAATGCGTTATTAGAATGTGGAAAAGACGAAGATTGCAAACCAATCTTTGGGAAATCTGGACGATGTAATGTAGAAGAACGAAGATGTCATTATGAACCTTTCTTTGCACCGCGAGAAACTCGTGCAGTCGGCGGAACAGTAAAGAGTAAAAAGAATAAGGATAAAAAGAGCTGTCAATCAAAAAAAAGAAGACACATAAAAAAAGTGATTAGTGATTTTATTTTATTTTATATTTAATATATATATATGTTGTTGTCTCCCTATCTTGAGTTATTTAGTGCAATCGAAGACGGGAATGTTGACCGAGTCAAAGACATTTTAGCTACATCTAACATTGATGTAAATTATTACGCTGTTGATAGTGATGATCCTGATTATGATTTTCGCGAATGTTCAGTTATTACTTTAGCATTTATTAAAAGAAATTTAGAAATAGTAGAAATTTTTTTAAAATATGGTTCTGAAAAAGGTGCAAAAATATCTTTTTTGTCTCTTTTGGATCCAATGGATAGTATTCATATTGACTTCCCAAAAATAAAGCTATTATTAGATTATGGCGCTAACGTGAATGAAATATTACAAAAGGGTAGAACTATTCTTCATATGGTTTGTTATACAACTTGGTATATAAACTATCAACCCGTTACAGATATATTAAAATTATTATTAAAACATGGTGCTGATGTGAATATACTAGATGATGCAAAACGGAGTCCTTTATGGTATATTTGTAGTGGTGTTTTTAGCACCATTGAAGACATAAGACTCTTTATAGATGCTGGTGCAAACGTAAATGCAAAGGATTATGCTGGAACAACTCCTTTTTATGAAGCTTGTCGAAAGTCTTCTTATACTCATTTTAATGGTTTTGAAAAGATATTATTATTAGTTGATAACGGTGCTGATGTATATATTAAGGATGTTGACAATATGGCTCCTCTTCATTATTCTTGTATGCACGGACATATGTGTATAATAAAGTTTTTGTTGTATAAAAATGTTGAAATAGATGGAAAAACCGACGAAGGAGAAACTCCTCTTTCTATAGTTTGTTCTAATTTGAATAATTACAATGAAGATGCAATTGATTTAATAAAAAAATTATTGGAGTTAGGTGCTAACGTAGATAACCAAACTAATACTGGAGCAACTCCTCTTATGGTAGTTTGCGCACAAGATGAATCTCCTATGCGATTAGAAGTTGCAAAACTTCTTTTAGATAATGGTGCTGACGTAAGCCTTATTGTTGAAACCGAAGAAGAATCATTTACAGCTCTTAAGATTGCTGAAAAGAATAATGATAGAGACATGATAGACTTATTATTGAATAATGAGCAATATAATTTTAGGGAAGCAAGCTCAGCTCAACAAGAGGGCGGAAGAAGAGGAAGACGTCTAAAAACCGCATGTAAAGGACGCAATCGAAGAATGTGTAAAACCGCAAAAAAAGGTTGTAAATGGGCAAGTGGACCGAAACGAAGCTTCTGTAGAAGAAAATAAAGTGATCATCATTTTTTCCGATATTCCACATGTTTATTCAAATCTTTAATAGGATGATATAGATGCGTATCATTTACATCTTCCAATGAATACCTTGCCCTATACACAATAGTTTTTAGCTCATCCGGCGTATGGTAGACCAGATTGTGATGTTTACAAAGAGTGGGGAAGAGCGCTTCTAAAAAGAAGAGGGTTTTATGAGATTGTGCATATTCACGGATTTTCTCCAAAAGAGCTCTGGATACCCTCATTGCACATACCATGGCGTTATAATAGGGAGGTGGGAATTCAATATGTATATGTCTCCAATGCCAATTTCTTCGGCCAGTCAAATTTTCACCATATGGCGAGGTCAATAGATCACTAGCTTGATACAAATCTTGTTTATCTATATTCAATAAGGTTTGTTCACTAAATAAAAAGACGTCATCTTCTAAAAACCAGATGTGGTCGTAAACGGCGGCACTATTTTTAGTTGCACTATTTTTAGTTGCACTATTTTTAGTTGCACTATTACCGTAGCCGTTGGCAAAGTAGTAGACTGCCTTTTCCCATCCAGTCAAGCGGTCAAACGTTAAAAAATTCACGTTGATAAAACCGGCATCGACACATTCCTTTTCAGTAACCCGTATTACCTTTATATTTGTGTTGCAATACTCCGTAGTTACTGCATTTCTATCGTCCACAATAATGACAATATCATAGTGAGTAAATTGTTTCAAAAAGTTTATCCAAACATCGTTCAGTTTATGACAAATGAGACAAATGCAGATTCTGTTACTCATCTAATAATATAATATAATATATAATTTTTATTTTGCCAACTTGGCCTGTAAACTCGAGGTGCACATTTATCAAATCTAAAATTCATTTAATTTCTATTTTATTGTTTTTTGGCATTTGGTTTTTAATTTTTTATTCTTTTTTGTTTTTTTTAGTTTTTTTTGTTTTTTATTCTTTCTTGTTCTTCTTGTTTTTCTACTTTTTCCTCCTTCAAATCCTGCTACTTTTGCTTGTGAATGTCGCATTGGTTCTGGGAATTCATGTTGTATTGTTAATGGAAACATTTCTTGATTTAATGTAATATTACCTAAACTCATATTATTTTCAGTTTCGCGTCTAACTTTATCAAAATCAATCATGACAATTTTATTTTTTCTAATTAATTCGCCAAAATCATTGATTTCAACGGTTGAACATAAAATAAATTCAACATCAATTAAATATATTCCGTTATTCATTGTAGCTTTTAAAATTTCTACAAGCTCACTATAATAGTCCATAATGTTAATTCCTAATATTTCAAACAAAATTTGCATCATAGGTTCGTTAACCTCTCTCCATCCATTTGTTACACCATGACCTCCTTCATTAAAATAATATTTAGGGTCAGTTATTCCTGGAACAAGCATATATAATCTAGGGGCATTCCTAATCTCAGTTAAATAATAAATCAAATCTCTATTGGATTCTGATATAGTAAGAATTTTTTCATCTAATCTCGCTATTTGTTCTACATTAAATTCTATTGGATAAAGCTTTTCCATTTTAAAATAACATCGTCTTTGTTCAACCCAAACGTCCCCAATAATATTTAATAAACTAATTATATGTAAATCGACTGGAAATACTCGTTTTATTTCTTGATATCTATCAAACTCCTTTGTAAAATTTTCTGGACAACCAGTTGTTATAGCATGCCCTTGAATTGAACCTTTTATTGCTATATTATCGTATGCAAGACTATTAAATACAATTCCATATGTTCCTGCATTAATTTTTTCACCGCATTCTCCGCACTTAACGGCTTCTTCTGTAACAGCAGCTTCAGCAATTTTTTTTTTAAATTTTTTCTCGGATGTTTCTTTTGAATCTAAATAGACTCGTGAAATTTGATTTTGTTCCTCTTCAGTTATGTATCCATTTTCATATAAGAAAATCAACTTATGTCTCCAAGTAAAGCCTAAACTTTCACTGTGTAATTCTCTCATGTACTTTTCAGCAAGAAGTTTATCTCCTTCTTCTTTGGGTATAGATGTTTCTTCTTCACTCATATATATATAAAAATATTTTATTCACCAAATATCCTGTTATAACAAGATTACGTTTCCAAGGTTCCAAAAACATAATCAAAATAGGAAACAAAAATATTCAGTATATATTTTGCGGTGGAAAACCAACTAATGGATAGGGTTGACATTTTTGATCCCATTCCATGTTTAACAATGTATGTGAAGGTTCGCCAACTTGGCCTGTAAGGTCGACGTGACATTTTTCAACGTCGTTGTCGTCTGTTTCAACTGATTGTTAGACTGGGTAATGAATTGAATATCGGGATCATTAGACATGGCAATACTGACACCACTATCACAAAGAGCGGTCCAATTATCAATCGTATTCACGGCCTGGTCAATAATATTTTTTTCTTTCGCTGTGAGTGCGGCATCATGCAAAGTGGGATTGGACGAAGGATCCACAAAATAATTAATATACTGCATCGCGCAATTGACTTCGTCCATGACTCCTCGAATAATCACGGTCGTATCATGTGCAGATTTGGGTATCTGTATCGTGGACGTTGCCAAAATCGTCTCCTTAAAATGCCCGAAAATCTTAGATAAATTGACAATCTTTTTCAAAGCGGCGGCAATCGAAGTCAAAAACGTCGTGTCTGTTATAATACTGACGTTTTGCAATTTGTTAATGAATCCAGTGAAAAGTGCACTGAGTTGATCAGCAGCCTCGCCAAATTCAGTAAACCCTTCTACATCCACATTGAGTTCCATCTGCTTGGATTCCGTAGCAATACGACTGGCTGCTAAAAACAATTCATTGTAGTCATCGACTGTTCCTTTGCCGTGAAAATCGGGACATTGAATTTGACTGGCGTATCCGCGAATCTCATTGAGAAGAAGGTCCGTGGGTCCAATCTCGTCGTTATATTCTGCGACGACTTGACTCAAGGTTTCGGCTATCTCGACATTACTACTGGGGTCGGTCGTGTTAAAATTGGTTTGACGAACGAAAGAGCCGCTAGCGTCCGTTCCTGTAGCATGGGTAATTTTGTATCCGGATCCAGACACGTCAATGACTGTTTGCGAAGTTACATCAACAATGACTGGGACAGAAAAGGACGCGTCGTTGCAAGATACATCAATTGAATAGACAATATTGTGGGAAATGTCTGTGGGAACAGTGGTCGTAGTATTGTGGGAAATGTCTGTGGGAACAGTGGTCGTAGTTACCGGAGGTATTGTGGTCGTAGTCACCGAAGGTAACGGATGCACTATGTGATCCGAAGAATCGTGATCGTGATCGGTCGGAGTGTTTTTTGATGATGACATCGTAAACTATCTATCTAAAATATTTTCTACATAGATAATAATTTCTCTAAATGAACTCATATATGGTCACAAAGTTTACAACTGTAAATAAAAATTACACTTGTGCTAACAAAATAGGTATAAAGATATGCACACTTATTCATTATATGAAGACAATATTTGCTTTGTTACCTCTCTTGCTCACATGCACAAAAAGTTGTATCATTACACCCAAAAAGTTATGTAGAGACTGTAAACATTTTATTCCTCGTAATACATGTTCCAAGTTTGGAACGACCGATTTAGTAACAGGAGACAATGAATATATGTATGCATCTACTGCAAGGATATCTAATAAACACTGCGGTCCAGATGCAGAACAATTTGAGGAAAATAAGAACAAAGTGTTAATAGTCCCCTATTATTTTGTAAAGAAGCAATGGCCAAATATCCTGTTAGCTACTCTTTGTATAACCTATTTTAATGTTTTATTGAAATAATATTAGAACATTACGTTTCCAATGTCCCAAAAGCATAATCAAAGATAGGAAATAGAAAACAAAAATTGCATTTACATTTTTGGTGATGGATCACGTGGCGGGATACCAACAATTTGGAATGCGTTAATATGGCTCCGGTCAAGTAAATATACATAATAAGATTGTGTTCTAGTAGATTTACATTGACAAATAACATGGGCAAAATCAAAGTTAGCATCATGCCAGTAGAATCCAATATGCTAATTTGCAGGGTATCTAATGGATATACATGTATATTGACATGATGTTGTTGATGAATGATCAAATACCACTTTGAAACGTGCAAATATCTATGATACACATAATAAAATAGTTCTATAAGCAATGAATATTTGGCAATGTTTGTTAGAGATGTAGAAAGGGTATGGTTCTCATTATCCATGTATGGATAATACAATAACGCACCCAAAACAGCTTCACCACAAATGACGCCGAGATTCAATGAAGACTGGGCTACAGATGTTATCAATTTGTTAACCGTCAATTCTGGATTATAAAAGGGAGTATTGCTGATGCAGCATACGGTATACGCGGAGGTAACCGATGCACTAAATACAAAAAACACTTGTTTTATTACAAAGAAGAAATGTTCAAACATTATAATAATAATATTATGATGTCTCTAATTAAATTTCCAAAACAAAGTGTTTAAGGATGTATACGAGAACAAAAGAGGGCACTATCGTTGCGACACAATACATATAGTTGAATAATTTCTGCCGGGGAAAATTGTTTTTCCTTCACTTTTTTAAACACAGAAGGAGGCATTTCTTCACCGTAAAAATGTTCATACATCTGTTTGACTGTAGCCCGTGACGCCTTTTCCATAGCAATTGTAATGTCGATACGACCAGGGCGCACCAAAGCTTCATCCAACTTATTGTAATGATTACTACTAATCACTAGAATGCGACCTGGAGTTTCACGAATTCCATCAATAATATTTAAGATGTCATCCAAACCATACGGTTCCTGCTCTTCGGCGGGTTTGATGAGAACCAGGTTGTTATCTTCTTTGGTAGTAGTAGTTACTACGTTATTAGCATTCTTGTCATTCTTATCATTCTTTACCCGTTTGTAATCCCGCTTCAAAATAATATCACCCGCACAATCAATGTCTTCAATAACAATAATCTTTTCGGAAAAGGGAATCCCGTTCTTTTTGTTGTCCGTATTATATTGACATTCGTTCCAGACTTCATACAGCTGCTTCCGCGTTTTGATCAATTGAAGCGAAATAATGATGATGTGTCGATCCGTCAAATTGGCCAATGCCTTAATAAACGACGTTTTACCAGTGCCTGGCGGTCCCGACAATCCAATACCCAGCGTATAAGGGATACCCATTTTATCATACCACGCCTTGTTCTCCAAGAAGAACTGGATCTTCTCCAAAATCGCAACTTTTCCATCAAAAAACATGTTCTGAAAAGTGCGATTCGTATCAAAGGGCGTTTCGCACCAGCACTCTTGTAGCCTGTTCACATACTTGGTTGTTTGCAAGGTATAGACAAAACGTTTCGGCTTTCGTTCCAGTTCGATGGCCTTCAAGTAGGCCATAGTAATCGAATTGACGTAATCTTTGATGACGTTTACAGATGTAGTATAAGAATAGAGGGTGATGACGATCTGCTCTGCTTTAATACTGCTACTCCCGTTTTTCTTCTTGTCTTCGTCACCAATGTCATCATTGACAAATTGAACTACTGCATAAATATTGAGGTCTTTATTAAAGAGAAATGGTCTCTTTTGTGAGACAACGAGAAGATCCAATTCATCCGTGGGAACGAGAACTTGATCGTTTTCGTCGTATCTAGGTCGATTCGTAGTCAGCATATTGCAGATCTCTTTGATCTCACTAATAGATGGATTGGTATCGACAGTTTGAATCAGTTTATGCCATATCGCCTTGAATCGGTTACTAAATAGCAATGATATGGAAGTGTTGATATTGAAGGTGGATGTGGAGGTAGTTCGTCTGCCTTCAATGACCAACATATTTTTTCTAACAAAGCATGATTTGATCTGATCCAACATGGGTAACGGAGTAATCCCACTTCCATTGTCAAATAAGCTGGAGACCTTTTTTGCGATATAGCTCATGCATCCTATTGCAACTATAGAGAGCAACGTATCGAGAATCGTATTGTTAGTTTTTATATTTGAGAACATGGCATATTGAAATACATCCATAATCGGTAACTATTATTAGTATCCATATTACGTTTATACCATTTACAAGATATTCATAAATAAAATTGAATTGAAAAATTATAACAATCAACAATCTAATATATTCGAATCATGAGAGAAAAGAAGTGTCCGCATAATAAAAGAAAGTGCAGATGCATAATCTGTGGTGGATCTGCACTATGTCAACACAATAGGCAAAAAGAAACGTGTATACCCTGTGGTGGATCCGGGACATGTGAACATAAAGTTCAAAAAAGAACATGTAAACTTTGTCGTGGCAGCTCTGCCACACGTGAATCGAATTGCGAACATGGAAAGCGAAGGACTAGATGTATAACCTGTGGTGGATCTGCACTATGTGAACACAATAGGCAAAAAGAAACGTGTATACCCTGTGGTGGCTCTGCAACATGTGAACATAAAGTTCAAAGAAGAACATGTAAACTTTGTTGTGGCTCTGCAACATGTGAACATGATGGAAAGCAAAAGAAAAAGCAGTGGTGTAAAATTTGCGGTGGTTCAGCTTTATGTAAATCTTCTTGGTGCGAAAAAAAGGTATAAAAAAATACAAAGGACATTGTTTGACATGTTTTATTCATTTATTCCCAGACTTGCCGAATACACGTAATTACAAAACCAAGGAAAAAGACGTAGTTGATCGAATCACTCAAACATTTAGTCATTTCACATGGATAGCCGATCGATCTGTTCAAGATGGATGTTCCAAAAGGAGACCTGATTTATTATTAGATATGGGTTCACATATAATAATTGTTGAAGTAGACGAAAACAAGCATACTAATTATGACTGCAGTTGTGAGAACAAACGATTAATGGAGCTATCACAAGATTTATACCATAGACCCATTATATTTATTCGATTTAATCCAGATGATTATGTAAACCAGGAAGGAATATTAGTCAAATCGTGTTGGAAACTAAATAAATTAGGGATTATGCAGGTTCAAAAAACAAAAGAAAGAGAATGGGGTGATCGAATAAACTGTTTGAAAGAAGTTATCCAATATTGGATAGACAATCCAACAGAAAAAACGGTAGAAATTACAGAACTGTTTTATTAGACGGTTCATCATTTTGTTGGTCGTTTCATAATTCCGTTAAACCCTGGTTGTCTATCTTTGTATCTTAACAATTTGTAATATCGGGGCATTTTTTGAACACATATATTATTGTATTGCAAATGAAATCCCATTAATATTTCGCTCACCCAATCTAATTTAAACATAGTGTAATAACATGGCAAATAAATGAATATATCGTTATAGATTGTCATGATTTGCGGGTTGCCGATTGCAAATTGATCATGTATAGTATATTTTCCTAATTCCCCATTATGGGGTGATGCTTCGAATAAATATATTTTCGTTTTGTCCAATTTATGGAGAGGTAAAACCAAACACAACTGCAAATCAGAGCGCATTCTTACTACATAATCAAATGTTATATTGTGTTCTTGCGCAAAACAGTTTGTGAGAACACTTACTTGATGAATAGAATAAAATAAACTCAATGTGTTAAAAGGATAATGTGAATAATATCCATACCGAACAACCTCTAATTCTTTATCGAAATTGTAATTGTTTTCTTGAGCTGGTTTTTCAAAAAATGTTTTTTGATCATTTGGATACATTCTATTCCATTCTAATCTTTCTGGGTTATTTTTATAGTCATCATGTGTCATATCAACATTTATTAATTGATACGGATGTCTTTCAAAATTTTTTGTTTATCAATTAAGTATCGTGCCGGTTTTATGATATTTTTCATATATTCAATGTCTTCAGGCAATGATTCGTCCCATGTATGAACAAAAAAATAAAATTCTATTTCTTCTTCTGCTGCAAACCATTCCTTTATTTGCGGATACGTTTCTTGTATGAAACGTAAGTGCCCCGAATATTGGATGGCAATTTTCATATTCTATGATTATAGATGTATGTTTATATTATTTATACATATATTGACAATGTAAACAGTGTAAAGAGTAAGATATATAATTATACAAAACAGGTTATGAAGTTGGTTCTCGTCGCCCCCGGATTTAAATCTTTCCCTCCTAAAGGATGGGGAGCAGTAGAGAGTATTGTTTGGGACTACTACGAGAACCTGCAGAGCTACCCCGATATCAGAGTCGATATTGTAAATACGAACAATCTAAATCAACTTGTGGAACAGGTCAACGCACATCATGCTGACGTCGTTCACATTATGTATGATGATTATATCGTGGTAGCGCCCTATCTTCAATGCGGAAAAATCGTTTATACGTCGCATTATGCCTATTTAACACATCCGCAATTCGAGACACAATGTGCCCACTATTTCAAAAACATTTTTTCCAAGGTCATTGAATATCAAGACATCGTCTCCATTCATGTGATTAGTGAAGCGATTGCCGACGTCTATGTTAAACATGGTTTTAGGGGGAAAATCAATATAGTATGTAATGGAGCGCGTGAAGATAAATTCCTGTTCTCGGATACACCGACGAAAAAGGAAAAAAGTATATGTGTTGCCAAGATTGAAAAGAGAAAAGCACAATACAAATATCAAGGCCTTCCTCAACTCGATTTCGTAGGCAACTTCCACGATTCATCTTTCAATGTTGCAAATCCTAACTATTTGGGTGAATGGGATAAACCGACCCTATACGAGAACTTGACAAATTATGCCAACCTTTTGCTGTTATCCGAGGGCGAAGCCGATCCACTCGTTGTGAAAGAAGCGTTGGTCGCGGGACTCGGACTTGTCATTAGTGAATGTTCTACGGCGAACTTGGACTTATCCATGCCCTTTATTACTGTCGTTCCCAACAACAAACTAAATGATATATTCTACGTGAGCGAAGCTGTATGGAAGAATCGAAATACGAGTATTGCACTTAGAGATGAAATACGCGACTATGGCTTGCTGAAGTTCTCGTGGAAGACGGTGATAAAACGCTATATAAATCTGATCAAAAGTTAGAACGACTAAAGTGAACTGCAGAAAAGGTATAAAAGGAAAAAAGTCATTTATTACTATTTACTTCTTTACTCGGTTTTGGCAAAAGGTTAAAATCAGAGAACCTTTGTCGTTGCAACTCCGTTCTGAAACACTAGTTAAACGGCAACACATAAAGGAAAAACGTAGAATTAATATTACAGCTATCGAATGATAGCAGCAGCAAAATAATGGTAGATGAAAAGAATACGATATGCAAGCAAATAGAAAATTTTTGTTGCAGATTAATACATGACATTTTTACAAACCTTTGAAATGTTTTATGCTACGGTTAGACCTAGTAGCACCTTTCCTTTTTCTACATTGTTTGGTCCGTTTACTTCGTTTTTTTGTTGTCTTTTTCTTACCACCTACATTCATGGCTATTCTGCACCTACTCGGAGTATAAATTCCGTCTTTGCTTTGTAAGTCACCTAATGATTCTATAAAATTTTCATGTGTAATAGTGATAGATGGTATTTCTTTCTTGAAATCATCAAAAAAATCCATAATATTTACATCTTCAATACTAGGTATTTTAGTATATTGTCTTATCTCTTCTGTAAGTATGGGTTTTATCACCATTCTTAGAATCTCTCTGTTTTCTCTCGATTCTGTAACGGCGCAATTTCTACCAAGACATGGTGTAAAAGACATACGTAAATCAGCCAATGCATTATCACCATAATCAAATTGACGAGTTATTACACCGGTATCAGAATCTTCGGGACGATTGTTTGGAGTTCCATGATATAGTAACCAATCTGAAAAAGATACTGTAGGCAAAGTCATATGACGAATGTTATATCTATAAATACTACAATAATTTTCTCTACGATATGCCTTTTCCAAATCAATAAACTCTGCCATTATAGCTCCTGTTGTTGGAGACACTTCAGAAGAAACCGCGTAATAAGCGATCCGTTCTATTTCATTATATCCAAATGATAATTCTGGTGTTACTGACGTCGGCTTTAAATAGGTAAGAGACGAAAATAATGAATTATCTTTATGAATATGATCGAAACCAATTTTTCTATCAATAAAATTAAATCTTATTTCAAAATTACAAGCAGGATTTTCTTGTTTCATCTGAAACATTAAAGAGCCCCAGTCGGGATTATTTATTAGTAGAGAACAAATAAAGGTTTTAACTGCTGGAAGATAGTCTTCATTATCTAGTGGACTAACATCTGGAAACTTTTTTAGGTAACTAGTATTAAAATGAACTTCCATAGTAAACGTAGTAGGTGAGGTCATAATCATCATAAATGTAAAGTCATATTTATTTGATGTAATTGGTTTTAAGATTTCCTTATCTATTTTATTATCATATACGTTAAATAGATTGATTGGAAATTCAATGCTTCTTGGTTGATAATGGATAGCGAAATCCCCAGGAACTTCTTCCATATACATATACAAACAAATTTACAAGACGGTTATAGTTGCCATATAAGACTGCACCTCTTGTTTAATATCAAACTGTTGAATGCCATATTGACGAATCTGTTGTCGACTTACCACGTCAGAACCAATACATATATCCTTATTTTCTGACAACTTTTCGAGAACATAATCCGGATCCATCATCTTATCATCATCCAATACAGTGATAAAGGGCAATGATGTGTCTAAATTTTCGCTAGATGATCGATTGACCACGACACCTAAACCCGCAATCAATGCTTCTTTCACAACGAGCGGATCTGCTTCGCCTTCGGACAACAACAGCAAGTTGGCATAACGGGTCAAACCCGAATATATTTGTTCTCGTGTCCAAGACCCCATATAATTGGAGGCTCGCGTATTGAAGGAAGGGTCGGCATTATTCCCGACGAAATCGATCATGGAAATAGGCAGCCTCTTCTGCAGAACCGCCTGATTTTTGCGTGGCGTAATCTTGCCCAAATACAAGGTTCTCATCTTGACCGGTTTTTCCGAGAAAGAAAAGAGATCGCTATTGATGCCGTTCTTAATCTTCCTTAAGAACAAAGGGTTTGCACCGGCAGCTAGAAAGGCGTCATAATCTTTGTTCGCCAGCACGAAATTATAATATTTCTGTTGTTCGACTAAGAATTGAAAGACACGCGAATACCCATCCGCCCTATGTTTATCGACCTGATCGATATAGGGATAGTGGCTCGTAATAGCAATACGAGGACAAGTTAGATAGGGTAATATTTGATAAAACACGTCGTAGTGAACATGCACGAAATCGAATGCGCCAGCGTTTACCTGGTCCACGATATTTCGCATATCTTTGGTATTAATAATGACGACATCATGGCCCAATTTGCACAGTTCATTGTAATAATCCCAAATGAGAATTTCTACCGCACCCCAACCTGGCGGAGGAATAGGCATAATTCCTGGGCCGACAAGCGCAATCTTCATTACTATGATTTGTCCATATATGTTTATATTCATTGTTTTACTTATTTAGACAAAAATAAGTATTTGACAATAATTAGAGGTCTGTAAAGTATTATAGCATATATATATAGTATGAGTAATAGTGAAGACGACGTAGACGACTTTCGTAGTAGTGAGGACAGTGAGGACAGTGAGGACGACGTAGAAGACATTTTCGTTGAGCTAAGCAGAGGTCGTGTCAGTTCATCTGAACTAGAAAGGTTTCTTGATGAGGGGGTACTGGATGTAAATAGCAAAGCGCGGAGAAACGGAGCGACTGTTCTTTACCTTGTCTGTGAACAAAGCAATATAGTTTCAGCAAAATTATTACTAGATAGGGGAGCTGATGTCAACATGTCATCATATTCATTTTTTGAACGTACTCCTCTGGAGGCTGCCTGTGGTAGTAAAGGCAGTATAGATTTAGTAAAATTATTACTAGATAGGGGCGCTGATATCAACAACATGGCATATCATGGACCCGTAGAGACTCCTCTCCACGCTGCCTGTAGTAACGGCAGAATAGATTTAGTAAAATTATTACTAGATAGGGGCGCTGATATCAACATGAAAACACGTAACGCACTTAAGAGCACACCTATTCGCCGAGCTTGTGAAGCAGGCCATGTGGAAATAGTAGAGTTATTATTAGATAATGGTGCTGATATACACGACATAGATGGTTTTGGACTAACTCTTTTAAACCCTGTTTTCTTGTCACATGCGCGATATATCACGTCCTATGTGCACGTAGCAGAGTTGTTGATACAAAAAGGCGCTGACGTGAATAGGAAGGACAATCGCGGATCGACTCCTCTTCATGACGCTACTAATCGTCTTGATCTAAAATTAATAGATTTACTTTTAAACAAAGGCGCCAATCCGAATTGCAAGGACAAGTATGGTTCAACGCCTCTTCACATTATTTGTGACGATGAAGGCACTAGCACTGAAAACGTTGACCGCGGTGAATCTAGTGGAACTATTCAAGAAAGACTTGAGATAGTATCATTATTGTTGAAGGCAGGTGCTCGCACAGATATCCGGGACAATGATAGAAAGACTCCTTCCGAATATACTCATGGAGAACTTAAACAACTCTTAAAAACTGGTAGAGTTGGTGCAGCTGGAGAAGAAGAGAAGGAGGAAGAAGAGGAAGAAGAAGAGGAGGAGGAAGAGGAGGAAGAAGAGGAGGAGGAAGAAGAGCAGGAGGAAACAGAAGAAGAAAAGAAACAGAGAGAAAAAAGGGAGAAAGCAACCGAGAAGAAAAGATTACAAGTTTGTAAGGCTACACGTAAGAAATGGAGAACGACAACTGCGGCGCAGCTCCAACTAGCTGAAAAAAAAATAAAATTGTTATCTGCAATAACTGCATGCGAAGAGAGAGCGAATCCTTTTAGTGGCTTTGCAGCAAGCGGTAAAATTGATAAGACCATGAAGAAAGATTATCAAAAAGCAATCAAGGAATGCAATAAAATGCGCACTACAGTTAAAAACTTGGAAAAGAAGGAGCGTGGTTACAGTGAAAAAGCTACCTTGTTAGAAAAAATATTAGAAGAGAATATGTGTCCTTCTGAAGAATAGGTATATCTTGTTTCGTCAATAAAGTAACTAGATATACAGGAAAAAAACTAAATTTTTCTCCGAAAAAGAAGGAGCCTGCAAAAAAGAACTATGTTTAGGTAAGTTCAGAATGTGTATTTTCATCGCCGAAATCCAAAACATCATTTAGAACTTCATATTTTTCCTCTTTAGGATTGACCCTCGAAAAAGGTAGAAATGCCTCCCATTGCACATTTGAAATGTTCAAGGGTGTAAATCGTTAAATGGGAATTTAGGGAGAAATAAGAAATTTAGAGTAAATCAGTCAATTTTTACGATTTCAACGGTATATGGTAAAAAAAGTATGGGCGGGTCAGAAAAAATATATATTAGTAATATATAATGCCAACAAGAGTTCTTGAATTTAAAGGGATTACAAGTGAGCTAAACAATGTTCTTGCAGCAATAGAGAATAATGGAGGTAAGATAAAGGATGTTAGTAAATCGGAGACGAAAAGCGGAACTTTTTATATGATAGTGTATGAAGCTCCTGAACATCGAATAAATGGCATTATTGAAGCTGCTAAAACGCATGTTCCCGAACAATATCGTAGATCAGGATTACATTATGGGGGTAATGCAAAAACATTGAAAAATTAGGTAATGCAAAAACGTTGAAAAATTAGGTAATGCAAAAACATTAAAAAAATAGGATAATGCAAAAACATTGAAAAATTAGGTAATGCAAAAACATTAAAAAATTAGAGTTATGACATCATTTTCATAAAAAGTCATTCATATTTACCGTTGATCTACTAAATGTTCTAGATGGGCAGGCATAGGAACTTTGTAAAATCGTTTATACTGATGTTGCACAACAATATTAGGGTTGATATCATAGCCGCCATCTTGATGACCATCGTAGGGTCCAACCGTCCCTTTATTCAGAAGGATGAGAACCGACAACAAAAAATCTTGATTCCATGGCATTCTATATGAATTGACATTTTTAAATAACGTGGTAACCAAATCGACGTTTTGTAAACAATTCAACAACCTATATTTATGAAATACACTTCCACCAGCACCAGAATATCGATAATCTTTATTTACATCAATAAATGGAAAATCTTTAACCATGCCCTCTTTATGACAAGGCAATAAAGAGTTGGGACAATACCCATTTAAATCATACAAAAATGGAGAAGTTATCCGTCGATTGATTACCACATCATCTTCTAACCACATAACATAGTCTTCTTTGCATAATAAAATCGCATCTTTCACACGATCAAATACGCCGCTCATTATCTCGATTTGCTTACCCTCTTCTAGATCATAGGCTGACAAAGGATTGCTTTTATAAAAATGGAGGTAAATGCAGTTGAAATGATCAGCCATCTTAGTATAATCGTGTCCATTGTCCGACATGAGGACTACCGTGCTATCAGGATACCATTTTCGAAATGATTCGATGCATTTGAAAGTTGCGTAGGGATTCTTATAACACTGGAAAATGGCACCAAGAGTTTGTTCAGACATGTATTATATAATGTTATTTCAATAAATATTTATATGATTATTTACATATAATACATGTTATACTATTATAGATGAAAGAATATAGAATAATTTCGTAACTAAAATTATAAAATATGGAACATTATCCAGTATTTGACAATGAATATTTATCAGCAGTGGTGACAGAAAACACAACCAATTTTAAGAACTATCTTGCTTTTGCAGATATTATTGTTTATAATATGCAAAACAAGGCAGAAGAAAGTAGAGAAATACCACTTACGTTTTTTCCTATTGCCAAAAACATTAGAATGGCTGCATCTTATATGGCTAAAAATGTATTAGAGGGAAAAAAAACGTATATACACAATATGGCTCGTCCATGCGAAGAGGCAGATTGGAAAAAAGGAACGGGCGATGATTGGTTTCCATGGTTATGGGCTCGCGGTCGTGTCAACAATAGTAAAGAGTCGTTTACGAACATAGAAGGATGGAAATGTTATTTCAACAGTTTTACTGAAAAAGCAAACTATTTGTTATCTTCGTATTTACCGATGACCCCACCAGATGAGCTATACATCTTTTTTATCTATTTATCTTGCACCAAATATGTATTCCAACTGAATGCTTCCTATAAGGATATGCTTATGAAATACAGGGTGGCAATGGGCTGGCCCGTCGAAGAAAAGGTATTGGCCGTTCAAATACGTCGCGGGGATACTTGCACACGAGATGGTTCAACCTCCGATCGTCCTTTTTTCCATTTAGATAAATATATTGAAAAGATGGATCTCATGATAGAAAAGAACGGTTATACGCATTTCTATATATCCACAGACAGTGACGAAGAGATTGTCGAGCTCCAGCGTCTTAGACCTGAATGGAAAATTCTGTCTTTGCCTATTGATCGCTCCCAATTCTTCAGGATGGACACCGAACCTGGAAATATAGAGAATTTATGTGCAAAATACCCAGAACGTATACCGTTTGTGGTGGATAGCGGTTTAGCCGATTTGTTTTTTATAAGTCAATGCCAGGGATATATTTCTACTATTTCGGTTTCAGAATTTTCGAGATGTGGGTGGTTTATGCAAATAGTGGAACAGGGAGAACTGACCCCCTATATCAATTTGAACGATGAACCACTAGATATGTCGAAACGAGACAAATTATTGCTGTTTTAGCCAAAACATAATAAATAGATGTTCAAAAAAACATAAAGGTAGAACTATAATATATATATATATGCACGACTGGTCACAATATTTGAATCCTGCCGACTATGAATACCTCAATCAATATATTGAAAACGTAAAAAAAGGTGTTCCCAACGACAAGATGATTCTTTTATCTGGAGGACCTGGAACCGGAAAATCAACATTAATGGATGATATTGCACAGTATTTGGGAGATAAATTATGTGGTGATTTTTCGAACTCTTGCGACTTCATTTATAATGAAAACATTAAGAAGTTAGGATTGTTCCGTAGCTTAGAAATAGGGGGCGATCATTCTAATAGATTGACTCAAGCCGTCATAAATTTTATCAAGTATAAACAATCATTTATTGCGGCTGTCCAGGATCAAGATACATTGAGCTACGAACTTTTAGACCATTGTTTTGTCATTGAAATGGAGCATGTTTTTACACCTTTGGACACTTAAATTTCCGGAAATACAGCACAAAGACAACGTTACCTAGGTCATTGTATAATATCTAACTCCATAATAAAATACTCCTTAGCATCATCATATGCTTCGAACCATGTTAATGGTGTATGGTCTTTCAACGTTTTCCGCGTCCATTTGAAACCATATTCTTCATAGAATGTTACTGCTGTTTCTACTGAACTCAGCGCTATTGTTATTTTCTTGGTGTTTCCATATTTCTTTGTTTCCTGTTTCACTCGTTCAATGAAACCATCTAATAATTTCGATGCATATCCCATGCCTTTGAACTTTGATTTTGTGCATATTAGTAAAATATAGTAAACAATTTCATTTTTTCTGGGAAATCTACGATATATCATAACGCTTGGACAATTCGTTATCTCAAATTCACTATCTATGCAATGAAATGCCATTTTGTTTTGCTCATTGCTGACCATGGCATCTGTGTATTCTGGACCCACACTCAACCCTACATATCTTAAAAATATATACCTTGATGTTGCGTTGAAGTCGTCAAGTTTTTCGACAATCTCCTCCAAGGGAGAATGATCTATAATGTCATTCACGATATCTTCTGAATAGAAGTTCATCTTTTGTGTTCTGTTTTATGCTATACTTTGAATACATAACATAAAGCTTTCAATTTTTCGTTATTTCATTACACCTTCCTAGTTTTATTTTTCTTCACACCTTTTTCAGGATAAGCTTCATCGTCATCATATAACTGTATTAGTTTTTTAAAATTAGATATCGGAGTTACCGGCAATGTATTAACAAACTTATTCGTCATCTTATTACATATGCCTCTCTCCATATTTCTCGTGAGTTCGGCATCCGCCATATTTAACATGTAGGGCACTATCATTCTCTGAAACCCTCTAAATTCAATTAAAACCTTGTTTTGCTTACCTTCATGCTCTTGCACATCCATTTGTGATGAATAAATATCAACGCCTTCATATTCTAACCAGTCATAGAAGATGATTTCGTCGTCTTCAGTAACATTATCATCTTCGTTTCTTGGTTCTTCGAAGAATTGAAAGTAGGATAATAATGATATGGTTGGGTCACCGTAAAAATCCCCGAAATCGGGATCGTCTCTATCTATCCCGTTTTGTATATTGAACGCGCCAACCTCTATATATTCTTCATTGTATAATAGATTTGCAACCAATACTCGTTCATTAACTATAAGACGCTGAATGATAGATGGTATTTCCTCTGTTTTAATATCTTCTGCTTCAAATAATGTTTCTATAGAGCGTTTCAGACCTTTATATAATGCGTAATTTTTATGCCTACAGTTAAACGTTAAAGAATCCTTCAAATATTTCTGTTTTCTATTTGGGTCTTGTTGTAAATAATCGTTTACATATTTCGATAACTTATATAGAATGAGACCAATATAGTTTTTTATTGCTGCCACGATTTCTTTCGTTTCTTTTGTCGGGACGATTTTATAAGGTATATCTGTGTTGTTATAATCTATAATTAGCAAGTGGACACATTTTTCTATTTGTCTTAGATCTTCAATACGCGAATGAAACGTTTGATTAAATTCAGGGATATTATTTATCGAGTCGCTTACCAACATCTTCATTATAGGGAATGCATTATGTATCAAGGTAGCAAACGTCATTTGCGGAGTGATGCAACAGTCATCTAAGCTGAGTTCCAGATCTTCTCCTCCTTGCTTAAGCTTCGATGAGTGCGTCTGTAGATAATAATGTTGATCTAATGGTTCTCCGGGTCTGTAAAAAATGGTTCTCGATGTTGGAGAACCTATCGTCATTTGAGTGTCTCTCTCTTGTTCCAGTCGTCATTTCTAGATATCCATGCATTTTACCCGTATATTGATCTAGATGTCTACATAAATTGCGGAGAGCGTTTATAAAGGTATCTAATACGACATTTTTGCTTTTTTTAGGCTTATAATAAGTGATTACCCATTCAACATCAGAGAATGTCCCGCAACTAATTATGCGGCTTGAACTCTGTGAGAATTGAAACCTGATGTCGTATTGTTTTGAATGAGCCATTTGGTCATACTTATCTGTTCGTATATATTTGTATAAATTGTCGTTTTGCTTATAAATTTTTTCTAAATCATCATATAAAAGTTTTTTGTTCGACGTTCCGTTAGGGATGGTTCCGTTCTCGAATAATGTTTCTAGATTTCCGAATACATTACCATATTCTCCCGATTCTAGTGCTTCCATTATTTGGTCTTTATACTTATGTAGATTTGCGTGTTTTATTGCCTTTTTTACCTGATTTTTTCTGGTAGTTATCAAATTGGTTTGACACAGTCTATTTAATTTTTTTATAAGTGAACTTTCATACACGTCATTGGTTATTAAAAAAGAAATCTCTTTTTTATCTACTTCTCTATTGTTTTCGTCAAATACTACTACGTCAATAACGTCATCGTGTTCTTCTCCTATATCTACTCTTACTGTATCTCTATTTAATAATGCCACTAACTTACCTCCTTTTACTATGCCTTGTAGATTTGCTAAATTATCAGTCTCGAACTCGTATCCTATGCTCAATATTTTTGCGAATGCATCATTTTTTGTTATATCTCCACCTAACTGTTTTTTAGTTTGATTTTTCATTCCGACCCTATATTGTAGAGGTATATTATAATACCCTACATTCGACATTGCAAATATAGGATACTATTACAATGTTGCCTTTGAGACTGATAAATAAATTAAATATATTCATCGGTGTAAAAAATATAACGATATATATATTATTCAAAAAATGGCAGAAAGAGAAAGAGAAACAGAAAGAGAAAGAGAAAGAGAAAGAGAAGTAGAAGGAAACCGAAGTGCAGAAGTTGTAGAAGGAGCAAAAGTTGCACCCATTGGCGATTTTGCTATCCACTATCAACCAACAGATATATTTCCAATAAATCTATTCAATGTATATGACAATAAAATAGATAGGAAGGTCTTGTCAAAAATTACATCAAATAACAATATTAATGATTATGCATTTAGAATTATTGCGACTTCGCCTACCACATTTAATCTAGAGATTCATATTGAAACATTAATAGTAATACGAGATCCTAGGCGTAATACCCTAGATGAAATGTATGTTAATGCAATAAAATCTTTTATCTGTTGTTTACTAGTAAATAACCCTGATTGGCTTACGTTAATGTATCAGATGACACAAGAACGTCCAGGGTGTAATTTTCTAATATATATAACTCTTATTGATAGGGCTATTACAGACGATCATATTCATAAAGATAATTCATTGTTTTCGTCTCTTACCTATTTAGAACCAGTAGAAAGAACCCCCGAATTATCATTTGGTTATAATGAAATAAGGAGGTATGAAGGTGCAACTCTTGAAATGCCGTCACCTATTGTATGTCGGACGACCAGAGCAATATTTACCGAATTTACAGAACTAGAACAACGATCTCGCAACCATGAGGGCACAACGCCTTGTATTTATAGATATGATATTAGTCATATGGAATTACCAACTGTATCATTCTCGGACTGGTTATTATATCACGGAACGCCGAATGATTATCCTTCCGATTCTGCAGGTTCTATAGATCGTAGATTTAGTATTGGTATAAACGTTGGCAAATTAAATGTTCTTCCTTTTTCTCCATGTGCAGGGCGCAATTGTGAAGTAAAACAAAAAAAAGTTATTAAAAGGAAGATAGTAAGAATGTTAGTAAAGCCTACTTTTATAGGAAACGTGGTAGGACATACTATAATAGGGAGTGTTGAAGGAATAAATATCATGGATTTCGCTGAACAATTTAAAAAGGAGGAGCCGCCATCTATCACTATTACCCCGGACAATTTTCAAGAAACAATGGGAAGATTACGTAGCACAGACGGAATTTATACTGATGAGTGTAGAATTGCTATGAATGTAGGCGGAAAGAAAAAAGGAAACAAGGTAACTCGTAAAACGAAAACAAAGTGTCGCAGAAGTAAGCGACGCAGATAGTATTCACTTTTTTTCTTTTTCATATAGGCTAGTCTACAGTTTCATCATATATCTAACAACGAAATTGTGTGTTCTCAATTTGGAATATGATACACCTTCATAATTGACATTATGTGCAATGGTATTCCTTAACTAGGGTCGGTGCAAACCATGTCGCTATATTCTTGTAATTAGATCCGGAATATTGCGCCAGTGATCCTGTCTGTATAAGAGAACCTGCGATCACCCTAGCTTTAACATTTTCCTTTTTCTTATACTAAAATGTTCAAATTTTTAGTATAATTGTTATATTCGTAATACGGCCAAAAGATCGTTGACACGATTCACATAGGTATGCTTCTCTCTCACTATGGCCATTTGCTCCTTAATAAGATCATAATTCTTCAGCTCCTTCATGGCATCATAGAAGAGCGCCGCTTCATCATCATTATAGACGACCTTTTTCTCTAGCAGCTCGTATGCGTGTTGAGAATTCGTAATACCCAAGTGACCATAACTAATCGATTTCAAAAGTCGGCAAGGAATATATCCCGTAAACTTGTGACATGTTCCCGTTTCACCCAATGCAATCTTACGCGGATCACCCGAGCTACGGAAATCGGGCGCCATCAAAGACCGCATAGTATAAGCTTGCACAACTTCGAAAGGCAGCGGGTTTTTCCAAGGATCATTGGCTACAAACTCTACGTTGTTTTTTCGACATTCGTTGTTGAAAAGAGCAATTTCCCTAGTATTCAAATGGTTGGATGTGCCGAACCAGTAAATCTTGTTGTCTCTTTCCAACTCCACATTCTCATCTACTATTTCGTGGGGCAATAGATCAGTTGCCCAACAAGTATAGATACATTCATATTCCATTTTTATCGGGTTATCATGATGCTTGGCCAATCCACCGTTATCATGCAGCTTCTCATAATAGGTGCAATCGCTAATCTTTTGACAAGCATCTTTGTCCAGTGCATAATTATAATTACAATCAACGATGGAATCGACCAAGTAGCGAATCTCGATAAAGCGTTTTACTTTCCCCACATATTTTTCTGGTCGTCGCGCAATATGAACGAAATAAATGGAGGAATCATTAATAGGGATTTTATCGTCAGCATACCCCTCAGTCAAGAAGAGACAATTGGTAAAATCGAAGCCGGCAGGTATCTCTGCATTATCATGAAACCAGTGCGTCTCGTGACCTAGGTGTCGGAACGTTTTATCCCATCCGTAATGAATATAGCTATGGGTATGGGTATGTAGAGGGAATCCCCAAACAATCACTTTTGTAAACGTCGACATAATAGTATTATCATATACTTTTTATGTTGAAAAATTGAAACATTATAAACGCAGAAAAGAAAAAGAACAAAAGAAAAACAAAATGATTAACGAACGCACTATAAACTTAGCTGTAAATGCTGTATTTCACGCACGTGAGGGCTTTCGACTAAAATATGACGATGATAAAAAACGCATAACTGTTTACGAAACAACTCTAGATCCAACAACCTTTTCTACAGAAGAGAAAGAAGCTGCACGATTCCTTCTTCTTAGCTTTACTACAAAGAAAGACGAAACTGAGGTTATATGGATAGATGTATTACGCAAAACAGAAAGGCTTTCAGGTAAACGCATATTAGACAATGTCTATGAGGTGGCGAATTTACTGAATATACCTGAAATATGTCTTGTAGACAAAGCGAACATTGAGTTTGATATAGAAGTGTTATCATTCGATCAAGGATCATCATTAGAATCACGTAAAAGGATTGTAAGAAAAGAAGAAGAAGAGAAAACTGGTAAACTATGTTGGCATACAATGATAGTAAAAACAATACCATTAAGCCCACTTCTCATCTTGTGTGGAGAACCTTCTTATTATGCAGCAGAAGGATTTTTGGCAAAGGATCAAGTCGAAATAAACGAGTATAACAAATCACAAGTAGAAATGACGATGCGAGAAATAGCTACCTCTCCAAAATGGCCTATTTGTAACATGGAAATCCAAGAAAAAGAAATGTCTTGCTTGGATCCATATTGGGATTTGCCTGTTCGTGTCTTCTTTCAAGATGTGAAATCTGCGTTAAGGAAAAATACGATTCCAGAAGGAATCAGATTTGAATTTGTAAAAACGTTTATTGAAGATCTGGTAGAGTGCGAATTTATTAAACACAATGAGTATTCTACATTACACCGACTAAAAAAATAATGTAGAATATATCTAAAATTTGATAATCCAATACACACCATAGTTATAGGGACGCGTCTCATTAGCATCGACCGATCTACTACTGTTTCCTACCGTAGTAGATACAGTGACGCCAGTATACGCAGTATTGATATTAGACCAAGTGCGAACATTTGGTGCAGTAGGGAATGCATCCGGCGCTGACCAAGCCGGTCCAGACTGACCAGAAGTATTACTACCATTGTAGTCGTCGTTGTAAGTATATTGGCTGTGGTTATGGCCAGGGTCAGTAATTGAAGAAGATGCCGTATGATTATGCGTTTGGTGAGCCTGTGACGTGTTTAAAGTTGGACCTACATAATTATTGGTAGGATCTGCACCTGAACCCCTCAAAAATGCACCTTGATAATTTGAATAGAAAATATGGTGGTCCAGTTACCTGCGCCAAATGTGGTGCCAATGATGGAAAATAATGCTGCATAGGTAGCGCGGCTAATGTTTCGCCCGTCACAAATGAGCCATCCTGATGGATCAGTAGACATGGTACCAATGGGTGATGCTATAGGCACATAATTCACCATAATTTGACTAGACGCATTGATAGAACCGCTCACGTCCAACCTAGTAACTGGCTTTTGTAAGCCAATGCCTATATTTCCGTCGGCTTTATTATAAGCGTCTATACCGTTCGTTAGAAGCCATACGTCAACATCATTTACACCTTTGCGCATTTAAAATGTGCAAAGGTGTAAAAGTGGTATTGCACCTTGATGAGGCGACAACTGATAATTTACTAAATTATCATAGTAGACGATTTTGTTTGTCTCTAAACGTTTTCTACGATTTGTAGCCATTGACATTTACACATTTGAACATTACTATCCACACAAAGTGCGGATAGTGTTCAAAGGAAACGTTACAGATAAATCAATTGGAGACGCACACAAAGTGTGCGAACTCAAATGTTCATCAGTGTATACTATATTTTTATTTTATTTACAAAAAAATTATGTAAGTATGTATTTATCTTTTATTACCTTCTAATTGACAATCACTATCACTATCTTCTTCCTTTTTCTTTTTGCATACCTTTTTATGGTTGGGCCAGTGCTTATGTTGACAACCGCCTGAGCAATAATATTGTGTATCGCAGGCGCTGCATACCCACCATCTGTCAATGTTGTCTTCGACCATCACTTCTCGACATCCTCCACATATCTTAGCCTGTTTTAGATTTTCGGCAATATTGTCTTCAGCGACTGTGAATGTGCGAGGCAACCTTTTTTGGTGTAACAGTTCCTCATCAGAATCACTGTCTCCTTCCTCTTCCTCTTCCTCTTCCTCTCCTTCCTCTCCTTCCTCTCCTTCCTCTCCTTCCTCTCCTTCCTCTTCTTCGTTATTTGTCGAAAAGGCTGTTGGGTCAAGATATCTCTTCATGAGGCCATCATTAGGCGGTCCTTGTATAACCCCTTTATCGTTACCAACCAGACACAAGGTTCCAATATGAGTAGGAGAGATTTCTGCCCCCGCCCACATGCCTGCATAAGAGATGCCATTGGGTAATGTCATGGTCCCTTTTCTACAAAAGAATTTGAATCCGCCACTGTCCTTTTTAAAGGAGCTACAGGTTCCCTTGTAAACTCGTCCATCCAAAAATTGCATCACCCCATTTACCGGATAAAATTCGTATCCGTCTTTTTGCACAAGACCCCGATACGTGCCTTGTCCTTGAAGTAGAAAGGTGGCATCGACACAATCATGTCTATCTTCTAATGGTGTCACATCATAGATCAAGCTTCCGCCTGGAAATGTAACTAGGTCGATCCGGGTAACTACGCCGTTTTGCCAAACACCACAAATGATGTCGCCACAACTTGTAGTCAGTTTGCCCTCAGCTGCCCATCCAATCCTTTCATAACGACTAAACAAACCCTGTAACTCGTCGCCGTTTTTATAAGTCAACACGCCGTTTCCGCACCAAAATCCTGCCTCAACTCCGCCAACATACATGCTATAGGGCTTACTCGCATCGTTTTTGTAATTGTAAAGTCCCGATCCGTTTGGCCTATAGTGATCTTCAGAATCGATAGCGCCTCGGAACCAGATGTTGTCAGGGTAATCCGCCATGCTCTCAAACATGAGGTAGCTGTTGGAAACCCCCTTCAGAACCACTCTTCCGTCAGTCAAGAGATGTAGCTCCGATCCATCATTATCGGTAATGATCATTACGCCGTTCTCTCTTTTGCAAATCTTATTAATATTGTCCATCTTCTCTTCGTTAGTTGTTACTTGTTCTCGTGCCTTTTGGCTTACACTCACTAACCAAACAGAAAAAGTTTTTCAATTTTTTCGTATCATTTCCTTTGGAACCTATACTGTAACTTACTCATATAAGATTCAGCCGGGTTATACTTTTTCAGTCTATAAATGGTAACTTCGTAAAACAACGTATCGTCTTTCTCATCCATTCCTACATCAATCATATCCCCTTCTATCTCATATGGTTCACGTTTTATTATATTAGGTAACGCGTATTGAAGACGAAACCGATTAGGGAGGATCCATTCATACTTATAATGAATATAGGTTCTTGTCCTGGTAATGGTATGAAGGATTTTATATCGCTCGTCGTCTTTAGGTATAATGCTAACAATCTGTCCATCCCTCAATTTGAAACGAGGATCGAACAATAAAATGAGATGAACAACTTCTTCAGGTAATGCACCTGCTTGCCACATAGAAAATATAGTAGAGTAATCTTTACTATATTTTACCAACTATTTTATCTCTTTGTAAATGTATACTATGAATCTACTAACTTATTTTTTTGGAACAGAAGACAAAAAAACACCAAAAGAAAAAATGGAAAAAAAGATGATACCAACCATAGTGACAAGACTACAAGATCCTGAAATTAAAGACAAGGATAAAATAGAATATATAAAAATACTCATCCTTTCTGCAAAACCACTTGTAGAAAATTCATTCGTTCCATTTAATACTGGAACTCTTGATGTATTACACCAAGTATTCAAGAAAATGTATCCTGTCAAGAAAGCGTATGATAAACATAAAGAAATGTATCTTGACAATAAAGACTATGAAGAAGGAATAAAAAAATGGAGCGGTATTTATGCAGATGTAATGAATGAGGAGGTCTCAGCTATTATTGAAACAATGAGAGATGGAAAAGATGAAAGGTTACGCATATTTAGAGAGAGTCTCGTTGAATTTAATGAGAAAATGAATGCAGTTTCAACGAAGATCTATGAAACACGAATAAAAAAGCAAGAGGAGGAGTTAAGGAAATTGAGAGAACAACAGGAGAAACATGGAAAAAGAGCACGAAAGGCAGGATTAATTGTTGGAATGCAAGCGATTGATAAGGAGTTACAGGAAGAATATATATCTGTTTTAGAAGAAGGAATTATACTGTTCTATGGAAATAGTGATAAATATATACTATTAAAGAATTCTACGATAGTAGCTAATGAAAAGATAATAAATTATTACGAATTTTTTGAGACCCTTAGAAGAATGCTTGATCGGGGAGTTGTCGATGCTACGGGTATAGAGGATTGTGGACCCCTTTGTGAATTTGTTACTGATGCCGAGAAGGTAAGGAATGTATATAGCAGTTGGCTAAACCGTATGTTTATTGGAGAATTCGATGAAGTTTGCAAAGAGATATTCGGTATAAGTTGTCAAGATAAATTAGAAGAGTTAGAATTATTGAGAGATTTCGAGGTAAAAAATTGGAATGTAGCAGGAAATGCAAATATGGATGAAATACATTTGGAACAAGAAGGAGGTAAAAAATGGTCTAATAAATACAAGAAAACTATTAATTGCAAGCGACCTAAAGGGTTCTCGCAAAAGCAATATTGCAAAACACGTAAACAGTGTAAGAAGCGATAATTCCTTCAGACCATTGCATATTTTAAACCAGAAAAACGAAATAATAAATTGTAGTCTTATTAGTTCGTTTGATAAAAGTATTGTGTAATAATCGATTTATAAAACTCATGTGCATCTGGATGTTCTGTTCTGATATACTGAAAGCCAAAGTGCTGCATCGCATATCGAGAAATAGGATATTGCTGATCAGGACGATGGTAAACCGAATCAGTAAATCCTAACCAGTTTTCACCCAAGTTAGCAACCGTTTCGTGTTGATAATCCAACTCTAAATGATCACACATCTGTTTCGCCACTTCATTCATAATTGGATTTGCAGGATGATCATGTGTAAGAAACAGTTTTTCTTTATGCAAGTTCGAAAAGACATAATCAGCAATCTTTACATCACAAGTTTCCTCCTTTTCTTTACTCACCGCGTAATTTTGAGCAACTCGATTCGTAAAATCGAAATCGAGTAAATTATGGTCATACAAATAATACAATTCTTCCAAAGAGGAAACAGAATTGTTATATTTTCCGTATAACTCATTCGGTGTGCTGCGGTTCTTGTGGAATATTGGGAACACGGCATTGTTATGAATTCTGGGAAAGCTAACCGTTTTACAAGTATCATTGAGCAAGTTTAGAAAGGATTCTTCGTTATCTTTATTCGTAGAATAACAACCATGCACATCTGATAACGGCTGGAAAATGACGAGATCTGCATTCTGCAATTGATGAATGGGAATAGCCATTTTATCGCCCTTCAGTAGCTCCCAATTCGCATAATGATGTTCAACAGAATAAGTATCATAGAATGACGAATATTTCAGACAGTCTTTAGATGCGCCGCCTTGACAATTGGCTACGATAATACATTTTTTCATAATGATATAACATTCATTATATTGTTTATATCATTTTTACAATGCTAATAGTTTAAAGAGGATCAAATGACACATCCTCGAGTTCTCGGTAACATAAAAAAGTTCAGGGTTCTCCTTCCATACTAAGGCAAGCGCCAACTGTTCATTATTCACATTGTTGTTCGCCAGCATCTTCCTTTGAAAGGTGCGTTCGACCAGTCCCGCCATTTTATGAATGACCTTTTTATTACCACCAAAGAGAGTTCCGTAGAGAAGATTGTCGGCGAGCCAAATAAATTGATCATCTACGATGGGAAATGTTTCCAAATCCTGGCGCTTTTGTATCATAAACTTGCCAGCTGTATCTTTTAAAGCAGATCTCCCACTCATGCTCGGATAAGGCAGAGAGAGGTCGACATCCAAGAAAAACCGCGAACATCCCGCGTCCATCCATAAAAAATAGGTGCTCTGAAACACGTCGCGCTCCATTGCCATCTTCAAGCAATGAAATTTGGAATACTGAATAATATTGTATTCAGGCAGTCTGCATTCGACTCTATTTGGATGCGCTATACGCGATTTATACTCGGGTCTCTCCAAAATCGCTTTCATGTCGTCGTAATAACGATAATAATGCAGATCGGCGAATTCGATCACTTTTATATGCGTTTGTTTGGCATATTGAGGCGGTCGGTTCTCCAAGAAGAAGGTGCGGAACTTCTCTTCAGTGACGATAAAGAGATTACAGTTTAACTGTAGCGTTTTCTTCAACCATTCTTTATATTCATCGATTGATCTTCCGTCGCCCTTTTCTTCGCGGTTGATGTCGAAGAATGCGGTCACCATGGTAACAGGATTATCATTACTATTATTATTATTGTTCTCGTTTTTATCATTATCACTTCTTCCCTTATTTGTTTGATCCATAATAATAGAAGGTATTGCAGAATTATTTTTATGTCATTTTCGTCGAGGACAATGTAGAATAAATAATGTGTCCGTTTCAATAAAAGGGGTAATAAACTCGACAATTCTATCACGCGAAGTGGGGTCTTCCAATGACATATTCCATACTTCGGCCATATTGAATCGTGTATAATCATATCGTAGATTTGTCGAGTTGTTTCGAAAATGGGTAAACAATAATGCCTGATAAATGGTCTCTAAACATACAGGCATAATCTGTGCTAAACATCGATCATTTCTACGGAAGAAGTCTAGGAACCCAGGTTCTCCACATGCACTAAGAATATTACTGATAGGTCGAAATGTAAGCAATTGATCCATCTCTTTCTTATTACCGATAAAGAGAGAATCAACGCCATAGTAGAGAACCGACGAATTCGTAGTTTCGTAGACAGAAGACAACGATCGACATCGTTTATAGACCATATCAAAAGGCCGAGCCAAGACAATACGATCATATGGCTTCCCCAAACTAAGTGTATTCATAATTTGATAGGCTAGACATCGACGGTAATAGAGACGCGGTGTAAATGAATCTCTTGCCCGATCATCAGGTATCCGTTTATAATCATCGACAATCTTTTGCTCTAGTTCGCTATCATAATGAGAACATGAATCCATAGTCTCAAAGTAGCGAATGCTACTGCCGAAATTCTTGATGATTTGGCAGATCGCCTCTTTCTCTTCTGCAAAACCCGGTGTCCGTTCAGTAAGGATATAGAAATGAATGATACTGGGATCAGCAATTTCGCCAAAAAGCTCCTTCAAATTTTCTTCTAAATTGATATCAAAGGTTCTGAATTCACCATAGATGACTACTGCAATCATCTGACAACTTATTATTATTATAGTATTATAATATCTTTTATCTACCTACTATTTATCTTTCTTATATCAAGAAATATAAATACAATTTTACGGTTATACGTATACAAATACACATTTGATGAAGAAGAGCGCAATAGTGATTGATTGGATCGGGTTCTCGTATGGTATCTATATCGATGTCTATTTGTATCAAAAGACATTGGAGTGCGATGTCGTCTGGGTATCGTGTCATGATGAAACGAGAACCTATAGACCTGAAAAGTTTCGAAAGGTGTATGACGAACTGCTTTGCAAATACGACCGCCTCTATTTTGACGAAACCGAATTTTTCGGATTTTTGTTGCCAGGTCAAAAAGCGGCAAACCAACAAATTTATTATTCTAAACATCTAGATATCAGTCCCGTTGTTGATCATACCGCTTATTATCAGGGGTTACACCTGGTCGACGCAGTCATTGCAAAGACAAAGGACGTAGAACGCTATTATAGAGCCATTCAAGAGAAGTTTGGCTACTCCTTTCAAATTATTTCGACCAAATTTACGTCGTTAGATTACTCCAAAGTGTTGGCCGAGCGGGTCCATTTTCAGGTAGCAAATCCATTCAAGGGACAAGAGGCGGTCATCATTCCGGCACACATTCTTATTTTAAAGGAGATACCGCTGCCGCCGACCATCCCTACCAATTATGTTGGTGACGGATCTTTCCTCTCTTTCGGACGCAAAAATCTCCCTATGATTACCTCGTTCTGGAACGAACACCAAAATAATGACAGATTACCAAAACTCTATATTAAGAGCTATTGCGAGAACGGTGTTGTCACAGAAGAAGAAATGGGCAACCTCGCAGCATGCAAAGCGAACCCCAAGATCGAAATCTTGGATCGATATATAAGTGAAAGCGAAAAAGCAGAGCTATATAATCGCTGCACCTTCTTCATCAATGCGAGCCCATCTGAAGGATATGGACACAATATTAACGAGGCGCGGAGCACGGGCAGAATCATTCTAGTGTTTGATCGAGAACCCATGAATGAACTGATCGACCCGGATTGTGGGATTATTATGTCGTCCATCGGAGATGGTGTATCAAGAGCTATTCAGTTATCTAAAGAAGAGGTCTTGAGAAAGATGAAGCGAACGAGAGAAAGATATGTGGAGGATACCGAATCGTTTCAAGAGACATTCAAAACAATAAAAAAACTCGAAATATTACAAGCTCTAAAATAAAAAATGATTATCAATACAATCTTCCCAATAAGGATTGTTTACATTATGCGCATCATCTGATGTATTCGATAAACAAATAGACCGTTTAATAGAAAGAGCGTGTCCCACTGTAAGTGGCGCAGACAATCCACCTAAAAATAATGAAGAAGAGGAAAGGGCGATACATAGATCAGTAAAACTAGTGGGAGAATAATATGTTATATCAAGTCCCGTATTTTCTTTAAATACATCATAATCACGTTTATTATGTGCTATGAATATTAATGAATCTTTTCCGTATGTAGATATAAGTAATTCATAATTTATAAATGGCGAAAAACGATATGGCGCTATATTAATTAACACCTTATTTCTACATAGATGGTTCTCCGAATCCTGTAGCATGTTCTCGGTCAACGTTATCCATTGATGTTTACCCCATTCTACTCCATAATAGACTTTGTAAATAGCGTGCCAATTCGTCTTGTATAATAAACTATCATTATCGTATCTCCAACTATTGAGGTTTACAAAGGATAGTGGCATCGAATTGTCATACATTTTATATTCTTTACACCATACTTGTTGGCTAATCATTTCATACGTATCTTTGTATGTGCCCTCTAATCCATGTCTAAAGTTAAAACAACCATGACCGTGCTGTTCTTCTGCAGCATATAGTATTCCCTGTCTTCCTTCTGCATAAAAACGTTCAGCTATGACAGACAATCCTTGTATAAAATCTCCCAACATACCACCAGATATGTAGTGGATTGGAGAAAATTCGAAGATGTTACGTGTATCTTGCGAATCTAATGAAATCTGTGAAAGAGTATAATGGATAATGGATTTATATTCGACGTTTGTCAATTCACGCAAAAAAGAAGAACCATTATATATAGTATAAACACGGTCAACTACATCGGGGAGACAGTCAAAGATTACATAATCATAGATTAAAGATAAATAATTGATCTCGGGTAATCGTCTATAAAATGTTTCCAGTGAATCTACGCGTATAACACATATAATAGCGCCATAACTCTTTTGTTCTTGAATACCATCTAATGCATTGAACATTTTTTTGGCGCGAAATCGTCGTTGGTTAAAATCAAAAATCTTGTTCGAAATGTCTGCAAACTCCTGACAATTGTCTAAAACGTTCATACTTTTCACCTTGTCGGTCATAGACCAAATACCCTCATTTATATAGGTCAACCATTTGTATTGGGACGGCATCTTCTCAATATAAGGTTTGCACGAAGCAAGGGCTTCTAATTCTTTCTCTACTTGAACCAATTTTGAGGGGTCCGATATATTGCGCTTTTTAATTTCGAGAATACTATATTTATCTACGGCTTCGCCGATGGATACTTCGACAAACATATTTATTATTAATAATCATGATACTCTATTTATTACATTTACAAAAAACATTATTAAACAATTGATACTACTATTATTATTATTGATGAACGTTTCTATTATTGAAAATTGTAGAATTTGTGGTTCATCCGACTTAACTACAGTAATATCATTAGGTGAACAATATATAACGTCTCGTTTTCCTCTATATGGAGATTTCTCTACGCCTAAAACGGCTATTGATTTATGTGTATGCGGAGAATGTAGATTATTACAGTTGCTACAAACAACAGTGGCATCTGAATTATATGAATATGAGTATGGTTATCGTTCAGGAATTAGTAATACTATGCGATCCCATTTGAAGAGTTATCAAGAAGAAATCCTTTCCATCGCGACCGTAAAGGATGGCGATACTATAGTTGATATAGGAAGCAATGATTCAACGATGTTGCAGTATTATTCAAATGTATTAACAAGGATAGGAGTTGATCCTACTGGAGAACAATTCAAGGAATTTTATGGCGAAGTTGAATTACTGCCTACTTATTTTACTAACGAGAATTTTACTAGAAAATATGGAGATAAAAAATGTAAAATAGTGTCTTCTATTTCTATGTTTTATGATTTACCTGATCCGGTTCAATTCGCAAAAGATATCTATTCGATATTAGAAGAACATGGGATATGGACATGCGAGCAGAGTTATATGCCAACTATGTTAAAGAAGAATAGCATAGATACGATTTGTCATGAGCACTTGGAATATTATTCTCTTATGCAAGTAAAAGAGATTGCTGACAGAGCAAATTTTAAAATAATAGACGTAAAGTTTAATGATTGCAATGGCGGAAGTTTCAGAGTCTATTTTGCCAAGCGAGAATCATCACACTTTCTAGAGAACGTAGAATTAATTACTACAATAGTGAACGAAGAGAAAGATCTGGGATTATTAAACAACGACGTTTTTGTAAAGTTTATGAAAGATTGCGACGAGGAAGTTAAGAAGCTTCGCGATTTCATAGACATAGCGAATCAAAATGGAAAGAAAGTCTATGTATATGGAGCATCCACAAAGGGGAATTGTCTACTTCAATACGCCGACTTGGGAGAAAAGGATATGAAATATGCTGTCGAAAGAAACCCTAAAAAGATAGGAAAAATGACATGCACAGGAATAGAGATTATAAGCGAAGAAACAATGAGAGAAAACCCACCTGATTATATGTTGGTTTTACCTTGGCATTTTAAAGAGGAGATAATTGCAAGAGAGAAGGATTTTTTAGAGGGAGGAGGACAGTTTCTATTCCCGTTTCCAACTTTTGAGGTTGTTGGGGCGAGACCGAAAGCGTTGATTACAGGTTGCGATGGCATGATAGCCCATTATGTGAAAGAACGTTTTACCGATTATAATTTGTATGGAATATCTCGGTCTAGTTATCCAACGATCGAAACAAAGTTTACCAAGGTGTATTTTGACATGACTGATTCCAAGATGCTAGAACATACCCTTTCCATGATAAAACCAGATGTAATCATACATTTGGCGTCTATATCAAGTTCTCAATATGCATTCAATAATCCTATAGAGACATTAGAGACGAATGGTCTACTTACGGCTACATTATGCGACATTATACATAAAAACAAATGGATAATCAAGTTATTTAATGCTTCTAGTAGTGAAATGTATAAAGGACATGTTGATTACGAAGTGAAAGAAAACGATCATACTATGTTCCATCTACATCCATATTCTATAGCGAAAATAATGGGACATTCTATGGTAGAATTTTATAGAAATACATATGGACTACCCTTCTCGAATGGAGTGTTATTTACTACTGAATCGCCATTGAAAAAACCCGTATTTTTATTGAATAAAGTAGCGGATCATATTCGCGAATGGAAGGAAGGAAAAACGGAGCCGCTTCATGTAGGAAATTTAGATTCATATAGAAATGTCATACATGCTAGTGATGTTGCCAACGCTATTCATGTGATAGTGTCGCAAAAAGAAGGGGATGATTATTTGATATGCGGTGAAGAAAGTCATAAAGTATACGATTTAGTTACCAAGTTATATTCATTAGCTGGAATAGAAGTGGAGAAAAGGGATGACAATGTGCTTTATGAGGTAGGAACGGATACGAAAATAGTTATTATTCAAGATTTACAATCAGGAGGCCTAGATGTAAAACCGACGGATATTAGAGGAAATGCCATAAAGCTAAAGGGTCTAGGATGGTCGCCTATTATAGATGAACTAAATATACAATAATATAATAAAACTATTTAAAATTGTTTTATCTATTTTTTAAAGATAAAATATTTTAACAAATGGCTGATTCAATATTAGAAAACTCTCTTATAACTGGGGGGTCAGGCATGGTTGGCGCAAACATTTTTTTTGGAAAAAAACCGTCTTCTGTAGAATTAGATGTAACGAATATAGTAAATGTCAACAATTATTTTGACACCAATAAAGATATTTCTTGTATCATTCATTTAGCCGCTTTAAATTTGCGCGATTCTGAGAATAATACAAATAAGGCTATTGATGTAAACATTAACGGAACTATAAATATGTTAAACGTAGCAAAACGATTTGATATACCTTTTGTGTTAGTATCTAGTGGAGCGGTATTTTCGTCGTTCAATAGTAATATGAAATTTTCTGAAAACGAACATCCTAGTCCTAATTGTGTATATGGATCTACTAAATATGCTAGTGAAAAAGTAGCGCAAACGTATAATAAAAGCATCATAATAAGAACAGGTTGGCTTTTCGGTGGTAATCAAAAATCTCACCATAAATTTGTAGAACATGCGTTTAATAATATGAATTCCAATAACAAGGTAATTTGTTGCGATGATTTTTATGGTTCTACAACATATGTGGTTGATTTAATAGATAAAATGAAAGAACTTATTAAATTTGATAGATTCGGAATTCATCATGTTGTAAATGACGGAGTTTCCACAGGAACAGATATAGGTTTGCTTATTGCTAAATTATTAAATAAACCAAGTGAACTTGTTGTTAGTAGAAGTTTTTCAAACGTGCCTAACTGTGGACCTAAACGAAGCTTAACTGAGGTATTAATTACAAATAGTAATGTTAATAAATTAAGGAATTGGCAGGATTCATTGACAGAATATATTTCATTATTAATGTCTAAATTATCTATACCAATACAGCATTCGATCCAAGAGTCTAACAAATGGAGGATGCGAACAAAATGTCGTTTATGTAATAGCGAAAATATGATAGATTTTTATAATTTAGAACCAACTCCTCCTGCTAATCATTTCATAAGAACCCCAAAGCCACAAGAAACGATTCCACTAGACTTATTATTATGTATAAATTGCAATCATATTCAATTAAAAGAAATATTAGATCCACGTTTTCTATATTCAGATTATTTCTATGTTTCTTCTACGTCTAATACCATGACTAACCATTTAAAAGAAAGTGTAATAAAGTTTACAAAATTATTTGAACTAAACCTTCATGACAATATACTAGAAATAGGCGCCAACGATGGCGTATGTATAAGAGAACTTATTGATAATGGATTTACCAACGTCGTAGGGATCGATCCAGCTGTAAATATTCATTCAAGACATTCTCTACCAATAATATGTGACTTTTTTGGAAGCGGATCAAAGGACGTTATAATGTCCAACTATTCTTCCTATAAACTTATTTACGCATTTCATTGCATGGCTCACATAGAAGATATACAAGATGTATTCAAAACTATATTTGCATTGTTAGACGATAATGGCGTATTTATTATGGAAGTAGGATATTTTTATGATGTTTTTAAAAGTAAACAATTTGACGTAATTTATCATGAACATATAGATTATCATACGTGTTCAGCAATGAACAATTTCGCTAAAATAAATAATCTGTTTTTGTTTGATATAACTAAGAATGATATTCAAGGCGGTTCGATTCAATTCTACTTTTCTAAAAATAAAGATATAGTCATAAATGAAAATGTAGAACAAGCTATTACAGAAGAAGTCTCTATTGGATTATTTCATAGTAGTGTTCTAAGTAATTGGAAATACTCAATAGAAAAGATTTGTTATGACATTAATTCTATAATAAATAGCTTGGTAAACAACGGGAAAAAAATAGCCGGATACGGCGCTTCTGCAAAATCGACTACACTTTTATACCAATTAAAGATCTCTAAAAACACACTCAAATACATTATAGACGATAATATTTATAAACAGAATCATTTTTCTCCTGGATTAAATATTCCAATTAAATCTTCAGATACGTTATCTAACGATAAAATAGATTACATTATTATTTTATCTTGTAATTTTTCAGGAGAAATAGTTACGCGTCTAGCAAATTATAGAAAAACAGGATTAAGAATAATTATACCATTCCCTGAAATAAGAATTATATAACTTGTCAACAATTGAGTCAATAATATATTTGATATAATATAATATAAAAATATACAATATATATATTTTTATAAATGGCATATATAAATTTGTTCGGTAGAGAAGACAGATTAGGTGGAAATATAACTATAATGCTATCACAAATATTATATGCAGTTAATAATGATTTATGTATAATGTATAATAAAGATTATATTGAAAATGTATGTGGAATGAAATATAACAGCAGTATTTTTATGTTATCATTATATGATTTCATAGATAAATATAATGGAAAACATAACAATAAATTTGATTTTTTGGTAGACATTAAAGTTCTTGATTATTTTCATATGTTATCTCAAGCAACTATAAATATAAAAACCGATTTAATTAGTTTTTTCGAGAATAATATATATTCTGAAATAAGACCCATGCTTATAAACAGAGCAAATGAAATGAATTACACTATACCATTTGATCCTAAAAAAACAATTTTGGTTCATTTAAGACTTGACGATGTTAGAAATATTCCTGATTATGACGGCAGGATATGTGCAAATTTTTTTAGACAACGAATAGATAACGATGAAATAATAAATACGGCGAATACTCATGATGTATGTAACTCACTTAATAGATATAAATGCGAAAATTCGCAAATATTAAATCATCAAAGCCCGTTATCGCCAAATAAAGTGAAAGAACAGATTAATTTAGCTTTGGCAAAATATAGTGATCGTAAAGTTATTATTATAACAAATCCTGGAGAAAACATAAGCGATTATCCGTATGATTACATATGCAGCGATGATCCTAGTTACGATTTATTTTTACTTTGTAATTCAGAAGTAGTTATTTTATCTAGATCTACATATTCTGTAAGTGCGCTATTTTTTGGGATTGCAAAAGAAGCATATATTCCATTATGGGGACATATTCCATGTTATGGTTTATATACCAAATATGACAACAAAAAATATAACTATTTTTATTAAAAATCAGACATGAATTTAATACTATGTAGTAATAATTCATTTTCGGAAATGGAAATAGAATTTGAAGTTAACAAATTATTCTTAAATTTTTCAAACTTATCTTTATTCCAACGAACATAACCAGTGTCTGAATCTGGAACTCTAGTATCAATTTGTAGTTTCCTATTTATTAAATCAATATTCCAAGGATAACAACCAAACCAAATTATTATAATAGGCAAACTTTCAGATAAAGGATTATCACATGCATGACGCCCTGCGTGATATTTTCCGGTTTCATATGAATGTAAAAAACGAAAAACATCTTTATTGGGACATCGGAAATTCGTGTTTATTCTTTCAAAGTTATTGTATAATTCTTTTAAAGAATTAGGATAATAATCATTTTTTTCTGATAATGCAGTAACTGTAGAAACAGGGTAATTGTTTTGTCCCGTATTACTTAATAACTTATGTAAATCATTTGTTATCATTAAAAATTCTGTGACATTTAACGCCATTTTATAATCAAGAATGGATCTTTCTATTTCCATAACTTCAGCGTCTATACCGATGGGTTCAAATGTATTATTTCTAGATTCTATAATTTGCCATGTTGGACAAATAGATCTTACAATTTCCATTGACTTGTCAGTTGAATTATAGTTTATAATTATTCCGTGGTCAAATATTTTTTTATGATGTTCTAACCAAAAAGGCAGAAGATATTCTTCATTATAAATATGAGCTATAACTGTTATTTTCATAGCTTATATAATAGATACAAATTAATCTTTATACTTATTAGTAATAAACCAATTATTTAGTTCCACTCTGAAACATCTAATATTTCATTCGGTAAAATATAATTATTCAAATCAGGTTCAGCTTCATACGATGCTAATGAATGTAGAGGATGGTTTATATGCATATGAAAATAACCATTATACATTAAATGAAAAGGTATATCATTCATGTAATAATATTGTGTTACATAGTGAGTGCTTTTTTCTTCAATAGCATAATTCCAAGAAGCAAAAAATGTTTCAGTATATTCTTTATCTATAATAAAAACAATATCAGCATATAATTTTTGAGTCGGCCAATGCACATCTTTATTTACTGTAATAAAACCAGTTTCATTCCATTTAGGCCAAGATGTTATGGGTATCCTATACATAAAATCAAATCTCAATATTATAAAACGATCATAGTTATTTTTCTCTTCTTTTATTACATTCACTGTATGATTAAACCCATCAATTGCAGATATGCAAGGAATTATTTTAATTATTTTTGGGTTTAATAAATCGATTGTTTTATTTAGATCGCCTGTTTCATAAGTTATAAATGCTATATCATAATGAATTCCGTTAGCATCTAAATCATTAAATAAAGCATGTTTCCAATTAGTAATACATTGTAATGCTGTAGAGTATACACCCCTAACATGTCGTTCTAATTCTCCTCTAAATAAAAAAAGGACCCT
>Ga0214919_10000540_pt1 | contig 64244 bp, 60 predicted proteins | sample LL1503_MetaG_FD_177994 | JGI IMG/M metagenome (GOLD analysis project Ga0214919, IMG submission 177994) | Freshwater microbial communities from Lake Lanier, Atlanta, Georgia, United States - LL-1503 | ecosystem: Environmental > Aquatic > Freshwater > Lake | place: USA: Georgia | collected... | reverse complement strand
CAAACCCTGTCCCTCGGGACAAGTTAGAGAATGCAAATCAAGTATCACTGCTAGCTGCCTATGGCACGGCCCCCGTTGCAGCAGCAATCTTTACATTCCTCTCACTTTTCACATCAGCAATCAACGCTGCTTTCTCACTTAACGTAACAGCAGTTGACTTAGCGCTTTATGCAAATGCTCTCTCTTTTGCCTTTGCAGCTTTCACAGTGTGGGGATTGCGTGAAATACCAAAAGGAGCAGCAGCAAAGCACGCTGCTGAAACTTCAATTCTTAAATCTCTCCACGAAGGCTGGAAAGCAGTATCTGGTAGCAAGTTAATTCGTGGTCTCATCGTTGGAATGGTGGGTGCATTTGTTGCAGCAGGGGCAGTGATTGGATTAGCGCGAACATTTGTGGGCGATCTAGGTGGTGGTGAAGCTGCATATGGTGTTCTCTTTGGCGCAGTTTTCACGGGATTAGCGGCAGGTATTGCACTTGGCCCTAAAGTCTTTGCACAGTTCTCTCGCCGCAGACTCTTTGGAGCATCTCTAACTATTAGCGGTGCATTCCTTGTGGCCCTGGCAGCAATTCCTAACCTTGTTTTAGCTGTCTTTATTGTGATGATCTTGGGTGCATTTAGCGGCATCACCTGGGTAACAGGCTTCACCATGCTGGGCATGGAGGTTGCAGATGATGTCAGAGGGCGCACCTTTGCCTTCGTTCAAAGCCTTATCCGTGTGGTTTTGGTTGCAGTCTTAGCAGCTGCGCCACTTATTGCAGCAGCAGTTGGTGAACACACCTTTAAATTCCAAAACACACAAGTGAGCTATAACGGCGCAGCCGTAACAATTCTTATTGCAGGCTTGTTTGCATCCCTCATTGGTTTCATTTCCTATAAACAAATGAAGGATCGCCCTGCCGTTTCTTTGTGGTCTGACATTGTTAACGCATTTAAAGGAGAGCTAGGAAGTATTACTGGAGCACCAACACAAGGAGTCTTCATCGTCTTTGAAGGTGGCGAAGGAATTGGTAAAACAACACAAGCCAAACTATTAAAGGCCTGGCTAGAACAAGAAGGTGAGAGCGTTGTTCTCTCTCGCGAGCCTGGTGGAAGTGAACTGGGAATAGAGATTAGAAAAATTCTTCTCTCCCACTCAACGGGAGAGATCAGTCCACGTGCTGAAGCGTTGCTCTATGCAGCCGATCGCGCTCATCATGTTTTCTCTGTTATTCGCCCAGCGCTGGCCGCTGGGGAAGTAGTCATTAGTGATCGATACTTTGATTCATCGATTGCCTACCAAGGCGCAGGAAGAGTCCTAGAGCCTGGTGAAGTGGCACGTATATCTCGCTGGGCAACAGAATCTCTGTTTCCAACGTTAACCATCATTATCGATCTGCCAGCAGAGATTGGTTTGGGGCGCTTAAAGAGTAAAGATCGCCTTGAATCACAACCTCTTGCTTTTCATGAGCGCGTGCGCCAAGAGTTTCTGCAGTTATCCCTACTAGACCCTGAGCGCTACTTCATCGTTGAAGGTAACAAATCAATTGAAGATATCCACAGCGACATCATCACCCGCGTGAGTGAGATTGGCGCACTTAAGCGCAATGCACGTGAAGATAAAGGCAATTTATTACTGCGCCCTATTAGGGCTGCAGGCAAAGCGGTGAGAACAACGGCAAAGAAAACTAGTGCTGGTGCAACTAAGGCAGTGAATAAAGCTAAGCCTAAAAAGAAAGTAAAGAAAAAAATTGAGCGTCTTTGACAATCTTGTAGGACAAGAACATGTTGTTAAGATCATTAAATCAGCCGTTGCTGCCACACGAAGTGGCGCTGAATCACAAGAGATGACCCACGCCTGGGTTTTCACCGGCCCGCCTGGATCTGGCAGATCTTCTTCTGCCTTTGCTTTTGCACAAGCTCTTGTGTGTCCTAAAGATGGGTGCGGTGATTGCAATCAATGTAAATCAGCTGCACATGGAGCACATCCAGACGTTGAGATTATTAGAACCGAAGGTCTATCAATCAAGATCGATGAAGTAAGAGAGCTACTCACACGCGTTGCTTGGGCACCTTCCATGGGCGGCTGGCGCGTGGTTGTTATGGAAGATGCTGACAGACTTACAGAGTCCGCGGCGAATGCGCTACTCAAAGCCATTGAAGAGCCAGGAAATAGAACCGTGTGGTTACTCTGTGCTCCAACTCTGCATGATGTCTTGCCAACAATCCGCTCTCGTTGTCGCCACCTACAACTAGTCACACCATCTAACACAGCCGTTGCCCAGGTTCTCCAAAAGCGTGATGGCATAAGCCCGCAGATGGCAGATTTTGCAGCAAGGGTCAGCCAAGGACACATCGGCCAAGCGCGATATTTAGCTACCAACGAATCAGTACGCAACACCCGCACCAGAATCATGGCGCTGCCACTTTCCTTAAAAGGAATCTCTTCTGCATTTGCTGCAGCGCAAGTGTTAGTTGATTTAGCAACCGAGCAAGCAAACAGCGTAGCCGATGAGCGCAATGAAAAAGAGATTGATGATTTATCACTTGCCTATGGCAAAGGTGCAACGGGCCGGGGTATGGCAAGTGGGGGAAGCAAAGCAATAAAGGAGTTAGAGAAAGAACAAAAGAGCCGTAGCACGAGAATGGTGCGCGATGGTTTGGATGCAGCGCTATTAGATATTGCCACGTTCTACCGCGATGTCATGATGGTGCAGGCAGGAAGTAGCGATGCGTTAATCAATAAAGAGCTTGAAAATGAGATCAGTACCTATGCTGCAAACAACAAGGCGCAGGCAACGATAAACAAAATAAACGCGATTATGGAGGCAAGAGTTAATTTGGGCCATAATGCAGCGCCGTTGCTAACCATTGAAGCGTTGATGTGTGTGTTGGCTAGATAACTTTAAGCAGATAGATAGCTTTCTAATGCCTCTCGTATAAGAGCAGATGCAGTTTCGCCCCGTCGCTTTGCTTCCCGTTCTAATCTTACTTTTAACTTTTGAGGCACTCGTGCTTTTATTTCAGGGGAAACCTTTTTTGGACCAGTGAGTGATGGTCTCCCAGTTGCCTGCTTAATTATCTCGCGTGAGATCTTTTCTGCCCGAGCATTTGTTAGTCGCTTGCCTTGCTTATCAAGAATGACGGTTTTATCGAGGTCTACATCTTCTCCCCAGATGTATTTTACTTTTTGCTTTTTACTCACTTTGTCCTCTCCTTCTAAAATTTGCTGGCATTACGTGAATAATTAAAATCTCATATTCAAACTCAACTCCAGTAATCTCAAGTTCTAACCCTCGATCGTCAAAGCCTGACCAAAACAATCTATTCTCAAATTCATTTTTCCCTGGAGTCTGCAGTGGTTGATTATTGGCAATAACAAACCGTGCGTGTGCCGCTCCAATTTTGTGTTTTCGAGCATCACATGTAAACCTTATATTTTTCATCATATCTTATGCGCCACACAAATAAGTGTCAATAATGAAAGGTGCTAGATGCTGAAGATCTCTGTTTTTGATTCATGCTGGGACAATCGCATCAGCACCCGACAGCGCTGCAAAGTTATCCCCAACGCTTATATCCCTATACTCAACCCATGCGCGGTGCTAGAAAGTTACCGATAGTAATTACCGCTCTTGTATTTCTACTTTCAGCTTGTTCTTCGACCTCCAAGCAATCTTTCCCTGATGCACCAAATGCTGTGTCAACTCTTACCTGGACTACCTGTCACGAAAAGTTCCAGTGCGCCACATTAAAAGTGCCTATTGATTACTCCAATGAATCTCTAGGTAAATTTGATATTGCAGTTGTTAGATACAGAGATCCCAACCAACGCGATCGCATTGGTTCGCTAGTTATTAACCCGGGTGGACCAGGTGTGAGTGGTGTGGACTACGCACTTAATGCCCAATACGTCGTTAACCCAGATGTCCTTGAACGTTATGACATCGTGGGCTTTGACCCACGTGGCATAGGCGCAAGTACGCCTATTTCCTGCCTCAATGATGCAGAGCAAGAAGCCACTCTTATCAGTGATCCAAGGCCTGATAATGCTGCCGAATTTGCTCAAGCTTTAATAGACACACAAGATTTCGTAGACAAGTGCATAGCAAGAACACCACATATTGCTCATTTTTCAACTCAAGAAGCTGCCTATGACATGGAACAACTGCGCCAAGGGTTAGGTGATGAGAAGTTGAACTACTTAGGTTTCTCCTATGGTTCCTACCTTGGCACTCTTTATGCCCAAGCTTTTCCGCAGTTCGTTGGTCGTTTTGTATTAGATGGTGCAATTGATCCAAACATCACAATAGAAGAACAAACCCGAGTACAAGCAGTTGCTTTTGATAAAGCACTTGAAAACTTTATGGCCGATTGCCCTCAATACAAAGACTGTCCACTACCTAAAAATGCCACACCTCAATTTTTTACAGATCTCTTTAACAAAGTTTCACAACAACCCCTCATGGTGGGCACACGTAAGATCACTGAAGGTCTTGTTGTTACTGGAACAGCATCTGCTCTCTATGACGATGAAACAGGGTGGCCTTCACTTCGTACTGCAATTGCCCAAGCTCTCACGGGTGATGGAACAAAGTACGCCGAGTTAGCCGATACCTATAACAGTCGTAATGAAGATGGCACCTACCAAAACAATGAAAATGATGCCAACATTGTTATTGAGTGTTTAGATTGGCGCCAAAGCCAATCCAATAATGAAATCAGAGCAAAAGCTGCTTCTTATAAGAAGGCAGCTCCCGTCTTTGGTCCATACGTTGCCTATGGCGGCATCACCTGCAACTTGCTTAATCAAAAACTTAATCGCACACCCGCAGATAACTTCAAGAATACCCAAATCAATAACACTGCCACACCAGTTCTAGTTATTGGCACTACCCAAGATCCAGCAACTCCCTATGCTTGGGCTAAAGCGCTGAGCAGATACATTGTTGGCAGTCACCTAATTACTTTAGAAGCAGAAGGCCACACCGGCTATGGCCGGGTATCGGGCTGTATTGATGACGCCGTGGATTTGTACTTGGTATCAGGTGAAACCCCAGCTAAAAACCTCACCTGCACGCAGTAAGGAGATTGGCCTCTCAACACTCTCACTTCCAGAAAACTAACTGATACGCTTAAATCGCATGGTTCCATGTACTGGTGTTACAGAAAGTTCTTTCAGAGTAATTCCAGAGTTTACAACCCAAGACAAGACTTCCGATTTCTTTATTGGCTTATCAAAAGAAGGAGAGAGCATGTCAAAGGTATCTAAAATTGCTTCATCGCGAGCAATCTGTGAATTTGAATACGAATATTCAACATAATTAGCTACTGGTATCAAGAATCTAAAACCGCGTGAAAGGATTCCCGGTAAATTAAACAAGACCTTTGTTATTGGAAACCAAACAACTGAAGTTTTCTCCAACAAATTTAGTAGAAAAGATTTAGGCAGACGCTTAGTTAATGGTCTAATCAAGTATTTTGAGTAAAACAATACATGCCACGATGAATTCTCATAAAAAGTTAATGTGATTTCGCCTCCAACCTTAAGGCATCTTAGTAATTCCGACACTATTCGAGCTGGATCTGACGTGTGCTGAAGTACACCAATACAATAAATATAGTCAAATGTTTCATTCGAGATGGGTAAAGATGCAAGGTCACCTTGTACTATTAACTTATCGGTCCCACTTAGATTTTTCTGTGCAGCCTCAACAGCAGAGGAATAATCGACTGCAATCAGGGAGGCACCAAATTTTAGTGCGATTTCTGAAAACCGACCTGATCCACAACCAGCATCTAGCACTAGCTTCCCATTGAGAATTTCCTTATTCCACAAAGTTTCGTCACTAAATCGAGCTTCGGACCTATTTGTACCAACCTTAGAATCTATTTGGGTGCTAGCAAACCTGTTCCACTGGAGGCCAAAGCTCTCTGCATAGTTTTCTTTTGGCACAAACCGAGGAATTTCATTTAGAATCGGAAAAGTTTTGACACATGACGTGCAAGAAAGCTCGCTACCGCTATTTTTTAGGGATTGCTGGCATGCAGGGCAGGCGAGCCGTGAAATCAGGCTTATCATGAAATAGAACTCCTCTAGGCTGGTTCAAGCGAACATTACTGGGTAGCTGACCAGGTTACGGGGAGCCCTTGAGTGGTAATGAGCACCCCTTTTCATAGGGTTAGATTTACCCATGCGCTTAGACCATGTCTCATATGTAACTTCCCATGATCAACTAGCCGACACAGTTCAACGCCTAGGTTCGCGCCTTGGCTCAACTTTTGTTGATGGAGGCGTTCACCCACGCTTTGGCACGCGTAACTTCACATTACCTTTACAAAACGGTCACTACATAGAAGTTGTATGTCCACTCGATCACCCAGCATCTGATGCTTCACCTTTTGGTAAAGCTGTATCAAAGCGTGCTGCAGAAGGTGGTGGATGGCTCACTTGGGTTGTCTCAGTTGATGATGTCTCAAAGGTTGAAGCACGCTTAGGAAGACAAGCTGTAGATGGCCATCGCACAAAGCCAGACGGCCATGATCTTTCATGGAAGCAGATTGGCGTTCTAGGAACACTAGAAGATAAACAACTTCCTTTCTTTATTGAATGGAAATCACTTGATCACCCATCAACCGATGGCAAAGCAATTGCAAAGATTGTTAAAGTGGAAATCGCAGGAGATGAAAAGCGCATTCAAGAGTGGCTAGGTAGTGAACTATCTGTGGCCCTTGGTAGTGAGGTTGAAATCATCTGGCTAACTCCAGCAGATACCGAAGGTGAATCAGGCATAGTTGCTGTTCACTTAATGACACCTAATGGTCTTGTGAGGGTAGATTAAGACGGAGGCCTTAGAAAAATTAGTGGTGTACTTTCTTAACTATAAAAGCTCAATAAATTCAATGATTTAAGTTCGGTTTCTGGCCATATCATGCTCGAGCATTTTTTCAGCAATCTCTCGCCAAGTTACAGTTGGTTCCCAGCCGATTAACTTTCGGGCCTTACTGGAATCGCCAACCGATACGTCAACCCCAGTGTTCAAACCATTCGGATCGATTTCAAGAAACTTATCTGGATCTAGCCCAGCAAGTTCAAAACAATAATTTGTAAATTCATGAATCGAAATTCTGCGTTGTGTCTAGACTTGTTTGGAATAGGATCTTGAATCACGCATAGGTCGACTAGCTATAGTCAGCCACTGTACAAAGCCTGATGGCCAGGTTTTTTTAGTGGAAGCGGATTGATGTTCTAAGAACTCTAGAAGAGAGCAATCACCCTCCCTATTTAATAGAAATCACTTGATCACTCTTCAACTGATGGAAGGTCAATCACAGGACCCGCTATGAAGAATTTGATAATTTGCCTAGTTCTTACTTAACTCCTGTACATTTCACCCTATGGCTAAATCGAAAAAACAAGTCACAGTAGACATTGTGGTGCCTTGTTTGAATGAAGAGGAAAGTCTGCCGCTGTTTTTTGGTGCCTATGCCCAGTTAGTAAAAGCCCATCCAAAATACACTTTCAATGTGATAGTTATTGATAATGGAAGCTCTGATGCAACATTACAAATAGCCAAAGAATTTATCTCAACAACCAAATATGGAGTATGCCTTGAACTATCCAAGAATTTTGGCAAAGAGGCCTCATTAACGGCTGGACTTGAAGCAAGTACTGCAGATCTAGTTATCCCGATAGATGCAGATTTGCAAGACCCAATTGAACTTATCCCAAACTTAATTGAACGCTGGGAACAAACCGGTGTAGATGTAGTTCTTGCCCGGCGTAAAACACGAGACGAAGACACACTGTTTCGCCGCACTACCTCAGCTTTTTACACATCAGTTTTTAGAAAACTATCTGGCGTTGACCTGCACCCAAATGTAGGCGAGTTCCGTCTTATGACTCGCGCAGTCGTTGAAGCTTTTAGCACAATGCCTGAACGCCAACGTTTTGTTAGAGGCATGCTTGCCTGGCTAGGGTTCAAAGTTGAAATCGTTGATTACATTAGGCCATCAAGAGCTAGAGGCAAAAGTACATTCAATCTCTTTCGACTTTTCGAATTAGGGATTCAAGGAATTACAGCCTTTTCTATCAAGCCACTTCGACTGGCAACAATTTTTGGTTTATTAACAGCCACTGGCTCGGGAATCTATGCAGTTTTTATCTTTGCTGAAGCAATCAATAACAGAACTCCAGTACCAGGCTATGCATCTCTACTTATAACCGTGCTGTTTCTAGGTGGAATGCAACTACTTTTTCTAGGTGTGATAGGGGAGTATTTGGGCCGCGTACTACTTGAATCTAAAGCCCGTCCAAACTACGTCATACGAAAGGTGTATCAAGGTTATGGACGCCGAAGCCTATAAAGAGATGATTGCACTCCAAGAGGGGCACTGGTGGTTTGTTGCAAGGCGAGACGTGATTAAGAGCTTTATTAAGATGCAGATGCCACAAAGCTCGACAAGTAGGGTCTTAGAGATCGGTTGTGGGGTAGGCGGAAATGTTGACCTACTTAGCCAGTCCGGTCAGTATCGTGGGATAGATATGCATAAACCTGCAATTGATTATTGCTCCGTAAAGTATCCCAAGTTCGAATTTCAATGCACACGAGTAGAAGATATCCCCCACGATTTTAGCTCTAATAAGTTTGATTCAATCTACATTCTTGATGTCCTAGAGCATATTGATGATCAAGTGGCGATTCTTAAATCTGCTCAAAACTACCTAACTCAGAATGGCAAGATTCTTGTCACAGTACCTGCCTTTGCTTTCCTTTGGTCTCCGCATGATGAATTTGTTCACCATGTTAGGCGTTATACAAAAGCGGGTTTAAAGGAAGTTTTAGAGAATTCAGGATATAAAGTAGAAAGAATCTCCTATTTCAATTCCATCCTTTTCCCACTGGCACTGATTCAAAGACTTGGGATGAGGCTGATGAAGAAGAGATTAAGCACTCACCTTTCAACACCACCAGCTATCGTTAACTGGCTTTTCAGAGTGATTTTCGCTCAAGAAGCATGGATTTTGAAACATACAAATCTTCCAGTTGGTCTTTCAATACTGGCAGTTGTATCAAAAAAAGGATAAGGGTAAAACTCAGAGTTTTTTAACTGAAAATGTCCAAAACGGTTCAGAGTCTGAGAATTTAAGGGTTGTTACATCAAACCCAGCTTTAGTAATCATCTCTTCAATGTCTCTTTTAGAGAACCTTTGTTCAAGCCTTGTACCAAAGCAATCAAGGGCATCATTTTGTAACATTACAAATGGCATATTTGCATAGTGGTGTAATGGAATATTAGAAACATTCTTTCCTCGTTTGGATAACTGTTTGGCGACTCTGGAAAGTGGAAGGTATACCAATACAGCAATGAACTGAGCTATAAATCTGCGCGTCACATACGGCAGGCGGCTAATCACCCACCGTAGTGAGTTGGATGCCCAAAACAATCCACGGTAATGCATAGGCTTGTTTTCTAATTTGTAATATAAGTAGCAGAGAAAAACCCCACCGCTTTTTATTTTGCTTGCAAGATCTTTAATAGCTAGAGCTGTGTCAGGAATATGGTGTAGAACTCCAAGTGACACTGCCAAATCGAGGCTATTAGAAGGAATTGAATTCATTCCTACAGTTTCTTGCAAGATTTTTACACGATTTTCATTCGCAAACTTTTTAGTAAGCACTTTGCTTGCGCCATCACTAGGTTCAAGAGCATAAACCAGGCAGAAATAGGGAAGCAATCGAGAAGTCCAGCGACCACTTCCAGCACCAAAATCAGTAGCTAATGAGGTTTCTGGGTTGAATTGCGATAAATCAATTGGCTCACAATAAGCACGGAACTGAGCATCTAACGCCTCATTAGTTTCAGTCTCGGAATAATCAAATTCAGCCCATTCATGCCCAAAGCTATTGATGACCTCTTGATCGAGGTTCTCATCTTTTCCTTGGGCTGACATTGAACCTCCGGTCTTGGCTTTCTTTTCCTACATACGAAATGCTAGTGGAGATTGTGCTCTCAGAGCCCTTAGAATTGCCCGCATGAGTAAAGTAGCCATTACTGGTGGAGCTGGATTTATTGGCTCAAATTTAACCAGGCGACTTTTATCCCAAGGTTATGAAGTCAACGTTGTCGATGACTTAAGCACAGGGCTGCTTACTAATGTGGATCAAGACAAAACGAACTTTCACCAAATCTCAATCACAGATCCAAAAGCCCTAAAAAATGCGCTCAAGGATTGTGAAACAATATTTCACCTAGCTGCCAGGGGATCTGTGCCGCGTTCGATTAAGAATCCCATCGCCACACACGATGTAAACGCAACAGGCACTCTCAATGTTTTAGAAGTAGCTCGAGAGTCTGGAGCACACGTTGTGTTCTCCTCCTCTTCATCTGTCTATGGTCGCAATATGCAGCTACCTAAAGATGAATCAATGTGGCTGGGACCAATGACGCCATATGCTGCCAGCAAGTTAGCCGGTGAAGGATATGTTCAGGCATATGCATCGGCTTATAATGTGCCGACAACGTTGTTGCGCTTCTTTAATGTTTTTGGGCCACGCCAGCGACCCGATCACGAATACGCAGCAGTATTGCCAAAGTGGATTTGGCTTGCCATGCAAGGCAATCCAATTGATGTTTATGGAGATGGCACTGCCTCAAGAGATTTCACCTATATTGAAACAGTCCTAGACATCGCTATGACTGCTATGAAAGAAAGAGTCACCACTGAAGGTGCAGTAAATCTTGCCTATGGGAATCGGATCTTTCTAAACGAGACTATCGATTTGCTCAAAAAGCACTTTCCAGATTTGGAAGTGAACTATAAAGAAAACCGTTTGGGCGATGTTAAAGAGTCCCAAAACGCGCCGGGACTCCTGAAAACCCTTTTCCCAAATATCACACCAAAACCATTTGAAGATGCGCTGGCAGAGACTGTTAATTGGCTCAAAGAGTTTGGCCAGAGTGTTGCCAATGGTCCAAAGATGTTGGATTAAACAAGCTTTATATGTGTGGAATTACTGGTGGTATTGGCCCAAGTGCGCCACAACAACTCTTACTTGATGCTCAGCTTAAATCTATTGAACACCGTGGCCCTGATGACACAGGAACCTATGTAAATAATGGAATAGGTATGGGTATGTGCCGCCTTGCTATTGTTGAAATTGCAGCTGGTCAGCAACCAGCATCTGATGCTGCAGAAAAGATTCACATTGTGTGGAATGGCGAGATCTACAACTACCGTGAGCTACGAGCTGAGTTAGAGAGCCGCGGAGTCCACTGCCGTGATTCAAGTGAGTCTGAGGTAGTAATCAACCTCTATCTTGAGTTTGGTTTAGATTTCATCAACAAACTCAATGGAATGTTCGCCATAGCAATCCATGATGCCCGGGATAAGTCACTTCACCTTATTCGAGACCGAATGGGGAAAAAACCTCTTTGGATCTCCCAGTTAACGGATGGGACATTGCTTTTTGCCTCAGAAGTGCGTGCACTCATGTTGGCGCGCCCAGATAGAACTCTTCGCACCGAAATGATTGCTGAAGTCATGCAGTATGGATATATCAACTCACCAAACTCTGCATTTAACGAGATTCATCAAGTTCCACCAGCATCGGTTACTAGTTGGAGAGATGGTAAGACTAAAACATCTAGATACTGGACACCAGATTTTGAAACCAAGATCAATATTTCCTATAAGGATGCCCTTGAAACCGCCAAAGAGTTAATCGAAGCTGCAGTTTCTAGGCGCTTAATCTCAGAACGGCCTTTGGGGTCTTTTCTAAGCGGCGGATATGACTCAACAGTGGTAACTGCCTATATGGCCAAACTGATGAAAGAAAAAGTACAGACCTATTCAATTGGCTTTCATAGCGCCCAATTTAACGAGGCCCATCACGCCAAACAGGTCGCCAGCTTTCTAGGCACCAACCACCATGAAGAGATTTTGAGCCCTGATCCAGCGTTAATCGTGGAGAAAATCTCTCATGTGCTAGATCAACCATTCGCTGATTCTTCAATAGTTCCTACCTACTTACTAGCAAAGTTTGCTCGAGAAAATTTGATTGTTGCTCTTGGCGGTGATGGCGGAGATGAAGTATTTGGTGGGTATGACCGCTACCTAGCAACACCATTAATGCAAAAAATGAATCCATTCTTAGGTCTTGCTCGAGGAGGTTTAAACCTTCTCGGGAAACAGTCTTTTGGAAATACACGCAAGATTAATCGAGTGGGGTCCCAGTTATCTTCAAAACCTTCATTAGCCGCTAGATATAGTTCGATTTTATCCCTAGCTCAACCACATGAATTATCAACTCTACTTAATCCTAATTTCCAAACAAAAGCCGCTGAAACTGCATATTTGAATCAATTCACCACAGGAGATATCTCTTCCTTCGATCGAATGATTCGCTCTGACTTTGATGCATATCTGCCAGGGGATCTGCTTGTAAAAGTGGATATCGCAACAATGGCCAATGGCCTCGAACTAAGATCTCCGATGTTAGATGTTAATGTTGTTGAATGGGGTGTTTCGCTACCGCGCAAATGTAAGATTAAAGGTTTTGAGACAAAACATATTCTCAAAGACGTCGCACGTTCTTTGGTGCCATCTAACTTAATTGATCGCCCCAAGATGGGCTTTGGAATTCCACGTGCTGAATGGTTGCGAACCGGAATGAAAGAGATGGTTTTTGAGACTCTTACCGACACAACTGCAACGCAACGTGGTTGGCTAAATCCGGTGGAGGTCAAAAAAGTAATCGATTTTCATATGGCCGGTGAAGACAAAGACAGTATACTCTGGCCTATGTTGATGTTAGAGCTCTGGTCTAGGACTTGGCTCGATTAGCATGAAGCCTCTTGTATAGCTCTTGATGATCGTGCACTAAACGTTTAACTCCAAAATTTGCCAACGTAAACTCTTGTGCCTTAGCCCCCATTTGTGCCCGTAATTCACTGCTATCCGCTAGTTTTTCAAGGGCATCAGCAATTTCCTGAACTTCCAAACTCGTGATAATTCCGGTAACTCCATCAAGCACAACCTCTGGTACAGATCCAACTCTTGTCGTTATCACGGGTAACCCTGCCATCCCTGCCTGAATGAGACTCAGAGGTGTTCCCTCATTATCACTGGTGAGTACGACAACATCGGCGGCGGCAAGAACTTTTTCAATATCGCTCTGCCATCCTAAAATCTTTACGGGTAAATCTTCGCGCAAAATTCGTTCTCGACATGTTTCCAATAACTCACCATCACCCACCATAAAGAATTCAATGAAAACTCCACGTTTCTTGATCTCGCTTACAACGCCTAGAAATCGGTCAGGGCGTTTTATCTGCGTTACTCGCCCAATAAACGCACACTGCAATGTCGAGCTGGTGAGACCATAGGATTCTTGCGAAATTACTTTGTTCGGCAACTCACTAATCTCTAAGCCCGGAGGCATCAACCCAAATTTTTTAGAATTTCCAATTCCAACGGCCAATAAGTTTTGTCGCACTATGTCACCAACGGCCAATAATTGATGTGTAAATATCGCTAAAACTTTTTCTGCGATAATAACTAACGCTCGCTTAAACGGTCCAAAGTATCCGTTAAGTAAATGTCCATGAAATGTGTGTACTCGGATAGAGGGCCGGAGTGAAACAATCGACGCGATGCGACCTAAGAATCCAGCTTTAGCCGTATGAGTATGTATGACATGTGGTTTGAAACTTCGAATTTCTTTTACAAGTGCGAAAAATGCCTTAATGTCCCCACCAAAACTTACGCGGCGTCCGAAACCTTCAATGCGAGTTGCCTTAACATCGGATGCGACTGAGTCTAAATAGTCAGCCTCATCGACCGCGCAAAAACCGGTATACAAACGTTGGTCGAAATCGATGGAATTAAACCCCCGCATCAACCCCGAAACCTGAACAGCCGGGCCACCTACATTCATTCGGGCGATTATTCGCATGACCCTTATCGGGGTTGAATTAGATCGACTCACTCGCCAATCTTCCCCTATAAACCTCACTGGTGGCAGGCTCGGATCTTCGTATAAAGAGTGCATAGGAAATCACTCTAAGAGGATAGGATTCCAACTATGAGCGCTCAAAACCCCCAAATTCTGGCAATAATCGGCCAAGGATATGTAGGTCTGCCTTTAGCTATGGCCGCCGTTGATGCTGGTTGGACCGTCATTGGGGTGGATAACTTTGAGGCAAAAGTGACCCAGATTAACGGAGGCTCTAGCCCTGTTGAAGACATCTCCGACGTGCAGTTGCAAGCCGCGATATCAAAAGGTGTTTACAAAGCAACGACCGATTACTCGATAGTGGCAAAAGCATCGGTCGTCACTATCTGTGTTCCTACGCCTTTGGATGATAAGCGCGAACCAGATCTTACACTTTTACGCAGCGCGGCAACTGGTATTGCTCCATATGTTTCAAATGAAACTTTGGTCGTTAGCGAATCAACATCGTACCCAGGCACATTGCGAAATATTATTATTCCAATTGTTAACTCACTTAAACCAAGTGAAACTTCAGCGGTCTACTTTGCAAGTGCGCCAGAGCGCGTGAACCCAGGAGATCAAATCTGGAATCAAAAAAATACTCCACGCCTTATGGGAGCTATCAATGAAGAGTCACAAAAACGCGCGCTCGCTTTCTACGAATCAATCTGCGACGCGGCCGTTTCTGTTTCATCCCCAGAGGTGGCAGAAGCTGCCAAACTTCTAGAAAATACTTTCCGTCTAGTAAACATTGCGCTCATTAATGAATTCACACAACTCTGTTCGGCAAGCGGCATAAATGTTCACGAAGTAATCGACGCGGCATCTTCAAAGCCATATGGCTTCATGCCCTTTAGGCCCGGCGTTGGTGTTGGTGGTCACTGCATCCCTGTAGATCCTTTGTACTTAACATGGTGGGCACGTCAAAATGGTGGCAGGGCTACTTTTGTTGAATCCGCCGATTCAATTAATCACGAAATGCCAAAATATGTGGCAGAACGTGCGCTTAGTATGGTTAATCAGGATATTAAAAGCCCTAAAGTTTTGATTCTTGGTGTTGCATACAAGCCAGGAGTTGGGGATGTCCGTGAAACTCCGGTTTCCGAACTCCGTGATCACTTGAAAACATTGGGCTCAGATGTTGCATGGCACGATCCGTTGGTGCCTGTTTGGGAGGGTACCAACCCTGTTGAATTGGATTGGGAATGTGATGTCGCAATCCTCGCAACCAAGCAGCCCGGCATGAATCTCGACCGCCTAATTGATCGAGGGATTCTTATTCTCGACTGTACGAACTCCTTGACTGGTCAAGCAGGCATTAGTTCGCTCTAAGAAGTCAGCTTCATCTCGGCCGATATATCGGCAATCATGGTTGATAAATCCCGTTGTGGTTTCCAAGCAACCAATTGATAGATTAAATCAATATTTGGAACACGGCGTTCCATGTCTTCAAATCCATCACCATATGCTTCTTCAAAAGGTACATAAACAATCTCGCTTTTTGAATTAGTTTCTTCGATGATTTTCTTGGCAAGACCATTAATGGAGATCTCAAAATTATTTCCGATATTAATTACCTTACCGATTGTGTTCTCCGCAAAGGCAATAGCAATAACAGCATTAACAACATCATAAACATGAGCGAAACACCTCGTTTGATTTCCATCCCCATAAATGGTGATTGGCTCATTGCTCAAAGCCGCCTTAACGAATCGAGGTACCACCATTCCATACGCGCCTAGTTGGCGAGGTCCGACGGTGTTAAAGAATCGTACAATTCTTGTTTCCAGTTGCTTTTCAACAAAATAAGCATAAGCAAGTGATTCATCAATTGCTTTTGCTTCGCTATAAGACCAGCGCAAAGTAACTGGGCTTCCAAGAATCCGATCATCGCTCTCTTTGAGAGAGTCTGAAATATTCTTTCCATACACTTCACTACTACTAGTTAAGAAAACTGGAGTCTTCGTTGCATGTGCCGCTTCCAGAACGTTCTCTGTTCCTCGGATATTCGTCAATAAGCTTGCAAGTGGATTATTGACTATATTAAATACTCCCACGGCTGCCGCCAAATGAAAGACATAATCTGTATCTTTGATTAAAGGTGCTAAAGTGTTGGTATCTAGAATGGAAGCTTCAACTATGGTGAAACTATCGGAATTACTAAGATTTTGTAGATTAGAAGCACTGCCAGTCGAAAAATTGTCAATTGCCGTTACTTTATGTCCATCGGAAACTAACCGCTCACACAAATGTGATCCAATAAAACCAGCACCACCAGTAACTAAAATTCTCATAAACCTATTCTAGTCAATATTCCAAAAATTGTGGAGTTTTCAGATGTATCGTTAGATATGCTATCCGCATCGGCACGACAATTGAACTAAAATTAGGTGATTTATTCATTTAAAATACTATTGAAAATGAGGAACTTCATGACTTCACTTTTAGTTCTCGGTGGCGCCACATATGGGATGAAAACTCAAGCAGTAGTAAACAGGTTAATAGGAACTGCCCTGGATTTAGGTATAACTAGAATTGACACAGCAAATGGCAGAGAGTTAATAATTAATTCGAAAATTGGTCTCCCTAATCCATCAGAATTCACGCCAGAAGGAATTAGGCAATCAGTCGAAAAAAGTTTGAGAAGACTACGTATTGATAGATTGGGAACTCTATTTGTTCACTCTCTTAATTCCGATTACTTAACTCAAAAGAATATAGAAGCTATGGAATTACTAAGAGAGCAAGGAAAAATTACTAAAATTGGCTATGCCGGTGACGGTTCAAACTTGAGTGCAGCCATTAACATTCCGTCATTTGATGATTTTATGGCTACATTTAGCATAATTGATCAGTCCAACTCTGACGATATTCGGGTGGACCCACCGACTTGCGACGTGTATTTCAAATTGGCAATGGGACAAGCAGTTTGGTCAAGCTTGCAATGGAAAGGGCGTCTCAAAAGTTCTAAAACACTTCGTACACTTTTCATCAAACCCCTGAACCAGATTCTTGGATCGACTACTGCCAAAGATTCGCGCAATTTGAACCAAAGATGGGTACTAAAAATTTTCCATCGTCATTTCTAATCTTTGCTCTCCACTCTGGTACATCCAGGCAGTACGTCATTCTTGGGACGCACAATCAGAAGCATATTTTAGAAGCGGTCGAAATAGAACAAAAAGGGCTAAACGAGTACAATCGAGAAGTTACAAAATATGAAAATTTGTAGCTCGAATATCGCTCTCCAAACTGGGAGGCACATAGTGGGTGAAGAATATGCAATTTTGATTTGAACGAATTGCAATAAAGAAGCCAAAAATTCTCATTATGAGTAAAACGAAAGGAATATGAATGAAGATAAATTATGCTAAACGGGAAGGGGAATTCTACTTTTTGCATAATGATTCAAACTCGCCGGAAATCGTTTTGATTTTCCCTGTAACAAGAGACATTTCACAAAATCCTGGAAAATGGAGTGAAGTATTAAGTTTTGTCGAAACTTCAGAAGTAAAAACACTTCTTGTGATTGATAAAACGCAAACTGGTTCCGCTACGGATTTCTTCATGAATGGGTTCAATTTGCCAGGTAAACAGCTGATTATTTTCCCCCGAAATATTGAAGACACGCTATTCGATTCAGTCGGCGAAATAGTTCTAGATGAGAATATGTGGATAATCCAACTTCACGATGATGATCGTTGGAGCGGAGAAATTATTCCACCAGACCCACTCAGCCCTCTAACAGTATATTTTTCGAACTTTTACGTGAGTTCGGAAAAAATAGGCTCGATTAAAATTGATGATTATTCGATGCCAAATCGCATCGTATTTTCGCTAGTCCCTTCACTGATTTGGAATAGATTTTCTAGATTGGTGCGAGACCAGAAGTATCATGTAGCTGGCTCGTTCGACTTCACACTAAATATGATGGCTCAATTGACCTGTAAATTTGAATATCAGTCTGGATTTAAGTACTACTGGAAAGATGATAATTGGAATACGCGTAAAAATGCGATTGCACACTTAACTAATTTGGCAGAAAGTGACGGGTGGAAAGATTGGTCATCACCCGAAATTGCCAACTTTAATCGCTCAATTGACGGCTTGGCCGCTTTAAATTGCATAAAAGATCTGCTAGAAACTGCGACAATTAATAAAGAAGTAGAGCGAATCATCAATGGATTAAAACCTAGCTTTAAAGGAAGGATAAAGTACGGAATTTTCATCCCACTTTATTGTGTGGTAATTGGATTGCAAAGAAAGTTCAATTCGATTGGCGGTAGGACTGGCCAAAGGTCACCCAAAATGCATCAGCAATTGAGCCTTTACAAATTCATTGAAACAACATGGGAAATTGAGTCAATTGAGAGTGTTATAAATTTAATTACGGATATCGAATCTCTAGGTGACTTTGAAAGGTTACAAGATAGATTCCAATTTTGGAAGCAATCACTTGCAGAGCTTAGCGAGGAGCTTTAAATGAAGACCAATAGGAATACAGTAGGCAAGGTATTAATGATTTTTTCTAATAGTTACGATGGGGCTTACCCGCGGGACCTTGCGCATGGCTTTTTTGATGCGGGAATAGAAATTGGCTTTATTTCACTCTCAAAAGCCTCTACGCCAAAATGGATCAATGACTATTTTGCTAAGGATTTTTCTCAACAATTTGGATCAGATATCTTTCTTGTAAGAAAAATTTTGCGGACTATTCATGAAATAAGAAGTTTTAAGCCTGATGTCATCCAAACCCATCTTTTTCAGGGAGGAATTGTCGGTCTAATTGCGGGAAAATTAATGCGGATTCCGGTTATTCATACAAGACACCATATTGATGAGCACTACCAATCAGGAACATCTGTGCACAGGTGGATAGATCGGACAGTTGCAAAGAGATCTGACCATGTCGTGGTTTGTTCTTCTGCTGCCAAGAAATGGCTTATCAATGTTGAAGGAGTAAAGGAAAAACATATTACCGTGATCAATCAGGGTTTCGATTTTAGTTATTTAAGCCCTACCTCTGAAGCTATCCAAAAAGCGAAAGTGGACCTGAATTTTTCCGAAGACAAATTAGATATCATCTGCGTTGCTCGATATTCAAGAGTAAAAGGTCAAAACTACTTAATACTCGCACTCAATGACCTGGTTAAAACAATTCCTAAGATTTCTTTAACTCTCATGGGTCCAGGTGATAGTGATTGGTTGGTTGAACTAGTATCTGAACTCGGACTTCAACAGTACGTTCGAATTTTGCCGGCACGCGGTGATGTCCCAGCGTGTATTGCCGCGGCAGATATGGTGATTCACCCATCACTAGCAGACTCATTTAGCCAGTTGGTTATAGAAGCACAGGCTGTAGGTGGCCTGCTTGTCTCGAGCAATATAGCCGCGGCGCGTGAACAAATAATAGATGGCGTAACTGGAATAATTGTTCCACCCCGAAATTCAGAGGCAATCGTAAAGGCCGTTCAATTCTTGGTGAATAACCCAAAAGAGGCATTATCAATGCGAAGGAACGGACCTTCACATGTTCGAGAAAAATTTACTTGGCAGAGAATGGTTGCAGAGGAGATTTCTTGCTTAGCAAAGTACGTATAGGGAATTCGCATTTGGTTTCACTGAACTTATCCCGATCTGTGATCGGCAAAAAGAAAAGTCTAAAGAGATAAGATTGCGTCGGCAATCCTGCTGGAACCCTTAAAGTCGATTAGATTTTTTGACTTAGCTGTTAGGTTCCTTCTTAATTCACTAGACGTAACGAGGGAATGGATTCTTTCTTTATCTAGTATCCAGTTATTGTCTATATTGCGGAATCCGAACTGAACCGCAACACCAAGTTCACCCAATGAATTGTAATACTGTTCTTGATTATCAACCGCACATGCAATTCCGACACAAAACCCACGGGCTAAGAACTCCAAACTGGACGTACTCGCTGCTGTCAACACTAGATCCATTTCTTTTGTTAACTCGTCAAGATGTTGGCCAATATCAATATAGTGAAATCGCGAGTCTAGAGGCAAATCAAAAATAGAGTTTGAGAACAGATACACTTCAAATTCCTCAGTTATCGTTAAAAGAATTTTTGCAATTTCATGCACCAACCCATGGGGGTCTGACCCACCCGCAACAACAGCAATTTTTAATTTAAGATGTTCTTGACGCACTTCGTATAAATTTTTGGATAGAGACGACCGTAACGGAATAAACTTAGGTCCTGACAGAATTGGAACCTTTGAGTCCCCAACCCAATTTGAATCCAAACCAGGGTGAATCCTTAGGTTGCAACGATAATTTGGTGTAAGTTCGTCAACTATTGCAACAATGTGTAGCCAATTCTTAGGGGCAATAAAATCATCATCTACGGAGATTTCGTATGAATCCAAGAGAAGTACGTCAGAGATAGAATTGGGGAAGAAATTAGTTGAACTATTATAAATATTCGCAAATCCAAGTGAAGCCACTCTTTCCTCAACCCATATTAAGTCAGAAATCTGCCCAACAAAAATAACTTCTTCGCCTCGAGCCATTAACTCCTCAGCAATCGCTGAGGAGCGCATCACATGCCCGGCCCCAATTGATTGGGAAGCATCTGCCCGTAGGACGTATCTCATAGGGGTTAAGGGTATGCTCTATTCATTAAGTTGCGGGCACACCGCCAAGACACACAGGAGGCTCGAATGTCTCAGCTAGATGGCGCATCAGTACTGATTACTGGTGGTACCGGCTCATTGGGGAAGTCCCTTGTCGAGAATTTATTAGGCAATACTAAAGTCCGTAGAATCGCAATCTTCTCCCGCGACGAACTCAAACAACAACATTTGCGCATTCAATTCCAGGAGGACCCACGACTTCGCTGGTTTTTGGGTGATATTCGTGATCTTGACCGCCTCAAGCGTGCATTCAATGGCGTTGACTACGTAATCCATGCTGCTGCCCTAAAACAGGTAGATACTGGAGAATACAACCCAATGGAATTCGTGAAAACTAATGTTCTTGGCAGCCAAAACATCATTGACGCATCTATTGATACTGGAGTTAAGCGAGTTGTTGCGTTATCTACAGACAAAGCGTCCTCACCCATTAACCTCTATGGTGCAACCAAGTTAACTGCAGATAAGCTCTTTGTGGCTGCTAATAATTACAGTTTCGCTTACGGAACAACATTCTCAGTCGTTCGTTATGGAAATGTAATGGGCAGTCGTGGCTCAGTTATTCCTTATTTTCAGGAAATCGCAGCTCAAGGAAAGTCTTTACCGATCACAGATTTAAGAATGACAAGGTTCTGGATTAGCATGGAATCCGCAGTCAAGTTTGTTATCGATTCATTAGAAATGATGACAGGTGGCGAGCTCTATGTTCCAAAGATTCCAAGTATGAAAATTATTGACTTGGCACATGCAGTAGATCCTAATGCAAAATTAGTAGAAATTGGAATGCGCCCTGGAGAAAAACTTCATGAAGAGATGATTTCTGCCGATGATAGCCGTCGCACATTAATTCTCGAAAACCGTTATGTAGTCACCCCTGTTGTCGCAGAATGGGGTTATGAAGCACCCAAAGGCGCAAGAATGATCGAAGGGCAGGCATATAGGTCTGATACAAATGATTTGTGGATATCAGAGTCAGATATTAAGAATTTCATTGCGAATTTCTAATCTACAATGATTCCATACGGTCGCCACGCAATTAATGATGATGATATAGCCGCAGTTGTCGCTGCTTTAAAAAGTGATTGGCTCACAACAGGGCCACTAGTGGAAGAGTTTGAATCAGCGCTAGAAAAAGTTGTTGGAGCACCTTGCATTTCTGTCAGTTCAGGTACTGCGGCACTACATTGCGCATATGCAGCGATTGGCCTTCAACCAGGCGATGAGGTTATTACTCCGCCCATTACCTTCATCGCGACACAAGCTACTGCGGCATTATTTGGCGCAACAATCGTTTTTGCTGATGTGCAACCCGATACAGCCAATATTGACCCACAGGCAGTGGAGGCTGCAATCAGCTCCCGCACAAAAGCGATAGTTGCTGTTGACTATGCAGGCCACCCTGCGGACCTTGATGAACTTAGAGCCATTGCTGATCGCCATAGGATATTTCTCATTGAAGATGCTGCCCACAGCATTGGGTCAATTTATAAAAATCGCCCAGTTGGTTCTATCGCAGACTTAACGACATTCTCCTTCTTTCCCACTAAGAACTTAACAACAGGTGAGGGTGGGGCAGTATCATCAATTCACCCAGAACTGCTTGAAAGAGCAAAGAAATTTTCGAGGCAAGGACTGGTCCGAAATCCAATCGAATTCAAAATCACCGATCAAGGTTCATGGCATCAGGAAGTTCACGAATTTGGATTGAATTATCGCCTTCCAGATATTTTGTGCGCCTTGGGAATCAGTCAAATATCCCGAATTGGTGAGTTCAAAGAGAAGAAACGATCGATATTCCATACCTATGTAGAGGAGCTGCAAGGAATTATTGGAATTCAACTCCCCAGCGAACACAAATATGTAAACACCAATTGGCATCTGTTCCCTCTTCGCGTTATCCAACTGAAAAGGACCACCATATTCTCTAATTTAAGAAAAGAAGGAATTGGAGTACAGGTAAATTACATTCCTGCATATTGGCACCCCGTATTTCAGGAGAAAGGATTTAAAAGAGGGATGTTTCCAAATAGTGACTTGTTCTATTCTCAAGAAATTTCACTCCCAATATTTTTTTCGATGAAGGAAGCTGAATTAGAAAAAGTAATTTCAAGCGTGAGAACGTTTTGCGCATGAAGAAGATCGTATTACTTATAAATGGTGATCTAGGATTGCGAGTCTTAGAATATGTAGTTGCTCGCGATGATATATTTATTACAGGAGTTATAATTAATGCTTCAAGAAAGAGAAGTCCCACATACTTAAATGAAGTAAGCAAAGTCTTAGAACAAAATAGCCAAGATATACCTATTCTAGTTTTTGAAAAAATTGAGGACCCAGATAGCAAAATATTAGAAATATTTCTAAATTCGGAGTATGGCATCTCGGCCCTGTTTGGTCATATATTACAGGATAAATTATTAAATACTGTCCGCGGTGGAATAATTAATTTACACCCTTCTTTATTACCGATTGGCAGAGGAGCAGATCCGATTGCGTGGTCAATAATTGAACAAAGGAAGCAAGGAATTACTATACACAAAATTGATGCAGGGCTCGATACTGGAGTTATCCTGTCTCAAAAGGATATCGATACAAATATTGGAATGAATTCAGGTGAGATTTATGAGTTAGCAACTCAATTATTATTTGATGAGTTGGTTATCATCTTTTCTTCGTGGATAAATGATGATATTGAAATGTTCGAACAGAGTAGGGAACTGTTTACCTCTCATAAGGTCAAGGATCTGGAGGATATTCGAATACTAAATGAGCATGAGGTAGCAACTACTGGAGATTTTTTACGCAAACTCCAAGCTCTCACTTTTTCGGATGGCCGAGGGCCGATGATGAGAGATGAGTCGGGTAGACTTTGGAGAATAGGTATTTCTGTAACGTCGAGCGAAGATAATGTAGATTAGTGGAGGGGAGATATGGAGCAGTCACCGTTTAGCCCGATTTTTATAGCAGAAATTTCAGCAAATCACCTTGGAAGTTTTGAGCGCGCAAGAAAACTTGTGTTAGCAGCGATAGATGCTGGGGTGACAGCAGTTAAGTTTCAAACATACACGGCAGAAACGATGACTCTTGACTTAGATACTCCTGAATTTAGAATTTCAGGAGAACACTCTCTTTGGGGAGGAGAGAAACTTTTTACTCTTTATGAGCAAGCACATACTCCTTGGGAATGGCATGCAGAACTGTTCGAAATCTGTAGAATGCGTAATGTTATTCCATTTAGTAGCCCATTTGACGCAACAGCTGTTGAATTCTTAGAATCTTTAAATACCCCGATGTATAAAATCGCATCGATGGAAACAGGAGATATACCATTGATTAGAATGGTTGCTGAGACTGGAAAGCCATTGATAATTTCGACAGGTGCAACAGAGTGGAATGAAATCGAAGACCTTGTCAGTGTGGTTCAAAAAACTGGCAACAAAGATTTAACCCTTCTAGTTTGCACTAGTTCCTACCCTTCTGATCCAGCCGATGCGCATCTCAATCGCATTGTTACCTTGCGAAACCATTTTGGAGTAAAGGTTGGATTATCTGATCACACATTAGGTATAGGTGTGAGCGTTGCAGCAATAGCATTGGGTGCAACAGCAATTGAAAAACACATAACTTTGCGACGGTCTGACGGCGGGGCAGACGGGGCTTTTTCTATGGAGCCAGAAGAGTTTGCAATGCTGGTTAGGGAGGGTAGGTATGCATTCGAAGCACTTGGGAATCCCGAGTGGAGTATGCAGGAGTCGGAGAATGAATCACGCAGAATTCGTCGAAGTTTATACGTTGTTAAAGATGTTAAAGCTGGGGATGTTGTAACAAAAGAAAACGTGAGAGCAATTCGCCCTGGTGGTGGATGTGCACCTAAGTCTCTCGATGATATGCTTGGATTGAAGTTTAGTGGCGATTTTCCAACTGGGACACCGATGGCCTTTGAATTACTTGTAGGCTTTTGATTTCGATATGGTCAACCTGATTTTAGGAACGGCTACATTTGAAACCGGCTACGGCATTGCGAATAAGAGAATCCGGCTTGAGAGTGAAGCGATATACAAGATTATTACGACTGCACAAAACCTCGGTATTAAAGAGTTTGACACCGCCCCCGTGTATGGCGGAGCGGAATTGAAGTTAGGATTAATGCTCAATCATGATTTAGGTCCAAAAATCAGCTCAAAAATCAGTAAAGAAGATGCTGGCTCAGTAAAGAAGATGCTCGCGAGCGTTAGAGAAACGCTTCTACGCACTAAAGTTGCTAAATTGACGAATTTATATCTGCATGACTCGGAGTCGCTCGCGGGACCGAAACTCAATGAAACGGTTGCCGGCCTAAAAGAGTTAATTGCCTTGGGTTTAGTTGAAAGGGTTGGTGTATCTGCCTATTCCTTACAGTCTGTATTAAGAGCAAAGGAGTTGATCCCGGAATTAAGCGTTTTCCAAGTACCTGAAAATATATGTGACCGTCGAATGTTGAACTCAAACGATTTAGTGGATTTGAAACGCGCAGGAAACCATTTGATTGTCAGATCAATTTTCTTGCAAGGTTTACTTCTTATGTCTTTGAATGAAATACCGCCACACCTTAAAAGGGCAAGAATTGCAATATCGCAACTTAGAGCCCTTTCGGATTCTAGTGGTGTTTCAGTGTTACAACTTTGTCTGGGTTATGGGCAAACAATTCCCTGGGCGAACGCGTTAGTCATTGGTGCCGCAAGTGCTTCGCAACTAACACAGATCATTGAATCCAATTCTCAACTTCCTATCGAATGGGAAAGTAAAATTGACACTCTCCCTGAAGAAGTCTTGGATCCTAGGCGATGGTAAAAATGGAACACTCCACTTTAGCGATTCTGCAAGCCAGAATGTCATCATCACGATTACCTGGGAAAGTGATGATACCCATAAATGGCGAACCAATGATCTATCGGCAAATAGAGAGAATAAGGCAGTCGACAGTTATTGACGAGTTAATAGTTGCAACGTCAACCGACCCAAGTGATGACCCACTTGTTGAATTTTTAAATCAAAAAGGCATTGGTGTTTTTAGAGGATCTCTGAAAGATGTTTTTTCACGATTTTTAAGAATTGAAACACATTTTAAGCCAACTGCGATAATTCGACTTACTGCAGACTGCCCACTTGTGATGCCAGAATTGATAAACGCAATGGTCATCCAATTTTACAAGAGTAATGTGGATTATCTTTCAAACACACTTAAGCCAACTTATCCTGATGGCTTAGATATAGAAATAGTAAAAGCATCTGTATTTAGTAAATTGGCTAAGTATGAATTGACTGAGACTGAACGAGAGCATGTAACTCTTGGAATCTATAGTCGACCATCTGATTTTACACTTGAAAACTTTAGTAGTAGAGAAGATTTGAGTGAGAAACGATGGACAGTTGATTATTTTGAAGATTTAGTGTTCGTTGAGCAGGTATTTAATGCTTTTAAGGGCAATGAGTCTACTTTCACCTTCGAAGATATGCTGCTGCTCCTGCATAATAATCCAGAACTTAGTTCAGCAATATCAGCAGATCGACGAAATGAACACTTGGATAAAACCAAAATTGGGGGACATCAACAACGTGAGTAGATACTTGAAGTCAATACAGCATCTTGCAAGAGCTGAACAAACAATTCCGTTAGGGTCGCAAACTTTCAGCAAATCTAGGACCCAATACCCCGTTGGTATTTCACCTCACTTTATTGAGCGAGCAAAGGGGGCATACATTTGGGATCTTGATGGAAACAAGTACATAGATTTAGTGAATTCCTTAGCGTCTGTGACTCTTGGTTATGGTGACTCAGATATAGAAAATGCGGTGTCGAAGCAGCTAGCGCTAGGTGTCTCATTTTCTCTACCAGGAATTTTGGAAGCGGAAGTAGCAGAATTGATAGTTCAACTGGTTCCCTGCGCCGAGATGGTTCGGTTTGGGAAAAATGGCACAGACGCAACTTCGGCCGCAATACGTATCGCCCGGGCCTACACAGGGCGCGACAATGTTGCTGTTTGTGGGTATCACGGATGGCAAGACTGGTATATCGGTTCAACTACGCGAGATAAGGGAGTTCCAAAGGCCGTAAGTGAACTAACTCATAAGTTTCTCTACAATGATATAGAGTCTTTGCGTTCCATTCTTCAAGCACATCCTGGCGAGGTTGCTGCAGTGATTATGGAGCCAATGAACACTCAGTGGCCGGAGCCTGGATTCTTGGAGGAAGTCCGAAAAGTGACATCGATGGCTGGAGCAGTCTTAATTTTCGATGAAACTATTACGGGCTTTAGGTTTGCAAAAGGGGGGGCCCAAGAATTATTTGGAGTAATTCCCGACTTAGCGACCTTCGGGAAGGGCATGGCAAATGGGTTTCCGCTATCTGCGGTTGTTGGATCACGTAGCATAATGATGGAAATGGAAGAAATTTTCTTTTCTGGAACTTTTGGTGGAGAACTACTGTCCCTGGCTGCGGCAAAGATTGTACTTGAGAAGCATCTAAATGAAGATGTATCTGGCCGGCTAACTGAAATAGGAAGTAAGCTGCAAGAAAGAATTAATCAGGTCATAGTAAAAAATGAATTAGATTTAATTTTGGAATTATCTGGCCATCCAAGTTGGGTATTCTTGAACTGGAAGCCAACTCAATTCTATTCCACAGACATGATAAGAACTTATTTTATGCAGGAAATGTTTCAAGCAGGCGTCTTAGTCTTAAATTCGCACAATGTGTCATTAGCAATGGACGAAAAGGTTCTTGATGACCTTTTAACGAGATATGAGTCGGTTTTATTTTTAATTGCAAAAAATATAGCGGAGAATTCACTCCTTGATAGGCTGCTCGTGGAACCTCTTGCACCGCTCTTTAGATTGCGCTGAATACTCCATGCAATTAACTTCAAATAATGCCTAGTTTGATATTTTGATTCAGATTCGAATATTTACCCCTGCATTGAAAAGCCTACTTCTTAACTGTAGTGGGTTTTGATCCATTTTAGCAAAAAAAGTTCCAGTCGCGACACCATCTGCGCCTGCTTCAAATGCGGCAATAAAATGTTCTGGTTTACCTGCCCCAGACGCAAGAACTACCGGGATACTTACAATACTCAAAACAGTTTGTAAAGTTTCCAAATCCAAACCAGATTTCGTTCCATCGAAATCAATTCTATTCAGAACTATCTCTCCAGCTCCAGATCCTTCTATTCGCCCAATTAGGGCCTTGAATGAATTTAGATTGTGGAGAAATCTTTCAGAATAACCGACAAATATACCCTCGGGACCAATTGAGTAATCAATACTGACGGATAAGGCCTGCGACCCAAAAAGATTTGCAATCTTTGTGTGGAGCGAATGGTTAAAAGTAGCAGTTCCACATAGAACTTTATCTACTCCAACCCCAATTAAAGAAGATGCATCGTCTATTGCGTTGATGCCCCCGCCCACCATTATTGGAGTTGATAGTATTTCAATAGATTCCCTTATGGTCTGAATAAAATCAACGTCGAGGGGACCTGGCGATTTACTAGTATTAATCACTAAGAGTTCGTCCGCCTTATTGGATTCAAAAATGCTCAACTGACTCTTTAACGCGCCTACCATTTTGAGTTCTGAATAGTGACGAGAGACGCAGGCTTCAAAGTTTTTTGCACCAGACAAAGTTGACTTCCTTGCAAGGAATCTCGGGATGAGCCTTCGCTTCAGCATTTTCTATAATTCACAGAAGTTGTGTAGGAGCTTGCGCCCGACTTTTTGCGATTTCTCAGGATGGAATTGGACACTAAAAACGTTGTTTTCCCCCGCCACTGACGTGAATGGGACCGAATGTTCAGTAACCGCCATTGCATTATGGGTAGGAGTTGTAATTGCGTAAGAATGCGAAAAATAGAAATCACTTCCATTAGGAATACTTTTAAAAAGAGCATATTCGTTGTCAAAGATGATGGAGTTCCACCCTACATGCGGCACCCGAAAGCCAGCATCGATATTAGACGGCAATCTACTAACTTCGAAATCTAAGATGCCAAGCGTGTTAACACTCAAGGACTCTTCAGACCCTGACCCCAATAAATGTTGACCCAGACATATTCCCAGTAAATATTTCCCGCTCATTGCAAAACTAATGATTGAATCCCTTATTCCTAACTCATCCATTTCATTGACTATCGAATCAATGTGACCGACTCCAGGGATAATGAGTCGGTCTGCCTTAAAAATTTCAATTTCTGAGGTTATAAGTCTGGCTTCAATTCCTAAAGCAACAACAACACTCAATACCGAATTACTATTGTTGCTTTTGAAGTCAACTATTCCTACGTATTCCATTTACTCTTAACGCTCATTTCTCCATTTTGAAAATGCCGCATCTTTGTCGCCGCTTGACATCCCCGGGTGCTTCCGCCATTGATCTAAGTCAGGTGGTCTAAGGCCTATTTGGATATCCACCACAGTAGAAACAGAATCTAGTTTATGACTAACTGCAACCTCATAAAATTCGTCTTCATTTAATCCAGTGTATTCTAAAAACAAATCCAAAGCGTATGGACGTTTACCTTCGTATTCCTGTACCATATGCAATGCGTCTTCACGAGTAATTCTGTCATTGCGAATGTCAATCGATGTTAAATGGGTAGTCCTTGCAAATCCTCGTTTTATGAATTTAATGTAATCTCTTACACCCTGCATATAACATTCTATTTTTTCATAGTCATAACCAGGTGGGACCCCCTCAACAAAATCACCCGTCCAATCCAATTCAGTCTTAATTATTTTAGTCTGCTCCCGAACATCCCAAGGAATATATGAACCAAGTGGGACAGACTTAACTCCAAGTTTCATAAGTTCCTGAGCAGGCGGATAGGTGAATGGCAGCAGATCTCGGGTATCAAACCCTGCTCCTAACCGCTGGAACATATCTTCAGCGGACATACCTAAATTGATTATTCGGTTAAACCGATCCTCGTCTACATGCTCGATTTCAGAGTAGTCGTAATAACTTGTATATTCAGAGCTCGGTTCGCCCCAAAAAATTAGGGGAACCTTTTTCTCGACAGCGACCCACATTGGGTAACTAAAAATACCTGTGTGGCAGTGCCAGCAAAAATCGCCCTTCTCAAGGAATGATTGAAGCATCAGTTTCTGAACCAATTTCCAGTTTGGGGTAAAAACTAGCGAATCTACCCCAAGACTTTTCAGTACTTTCTCTCGATTCTTTATCAAATTTGGACGGAAAAACCCGTGATCAAAAGAAACTACCAAGGGTTTAAGTTTAAGTTCTTTGACTATGTAATAAAGTGTCCAAACGGAATCCTTGCCTCCGCTGAAAGGGAGAATACAATCGTAGGCATTTTTCCCACGATTTTGGTCAGCGATTTCCATCAGCTGCTCTTTTCGTGTTACCCAGTCTATCGTCTCTTTCAATTCTGAATTCCGACAAACGGAACAAATACCGAATGAATCAAAAGTTATAGTCTCATGCGTTTCGGGTAAAAGACATTTGGTGCAGCGAAGCAATGCGGGCATGAAATTACTCTACCCTAAAATTAATATGTTTATAGGATATGTTAAGCTCTGGATCCATGAGTGGTTATCAATCCACTCAACAGGCAAAGTGAATCCATGAATTTATACACCGACAACCCCATCATTCATTTCTAGTCTGGGAGTATGCATTCAGTATAACTCTAAATTCTCCGCAACTGATATCAGTGGAGCATTGGTTTCATTGGACTAGGCAAGATATCTAACCGCACCTAGAAAGTGAGATTGAATACCTTGATTATTGCTTCCTGTAATAGGATTTAGTGGAACCAATGAGAAATGAACTGAATTCTAGGATTTAATTACATACGCCGTTGGTGACCTTGAAAAATCAATACTTTTTATGAGTGAATTCCCGCAGTATCTATTAACAACTCGACTTTCCTGCGGAGAAGCGGCATTATTGAAGTGGTCGAGAATTAGAATTCCTCCCGGCACTAGCAATGGCCAGAAGTTTTCTAGGGTAGATTCCATAACTTTTTCAATTCCACAGTCAAGGAAAATACATTTGAACCTCAACCATGGGCGCTCTAATATAAAACTAGGCAAATCATTGATTAAATCAAGGTCGTGGAGCTCCGTAATCCCGGCGAGGCCTTGCAAATTTATGAGCGATTCAAGCTTCGATTGTGATGTTATATATTTGCCACTTTGACTCAGGTCATCATTTGCGCTGGGAGTTTGCCCCTTAAACCAGTCAAATCCATGGACCCTGGTATTTGAGTAAGGTTCAAATAACTTTACCAACTTTGCAAAAGTGAACATTGAGCCACCCAAATATGTTCCGACATCTGCGATATCCCCTGACAGGTTACGAATCTCTTGATATATTTCATAAAAACTTAGAAATCGAGCTAAATTAACAGATCCAACAAAACTTGGGAAATTATAAATAATCTCCTGATTTGAATAATTCAATTCAGCCAAATTCGCAATATAGTCGAAATAGACTTCATCATCATGTTTAAACTTGTCCAATTTAGCCTCGAATTCTCGTTAACAATCACGCGCTGATCATTTCAGAATCAGCAGAATACCAGGAATATTGAACTGGAGATGTCATTAGTAGCCCATTATGGTGGCAATAGGGTGATTTTCGACTAGAATCCAGAACTATGGAGGCTAAAATACTGGATACTGTTGGCTATATTCTCGAAAAGTGCGGCTCTTTAACTCAAGAGGACAGGGTATGTTTAATATTTGATGAGTCAACAGAAAATATAGGCAGTTATTTTCAAGATTGCTTAAAGAGTCGAAACATTGAATTCTCTTCTGTTGTAGTACCAGAACAACTGAACCATGGACAAGAACCCCCAATGTCAGTTGCCCTTGAAATGCTCGATAGCACGCTAATTATTTGTCTGACTAAATACTCAATGGCACACACTAATGCCAGGAGAAATGCCACAAGTCGGTTCTCACGGTTTTTAAGTTTGCCATATTATGATCATGAATTGTTGGATGATCCTGCTGTCAGAGTAGATTATAAGTCTCAAGCACCACAAGTACGGTATTTAGCGGATTATTTGACAAATGGAAACAAAGCTGAGGTCAAGTCTAATTTAGGTACAAGTTTAGTAATGGACATATCGGGTCGTATTGGTAATTATTGTCCAGGTTTTGTCGAGAAGCCTGGCGACCTCGGCTCTCCTCCAGATATTGAAGCCAATGTTTCTCCATTAGAAGGGGGTTCAAATGGAATGATTGCAGTTGATGGGTCAATTACTTGTGATGAACTTGGGTTGCTGGAAACGCCTGTTTTCTTAACTGTAGAAAAAGGAAAAGTTATTGGTATAGAGAGTGCAAATGGCAATTATGTTGAAATACTGGAGGAATTACTCGGTCCAATTAATTCAAAGAGGCGCGTAGTAGCTGAACTTGGAATTGGAGTAAATCCATTAGCAAAATTGACAGGGAAAATGCTTACCGATGAAGGTGCATACGGATTTGTTCACTTTGGTCTTGGTTCCAATTCTACTGTTGGTGGATTGAATGATGCCGGATTTCATCTTGATTTCGTGATTAGTAAACCTTCTTTATGGGTTGATGGGCACCAACTAATTTCTCTAGGTGGGTTCTTACCGTCATGAATACAATTGACGACTTATATTCAAAATTGACGAATTTTGCAGTATCCCAACCAACAAAACCTTGCCTTAAGAATCAAGACGGGCACTCACTTTCCTATTTTGAAATTTGGCAATCAATTCAGGCAGCAAATTTCTACTTAAAAAATCTCGGAATTGGCGACGGAGATTCCATTCTAGTTCTCTTACCAAATTCTATAGATCAAGCAGTTCTTTTTCTAGCCTCAATTTGCACTGGACTTCAATTCTCCCCATTGGCATGTATGTCAACTATTTTTGAAATAGAATCGACTATTGCAAACGTAAACCCAGTGCACATATTCATTGGGGATAACTTGCCAATGGAAAAGATTAACGAAATTCAATCGTTAGGGCTTGCTACCACATTAATCCCTTTGAACACTAATCTCGTTTGGTTGCCAGAGAAAAGCGAACCTATCTCGTTCAAGGCAGGCAAATTGTTGATATCTACAAGTGGTTCTACTGGAAAGAGCAAGGTTGTGGTCATTAATTCAAGCTCTCTGTGGCAATCAGCTGCTGATTTTACGACTTTTCACAATAACCGTCTGATTGATGCTATTTACTGGAACTACCTGCCAATGAGTTATTTAGGCGGGCTTTTTAATTTATTACTAATCCCATTGGCGACAGGCGCAACAATACTTATTGACGAACCATTTAGCGGTTCCACTTTTATTAAATTCTGGCATATGGTTGATAAATTTAGAATTAATGCAATATGGCTGGTACCTTCTATTCTTCGTGGTTTGAATCAATTGGCTTTTTCTGTAAAGAAAGAAACTAGTGAAAGAATTAAAATTTGTTTTATCGGAACAGCTCCAGTTACAAGGGATGAGAAAGAACTCTTCTATGCGAATTTTGGTATTCAAGCAATTGAAAATTATGGATTAACTGAAACGACGTTTATATCTTCCGAAGTTTCTAGGTCCCTACCTATTGCAGGTGACTCAGTTGAAGGTTTTGTGGGCCAAATACTTCCTTGGGTCCAGGTAGTTTGCAAGCACAGTGAAAATGGAATTGCGGATCCAAAGTTCATGGAGATATGGATTAAAAGTCCCTACCTTATGGAGGGTTACTTAGAGTCAGCAAATTCTAATGCAGATCTTACACTTGATAGCGACGGCTACTTTGATACAGGTGATCTCGGATATGTGCAGGATAATAATCTGATACTTACCGGTCGCAAGAAGGACATTATTAAGAAAGGTGGCCAACTGATTAATTTATTAGAATTGGAGCACTTAGCAAATAGGATAGATAGAGTTAATCATAGTATCGCAATACCAATTAAGCACAAATTCTATGGTGAATCATTCGTATTGGTAGTTCAATTAAATGAAGGTGAATTTCTTACCGAATCTGAAATCTCGGCGGAATTACATAAGCAAGTATCAAAATTTAAATGGCCAGAAAAGATAGTCTTTGTGGATAAAATTCCACGAACAGAGAGCGGAAAGATTAATAGGCCTGCGTTGAGGGACACTATTTTGAAAATGGTCCAAAATGCAGAATGAGATTGAAAGAAACATTTCTTCCAATATATTTAGTGAAACCGTGCAATCTTTGCCACAAGCACTGTCAGTTTATATTAATCAATTGCTTTACAAGATGCGTGCTAAAGGGAGGGAGGTCACAGCCCTTTCTTTGGGCGAAGCCTTTTACAGCATTCCAAAGTTTGATTTTGGAGCGATAGATTTTGATAGGGGCTATCACTATTCGGACAGCCAAGGTTTACCGGAATTGAGAAAAAAAATCGCAGGCTATTATCAAGACTCTTATGGAGTGATCATTGAATGGGAAAGACAGATCTTGATATCAGCCGGATCGAAAATAGTTCTTTTTATGTGTATGAAAGCACTTCTTAATCCCGGTGAGAAAATTGTAGTTCATGAGCCAGCTTGGTTGAGTTATAGTGAACAAGCAAGATTGTGCGGTGCCGAGACAATTTTCATTCCATATGACGCGCCTGTTTCTGAATTCTTCTCTGAATTGGACAGAGATGCACGCATCTTGATTATAAACAATCCGAATAATCCTGCGGGGCGAGTGTATACAAAAGAGGAACTTACTTATATATACCAAGAATGTTTAGTTAGAAATATGACGCTATTCGTGGACGAGGCTTATAGCGATTACACTACGAGTGGCGATTTTACTTCGATAGGATATATTGCGCCGCAACTTAAGAATTTGGTAATTGTAAATTCACTGTCAAAAAACATGGGAATGTCCGGATGGCGAATTGGATATATGATTGCAAATGAGGAAATGATTAAACAAGTCTTAAAAGTAAATCAACATTTAATTACTTGTGCTCCGACAATACTGCAACTCTACTTAACTGAATATTTTGAACAAATTATTGAAACCACAAAGCCACAGATTGCCTCCATAACCAAAAAACGTGCTGAAGTCGGCAGAATGATGGATGACTTGCGAGTGAAATCTCTCCCTGGCAATGCAACCTTCTATTTCTTTATTGATTTAGAGAGTGTTGGGTTTACCGGAGATGCCATGACTCTAGCTTTACACCTCATTCTGAATCATGATATTTCGGCGGTTCCGGGAGGTGCGTATGGGAATTCTACTCAAAATTTCTTACGCATTTCAATCGGAACAGAACCAATTGAAAAAATATATCAAGCGTTGCTAGTCTTGGTTGAAGAAGCAAAAAAAGACCTCAACAGGGAGGCACTAGATCAAGAACTTATTAGGTTGAACTTGCCTTTCTTTACGGAGGAGTAATGTCGAATTTAGACAATACCATTAATTTTATATCTGAACTTTCCTCTGGATATGACTCAGTTGTAGTTTATAGTTCGACATTACAACTTGCCAGAGCTAATAATGCTAACGCAGACGAAATAGCCAAACTTTTTGTAGATAAACTAATACGAGCTATTCCAGGAAAAACAATTTTGATGCCAACATTTTCTTCAGGCTATGACTCTAAAAATCTATTATCTCTAGACACTTCTAAATCTACGACTGGTCTAATTACAGAATATTTTCGCACCCACCCATCAACACAGAGAACAATATCGGCATTTTTTTCATTTGGGGTTCAAGGATATCAGTCTGATGATTTGCTTAGACTTCAACCAAGTGAAGCCTGGGGTAAAAACTCTCTCTATGAGTGGATCCATATAAATAACTCGCTCATTCTTACAGTAGGATTGAACCCAACACACTGCAGTTTTACACACTATGCAGAATTTCTAAATCAAGATATCATTAATTATCGAATGAAAAAAACGGTAAGCGGAAAAGTATTGCTCAGAGGCACGATTCGTGAATTAGAGGAAACTTTGCTTGTTCGTCACACGAAGCCCCCGGCAAAAAATGACTTTACCTGGCTCGCGCCGCATTACGAATCTGCAGGCCAACGAATCAAGCTTGCAGGCGAAGTCCTAGTCAGCGGAATTTCGGCGCAAGATAAAATGGCCGTAGTTTTACCGTTTGTTAAAAAAAATCCATATGCTTTGGTAAAAAAGGAAGAATAAGGGGTTGCCTTGACATCTATTAGCGCTAACGAAATCGAAAATCGAATTAGAGAAATTCTCTTTATAGTTACACAACAGAGAGAACTGTTAGAGATTAATCGTAATCATGATCTGTTCGAAAGTTCGATCCTGGACTCATTTAGTGTTTTGGAGCTAATCGTGAGAATAGAACAAGTATTTGATATTAAGATTTCGGCTGAAGAATTGGAATTAGCAAATCTAAGTTCTATCTCGGGTTTGACGCAATTCCTACTTCGGTTCTAATTACTGATGACCTAGTTAAAGCTCTGCCGATTTTACCTTCACTACCGACAAACTAGTTTCACCGATTTTAAATTTAATTTTGTTTGGAATGCAATTTGCATATTATTCGCTCTAAGTGGTGGGTGACCTTAAAAGTTCCTCGGCTTGAAGTGTATCTTTGAATTGCATTCACACAGTTAGAGTCAGGACAATATTTTCACTGTAACAAATCGTAATTATCTAGTCCTTTTCACCTAAGTGAACAGAATTTTCTAAAAGTTACCTAAGTTCATTTTTAATATTTGATTAAGTATCTCATAACATTAATCATTTAGATTATCTAATTCCAGCCACTGCCGCATCCAAATAGGAAAATCAACAGCATTGAAGGAGTTTTGGGTAGAATTTACTGATTCTATAGGAGAGTCGAGCAACTGATTGAAAGTGACAAAGGATAATAGACAGTTAAGGAGGTTTAGCTTGCTACCTGCGAAAGATATAGACTATACCATTCTAATAATTGTATAATGCTGGATAAAACCTAATAGCATATGTCTGAGTTTGCTACTGTCTATTTGGCATTGTTAAACTCATCGAGAAAGTTATAAGGTTGTACATAACATTTAGAGGAGCCAGTTATTAGCGAAATCAAGTCACTACTCAATTGTCTCTACCCCTTTGATTATTCAATAGCCGGACAGGCTAATGATCAAGCGCTTATTGAATTTAGAAAACACTTAGCATTTGAGTCACATAGTTACCGAACGGGTACAATTATCAATGGATGGAAAATTCCAGCGGCTTGGAAATTTAACTTCTTTGAGTTATACAAGGACTCGGAATTGCTGTTTAGAACCACTGATGGATCATTTCATGTCGCGAAAAATTCACCAAATATCGATGAAAGTCTTTCTTTTGATGAATTATTAGCACATACAAATAGGAGCCTCTCTGGACTTGGTAATGATTTAGTTTATGACTGGAGAAATTTGTATCAAAACGGAGAACCAAGTTGGCATATTTCTCTTACCGAAGATTTCATAAAAACTCTGGATAGTAAGGCCAGGTATCGTGTTATTATAGATGCAGAATTCTATGACGCTAAAATGCATGTTTTGACGTTTGATTCACATCCAAACGCTTCAAGAACTTTGATTATAAATGCTCATAACTGTCACCCATATCAAGCCAACGATGACGTTTCAGGAATTGTCGCAGGTATTATAATTGCTAAAGAATGGAGTCATCGGTCAAATTGTGACCTGAATGTGAGATTGATTATTGCACCAGAAATCTATGGCCCCCTGTTTTATCTAAATGAGATCCCGCAAGAAAAATATGTTGGCGCGTTGCTACTAAAGGGAATTGGCAATGCTAACGGCCTAAAACTCCAACTTTCTTTAGATTCGGAATCGGAGATTGACAGAGTATTTAGTAAGATTTTGTCTGATTTAAATATTTCAGTTTCGACGCATGAGTTTCGTAGCTTTTATGGGAATGATGAAATTGTTTTTGAAAATCCACCACACTGTATTCCTTCGATAACCCTTACAAGAATTCCTTATCCTGAATATCACACTTCTAGCGATTCCCCGAAAATTATCTCTGAATCTGCCATTGAAGAGGTTGTTAATGTAACCCTTCAAGCGTTAGAAGGGATTGCCATGAATCGCAACTACACTTGGAAAGGTGCTGGACTCCAAAAATTATCAGTGCCAGGATTAGATATCTATAAACCTGTTCCCGCTCAGGGCATTCATACGCTTGGCGAGGGCCCTGTAGAGAGACGCTGGAATGTGCTCATGAATTCTCTCCCCGGTTTAATTTCCAAAGGTCATGATGCATTAAGTTTGAGTGAAAAGTTTGATCTCCCTCTACTTGAAGTTGCTGCATATTTGTTGAAATGGGAATCGGCTGGATTTATTCAAGTAGCAGGAGGGTCAATTTAGGAATATGAAAATTGCTTTAGTTGGCGGTGGCCAAGGTATATTAACGGCATTAACTGTCTTACACCCATGGTCTGATGAGATTCATTGCTATTTTTCATCGCGGCATGGGAAAGAGTTGATTGATGGAATTATACTGAAAAATCACTTGTCAAAAATAAAAGTTGCACATTGGGAAGCAAATTCAGAAAAAGAATTTGCTCAACTTATCCAAAATAAGGAATTTGATTTGGTTTTTGGAATGGGCCCGGAGTGGATCTTCTCAGCCTCCACATTGTCACTTGCTAAGCGATGGATTAACATAAATATAATCCCGTTTCCTCGATATATAGGCGGGGCACACGTTACTTGGCAAATCCTAAATAGTGACTTAGAAGGATGCGTAGTATTTCAAGAGATGATAAGTGAAGTTGATAAGGGTGAAATTTTGGCAAAGTATGATTTTCTGTATTCAAGTGCTAATGACAACCCCAATGTCAGATTCGAGCGCAACCAGGAAGAACTCAAAAAGAAACTTCCTGAGTTTATGTCAAATTATTCTCTTGAAAACACATTTCAGCAACAGATAGACGCAAATCAAGAAAGTGAATATTGGCCTCGTTTAAGTACTGAAATTCATGGATGGATTGATTGGAGTTGGAGTGCACTCGACATTCTTCGTTTCATTAGTGCATTTTCTTCACCATATCCTGGTGCGCGAACTAGATTGGGGAACGATGTTATTTTGATTCGAAGCGGAAAAATTTTAGAGTTGAGAGACTTCCATCCATTTTCTGCGGGAATCATATTGCGAAAAAAAGGTGAAATTTGGCTCGCTGTTGCATGTCGAGATGCAATACTGGAATTAGAGTGTAAAATTCCAAACCAACTTATCAAGACCTTCCTAAATGGATCCAGACTATTCACAACACAGGATGACCTTGAAACCGCCCGTCGAAGCAATTTAAAAACCAGAGATTTTAAGGTCTCAAAGTGATTGGCCCACCAATTGTTGGTGTGAAGTTGTCACTTTTACCCATTAATGAAAATATTGTAACCGAGGAATATATTTCATGGCTAAGTAATCCAACTATAAACAAGTACTTGGAAGTAAGGCATCTGGTTTCGACGATCGACACGCAAAGACGATTTATCCAAATGATTAATGAATCCGAGGATACAATAATTTACGGAATCTTCTGTGAGGATGTTTTTATCGGAACCATTAAAGTCGGACCAGTCGATAAGAATTACCATACTGCCGAAATCGGATTATTGATTGGCAATTCCCATTTTTGGGGTCGTGGAATCGCAACAGAAAGCATTAAACTCGTCAGCGCTACAGCGGTTAGGATTTTTGAGTTGAGAAAATTGACTGCTGGTGCATATGAATCAAACATTGGCTCAATTAAAGCATTTTTATCAAACGGATTTTTGATCGAGGGAAAGCTCGCCAGCCAGGTCTTGGATGTGAATCAAGTTCCGATGGCAGTCATACTCTTAGGAAAGGTTTACTAACCTTCCTTATCACTTCGGCAGATTCCAATTTATTTGAAAAATCAATAACTTTGCTCATTGGTAGTTGCGTTACTTCTGCAATACCTAATAAGTCTCGCTTCCCATCACAGTAGGCGAAAACATTCAGTAAATCTCGGACTATTGCTGCACTATTTGTCGTACTCAAAGTAGGGTATAGGCCTCTCTTCCCAAGATTTGGTTCGCCAGTGGTGTTCACGTCATACACCTCATTGCGCTCAAGTGATGTCAAGATTTTCTTATAAATATGGAAAGATTCACCCAATGATTTCGAGTCTACGAAATTCAAATCATCAGCAGAAGTGTGATACTCAGAGAATTCTCCATATTTGCTCCTCATTATTGAGGCAACGGGTAGATCACATCCCGGGGCACAATACTGTCTTTCATCGCTGCCCCTGTCCAGGAAACTGTATTCCTTCCAACTTAGATTTTCATCATTGAGAATCTTTCTTGAAATTCTATCTGACAAACTATCACCCATTCTCGAAGGGAGAAAAGAGAAATCTGCTCTATCGCCGACACAAGTTATCACCCATCCTGCTGTCACATTCTTCACCAGGTGTTTTAAGTGTTTATGTAAATATGCTATTGAGCCGATTGTCTCTGGAATAAATAATATTCGATACGTGAAATTCAAATCACTTTGCTCTGTGAGCCATTTTGCAAGCGCTAATGTCATGACAATACCTGACAGGTTATCGTTTGCCATCGAAGGATGACAAATATAAGTGCTTAAGAGGATTTCTTTTGAACTTTTTCCTTGGATTACTAATTCTCCATAGTCCATCTCTCCAATCTTTAGCTCAGTGTTTATAACAACCTTAAAAGGACCAGGGCCAAGATTCTTCTTGTGATTTTCAGAAATACAAAACCCCCAGTTTTCTGAATAGTAAGAGGTTACATATGGAATAAAATCTGGAAAATCAGGTAAGGAGTGAAGATTCTTTTCTAATTCCGCATAAGTCAGAATTTTTGCAATGGGGACAGAATAGCCGACTAAATGTAAATTATTTTTGTCAAAATCTATGACTCTTGTTCCATTCGAATTCTCGACATAAGCTTCGTTTACTAACCATTCTCTTGGAACCTCCCAATCGAAAACTTTTGTCCCGGACTTAATTGAATTTATTGAGATTTCAGGCACTATGGATTTGCAAAATTCAAGCGTTCTACGTGTATCTGGTCCAGCCAGTGTTCTATTCAATGGAAAAAGAATCTTAAGCCATTTATAGATCTCATCTCCATTCACAGATAGGAGGATAGCAAAGAAATCTAATTTTGCATTAACACCTGTTATATTAGGAATCATGGCGACAAATATTGAAGCGAATAAAATTGCTTTAGTCGTTATTCCTGCAAGAAGTAAGTTCTGGGTACTTTGGTGCCTAGATTATGCTGTTAGATTACGTTTAGAAGGTTTTCAAGTTGACCTTCTCGACCTTTCTGGCTATAGCCCTCATTGGTATAGGAAACATATACGTAAATTGCTAATGACTTTAAAATTCAATAACCGTCTTGAAACAATTTCAAAAAAAGTTTGCACACAATACCAAATTAGATACATTAAACCTCCAAGGCATCTGAATAAATTCTTTCCTGAAATTGACAAATCCGAGAGGTTAGCATTCTTAAGTCTTCTCGATGCACAGTATGCACCGACCTTGGGGCGCAGAGTAACATCAGAAAATCTACTTCCCCAACGAACGTTAGAAATTGAAACTTATTTTTACCAAGCAACAAAGGAAATCATCACCTCACTGTGTAGAAGGAATCGGTACAGCATCATTGCCACAGCAAACGGTAGATTAGTTGTGTCCGGTGCCGTTAAAGTAGCGGCGATAGAGTCCACGGACACCTGCCAAATTCTTGACACTTCAGTAAATGGTCGTTGGACTTATCAAGTGTTCAAACCTGACTACTTAGAAGATTTAGATTTCATTCCAGATCAAATTGATGAGCTCTGGCGAAAAGCAAATTCTGAAAAAGTTTCCATTGCACAGGAGGCTTTGAGTAGAAAACTTCAAGGTTATCGGCTGGATGCACCAACATGGGTATCTGCCTATACCACCAAATTTGACCCCTCTATAAAAGGAGACAAGAAATTAGCAGTTATTTTTCCAACTTCTGATTGGGAAAGACCTTTACATTTAGTGAGGGATTTGAGAATGACGTTTGAAGGAGATCAACAGATCGCATTTGCGAAGTTTATTAAAGTGGCTCAAGGTAGTGGATACAAAATAATAGTGAGAGCCCATCCACATCCGGGTGACCCTTCGCGCGAAAAAATTGAAAACTCTGTGTGGAAGGAATTTTGTGATGAGAGAGGACTTATACTTATTGCTTCTGAAAGTGGAATTGATTCATATGATTTAATGGAGAAATCTGACCTGAATGTTTCTTATGTTTCATCTGCGGCAATAGACAGCATAATCCTAAAAAGACCGACTCTAGTACTAGGCCGCAGCGAATTTTCGCATTTGATCAGTCCCTCATTTGCTCAAGACGAAGGCCAAATCATTGAGAAATTGGGAAAAGCGAGCTTAGTTATAGAGGAATCACAACTATATCCCTGGAGTTATTTTCAAGAAAAGGGTCAAATCTCTGTGGCAATTATTGAGGAAAGTAGTGACGGCAGAACTCTCTATAAAGGCAAAGAGATAGAGAAAATCGCCTTTAAGACTCTTAGGTTCAGTGCCCTAAAATTGAAAAAATTAATCTACCAACTACCGAAGAACAAACTAAAACGCTGAGAAAGTGGAAACTAGAATTTCTAGACCTGGCTTAATCAGCCAAATTTCCAGAAAATTTGGACAACTTAATCCATTTTGACGGAAAGTCCCTAGAGCCTCGTTTTGTTGAGTCAGAGAACGGAACAGGAATTATTACCTGACCTCCACTATTTGAAATACTCCACCCAGCCCAACTGCAAAATGTTGAATTTGCACAAACGAGGGAGCCAAACTTACTTAAAAGAAATTGTTTTTGGGCGGGGCTTTCTGAAGTTGGAGGGTCAATGAAATGGCAATTATCACCCAGCAATTTAGCAAATCTCTCCTTTGCTAATCCAATCTCATCACTAAAAATATAAATGTCTTTTGACCTGGCGCTAAAAGAAAGTAGGTCGATGGCCTCTAGATAGTAGTGCTCACTGGGTTGGCTGAATTCAATATTATTTACAGAATCTTGCCCTAATCTAAAGTGTATTGCGAGAGAATTTTGCATGTCGACATTACCTAAGAATTGTTTAACCCAGCTACTTTGCTCTTTCAAAGAAAAGATCTTAGGGAAACCATATTTAGAAGCTTCACTGACTATTTTCCAAGATTGAAAATTTCCGTGTAACTTGACTGGGCAGTCAATATCAAAGAAATCTGAATCACTCTCAGTTTCGCGGTAAATGGGAAGGTGATAAATATTGCTCTTATGCATTCGATATTTGAGAATAGTTCTTTCGTAAAGTTTTAATTTTTTCGAAAGGTTTACTGATAGGGCACTCATTGTTTTTTCAAGAGTTACGATTTCATGCCGCCCATTAATTAATGGCCACTCATATTCAGCAAATCCCAAACCAGGTTGACGCATATGATTTGTTAAAGGAATCCCATACTGATCTAAGACTAGGTCGGTGTCTAACTTGGATGCAAGCTGAAAGCCAGCGGCGAATTCAAATAACTGGTTTCCGAGCCCCCCCTCTAACTTCAAAGTGACTGACTTATTCATGAAGATATGGTTGCACTTTTGCTTTGAGGTGGCAATATTTGCTCATAATGCATTAAAACTGGCAGCTTCGATCATAATTCCAATCAGAGTGAACTATAGCTATGGTTCACTTAATAAACTGCCTCGTGAGCTTCTTGAATCTAAGTGCATTAGCTGATTTTATAAAAAAGTAAAAAATGGCACGCAGAGGTATTATGAAAATCCTAATGAACTTACGTACAATTCTGAGATTGATTATTTTTGCAAAATTGGGGTGTTTTAAAATTTGGGAAACGTTCATGTAGTCTATTGATACCCCATCGTAAAGTTTACGCATAAAATGAATAAAGGGTGTTTCGGCCTCATATCTAAAATCCTGAGAGTGCACTTCAATTCCCCCGTTGACGACTCTGTCGTTCTTAAGACATTTTTTTCGGTCAATATGTAGAACGCAGATATTTTCGAAAAATGAAATGGAATGCACGTTTTCAGTAAAACCAGTGTCTAAATAATCGAGTTGAGGTGATCTGGAATGTAGAGAATCTATTTCTCTTTTCATGTGGCTGATAAAAGAATATTTATTAAAACTATCAAATTTCATATAACTTGTGCATGTGTCCTCTACCATGACAATTCCACCATCTTTTATGAAAGGCAACGATGCCAACACTGTGACAGTCTGTTGGTCATTCATGTGCCCTCCGTCATCCAGAAGAACGTCGACGCTCCCAACTTTGTGATAAAAATCCTTCCAGAAATTCTTGTCAGATTGGTCACCTATATGAATTTCAAACCCGCTATCGATCCATTTTAGAGCCGCAGGGTTCAAATCGATGCCAATAATTCGGGCTTTATCGCCGAAGAAGTTTCGCCACATAAAAAGAGATCCCCCATCTAGCACGCCGACCTCGACAAATACAAATTCAGTACCAACATACTTGGTAAGCAAAGAATCATAAATATCAAAATAGTTAGTGTGCTTAATGCAATGAATTGGAGAGGCATAAAAAGAGGATTCCGTAGATGGCACTGAAGAAGATCTCATTGACAGAGAGTAACAGCATGAGTGAAGAAGTTTGCCCAATTTATATGACTCCCGGCTCACAAACCTTTTCCAAAACTGTCACAGTCTGGACAAACCCAATCCCGAGCAAACTCTGGAATTCGATTTACGGCTTTATGGAGAGACAATTAAGACTAATTATGCAGCCTTTTACTTATGAATTAAGGTGTAGATAGTATGGGAAATTAGACTTCGCGCAGTATCATGTAAAAATAGAAAGGATAAGACGATGCTTGTTTTATTGACTGGTGCAGGGGGTTTTGTTGGACACCACACTTTGGCGCACCTGCTAAAGACCACCGATTGGGATATTGTCGCCACTGATTCGTTTAGACATTTTGGTATTTCAGCTAGAATTCGTGCCGTTTTTGAAGAGCTACCTAATGAAGTTTCGCGTGTAAAGGTCGTAACACATGATCTCGCGACACCTATTGATGCAATTACGGCTAAAGAATTCGGAAATCCAGACGTAATTATAAATATGGCTAGCGATTCCCATGTGGATCGTTCAATTACAGACCCGAGGCCTTTTGTTGAGAACAATGTTGCCTTAGTGTTAACACTGCTTGAATATGCAAGAACACTCCCAAATTTAAAAACTTTTATCCAAATCGGAACGGATGAAGTTTATGGGCCAGCACCCGAAGGAGTTAATCACCCTGAATGGAGTCCGCAAGTACCATCGAATCCGTATTCGGCCAGTAAAAGTGCTCAAGAGGCTATAGCAATCTCATACTGGAGAACGTTTAATGTCCCAGTAATTCTGACAAATACCATGAATATAATTGGGGAAAGACAAGACGTTGAGAAATTTGTACCACTAATAATCAATTCACTTCAGCAAGGAAATCCAGTTCCCGTGCACGCTGTCGAAAAAAATAGTCATTGGATTTCAGGAAGTCGATTCTATCTCCACGCACGCAATCAAGCGGATGCGCTGAGATTCTTAATCACACACTTTGTGAATACTCCACACAAATACACAGACGGACTTGAACGTCCCGAGAGATTTAATGTCAGAGGTGAGACTGAAATAAGCAATGATGAGATGGTTGTTTTAATTGCCGAATTTTTAGGAATTTCAAAATTAAAGAACGAACTTGTAGAGTTTATAAATGTAGAGGGTACTCGTCCAGGGCATGATTTAAGATATGCCCTTAACGGTGACAAATTATTAGGAATGGGTTGGAGACCACCTGTTGCCTTTGAAAAATCACTGGAACGAACAGTTAATTGGACACTCAAGAATCCAATTTGGATTTCCCTCTAAATATAATGAACCGATTTCGGAATACTCCATTAGGTAGGGCAGCAAAGGTTCTCTCTCGAGCTGATCAGCGTAAAATAATTGCAATTACCTTTCTACAGATTCTAATGGGAGCCTTAGATTTACTTGGAGTAATCGCAATTGGTCTTTTGGGAGCACTTTCTGTTACTGGATTACAATCTAGCAAGCCGGGAGAACGAGTTAACGCTGCACTTAATATTTTACATATTCAGAGTGCAACATTTCAAAAACAAGTTGTTATTCTGGGAATCAGTGCGGTAGTACTTTTGGTCGGACGGACTATATTGTCAATCTTTTTCACCCGTAGGATTTTGTTCTTTTTGAGCCGACGAGGAGCAAAGATTTCTGCGGATCTTATTTCAAGACTCTTGTCGCAACCTCTTTTAATAGTCCAATCAAGAACTACTCAAGAAACAGTTTATGCTGTTACCACAGGCGTCGAACGAATTGTCTTACAAGTATTAGCAACTGCAGTTGTCTGGATAGCGGATCTCGCACTATTAATTGTCATGATAGTTGGGTTGTTAGTTGTGGATCCAGTTACTGCCGTAGCCACTTTTCTAGTATTCTTGTTGGTCGGATATTTCTTATACAAGTTCATGCATGTGCGTGCTGGAAATCTTGGAATTGAAAATTCTACACTGAATATCAGGAGTAACGAAAAGATAGTTGAAGTCTTCGCCTCATATCGAGAATCAGTTGTTAGGAATCGTCGAGATTATTATGCAAGAGAAATAGGAACCTTAAGATATTCATTAGCAAATACTTCAGCGGAACTTGCATTTCTACCTTACGTAAGTAAATATGTCATTGAGACAACCGTGGTAGTGGGAGCAGTGTTAATCGGAGCTGCGCAGTTCATCTCTCAGGATGCGTCCCATGCAATAGCGACTTTGGCAATATTTCTGGCAGCAGGCACTCGCATAGCGCCAGCTGTACTACGACTTCAACAAGGAACAATTACCATAAAGAGTGGCTTAGGAGTAGCTTCGCCGACTTTGGATTTAATAGAGGCTTTAGGTAATTCGCCAATGACTGTGAACATAGATGACAGAGTCGATGTAATTCACGAAGGGTTTAGGTCTGAAATCGATGTTGAGAATATTTCTCTTACCTATCCAAATAAAATTTTACCAGCAATCAATAACGTATCCCTTACAATTCCAGCCGGCACATCTGTTGCATTCGTCGGGCCGTCAGGTGCGGGTAAAACAACACTGATTGATCTTTTATTAGGGGTGTTAAATCCTGATAGCGGTTCTGTCTTGGTATCAGGGTTACCACCATTGCTTGCCGTAGCAAATTGGCCGGGGGCGGTTTCGTACGTACCTCAGGATGTAGTTATTGCAGCCGGCACCATTCGCGAGAATATCGCGCTTGGTTACCCAATGAAAGAAGCTACGGACGAATTAGTTTTGGGCGCCTTAAAAGTCGCGCACCTTGATGAATTTGTCGCAAGTTTGCCAGATGGTATCGATACCCAGGTAGGTGAACGAGGAGCCAGAATTAGCGGTGGGCAGAGGCAAAGGCTGGGCATTGCACGAGCAATGTTTACACGCCCGCATTTGTTAATTTTGGATGAAGCAACCAGTTCATTAGATGGTGAAACGGAAGCCAGTATATCTGATGCGATTCATGCACTTCGAGGTTCAACGACTGTTGTCATAATTGCGCATCGCTTATCTACTGTTAGAAATGCAGACAAGGTCGTTTACCTATCTAACGGAAATGTTCTAGCAACCGGAACATTTGAAGAGGTTCGAAAAGTGGTACCTGATTTTGATCATCAAGCAAAAATTATGGGGCTTTAACTTTTTAATTTTAAGATTTGTGAGTACAAATCAAGGTACTTTTTAGCTCCGATATCCATACTGAAATACTTCTCTGCCAGTGACCTACACCTTTGTGGAGTATCGGTGTCCGAAATAAGACTAATCAATTTAGTTGCACTCGCTTCTAAATTATTTCGACTTCCATCCAAAATGACACCTACGTTAAACTCCTGAATAAACTGATCCAAATCCCCCAAGCCCTTATTAACAACAATTGGCCTGCCGCAGGCCAGAAATTCACCAATTTTTGTTGGCATAGCGGCGGTGAGTGAAGGGCCTGCATCTAATTTACAAACAGAAACACCAAAACTGTAATTTGGAATCAGTTCTGCCATTCCGGCTTGCGTAGCGGGAAAAACCCTGTCTTCTTCAACGCCTAAATGGGATTTGTCTGATTCCGATGGTCTTGCCCAGTGAGTCTCAACAACAATCTTTTTTCTAAGTTCCTCCATAAACATTGCGCTCAAATCTAGGTCGTAATAGTCGTTATATGTACCTGAAAAAAGTGCATGTACTACTCTGGGCATAGTGGGACTTAATTTAAATCGATCTAAATCAACTGCTGTTGGTACCACAGTGCGCAATAATGGAAGCTTTTTATGTCTTAATTCTAATATCGGGACCACTGCATTAGTCAGCGTGGACATTCCCAGACTCTTGCTCGCCGCTACACCTTCTAACCCTCGATAAAGTCGGTATAAAGACTTATTTAAGATGTTCTTTTGAATCATCACTTTTTGATCTGCCCACAGACTTCTGACATCCCACAGAACTGGCGCTTGATGTGAAGCGAGGCCCGAAACTGCAGGTATATCACTCCGTGCATGTATCAAACTAGTTTTTGGTATTTCTCGTCTTAGGTTGTTAAGCCTCTCGACTCCACCTAGTAAGCCATTTAATCCAAAGGGTTGAGAATTCCATTCGACACCTATTGATTTAAAGTAATCGCAGAGTTGAGTGCTTGGGTTGGATTTTTCGTAACTAATCAAATTAATTTTTAATCCAGATCTACTTAAACGAGAGATCAAAGGCGTGATTTGGCTACTCCCTACACCTTCAGAAAGTGAATCAATTGTTACGTATGTGAGATCGAAGTTGTCATATTTGTTCATGATTTAGCCCATCACGGATTCAAAGGCCGCGTCCCATTTACTAAGAAGAATGGCGCTATTGTGGTTTTCACGTAAGTAGTTTTGACCACCTACAATTTCATCGTAGGCAAATTCTGGATCATTCAGAATTCGATTAAAACTCTCAAGCCAAACCTGAGGATTCTCACAAACAGCATTTACGCCTGCTTTGAGTGCAACGCGTGCATAGGCTGGGCTTGGCGAAGTTAAACAAGGAAGTCCCAATCGCCACATAATCAGAAGTCTATTTTCGGGCTTCAAATTCTGCATAGGAACTGACAAATCAATGGGAATCATTGCAACCGCGCTTCTTTGCGCGCACTCGACCAAATGATCCGGGCTCCAGGGAACAATGCGCACGAGGTCAGCAATTTGGCTGAGATCTTTTTTCAATAAGTCCCAAGTGTTTTTTTGGATGTATTTATTTAAGAGTTGAAAATACTTCTCATCTGTGACGAAATCAAAACGTAAATTGTTACTTTTTGATATTTGAGCAAGAATTGAAGAAATTTGCTGCACACCCCTAATTGTTGCAGGCTGACCTTCCCAAAGTATTCGACGTTCGTTAAGTGTTTCTGCCTTTTGGTGGCGTGCATCGATAAACGGAATTTCGTCATGTGAATCCAAAATGATGTAAGTATTGGTGTTATAGTTTTTAATTATCTGTTCTTGCTCAACAGATGAACAAATCACGGCTGTAGAATTCATACAAAAATCACTGACATGGCGGCTGAAAGGTTTAATGTTGCCACTGATCTGACCTGAAAGCCTTTTCGCTATACCGCGAGCCAAATCATCATATGAGTTAAGTGGAGAGAGGTAAGCATCAATCAAGTCAAAAATGATTGGAACCCTTTTTTGAACAAAATATCGAGAATTAAAGTCCGTATTCTCGCTTGCAACTATGACATCTACGCTTTGGTTCAGGTCAGTAACGATGGTATGACCCCTGGCATGAGCCCAAAAAATAAGTCGACGCCTATCTCCAGCTGACCTGAAATTTGGTGACAACGGCCAGTAGCCAATTTTGAGTTTCTTCATTCGCTCAGTACCCATTCCAAGCCGGTGAATAGAGTGTCCATCGGTGACCATCCAGATGTATATAGGGGGGAAGATTTACCTGCTACAAAAATTTCACTATTTCCAAGATTATGCTTCTCTCGCATTGGCAATTGATTACTAGTTTTGAGTAGTTGTTCAAGGGCTACCAATAAATCTAAGTTCGTATAACCGAAAGAAGTGCCTACGTCTATTTCCGTTGGAAGCTCTCTATTAATGGCCCACAATATCGCTGAAGCAATGTCTCTCGTGGTAATCCAGTCATGGATCGATGATGTATCAGCTAGGACGATAGGCTCTCTATTTTTAAGTGAATGAATGAGGTGCGGAATTAGTCTCTTTTGATCTTGATTTGGGCCGTAGGGGTAAAAAATACGCGCCCAGGTAAATCGCACATCTGATCTTTGAATTAACTCTTTCACTGAGTTAAAGGCAACTACTTTTTGTTCAGCATAGAGAGTGTTGGGAGAAGGATTTGTAATTCCAGCCGTACTGGGCTCACTCCGGTATCCATATTCAGCACAAGTCCCTAAAATTATTAAGTGCTCGACGGTAGAGCGGGCAATGAACTTAGCTAAATCAATTGTAAACTGCGCATACTTGAAATTGGATAAATCGCTCCTGTAAAGGCCAGGTGTGGTTATCCATGCAGTATGGATAACAATCTGAGGGTTCCAATCAAGAACTTTGATAAATTCTTCAAAGTCAAAAATATCACCTTGAACTTGCTGGTAATCAACCCTTTCGCTTGGTGCTCGTGAAAAAACAAGAAGTTCATGACCTTCGAACTTTAATATCTTGATCAGAGAAGTTGCTATAAACCCATTCCCGATTATAAGGATTTTCATTATAAACTAACCGTTAAGCGATTCAGCATATTTTTGTGCTGCATAAGTTAGCGACACACCTCGCGTATCCCTGTCTGAGATTGAGAGTTCCTTTAGCGGCCAGTCGATGCCAAGCTCACCAAAAGGATCTATTGAGTATGAATATTCGGGAGCATATTGAGATGTAAGAAAATATTGCACAATTGTTGCAGGCATTAAAGTTTGGAAACCATGCGCAACACCCTTTGGTATATAAACCTGATGAGTGTTCTCTAGGGATAATTCAAAAGTTACAATCTTACCAAAACTCCTAGAGTTCGGGCGAACATCAACAATTACTTCATATGTCGAACCTTGTATGCAAGTCACTATTTTTTCTTCAGCGAAAGGTTCAATTTGAAGATGAATTCCTCGAATAGTTCCCGCCTTAGGGTTAATCGAAACAGCCACAGAATTTAGCGTATCTTGTAAAAAATTTTCAGGATGAAACTTGATGAATTGGCCACGTGAATCACTTGAAGAAACGGCTTGAAATAACTTTACACCTTCAATATCGGTGAGATTGATATACGACACTAGTTTTTAACCTGATGCATTTGGGGGATAGCGCACCATAAACGAACTCCCTCACCCAAATTAGCGCGTAAGTAATTCGCAATCTCGGACTTGATATTCCAAGGAAAAATTAAAACATCCATTGGCTTTTCGGCGAACAATTGCTGTGGAGAAATTATTTTGATTCCATGAGGTGGCATGAAGCGATCTTGCTTTTCTAAGCTTGCATCGGCTATTGCCGTGATCAATCCTGCCTCAAGGTTAACTGAATTTAAAATCGTACTTGCTTTTGCTGCGGCGCCATAACCGTAAATTCTTATGCCTTTTCCGGCACGATCGCTCAACCAAGTGTGAAAGTCTTGCAATATTTTAGACACTTTAAGAGAATAATGCTTCCATTCAGCTGCTTCAAATAAACCAGACTCTCTTTCATATTTGATCACCAAATCAACTGATGAATCGGCAGGAAGACTCTCAGATAATTTGCGTAACCAATAACGGTTAGATCCTCCATGAATAGTTAGTTTGTCAACTTTGAACAATTGAAGGCCATTGTTCCTGCTGATCGTTGCTACGGCAGAAGCTGACAGATATGAATAATGCTCATGATAAATTGTATCGAACTGCATTCCAACCAAAATATTTGCAAGCGATGGATTTTCGATACTTATTTGTGTTTTCGGACCAGACAATATGGCCAATCCTTTGATAAAATCTATTAAGTCAGGAACATGCGCCATGACGTTATTGGCAATGATCAGCTTTGGATATCCATATTTGGACTTCAATTCTTGAGCTAATTGACTTGAAAAGAATTCCAAAATTGTGTGAATTCCTTGACCTCGTGATATCTCTGCGACATTTTCTGCGGGTTCAACTCCAATTACCTTTATTCCGAATGGTAAAAAATTCTTTAAAAGATAACCATCATTGCTGGCAATCTCAAGAACCCAGTCACCAGGTGAAAATAGGCCTTCCTGGATTCTTTGATTAACAAAATCCAATGCGTGTTGCAAAAAAGTCGTGCTCATCGAGGATAAGTATCGATAGTCTCTAAATATTCGCTCTGGGGTTACAACATCTGCCACTTGACCCAACCCGCACTCAGAACAGACTCTCAGGTGGAGTGGAAATTTTTCTAGGCTACCTTGACTAGATTTGAGAAGCTCGTTGGCTATGGGTAGTTCACCGAGATCTAGGCCGGAAAAAAGATTTCTCCCCAAGCATCCACGACAGAAGTCGCCACCCCGGCCTTCGATAAACGGAAGAGAAGCAAGAAGTTCGTTTTCCACATTAAGACCCTTTCGATATGATTATTCGAGTCAATAACTACTGATAGAGTTTGGGTTAAGTATAATCACCCTTTAATGAGTGAAGTGTACTCTGCGAATTCTTGAACCTGGAGGCTAAAAATTGGCTATTTCAGGTATTTTTGGTCGGGTAAAGTTGTTAATTAAACGAAATAAATTAATTATTGCTTTCATGGTTATGCATGTAATTTTTGCTTTTTTTCTGGGTCGTCTATATGCCTTTGCCCCTGACGAGAATGGCTACTTATACACCTTCAATAACATCTATCAATTGCCAATTGCCACCACAGCCCAGTCTGCGAGTGGATGGATTACCGCACCAACGATATTTTTATGGGTTGCATACTTACCTGCTAAGCTTCTCAACTTAGTTGGAGTTCCAGACTATCTTTCAATACGCATGCTATCTATTTTACTTGCAGCAATTAGCCTATATTTACTTTTAGAAATCCAAAGGCGAGGCGTGACAACCAAGAAAATATCCAAAAATTTAATATTTCTAGTTTTTCTTATTCCTTCTGTTTTTCTTTGGACTTCCGTTGGGCTGCGAGAATCCTTCATTATTGCAGAGCTTGCGGTATTCCTTGCGGGCTTGAATTTTCTTTTTACAGGTTCAACTAAAAGAGGGATGCTTCTCCTTTTTATTGGCTCATACGGCTTAATCTCGACTAAAAACTATTTGTGGGCTTGCCTTATGGCCGCTTTAATTTGTAGCACTGCTATTTTTCTTATTCGAGGTTTAGATAGACGACGCATAATGAAATTGGTCATGTCCGGATTAGTGTTACCAGTTGCCTTATTCGCAAGTACTACGTCGGCCTATGCGCTTGACTATATCTTCCACTCAAATATTTCAGAGGTTGGTGCTAGATCAGGTGACACAATTAGTCAGGTAGTAGTTGAGGTGCCAAGATCAGGAAGTGGAACAGGAAGTGGAACAGGAAGTGGAACAGGAAGTGGAACAGGAAGTGGAACAGGAAGTGGAACAGGAAGTGGAACAGGAAGTGGAACAGGAAGTGGAACGACTAAAGAGACCATCATTTTTCATGGAGATTACACTCTGATTGCTTTGTATTTCTACCTAATTGAAAATCCCAATTCGCTTTTTAGCAAGGTTTTTAGGGCTATCAAGCTAGACAAAAAGATTCAAAGTGTCTGGAACGAAAAGGTTGCATTAGGGCTAGTTAGTAAAGATAAGAAAGTAGGAAAAGATACATCTTCATTAAACGGCCATATTCTTGAACCTGGAAAAATCAGCAATCCGCTGTCTTTAATCTGGCCAGCGTTTGTGTTTCTATGTGGCCCATTTCCATTTATTGGTGATCCGGGAATTGCAGCTTCAATTTCATCCCTTGAATCCCCCCTTTGGTGGGCTTTCTATATATTTGTTATGTTTCAATTTTTCAGATTTCGTAAAATTAGGTTCTTACAAGACCCCCAAATACTCTTGGCCCTTATTTTTCTTGGGGGAGAAATAGTATTCAGTGCACTTGTTGAAGTTAATTTAGGAACGTCATTTCGTCACAGGTCAATAATCTTAGTCCCTCTGGTTTTCTTATACGTGCGTTTGGCACAAAGAGCTTCGGAGCAAAAAGAAAAAGAGTTGGAAACAATCTAGAAATCTACTGTGGCTTGGGCCGGGATCGAACCGGCGGCCTAACGATTTTCAGTCGTTCGCTCGTACCAACTGAGCTACCAAGCCAAACAAGGTTTCAATGTCATTTACCCAATGGCATACGAAATCAAAACCTTTGCGACCCGGACGGGACTTGAACCCGCGACCTCCGCCGTGACAGGGCGGCGCGCTAACCAACTGCGCTACCGGGCCTTAAGTGAACCAATAAACATAAGTGGCTCTTATGTCACCTTAAAGCCGTTACTACTTAGAACTAGTGGTGCGTGCCCCCAACGGGATTCGAACCCGTGTTACCGCCGTGAAAGGGCGATGTCCTAGGCCCCTAGACGATGGGGACGTTTCAAGGCTTGGCAATCTTACCCGCCAAAAGGCGTCCAACCAAACCACATTAATTGCCGCTTAATTACCGATTAATTAAGCGCCCAGCGCACGGTGATTGTCACTGTTACGTCTTGCTCACCTAGATCTATCTCAACGGCCTGATCTGCAGCAGCTCCTGCTTTGGCCATTGGAAATGGTGATGAGTAGATTGGTGAAGATTGCTCTTCAAGGGAAACAACTTTACCGATACTGGTTCCTAGAAGTTTTGCATAGGAAGAAGCTTTTGATTTCGCGTCGGCTACTGCAGATGCTCTGGCTTCTTCAGTTGCAACGGCTGGGTTAAGTGTTACAGGAATAACTCCACCTAACTGCACGTTATCGCCACCTGCGCTCACCACTGCTTCAATGATTGTGCCAGCAGTTGATGCTTTTCTGACAAGGACATCAAATGATTGTGATGCGCGATAGCCAGTGATCTTGGTGCCAGATTCTTGTGTCCAGTTGTATTCAGGATAAACAGAGATATTGGCAGAGCGAATGTCCTTTACTGCAATTCCTTTTTCCTTGAGCGCTGCGCGCACTGCCGTTGCTGATTTACTCGCAGTTGAAAGTGCCGCTGCATTTGTTGATGCAACGGCAGAGACTGTGGCATTAAAGCGAACTGCATCCGGGACAACCGAGACTGTGCCAACACCAGTGACGTTGATGTATCGGTTATCGGTGGTGCCAGCGCCATTGGCTGGAATGGCAAGGGCAACAACACCTGCAACAGCAGAGACAGTGATAATGGATGCGAATGTGCGAAAGCGATTTAGTTTCATACCTCTATTATTGCTCATCGGCTTACATTGGTGTTAATAAATGCTGTGAATAGTGAGAGAATTAAGGGGTGAGCCACCCTCAATTCCAATCTTCTTGCACCGCAGAATCAATTGCTTCAGCTGCTGCTCGTTTGCTGTCTGGGGACCTAGTGGCCTTTCCTACGGAAACCGTTTATGGACTTGGCGCAGATGCGTGTAACTCAAGAGCCGTTGCAAGGATTTATGAAGTAAAGGGAAGGCCAGTAGATCACCCACTGATTGTTCACATCGCAAGCCTGGATCTCTTGGGCGATTGGGCAAGGGAAATTCCTGAATTTGCAATTAAGTTAGCGCGAAATTTTTGGCCTGGGCCAATGACTTTAGTACTAAAGCGCAGTGAATTAGCAGGTGATTTCATAACTGGTGGGCAAGATACTGTGGGTGTCCGTGTGCCAGATCATGCGGTGGCATTGTCATTGCTAATCGCTTTTGAAAAAGTGGGCGGCAAGGGAGTTGCAGCACCAAGTGCCAATCGCTTTGGTCATGTTTCACCAACTAATGCAGCAGCAGTTGTTGAAGAGTTAGGTCAATATCTTTCTGAAAATGACATAGTTTTAGATGATGGGGCTTGCCAGGTTGGGGTGGAGTCCACCATTATCGATTGCACAGGTCCTGCCCCACGAATTCTAAGACCTGGGGCAATTAGTGAATTAATGATTATCGATTGCACAGGACTCTTAAGCGCAGAGTTCCAGCCTCAAACAACTACAGGTGAAGAGATTCGCGTAAGCGGGTCATTAGAAAATCACTATGCCCCTGCTGCGAAAGTACTTTTAGATCACACACCACTTCCTGGGCAAGGGTTCATAGCCGATGCAAAGTTACAAACTCCAGAAGGTGTAATTCGATTAGCTTCACCTGCAAATGATGATGAGTTTGCACGTATGTTGTATGCGGCACTTCGGGCAGCCGATGCACAGGCTCTGGCAGAAGTAGTAGTGGCGCAGCCAAAAGGCACTGGGATAGCTGTTGCTATTCGTGACCGTCTGGCCCGTGCGGCAAATGGACGATAGGTAAGTTAAGGCAAGCACTTGTCCTAGTTTTAGGGCTAAGGCTTAGGGATTAGCGCTGACATATGAGAAAGTAAGCCCATGAAAATAGTCTTATTGGCTGGTGGATTAGGTACACGCCTACGAGAAGAAACCGAGTTTCGCCCAAAGCCCATGGTTCCCGTGGGTGGCAAGCCAATCCTTTGGCACATCATGAAGACTTTTGCTCACTATGGTCATCAAGAATTCATAGTCTGTGCTGGATACCGCGGCGACTACATTCGTCAGTACTTCCATGACTTTGAAGCGATGAACACAGACTTCACGGTTCATATTGGCCAACAAATTGAAAAAAGCACCCACGGAGTCTTAGAGGAATCTGGCTGGGTAGTCACAGTTGCCGAAACTGGTGCTGAGACTATGACTGGTGGACGAATTCTTCGCGTGAAGGATTATGTGGGTAATGAAACATTTATGTGCACCTATGGCGATGGTCTAGCAAATGTTGATATTGCAAAGCTTCTTGCTTTCCATAAATCACATGGAAAGCTCGCCACAATGACCTCAGTTCGCCCAGTTTCACGCTTTGGAGTCCTTGATCTTGCCGAAGATAGTTCAGTGAAATCTTTTGAAGAAAAACCACAATCTGAGGGTTGGATCAACGCTGGTTACTTTGTTTTTGAACCTCAGGTTTTTGACTACCTAGAGTCCAACTCGATTCTAGAGCGTGAGCCACTCACCAAGCTTGCCCGTGAAGGTCAACTGATGGCATTTAAGCATGAAGGCTTCTTCCAGCCAATGGATACATTGCGAGAGATGATGATGCTCAATGAAATGTGGGATTCAAACAAAGCACCTTGGAAGGTTTGGAAATGAGTTTCTGGAAAAATAAGAGCGTATTAGTAACTGGAGCTACAGGTTTAGTCGGCTCTTGGCTTGTGCATGAGTTGTTAAAGCAAGGGTCGAACGTCACAGCCCTAGTGCTAGATAACGATCCAGCTTCACAGCTGTTTCGAAGTGGTGATATTGACCGTATCTCTGTTGTGAGCGGAAATCTAAGTTCGTATCATGATGTTGTCCGCGCTATGTATACAAATGAGTGCACCGAGGTATTTCACCTAGGGGCTCAAACCATTGTGGGAACTGCGCTTTTGGATCCTATTTCTACCTTTGAATCCAATATCCAAGGCACATGGAATGTGCTTGAAGCAGTTCGCCAATCAAAGGGATTGGTAAAGGCGGTAGTGGTTGCTTCAAGTGATAAGGCTTATGGATCCTCTGGAAACCTTCCATACCTAGAAGATCATCCTTTGCATGGAGATGGACCATATGATGTTTCAAAATCATGCACAGATTTAATTGCTCAGTCATATGGAAATACATACGGGCTACCCGTAACAGTTGCACGTTGTGGAAATATCTATGGCGGCGGTGACCTCAATTGGAGCCGCATTGTTCCGGGCACTATTCGAGACCTTGAGCGAAAGAAGCAACCAGTTTTTAGAAGTGATGGGACATTCATTCGAGATTACGTCCATGTCGATGATGTCATCAGCGGATATATGAAACTTGCAGAGGTTTCACAAACCAAAAACCTCAATGGAGAAGGATTCAATTTCTCACGCGATGAACCTCTGAGTGTCACCGCTCTCTACAAGCACATTTGCCAGGCCACCGTAGGTGCCTATGTTGAGCCGCTGATTCTTAATACTGCCAAATCTGAGATTAAGGACCAACACCTCAATAGCAATAAAGCAAAGAACGTTTTGGGCTGGAGCTCTAGTGTCTCAATTGGTGATGGACTAGCTAAGACCGTTGCTTGGTATCGCAACTATCTTCAGAGCGGATCAAATGTCTAAAAAACTAATCAGTCTCATCATTCCTGCTTATAACGAGGAGGATTGTGTTGATGAGCTCTTTAACCGCTTAGATGCAGTTTTTGCTACTGAACCACAATATGATTTTGAAGTTGTCATTGTTGAAAACGGCTCAATAGACTCAACATGGGTCAAACTTCAGGCTATTGCCCAGAAAGACAGCAGATTTAAGATATTGAAACTATCCCGAAATTTTCGAATGGATGGTGGCTTAACTGCAGGACTTGATTTCATCAAGGGCGATGCCTGCGTTCTCATGACTGCTGATTTACAGGATCCCCCTGAGCTCATTCCTCAGTTCCTTCGCTACTGGGAGCAGGGTTATGAAAACATTTTTGGCGTCATAACTAAGCGTGAAGGCACTGGCCCAATTCGAACAATGAATTCAAAGCTTTTTTATTGGCTAGCTGGCAAGTTAACAGATGGACGTATTCCAAGGAATGCCTCTGACTTTAGACTTGTGGATCGCAAAGTGTATGAAGCGGTTAAGAGTATGACCGAGAGAAATAGATTTGTAAGAGGTCTTTTTGCTTGGGCAGGTTTTAACTCAATTGGTGTTCCAATGGAGCGTCCTCCACGTTTTGGTGGCGTATCTAATGCCCACACACTAAAGGTTCTAGACCTTGCCTTTAAAGGAATCTTTGCTCATTCATACAAGCCACTTCGTTTAATTACTGTGTTTGGTTTCGTTCTTTCTGGCTTATCTTTCATATCTATCATTCCACTCTTTTTTCTTTGGCTCTTTGTTGGAGTTCCATTTGCTGGCTTCGGAACTTTAGTGGGGCTATTTCTCTTAGTATTTGGAATAGTTTCTCTGATGCTTGGAATTTTAAGCGAGTACGTCGGATTGATTTATGAAGAAGTAAAAGCACGTCCTAACTATGTAGTCTCAGAGTTCTTGGAACGCTAATGAAGGCGATAGTTTTTGGGGCAAATGGCTACCTAGGTAGTGCGATTGTGGATGAGCTAAGAAAAAATAGCTTTGATGTCACCACATCATCTAGGAGTTCTGGGGAAACTGATTTTCAAACTCAGGATGGATTTGGAGCTATCATTGCGTCAGGTGAGAAATTTGATGCCTGCATTTGGGCTCAAGGGCAAAATACTAGTGACACTCTAAGTAGTGCAGGCAACTTTGATGCGATTTTTGAAGCAAATATCGGCTTCATTGTTAAATCTCTAAGCGCTCTTATTGAAAAAAACCTTATAGCTCCGCAGGCAAGATTGGTCGTCTTAAGCAGTGTCTGGCAATCACTATCTCGAACCAACAAGTTTTCTTACTCGGTTTCTAAATCAGCAGTTGAAGGCTTAGTTAACTCATTTATTGCTGACTATTCAGCTCAGGGCTACGCAATGAACGCTGTGTTGCCTGGGGTTGTTGATACACCTATGACTAGGGCAAATTTGAGTGAGAGTCAAATAAAGAAGATTGAAAATGACACTCCATCCCAGCATTTAGTCTCTGCTTCCAATGTGGCAAAAGTAGTTTCTTGGCTCTCTTCACCAGAGTCAGCTGGAGTTAATGGCCAATTCATCCGCGTAGACAATGGATGGTCACACATTCGTGCAATATAGATTGGAAGTTCAAAGTTCTGGTTTTAAGTATCTAATCACCAATGAGTTGGGTGAGATTCTCAACAAACCCACTAGATACATTGTCATTTGTGATGAGAAAGTTGAGCAATCAGCCCGAAAGATATTTTCACAGGTTTCAGATTTTGTTGTTTTGGAAGTCAACGAGAAAGTAAAGACACTTGATGGTGCAGGCAAGATTCTTTTAGAACTTGCACAGCGTGGTGTTGTGCGTGGAGATATTCTCATAGCAGTCGGCGGTGGCGCCCTACAAGACCTTGTGACTCTTACAGCATCAATTTATATGCGGGGTCTTGAGTGGATCTATGCACCCACAACATTGATGTCCATGTTGGATTCATGTATTGGTGGAAAGAGCTCGGTTAACTTAGGAAAATACAAAAATCTTCTTGGAAACATTTATCCACCTAAAAGTGTGTATATCGACAAGGGATTTGTTGCAACTCTAAGTGAAGTCGATATGGCTTGCGGATTAGCTGAAGGCGTAAAGATTTGCTTTGCTGCATCGGTGGCAGAATCTTCTAGATTCGAAGAGATTATTGCTCAATGGCGCTCAACATCTAATGATGACTTCTTAGAGGAAGCAATATTCCTATCTTTGGAAAAGAAGCGTTGGTTTGTTGAAATTGATGAGTTTGATAAGAAGGAGCGCAAACTCCTCAATTTTGGCCACTCCTTTGGTCACGCCCTTGAAGCAGCTACAGATTTTGCACTTCCTCACGGCATGGGAGTCTTTGTGGGCATGCACACAGCAATCAATTTTGCAGGTAGTCCCTCACAAGCAGGATCCTTACTCACGTGGATTGAAAAAGAAGTTTCTCTGGTCAAGACTCACCTGGAGACTCTGAAGCTTTCAAGAGAAATTTTTCTTCGTGCGATGAAGCAAGACAAGAAGAATTCAGCTACAGAGCAGTGCTTAATTCTGCCTAATGAGAATGGCGTTTTAATCGTGAAGCTTTCACCGCTCAATGAAGTGAATCTAGAGAAGTGTTTTGATACATTAGTTAAATCACTCAACAAGTTGGAGATGGCCCATGAAGTACTCTGATTATTTTATTGAGAGCCTTGTTGAGCTGGGATACACACACTGCTTCTTTGTTGGAGGCGGAAACGTAATGCACTTGCTTGAATCTGCAAGAACCCGTATGGAATGTGTCGCTGTGGTGCACGAAGTGAGTGCCGGAATTGCAGCTGAGTATTTCAATGTGGCTAACAGAGGCAACGGCAAACGCGCATTTGCCATGGTTACAGCAGGACCTGGAATTACTAATCTTGCAACTGCTATTGGTGGCGCTTGGCTTGAGAGCCGTGAACTATTGGTTGTTGGTGGTCAGGCGCGCACAGATTTTCTCTCTCATCCTGAAGTCCGCCAAATTGGTCATCAACAAATTGATGGCCGATCAATTGTTGAACCTATGAGCAAACTTTCAATGACTGTGACCGAACCACTTGGAAAACAGGAATTAAAAAATATTACTGATTTCTCAAGGAGCGGCAGAAAAGGTCCAGTCTTTTTAGAAATATGCCTTGATATCACGGCCATGGAAGTCAATAAAGATTCATTGAATGCAGCACCTGAGCATGAAAAACGCGTTGAGCCAAAAATTGCTACAAAGTTTTCACCAGATGAAGCAACACAATTATCTGGGCTCATAAGCAAGAGTTCTAGACCACTATTTCTTGTGGGTGGAGGTTTGGATTATCAAGCCTTTGTAAAGCTATTGCCTGAGCTCACACAATTGGGAATTCCAGTTGCTACAACCTGGAATGCAGTTGATTACCTTGACTCGGATCACCCTTTATATGCAGGGCGTCCCAATACATATGGAATGCGTTGGGCAAATGGTGTAATTCAGCAAGCTGATTTAGTAATCACACTAGGTGCACGGATGGGTCTACAACAAACTGGATTTGCTTGGCAGGAATTTGTGCCGGTGGGAAATATTGTAAGAATTGAACTAGATGATTATGAGATTCAACTCAATCAACCAAAAACTAAGCTGGACATTAATATGGATGCATCAACTGGTTTATTAGCGTTGTTAGAGGTTATAAGAGATGACAAGTTGGCTGCTGATTATTCAAGCTGGCGCTCATTTATTGGTGAGCTTAGAAAAGAGTTGCCTGTTGTAGAAAAGGCTACTTTTCAATATCCAGGATTTACTAATCCCTTTGAGTTTGTTGAGCAATTAGGTGGCTTACTCAATAACAATGACCGGGTAGTTGCGTGCAGTAGTGGCGGTGCATACACAACGATGATGCAAGTCTTTGCCCAAAAACAAGGTCAGTTACTGACAAACAATAAAGGTTTAGCGAGCATGGGCTATGGCTTAGCAGGTGCTATTGGAACTGCGGTAGAAAATCCTACAAAGAGAACTGTTTTAGTTGAGGGTGATGGAGGTTTTGCGCAGAACTTATCTGAATTAGGAACTGTTCAAAATCGCGGCCTAAATCTGAAAGTATTTATCTTTTCTAATAAGGGATATGCATCAATTAGAGTCTCACAAAAGGCTTATTTTGCTGGTGCCTATATTGGTTGTGATGCAGAGACCGGCGTTGGACTACCCGACTGGACGAAAGCATTTGATGCATATGGGATTCCCAGTGTTGAAATCTCAGGCAGCCTAACGGAGAATAAAGAGGCATTACGCCTACTCAGTGCTGATGGCCCAGCTGCCTTTATAGTCAATGTTCATCCAGATCAATCATTTCTTCCAAAAATCACAAGTCGAATTTCACCTGATGGAAAAATGAAATCTAATCCAATTCACCTTATGGATCCGCAGTTAGAAGCTGAAGTGGCACAAAGAGTGTTTGAATTCTTACCTGATTCGCTCAAGGGATAATTGTGAAAGAGAATTCTTCGAAAGTCCTCATCACTGGTGCTACGGGTTGGCTTGGAAGAGAAACTGTCGCCAGAGTTCTTGAAGGAAAATTGGAGGGTATTTCTAAAGCCGATCTCATATTAGCTTCTTCAAATGGCCGTGATTTAGAGTTAGATTCACTTGGCGTGTTTGCAACAGACCCTCTCTCAGAAATAAGAGATACAAAATCAAAAGATGCAATAGACGGACTTGTCCACTTAGCCTTTATTACAAAAGATAAAACGGCCGAGTATAGCTTTAGTGATTATGTAGCCAAGAACATTGAATTGATTTCAGCAGCTTGCAAAATTATTGAACGAGAAAAACCTAAATGGGTGGTTGTTGTCTCCTCAGGTGCAATTATTGATCGTTCGACAATGGAGATTGAGAATGATGTTTTAAGGAATCCTTATGGGTTTTGCAAGAGAATTGAAGAGGCGCTTATCGCAGAGTCAGCTCATAAGGTTGGTGCGAACATAGTCATTGGACGTTTATGGGGTGGGACTGGACTATATATGCCAATTAAGCGCGCGTATGCGATTAGTGATTTTATTGAATCAGCCAAGGAAAAAAACGCAATAAGTATTAATTCCGGTGGAGAAGTAATACGTCGATATTGTGATGCAGGAGATTTCATGGAGGTTCTAGTACGAGCTGCCCTTAAAGGAGAGACCACAACAATTGATTCAGGTGGCTCAATTATTGAAGTAGGCGAGCTTGCCAAATTAATTTCGGCTCGCATGGGCGGTGTCCCGATTACTAGATCACATACCCCCACCCCCCTAGATGATTACTACCCAAGGGGTTCAGAATTCGAAGATTTAGCAAAGTCGGTGGGTGTGCAACTTCACGGCATAGATGAGCAAGTTTTAAGGACGCTTAAATCCCATAAAGTTCCAAACTTTGGATAGACTTTCCATATCTAATTTGAAGGAGAATCATGAATAAAACTGAACGCAAGATGGTAGAGATTCTGACGCGTGGGCGCGAGAATTTCGGAATCGTAAGTGTGAAGGCAGAGTTTGAAGCAGAAGGAACACGCCTAGAAGAGCTCTTGCGTTTAGTGGACATAACCCGCGCAGCTGGATTACCTGTGACGGTGAAAATTGGTGGATGTGAAGCTATTCGCGACCTACTTGAGTCCAAGCAAATTGGTGTCAGATATGTAGTTGCACCGATGGTTGAATCAGCATATGCAGCAAGCAAGTACGTTTTAGCTAAGAACATTGTTTACACAGAAGATGAACAGAAAGATACAGATTTTCTATTCAACATGGAAACAATCACAGGTTTCAATAACCGTGAAGCCCTAGTTCAAGAAATCTGCAAGCCAGGCGGCGCTGATGGTGTGGTATTTGGACGCGTAGACTTTGTTGGATCAATGGACTGGGCCAGAGACACAATCAATAAGCAGAAAACAACTGACTACATTCTTGAAGTCTCTAAACTATGTAAAGCAGCGGGTAAGCAACTGGTTATGGGTGGTGGAGTCTCTATTGAATCAATTGATGCATTGCGTCAAGTTCATGCAATTCGCCTAGATCGCTTTGAAACTCGTAAAGTTGTCTTTGACGCAAATACTGCATTGTCTGCAGATATCGAAGAAGGCCTAGTAGATGCAGTTCACTTTGAACTCCTATGGCTGCTTAATAAGCGTGACTACTACACAGGCATCGCCCATGAAGATGAAAAGCGTATTGGAATGCTTGAAGCACGCTGGGAAGAATTGAAGTCTTGGCACAAAGAGGGAAAAAACAAGTAAAGATCAGGTGAAAACAACCACCAGATATTTACTTGTTGGGCTCTGGAACTCAGTATTTGGAGTTGGAATCTTTCTGATTCTCTCCCAGTCC
>Ga0214919_10000539_pt1 | contig 64289 bp, 62 predicted proteins | sample LL1503_MetaG_FD_177994 | JGI IMG/M metagenome (GOLD analysis project Ga0214919, IMG submission 177994) | Freshwater microbial communities from Lake Lanier, Atlanta, Georgia, United States - LL-1503 | ecosystem: Environmental > Aquatic > Freshwater > Lake | place: USA: Georgia | collected... | reverse complement strand
GTGGAGCATCTCCTCGCGGGCCTTCAGGCGCAGCACCCTGGCTGGGCGTGCCCTGCGGATCCTGTGCGCGCCCCCAACGCCCATCATTGAGATTGAACATACCCAGCAGGCGGCGAGCCCAGCCCAAGTCCAGAAGGTTCCAACGTTTAACGTTCATGCAAGACCATCTTTTTTAATCCAAAGAAACGACATTGTGCCCAATATAGAAAGCCCTTTTCGCGCTCCAGGCCGAAATTTATGCGATTTGACTTGGAAAACTACGCATACCCCTGTCATGGATCAACAAGCGCATTTTCTGTGCTGTATGTTCCGGCCCGCAGGGCCAAGGCCGTTTTCAATTCGGCCAGGCCCAAGCCGGTCTGTGCACTGATGAAAAATCGAGGCACCGCCAAGCCATCGAGTTCATAAATATCTTGCGACTGCAGGGGCCTGCGTGCTGGCGGTAAGGCGTCTACTTTGTTAAAAATCAAAATTTGCGCCACATTTTGAGCGCCAATTTCTTGCAAAACGGATTGAACTTGCTCGATTTGCTCCATCCAACGAGGGTGATGGGCATCCACCACATGCAAAAGCAAATCGGCTTCGGCGGCCTCTTGCAAGGTCGCGCCGAAGGCTTTGACAAGCCCATGGGGCAAATCTCGAATGAACCCGACGGTGTCCGACAAGGAAACCGAGGTGCCATGGCCATCGGCTTGACCCAAGTAAATTTGCCGAGTGGTGGTGTCGAGGGTGGCAAACAATTGATCCGCCGCGTAGGTTTTCGCTTTCACCAAGGCATTGAATAAAGTGGATTTTCCTGCATTGGTGTACCCGACCAAGGAAATCCGATAAGCATCTCTGCGCAACCTTTGTTTGCGTTGGGTCTGGCGCTGGCGCATGACTTTCTCAAGCCGCTCACGGGTCCTTTTGATGCCTTCACCGAGCATGCGCCGATCCAACTCTATCTGGGTTTCACCAGGCCCCCCCCTGTTGCCGATGCCCCCCCGCTGACGCTCCAAGTGAGACCAGCGCCTGACCAGCCTGGTAGACAGGTATTGCAGCCTGGCCAACTCGACTTGCAATTTCCCTTCATGGCTTCGGGCACGTTGGCCAAATATCTCCAATATCACCAAGGTTCGGTCATTGACAGGCATGTCCAAGTGGCGCTCTAAATTTCTCTGTTGCGCCGGGCTCAAAGACTGGTCAAAGACGACTTCCTGTGCACCCACTTCCAGTGCCAGGGCCTTGATTTCGTCGGCCTTGCCTTTGCCCACAAACAATGCCGGGTCCGGGGCTTGTCGCTTGCAAGTCAATTGACCAGCAGGCTTCATGCCGGCTGTTTGAACCAGCAAGCCCAGTTCTTGCAATTGGGCATCAAAATCTGTTTTATGAAAATCGACGCCGACCAGCAAAACTGGGGTGGGGATATATTTTTGCGTGTCTTTCAAATCAGTGGACAACGCTTACAGAGATACCGAGGCTATTGAAACAGCCTCAAATACCCATATACAGGCAAACAAATCAAGTGCCTTCGACAGCCGGAGCCTCGTCAGATTGATAGGTTACAGCACGACCAGGAACAATGGTGGATATGGCGTGTTTGTAAACCATTTGAGTCACTGTATTTCTCAAAAGGACCACATATTGATCAAAAGACTCCACCTGACCTTGTAACTTAATCCCATTGACGAGATAAATGGAGACTGGAATATGCTCACGCCTCAAAGCGTTGAGAAACGGATCTTGTAATAACTGCCCTTTGTTACCCACGATATTCTCCGTGTTGGTGATGAAGCGTCAACCATACCACAGGCCCATGACCTGAAGGCGAGCAGGGATACAAAAAATCAATCGTCTTTGCCTTTAAAAGGGTTATCTGAAGTTTTCATCTCGATGCGCAATGGTGTACCTTCCAAATTGAAAGCTTTTCGAAACCGCCCTTCCAAATAGCGTTTGTAAGAAGCCCCCACATGTTCAAGCGAATTGCCATGGACCACGATGATCGGTGGGTTCATGCCACCTTGGTGGGCATAGCGCAATTTAGGCCTGAACATTCCCGATCGCTGAGGCGCTTGGAATTGCACCGCCTCCAGCAAAAGGCGAGTCAAAACTGGTGTGCTCATTTTGCACATGGCCGCCTGGTGGGCCTGAAAAATAGAACCCCAAACCGGGCCCAAGCCCTGGCGTTTTTTTGCTGAAATCAGGTGGATGGCAGCGAATTTCAAAAATGCCAATCTGGCCTCAATGGATCGGTGCAATAACTCGCGTTGGTAAGCATCCACCGCGTCCCATTTATTGACCGCCAACACAACGGCTCGACCCGATTCAAGCACAAAGCCGGCAATGTGGGCGTCTTGATCGGTCACCCCTTGCGTGGCGTCCAACAGCAATAAAACCACATTCGCAGACTCAATGGCTTGCAGAGTCTTTACCACTGAGAATTTTTCAATGGCTTCAAAAACTTTGCCCTTGCGCCTCAGCCCCGCGGTGTCGATCAACTCATAGCGTTGGCCGCCTCGCTCAAAAGGGACACTGATCGCGTCACGGGTGGTGCCTGGCTGATCAAAGGCCACCAAGCGCTCTTCACCCAACCAAGTGTTGATCAATGTGGACTTGCCCACATTGGGGCGACCCGCCACCGCCAATTTGATGGTTCCGTCGGGCGCAGTCTCCTCTTCCTCTTTGGTGAAGAGACCGGACACATACAAGGGCTCCAGGGCGATTTCAACCAGGCTGCGTATACCTTGTCCATGTGCGGCCGATACGGGATAAACCTCACCCAAGCCCAATTCGTAAAACTCAGCCAATTGCACGCCTTGCTGCATGCCTTCGGCTTTATTGGCCGTGAGGACGCATGGCTTGCTGAGTTTTCGCAAAAAGTTGGCAATGTCATGGTCTTGCGCGCTCAAACCTTCGCGTGCATCAACCACAAAAATAACCACATCGGCTTCGGCCACAGCCTGCTGCGTTTGTTTGGCCATCTCTTTGTAAATGCCCCCAGAGGCATCAGGCTCAAACCCGCCCGTGTCAATGGCTATGAAGTCATAGGCACCTTGTTTGCCTTGACCGTAGTGGCGATCGCGAGTCAGACCGGGAAAGTTGGCCACGATCGCGTCGCGCGATTGGGTGAGTCGGTTAAAGAGGGTTGACTTGCCCACATTGGGCCGGCCCACCAAGGCCAAGACGGGCTTCATGGTTGACCCGAGGTGATCTTCCAGGCTTGGACCCATCCCTTGCGCGTGACCGTGATGATTTGGTCTTGTGAAGTTGTCGGATTGGTGGCCCAACCGCTGCCGTCACTGCCCATGCGGTGCACCAAACTGCCATCTTGATTTGAGAAGAAGTAAAGTTGACCACCACTGTCGCCAACGACAGAGGTTTGCCCAATGACCAAAGGGGCCGTCAATTGGCGGTATCGCAACCGATCAGACTCCCATAACTTTTCACCGGTCAAGCGATTAGAAGCAACCAATAAGCCGTTTCCATCTGAGGCAACAACCATGCGCTCATTGCCGGACAAACCTTGGTCACCCACAGAGCGCCGGCTCCAAAGAACCCCTGCATTGCGCGTATCTATACAGCCAATTTGGGCTTGAAAGGCCCGCGCACAAACCACTGCGCCGACTCTGGTGGCTGGACCGACCAAATCGACCAAGCGTTCCATGTCGTTGGTGCCACGCGAAGTGCCGATGGATGCCTCCCATTGGACGGCTCCCGACAAGGGTTGCAGCCCCACCAATCGCCCCCCTTGCCCAGCCACCAAGGTGTCCCCAATAGGCAGCAACACGCCCATTTGACGCAACACCAATGGCTCGCCAGGCTTGGCTTGACTCCATAAAACCCGGCCACTCAAGGCGTCAAATGCCCAAATACTGCGGTCTGCACTGAGGACGAAAACACGGCCGCCGGCCACCAAGGGTGGTGTGAAGGACTGGGCAGTCATCGCTTTGCGCCAAATCTCCTTGCCATCGCGAATCACGATCAATTCGCTTTGCCGCCCCATGACTGCAAAAAACTGACCATCACTGCCAACACCTGCGCTCAAAGGACCCACCTGTGTGCGCCAAAGTTCACGCCCAGTGCTGGGGTCCAAGGCCCAAACGGCACCTTTGCCATTGGCCATGCCCAAACTGTTGGGCTGAACACTGACGGCCAGTGAAATGTCAATCGCTCCGGCCGCATAACTCCAGCCAGACTGCAACTGCAAGCTATTGGGCACTGAGCCCAATTCTTGAGGTTTGGGCTTGGGAGGTGCACCACATGCGATCAAAGCTGCGGTTGCGACGGCACATCCCAAAGCGGTCCACCACCTTGGGATGACCTTTTTAATGGCCTGCCCCTTCATGGTCACGGCTTGTTCGCTTCTGGCGCCGCTTTGGGGGCGACACCCAAGGCTGCGAGTTTGATTTCCAATAATCGGCGATATTCAGCACGCGGATCCATGGCATTCCAGGCACTTTGGTACAAGCCCACGGCATCTGATTTCTTGCCATCTAAAACAGCCAGGTCGCCCAACCGGTCTTGCACCAAAGGCTGATATGCCGCAGGAACAGTGGTTGTCAATAACTGTCTTGCGGCTTCATTTTGTTTTTTGTCGATGAGCATGGCGGATAAACGCAAGCGTGCGATGGCTTGATAGCCAGAATCTGCGCCATGATCAACCACCCATTGCAAATGCGTTTGTGCGTCATCTGAACGATCTTTTTCTTGCAGTGACTGTGACAGCAAAAGGGCAGCTTGACTGGCATAAACAGTACCGCCAAATTTGTCCTTGATGTCTGAAACAGCACGCTCCATCAAGACCAAGTCAGCACTTCGTTGAGCACGCTCTACGGTATCAAATAGAACCGTTGCTTGGGACGCTTGTTGCCGCTGCCAATAATTCCAACCGGTATAGCCCAAATACGCAAGCGCTATCACGGCCAAGGCGGTGCTGATGGCATTGCCCCATTGTTGCCAAAAGTGCTTGAGTTGATCAAGCTGTTCTTGCTCTTCCAAATCCAAATTCGTTGCCATGGTCTTCCTAATGAGCAGTGGATTGTAGGTGGCTCGCCCATTGAGCCAAGTTGTCCAAGGCAATGGTGTCTTGCGCTTGTTTTCCGTCGCGCAATGGTTTGCGCGCCACCACCCCTTGTTGCAACTCCTCTGGTCCGAAAATCAAAGCATAGGTAGCCCCCGAACTGTCTGCCTTTTTAAATTGTGCCTTCATGTTGCTCCATTCCGTTCGAGGACTGGCATGCATTTGCACGCTCAAACCCGCAGCACGCAAAGTTTGCAGATGAACCAAAACTTGGGGTAAATCTTTCGCCTCTCCCACAATTGCATAAACATCGGGGTGCGGCTCAGTGGGCAGCAACTGTTGCTCACGCAGCAACTCAATGACGCGCTCGACCCCCATGGCCCAGCCGATGGCAGGGGCAGGCTTGCCCCCCAGTTGCTCTATCAAACTGTCGTATCGACCGCCACCACAAATGGTCCCCTGCGACCCTAAGCTGTCGGTGATGAACTCAAACACCGTGAGGTTGTAATAGTCCATGCCACGAACCAATCGCGGATTGATCTGATATGGAATTTGACAAACATCCAGCATTTGACGCAGGCGATTGAAATGATCCAACGAGTCAGGCCCTAAAAAATCCATCAATATGGGCGCTTGGTTGACCAGACTTTGCAGTTCGGGGTTTTTGGTATCCAAAATGCGCAGTGGGTTGGTGTGCAAACGGCGTTTTGCATCGGCATCGAGCTGATCTTGATGCTGCTCCAAATAGGCGATCAGTGCCGATCGGTGCGCTTGTCGCTCGGGCAACTGCCCCAGGCTATTGAGTTCTAGCCGAACATCTTTGAGACCCAAATCTTTCCACAATTGGTGGGCCAATAAGATGATTTCTGCATCGACTTCTGGACCACCAAAGCCCAATGCCTCAGCCCCGATTTGATGAAACTGACGATAACGACCTCGCTGCGGTCTTTCATGACGGAACATGGGCCCCATGTAATAGAGCCTTTTTCCACCTTCATACAACATGGCATGCTCTATCGTCGCCCGCACCACCCCCGCGGTGTTTTCAGGGCGCAGGGTCAACTCTTCACCATTGAGCCGATCAGTAAACGAGTACATCTCTTTTTCAACAATATCGGTGATCTCTCCCAGGCCGCGAACAAAAAGACCGGTGGGCTCTACGATGGGCGTGCGAATATTTTTGTAGGCATGGCGCTGCATCAATGCGCGAACAATTCCCTCTAGCCACTCCCAGTCGCCAGACTGGGGGGGCAAGACATCATTCATGCCCTTGACTGCGGATATTTTGTCAGCCATCTATTGCTCTTTCTAGGTTGCCGAATTCAAACGGCACTGTATTTTTGGTCGATATATTGTTCGACAATTTTTTGAAACTCAACCGCAATTTGGTTGCCGCGCAGGGTCAGTGCTTTTTCGCCATCGATGAAAACAGGAGCGGCGGGTGCCTCACCTGTTCCAGGCAGGCTAATGCCAATATTGGCATGTTTACTCTCCCCCGGGCCGTTGACAATGCAACCCATCACAGCGACTTTGAGGTGCTCAACCCCAGGGTACTTGTCCCGCCACAGCGGCATTTGGGCGCGTAAAAAATCATCTATTTGTTTGGCCAATTCTTGAAAGGTTTCGCTGGTGGTGCGCCCACATCCCGGACATGCGGTGACACTGGGCACAAATGTTCGCAAACCCAGGGATTGCAAAATTTCAGAGGCAATCACCACCTCTTGGGTGCGAGATTCGCCGGGTTGCGGGGTGAGTGACACACGAATCGTGTCGCCGATACCTTCTTGCAACAAAATAGCCAACGCTGTGGCCGAGGCCACGGTGCCCTTGGTACCCATTCCAGCTTCGGTCAACCCAAGGTGCAGCGGATTGTGACAACGCTTTGCCAACTCGCGGTAAACCGAAATCAAATCTTGCACGCCAGACACCTTGCAACTGAGCATGACTTGTTGAGGCGCCATGCCCAGGCTTTGTGCCAATTGGGCTGAGTCGATGGCAGACGTGATCAAGGCTTCATACATCACCTGCTTCACATCCCAAGGATCGCTGCGATGGGCATTTTCATCCATCATTCGGGCGAGCAACTCTTGGTCCAAACTGCCCCAATTGACACCAATTCGAACTGGTTTATCCCAGCGCAAAGCCGCTTCGATCATTTGGGTGAATTGCTTGTCATGTTTGTCCCCCTTGCCCACGTTGCCCGGATTGATGCGGTATTTGGACAAGGCTTGGGCGCATTCGGGGTGGTCAGACAGCAAACGATGACCGTTGTAATGAAAATCCCCAATCAAAGGAACATCCACACCCATTCGGTCCAGTTGCTCTCGGATGGGGGCAACCGCTTTGGCGGCCTCTGGGGTATTGACTGTGATGCGCACCAATTCAGAGCCGGCCAAGGCCAACTCTTTGACTTGGATGGCTGTTCCAATCACATCAACCGTATCGGTATTGGTCATGGACTGGACACGCACCGGCGCACTTCCCCCCAATGTCACCACACGGGACCCCCACTTCACCTCGCCTTGCAGGCTGCGGCGAACTTGGGCATGTGCGACATGGATGGAGGTGTTCATGAACGGGCTCAGGGTTTGACGTGGACAGGGGCTAAATTGTCTGAATTTTGCTTCAAAGCCATTGGAATGACCGGGGTGATGACCATATGTCCCCCGGCCCCCTGTGGGCTGTTGGCTTGAGGCTGAATTAATTTGGCTGCCCCTGACAAAGCAGGACTTTGGCTGGGAACAGCCTTCAGGTCAACCTGATCAGCCCCTGACTCATGCGTCAAAGGGGTTGGGGGAGCGGCTGCTTTTTCGCTGATCTTGGCTGGCGAAGTGGCCACCTCTGGCAGAGAATCATTTGAATCAATCGCAGACTGCCACCAGAAATAAGAAATTAAGACTAATAAACAAAACGCGCCAAATGCAAGTTGACTGCCCTTGGGTGTCCAGCGATGTGAGAAAAAAAGCATAGGCCCTGACCACCGATTAGGGTTGTATGGGCTTGATTCAGACTGATTTCGGCCTACTTTCAAGTCTCGATTGGGCAAGGCTGGCAATAAGGGCAACAAAACCTGCTCATCAGCCCTTAAATGGCGGCAAATGCCCAAAGCCAAGCTCCGAACAAACAAAGCATCAGGCAGTGAGTCCCAAACGTCGGATTCGAGGGCTTGCAGGCGACTGGGTTGGACTTTGAGGGCAGCACACAGTCCTTCAACACTGATTTGTGCCGATTCACGTTGCTGTTTCAACCATGCCCCCGCAGTCAGGGGGCTTTCTTGAGGTAGAACATCCATTTCAGCCCTTCGCCAAGCTGGGGCACCGTGCGATGGCCAACTGCGTTTTGTCGCGCAAGGCATACCCAGGTTGCAACATGGCTCGATTGAACTGCAAAACGGCCTGTTCCGAAAAGCCGTGCGCGCACAGCCACAGACCCCAATTGTGTTGCAAATCAGCCACCTCTGATCCCAAACTCGGGATGCGTTTCGCCCAACGCAGGGCCTCTTCAAAGCTATTTCGAGCCAACTCCGAGTGACCTAAACTTTCAAGCACCAAAGCTTTGAGGTTGTGAACGGCTATCCACTGTGGGTCAGCCGCTTGGGCCAAGGCAATTTCATGCATGGCAATGGACGCTTGGCCTTGCTCAAAATAGGCTTGACCCAATTCCAGTCGGGCTTTGGCTCTGGATCGCCCAGGTGTTGGCTCAATGGGCAGTGACCAGACTCCGACAGGAGCCATATCGGTGGCCGCATTATTTGGCAAAATTTGACCACACGCACAGGCCATGAGCGCAGCAGATGCCGCAAAAAAACGCATGATTACATGGCTGAAAATCATGATGAGACCGGCACCACTGAAATGGTGCGCTGTTGCGACAGCCTTTCGGCCGCACGGGTTCTATCGACAACATCCCCCGCCAGTTGCCCACATGCCGCGTCAATATCGTCGCCACGGGTCTTGCGCACGGTCGTGACAATGCCAGCCTGGGTAAGTTGGTGAGCGAATTTCTGCACCACATCTGGTGCAGATCGAATCAAACCCGAAGCTGGAAAGGGATTGAACGGTATCAAATTAAATTTACAAGAGAGCCTCTGGGTACCTGAGCCTGATTTGGCAACCAAGTCGATCAAAGCTTGGGCATGTTCGCTTTGGTCATTGACACCGGCGAGCATGCAATATTCAAAGGTGATGAAGTCACGCGGGGCATGGGCCAAATAGCGCGAGCAAGCTTCCATCAGCTCGACCAAAGGGTATTTCAAATTGAGTGGCACCAATTCATTGCGCAGCAAGTCTGTGGGGGCGTGCAAGGAAACTGCCAACGCCACGGGACAATCTTGTCCAAGCCTGTCCATCATGGGAACCACCCCAGAAGTGGACACGGTCACACGGCGCCTTGACAAACCATAGCCATGATCATCCAGCATGGTCTTGAGTGCAGGCAACAAAGCCGCATAATTCTGCAGTGGTTCGCCCATGCCCATCATGACCACATTGGAAATGACTCTGTCGCTGCGACCTTCTTGTTGTCGCAATTGATGTTCGGCCATCCACAACTGCGCAATGATTTCACCACTGGTCAAGTTTCGGCTAAAGCCCTGATGTCCGGTGGAGCAAAACCGACAACCCACGGCACATCCGACTTGAGAAGAAATGCACAGGGTGCCGCGATCTTCTTCAGGGATGTAAACCGTTTCTATGGCGTTTCTTTCACCAACTGAATAAAGCCATTTGATGGTGCCGTCCTTGGATTTGTGGACTTGTACGGTCTCCAACCCTTTGACCATGGCATGTTGCCTGAGTTTGTTGCGAAAACTCACTGCCAAATCTGACATGCGTTCGAAGTCAGACTCGCCCTTATGGTGTATCCAGCGAAAAAGTTGCTGCGCCCGAAAACGTTTTTCACCCAAGCCTTCGCAGAAAGCTTGCAAGCCATGAAGATCAAATTCGAGAAGATTGGTCGTCATGGCTTTCATGGGCCTGCGTCCAAAAACACAGACCTACTTTGGGTTTAACGCGAATAAGTGTTCATTCCGGCAAAGAAAAATGCAATTTCAGCATTGGCAGTGTCCGTGCCGTCCGACCCGTGAACAGCATTGGCATCAATGCTGTCAGCAAAGTCGGCGCGGATGGTGCCTTTGGCCGCCTTTTTAGGATCTGTGGCTCCCATCAAATCACGATTTTTCAAAATAGCGCCCTCACCCTCCAAAACCTGGATCATGACGGGGCCAGAGACCATGAAATCTACCAAGTCCTTGAAAAAAGGACGGTCTTTGTGAACTGCATAAAAAGCTTGCGCCTCTGCGGTTGAGAGGTGGGCCATCTTAGATGCCACAATTTTCAGGCCAGCGCCTTCAAAACGAGCATAAATTTGACCGATCACATTTTTGGCAACGGCATCGGGCTTGATAATGGATAAGGTGCGTTCAATCGACATGGAATTTCTCTTGTTAAAACCAGCCAAACCGGCTGAAAAGGTGGCGCATTTTACCTGAGCCCAGATGCCATGGACAATGACCGAGTACCTTCAGCGGCCATTTCTTTCTTTGCTTCGCCCCACACTTGCTTGGGCGCCGCTGCGTTTGCGTGGATTTACATTGGCTTTGCGCATGCGCCTCAAACTATCAGCCCCGATTAAAGGCATCTGCGTGGTGGGGCTATCTTCGCGCCCAGCAGCCTCGCTGCCGGATGGCGGATGGCCCATTGAAGCATTTGATATGTCATTGGGCAAAGCTTGGTAAACCGGCGAAGCTTTGCGGGAAACTGGAGTTCTAGAACCAAGGCCATTGGCTGATGGATGACTTCTGCGACCCAAACCACCCACGGCTTGAATGAGGGCGCTGATATCTGCTTCATCTAACTCCATCCACGCACCGCGCTTGAGCCCCTTGGGCAACACCATGGCTCCATAACGAATTCGAATGAGTCGGCTGACAGCATGCCCAAGAGACTCCAACATCCGTCTGACTTCTCGATTGCGGCCCTCAGATATGGTGACCCTGTACCAACAATTGGCCCCCTCACCCCCGCCATCTTGGATGCTGCCAAATCGCGCCAGACCATCGTCCAGCATGACACCATCGAGCAATTTTTGCTTTTCGTCGTTGCTCAGAGCACCCAAAACACGGACTGCGTATTCACGTTCGAGTCCGAAACGGGGGTGCATGAGTTGGTTGGCCAACTCCCCCGAACTGGTCAAAAGCAACAGTCCCTCTGTATTGAGGTCTAGGCGTCCCACAGACTGCCACTTGCCCTGCCACAAACGTGGCAGTTTGCGAAAAACAGTTGGCCGGTTTTGCGGGTCATCCATGGTGACCACCTCCCCGACCGGTTTGTGGTACGCGATGACCCTCAAAGGTGGAGGAGCAATTCTCAACTTGAGCGGTTTTCCAGCCAGTTTGACATGGTCTCCCGACTGAACCCGTTGCCCAACATGAGCAGGCACATCGTTGACAGTGATCTTGCCCTGCGCAATCAGGTCTTCCATCTCCAGTCGAGAGCCCAGACCAGCTTGGGCTAGCAATTTGTGCAGTTTGGGGCTCTCTGCTTGAGGCATCAAAACCCGCTTGCTTGGTTTAATTTCGGTATCTGCTTGAAGATCTAACGCGTCAAATTCGCCTGAAACAACATCGGCAAAACGATGTGAGGCATCCTGAGGCGGTGAAGCACCCTTGGCAGAAAGAGGTCTTTTGGTGCGCCGCCCCGCATTGTGTTCAACCATGGGGGGATGCTTGTGGCTCATCAGGGAGTATTTCGCCTTCTTCGCTGGTTTCCAGGTTAATCTGTACCTGATCGGAACCGGTTTCTAGGGTGGCCAGTGCTTCCATTGGGTTATTGGGGCTTTCTAAGGCAGGTAACTGGTCTAAGGAAGACAGCCCCAGATCATCAAGAAACTGCCTTGTGGTTGCATATAAGGCAGGCCGACCGACCGACTCACGATGACCAATGACTTCGACCCAACCGCGATCCTCCAATTGTTTGATGACCAATGAATTGATGGTTACGCCACGCACATCCTCCATGTCCCCTCGCGTCACCGGTTGCCGATAAGCAATGATGGCCAAGGTCTCCATCGCAGCACGTGAGTACTTGGGTGGCTTTTCGGGGTGTAAGCGGTCTAAGAAAGCGCGCATTTCAGGCCTGCTTTGAAACCGCCAACCGCTGGCAACATGAACCAATTCAACCCCGCGTTGCGCCCAATCAAGTTGCAAATCAGATAGCAAAAGTTTGATCGTGTCTATACCAACTTGGTCCTGAAAAAGAGAACTCAAGTCCTTGACCTCGATGGGTTGTTGGGTGCAAATCAGTGCGGTTTCGAGGACACGCTTGGCGTCCGTGGTGTTCATGGTGTGTAAAACGTAAAAACCGGAAAGTTGAATGCCTAGAAAGCTTGGTTGCTCACATAAGGAGCCATCAGTCGAGAACTAATTGTAGCGCAGGCCCAGCGATTGGATGGCTTGCCCCATGTCGTCTGGTAGTGCCTGTTTCCATTCGCAGGGATGCCCCGTCATGGGGTGAACAAAACCAAGGCGGTAAGCGTGCAAAGCCTGACGGTTTAAACTGGCAATGGATTGACCTGCGTAAAGTCCATCTCCCACCAATGGGTGGCCCAAATGCGATAAGTGAACTCTAATTTGGTGGGTTCTACCCGTAGACAAAGTGCAATGAAGCAAACTCACTTGTTCATTGCGATCCAAACACTCCACATGTGTTTTGGCTGGCTTGCCAGGATGGCGCACCATGTCAACCACCGCCATGCGCAAACGCTGTCTTGGATCTCGACCAATGGGCAAATCCACGTCCCTGCTCCCACCTTGCCAAGTTCGGTGGGCCAAAGCCAAATATTGCCGCTGAACAAGTCGCTCCGATATCAAGGTAACCATTGCATCCATGCAGGCACGGGTGCGCGCAATGACCATTAATCCGCTCGTATCTTTGTCCAAACGGTGGACGATGCCAGCTCTCGGAACATGCCAAGATAACTCGTCCAACGCCAACAATCCATTGAGCAAAGTCCCCGTCCAGTTGCCGGGTGCTGGATGAACCACCAGGCCCGCTGGCTTGGATATCACGCGCAAATGGTCATCAACAAAAATCGTTTCAATCTCCATTTTCTGTGGTTGATATGCCTGACTTTGCAAGCTTGGCCTGATTTCGACCTCAAAAATCTGCCCAGCCTTGACTTTGGTAGCAGGTTTAAATGCCCCTTGCCCCAAAGGGTCCAATGCACGCACCCGCTGGTCGACAATCAGCTGGGTAACAAAACTGCGTGAGAAATCCCCCAATGCTTGGCAAAGCGCCAAGTCAAACCGCATCCCATGTTGGAAGGGCGTGATGTGGATTTGCCTAAACTCAGCCCCTTGCCCATGCATATCTGTCGTTTCAATCAGGTCCCCATCTGATGAATCCCAATCAGGAGAGGCTTCAATCGAATGGCTGAGGGACGTGGGATAAGACATGATTGATAATGGATGGGCTATTTTTAAAGGTAAGTAAATGTTAGGTATCTTTCGATTATCAGGCTTATTGTGGCTCGTGTGGGCCATGGTGGGCTGCGCCTCAGATTCAGATCCAACTGCGGGTTGGTCAGTGGAAAAACTGCATGAAGAGGCGAAAAGCGAGATGGCTGCTGGAGCTTATGAAAAGGCCATTGGCCTGTATGACAAACTTGAGGGAAGAGCGGCAGGCACCGTTTTGTCTCAGCAGGCTCAACTTGAAAAAGCATTTGCCCAATATAAAAACAGCGAGCCCATTTTGGCCGTGGCCACGTTGGATCGATTTATTCGACTCAACCCAGTTAATCCCGCCTTGGACTATGCCTTGTACCTCAAGGGAACCATCAATTTCAACGACGATTTGGGTTTGCTGGGCGGCATCCTTAAACCAGACTTATCAGAACGCGACCAACTGGCAGCGCGCCAATCATTTGAAGCGTTTAAAGAATTGGTGACGCGGTTTCCTGACTCTCGGTATGCAAGCGATGCTATGGCACGCATGCAATACATCATCAACACCTTGGCTCGCTCAGAACTCAATGTGGCGCGATACTACATGCGAACCGGGGCATGTGTGGCTGCAGTCAATCGCGCGCAGACGGTGGTCCAAGATTTCCCTGCGTCCGAGTCAATCGAGGAAGCCTTGGGCATTTTGGTGCGCTGCTACGACACTTTAGGGCTTAAAGAGTTACGCGACGATAACAAACGCGTTATGGAGAAAAATTTCCCAAACAATCCATTGTTGGGCAAACCCATTGTCAAGGTGGCCCCATCTGCAGACCCACTCAAAAAGCCGTGGTGGAAGCTGTGGTGAGTTTCAACAACTCATCCCAAAACAAATTTGTTTGATCTATCAAGCGCATTTCAGGCAATGCTTTCAAAATGCGCCGCCCATATGAAGTGCTGAGCAACCGGTTATCAGCAATCACCAGTCCACCGCGATCGGTTTCGTTTCGGATCAAACGACCAGAACCTTGCTTCAAGGACACGATGGCCTCTGGTAAAGCGTGATCGGCAAAAGCATTGCGACCACTTGATTCCAGCCGATTGCCCCTTGCCTGAACCAATGGATCGCTGGGTGACGGAAATGGTAATTTGTCAATGATCAACAGTTGCAAGGCGTCGCCTGGGACATCAAAGCCTTCCCAAAAACTAGCTGAGGCAACCAACACACACCCAGGTTGTTCTGGATGACCGCCTTGTCGAAATCGCTCCATCAATCGACGTTTGGGCCACTGCCCTTGAACCAATACTTCGATAGATTGATCTTCAGCGAATATGCTTTTAAGTTCTTCGCCAATGATGGACAAAGCGCGCAAACTGGTGGTCAATACCAAAGTTCTGCCGCGCAAATGACGTGCCCCCACTGCAGCCAGCATGGCGACTTCCAAACTATGGAGTGGATCTTGCGGTTTTGGAAACTGAATGGGTATATGCAATAAAGCTTGGCGGGGATAATCAAAAGGACTGGCAACCCGCATGATTTTGGCATCGCACAAACCAACAGGCTCTGTGAACCACTTCAATGTGGGTTCATCGCCCAAAGTGGCCGAAGTAAAAATCCAAGTCTTGGCTAAATTTTCAGGACTGACCACATCGGTAGAAGTCAACAGCTTTGTCTTGACCACTTCTGCAATGTCCAATGGTGATTCAATGCATTTGACTTGACTGCTCACTTCAATCCATCTCACAGCCCCTGGTTCAACCGGTTGCAAAAATTGCTCCACCCGTTGAGCCATTTCATTGGTGCGCTCGTGCAAGCGCACAAAGTCTGGCGCAATTTCACTCACAGAGTCCAAGGCATCCACCAAGTTAGCCAATGCCATGCCCAGATCAAACATGACTTGGTGCCACGCTTGAGGCTGACAACCTTTCGGCGCAGCTGTATCCCAACCCAGCCGGCCCCCAGGTGCCTGACTGGGCATGGCCAGTCGCCAATCTCGAGCGGCCTTTTCTAAAACATTGCTCAACCCATTCCAATCAGCCAAGCCACGTGCCATCTGCAATCCGGCAACCAATACATCACGCCTCAAATCAATCAATTGTGCGCTGGACAAACTTTTACCCAAGAAAACCACGCCGATCTCGTTGAGTTGATGTGCTTCATCAAAAACCACTACCCTTGATGTAGGAAGCAATTCAGCCATGCCTGTTTCACGGACTGCGATATCGGCAAAAAATAAATGGTGGTTGATCACCACCACATCTGCAGCCATGGCTTTTCGACGAGCCTCTAAAACATGGCAAGTTCGAAAATCAGGGCAATTCGAACCCAGACAATTTTCACGAGACGATGTGACCGATCCAATGACTGGTGAACGCTCGTCCAACCCGTCAACCTCAGACAGATCGCCGGTCAACGTTTGTGGCGCCCAACTCCTTATTTTGGCCATGTCAAGACGGCCAAAACGATCTAAGTTTGCTTCTTGGGTCATGTATTGACGCATGCGGTGGGTGCAAAGGTAATTGGCACGACCTTTGAGTAATGCCAAGCGAAGTGGCAAACCTAACGCATGCACCAAGGTGGGCAAATCTCGGTCAAACAACTGATCTTGCAAAGCCTTGGTGGCCGTGGACAACAATATGCGCTCGCCGCAAAGCAATGAAGGCACCAAGTATGCGTAGGTTTTTCCCACGCCGGTGCCGGCCTCAACCACCAAGGCGCCCCCCTTTTCTATTTGACGAGCCACGGACAATGCCATTTCGGTTTGACCCTGTCGAACGTGAAATGGACCGGGTAAACGTGAAAGCAATCCATTCGGCCCAAAGGCTTCCTCGACCTTTTGCAACAAAGATTGGTCACCTGAAAGCATTGGAATCAAGGTCTGCGCGCTGGCCGCTTATGGTGACTGAGCAAAAAAATAATGGCACTGGTATGAAAGCAGATTTGATCAACATCATGTCAACGCCGTGTCTACGATGCGTCGTTCCAACGCCAAGTATTCAGAAGATTGCATTTCTTGCAACCTCGATACAGTTCGGGGAAATTCATGCACAAGTGGACCTGTAACATACAAGTTTTCTGGCGGTACTTCGGCAGACATGATCAATTTGATCCGTCGGTCGTATAAAACATCGATCAGCCATGTAAAACGCCTCGCCTCAGACGCCATTCTCTCGGTCATCTGCGGTACATCACTCAAAAACAAGGTGTGAAATTGAGCTGCCATCTCCAAATAATCATTTTGTGATCGGGGTCCACCACATAAGGTTTTGAAATCGAACCATACAACTCCACCGGCGCGCCTCAAGGGTGAAATATTGCGAGCTTCAATGCGAAGAACATTTTCTTGGTCAGGACATTCGGCCAGTCTATCAAAGGTCTCCGACATCAGTTGATGTACATTCGGCGTCAATGGCGTGTGATACAGATGAGCTTGCTCCAACGCGCTTAATCTGTAATCTTTACCATTGTCCACGTTGACCACTTCTAAATTGGCGTTAAGCAAGCCAATAGCAGGAAGAATTCGATCGCGATGTAATCCGTTGGGATATAAATCATCAGGTTTGAAATTTGAGGTTGTTACAAACCCAACCCCGTGCTTGAACATGGCATTTAACAGCCGATGCAAAATCATGGCGTCGGTGATGTCTGCAACATGAAACTCATCAAAACATATCAGCTTATAGCGTTTGGCCATGCGCCTACCGAGTTCATCCAAGGGGTTAACCGTCCCTTGCATTTGATGCAGTTCACGATGTACTTCGCGCATGAATTCGTGAAAGTGCAACCGCGTTTTACGTGCTATGGGCACCGCCGTATAAAAGCAATCCATTAAAAAACTTTTGCCACGCCCCACTCCACCATGCATGTAAACCCCTTTGGGTATTTCAGGATGGTGTATCAGTTTTTTAATCGAGTTTGAGCGTTTTTTCTTGTACGCTGCCCATTCATTGGCACAGCGTTCCAATGCTGCAACAGCGCGCAACTGTGCTGGATCACTGAAGTGACCACGTTTTTTCAATTCGAGCAGGTATATTTCTTCAACAGACATATGCTTTTTTAAATTGTGCCTTGAGATTGAACCAATGTCGAAGTCTGACACGATCCCAAACAAATTGAGACTCCTAAAAAAAACCCGCCAGGTGCGGCGGGTTATCTCAGAATCTGTTTTAACAGACTTAAAAGTTCAAAGTCCTTTTATCGACGGCCAAGGCAGCTTCTTTGGTGGCTTCACTCAGAGAAGGGTGTGCATGGCAAATCCGGGCAATGTCTTCGGCGCTGGCCTTGAATTCCATGGCCACCACGGCTTCTGAAATCAGTTCGGACACTTGCGGGCCCACCATGTGAACACCCAAGATCTCATCGGTCTTGGCGTCTGCCAAAAACTTCACCATGCCGGTGGTGTCGCCCAAAGCCCTGGCTCGGCCATTCGCCAAGAATGGGAAGGTGCCTGCTTTGTAAGCCACGCCGTCGGCCTTGAGTTGCTGCTCGGTGCGACCGACCCATGCAATTTCAGGGCTGGTGTAGATGACCCAAGGGATGGTATTGAAGTTGACATGGCCGTGTTGACCCGCAATGCGCTCTGCCACGGCCACGCCCTCTTCCTCGGCCTTGTGGGCCAGCATGGGGCCACGCACCACATCGCCCACCGCCCAAACGCCGGGGATGTTGGTTTTGCAGTCGGCATCCACCACCACTGCGCCACGCTCATCGAGTTGCAAGCCCACGGCCTCGGGGTTCAAGCCCGTGGTGTTGGGCACGCGGCCGATGGAGACGATCAGCTTGTCAGCGTCCAGCTTGATGGCTTCGCCTTTGGCATTGGTGTAATTGACGGTGACGCCTTTTTTGCCATTGACGATCTCGCCCACTTTGACGCCGAGTTCGATCTTCAAGCCTTGCTTGTCGAAAGCTTTCTTGGCTTCTTTGGCGATTTGCTCGTCGACTGCGCCTAAGAATGTGGGCAGACCTTCGAGGATGGTCACGTCCGCACCCAGACGACGCCATACAGAGCCCATTTCCAGGCCGATGACGCCTGAGCCAATCAAGGCCAATTTCTTGGGCACCGCACCCACGCGCAAAGCACCGTCGTTGGACAGCACACTGACCTCGTCAAACGGAACACCAGGCAGCGCACGTGCGCTGGAGCCTGTGGCAATGATGACTTGCTTGGCGGTGAGTAACTCCTCGGATTTGCCTGTCACCTTGATTTCATAACCTGCATCGGATTTGCTGGCGAAAGCGCCACGGCCATGGAAAAACGTGACTTTGTTTTTCTTGAACAAGTACAAAATGCCGTCGTTGTTTTGCTTGACCACCGTGTCTTTGCGTTTGAGCATTTGGCCCACGTCCATCTTCACCCCGGTGGCTGTGATGCCGTGCTCTGCAAAGTGATGATTGGCATGATCGAAATGCTCGCTGGACTGCAGCAAAGCCTTGGAGGGAATGCAACCCACGTTGGTGCAAGTGCCGCCAGGGGCTGGGCCACCAGCTGCGGTTTGCCACTCATCAATGCAGGCCACTTGGAAACCCAGTTGAGCTGCACGGATGGCGGCGATGTAGCCGCCGGGACCGGCGCCGATGACGATGATGTCGAATGGTTTGCTCATGGTGTGTCCAATCAGATGTCAAACAACAAACGAGCGGGATCTTCCAGCGCTTCTTTCATGGCCACCAAGCCCAACACGGCTTCGCGACCGTCAATGATGCGGTGGTCATAAGACATCGCGAAGTAGTTCATGGGGCGCACCACCACTTGACCGTTTTCCACCATGGCGCGGTCTTTGGTGGCGTGAACGCCCAAGATGGCCGACTGCGGTGGGTTGATAATGGGGGTAGACATCATGGAGCCGAAGGTGCCACCGTTGCTGATAGAGAACGTGCCACCAGTCATTTCTTCCATGCCCAGTTTGCCGTCACGGGCTTTCACGCCATATTCGGCAATTTTCTTCTCGATGTCGGCAAAACTCATTTGATCGGCATTGCGCAAGATGGGCACCACCAAACCACGGGGTGAACCCACGGCAATGCCGATGTCGAAATAACCGTGATAGACGATGTCGTTGCCGTCCACTGAGGCATTCAATATGGGGAATTTCTTCAAGGCATGAACAGCGGCTTTGACGAAGAAACTCATGAAGCCCAGCTTGCAGCCATGTTCTTTCTCAAAACGCTCTTGCATGCGTTTTCGCATCTCCATGACGGGGGCCATGTTGATTTCATTGAAGGTGGTCAGGATGGCGTTGGTGGACTGCGATTGCAGCAAACGCTCGGCCACACGGGCACGCAAACGGGTCATGGGCACACGTTGCTCGGGGCGGTCGCCCAAGTCCAACTTGGGCGTGACAACCTGGGGCAAAGTGGTCACTGGCACGCCTGTGGGAATCACCGCCGATAGAAGAGACTTTGTACCTGCTGCTATAGAACCCAACACATCACCTTTGGTGATGCGGCCGTCCTTACCGCTGCCACTGATCGATTTGGACGCCAGTTCATGATCTGCCATTAATTTGGCAGCCGCGGGCATGGCAACCCCCGATTTATTGTTGGAAGCTGGCGTGACCGATGGGCTGGGAATTGGTTTGGGAGTTGGGCTTTCCTGAGAGGCCACAGCAGTGCTCGCAGCCGAGGATTTGCCACTGGTATCAATGCGGGCAATTAATTGCTCCGCAATCACGGTATCACCATCGTGGACGATGATTTCCGCCAAAACACCAGCTGATGGAGCGGGGACTTCCAAGACCACTTTATCGGTCTCAATCTCGATGAGAATTTCGTCGACGGCGACCATATCGCCTGCCTTTTTTTTCCACTGAAGCATGGTGGCTTCTGCGACTGATTCAGATAACTGTGGAACTTTCACTTCAACGATAGACATTTATTATTCCTAAAAATTGATTGTGTTTGAGTGCGGGTCAGCGTTCAGGAACTTGCCTGGAAACGTTCAAAACCATGCGAAATTTCACTTGGTCAAGATAAAACCCTTGAGTTTCGAAAAGGCCGCATCCACAAGAGCCTTTTGCTGATCTTGGTGCAAATGCGAATACCCAACGGCCGGTGAAGCTGAGGCAGCGCGACCGGCATAGCCAAGCCTTTGGCCCTCAATCATGTTTTCATGGATGTTGTGTTGGATGAAAAACCAAGCCCCTTGATTTTGGGGTTCATCCTGGCACCACACAATTTCTTGCGCATTCGGAAACTTTTTCAGCTCAGTAGCAAAGGCTTTGTGCGGGAAAGGATACAACTGCTCCAAACGCAAGATGGCAGTGTCGTCGTGGCCCTTCTCCTCACGTTTCTTGGCCAAGTCGTAATAAACCTTGCCAGAGCAAATAACGACACGTTTGACTTTTTCACCAGAAATATCGCTTGAATCAGGAATGATGGTTTGAAAACCACCTTTGGTGAACTCACTGATGGGTGATGCCGCGTCTTTGTTTCTGAGCAAGGACTTGGGCGTGAAAATAATCAAAGGCTTGCGTAAATTGCGCACCATTTGCCGACGCAAAACATGGAAGATTTGACTGGCAGTTGTGGGTTGAACAATTTGCATATTGGTATCGGCCGCCAATTGCATGAATCGTTCGACACGCGCAGAACTGTGCTCTGGCCCTTGACCTTCATAACCATGGGGCAACATGAGGGTAATGCCATTTACACGCCCCCACTTCACCTCTCCAGAGGCAATGAACTGGTCGATCACCACTTGGGCACCATTGGCAAAGTCGCCAAATTGCGCCTCCCAAATCACCAACGTATTGGGGTCGTTTGATGCATACCCATACTCAAAACCCAAAACGGCTTCTTCTGAAAGTATGGAGTCAATGACCACAAAGGGGGCTTGTTTATCACTGACATTTTGCAAAGGCAGGTATGTACCAATGTCCCATTTTTCACGGCTTTGGTCATGGACCACCGCGTGACGATGTGTAAAGGTACCTCGACCGGAATCCTCACCAGACAATCGGACAGGAAATCCTGACGACACCAGGGAAGCAAAAGCCATATGTTCGCCCATCCCCCAATCAACGGGGGTATCGCCTCTCCCCATTGCCGCACGGTCGTCATAAACTTTTTTAACCAATTGATGCGGTGTAATTGTCGATGGCAAGCTTGTTATCTTTTCAGCCAAGCGCTTCCACTCAGTCAACGGTATGGCCGTGTCACCGGCGTCTGTCCATTTTTTACCCAAATAAGGCGACCAATCAACCGTGAATTTGGTCTTGAAGTTGGTCAGAACCGGATCAGTGGTGTGCCTGCCTTCATCCAAGGCCAAGCGATAGGCTTTAACCATATCGTCGCCCAACTGCTCGCCAAGCCCCTGCGCCGCCAACTTGTCAGCATAATGTTTACGGGTCCCAGGGTGGGCCGCAATTTTTTTATACATCAGGGGTTGGGTCAGGCTGGGTGTATCTTGTTCGTTGTGACCGAGTTTACGGAAACACGTGATATCAACAACCACATCCTGACGAAAGGTCATGCGAAATTCAAGCGCCAACTGGGTGGCCAAAACAACAGCTTCCGGATCATCGCCATTGACATGCAGCACAGGGGCTTCGACCATTTTCACGATATCAGTGCAGAAAACAGACGACCGCATGTCCCTGGGGTCGGAAGTTGTAAAGCCAATTTGATTGTTGATGATGATATGAACCGTGCCCCCAGTGGTGTAACCACGTGTCTGCGCCAGGGCAAGGGTTTCTTGGTTGACACCTTGACCGCCAAATGCAGCATCACCGTGCACCAGCACTGGTAAGACTTGATCACCTTTGGGGTCCCCTCGGCGATCCATGCGGGCGCGAACGGATCCCTCGACCACTGGGTTGACGATTTCCAAATGAGATGGGTTAAAGGCCAACGACAGGTGAACGGGACCGCCAGGCGTAGTCACATCAGAGCTAAAGCCCTGGTGGTATTTGACGTCACCGGAGGGCAATTCTTCAGGGGCTGTATGGTCAAACTCAGCAAACAAATCTTTGGGCAATTTACCCATGGTGTTGACCAAAACGTTCAATCGTCCGCGGTGGGCCATGCCAATTACCACCTCTTGGATACCCAATGCACCGGCGCCTTGAATGAGCTCATCCATTGAAGCAATAAAGCTCTCTCCACCCTCCAGTGAAAAACGTTTTTGTCCTACATATTTGGTGTGTAAAAACCGCTCGAGACCTTCAGCTGCGGTGAGTCTGTCTAATATGTGTTTTTTCTTATCTGCTGAGAAGTTTGGTTTGCTGCGAATGCTTTCTAACTTTTCCTGCCACCAACGCTTTTGCGCCATGTCAGAGGTATACATGTATTCGGGGCCAAGTGTTCCGCAATAGGTTTCACGCAGTGCATTGGTAAGCTCACGCAAGCTCATCCGATCTCGACCGAAAAATGTATTGCTGGTATCAAAAATAGTTTCTTGGTCAGCATCCGAGAAACCATAAAAACTTGGTTCAAGCTCAGGTATGTTTGGCCGTTCTGTGCGTTGCAGCGGATCTAGATTGGCCCACCGTTGGCCTACATTGCGGTAAGCAGCAATAAGTTGTTGCGCCGCAGTACGTTTACGCCCCATTCCAGCATCGTTACTGGCCATGACCACACGCGTACCCCCGGCTTTCGCGCGTTCGGCAAAAGCATTGATCACTGGCATGTGTGCCACATCTTTGGCTTGACTGCCATCAGCAGCGTTCATGTGCTGCAATGCATCGAAGTATGAACGCCAAGAATCTGGAACGCTGCCTGGGTTTGTCAGGTAGTTCTCGTACATCTCTTCGACGTACGGGGCATTTCCACCAAACAGATAGGTATTGCCCGAGTAAGCTTGATAAACGGACGTACCGTTGGACGATGAATCACTCATTTCGCTGACCTCCACTCCCCTTCAGGGAGCATTAGTTGGTTGAAAGAAACCTTCCGCAACACGGCTTGACCGATTAGCGGATGCGACTGTGGCTGGGAAGGGCCTAAGTACACATATCATTGTGCCACTGATTCGGGCTGCAAAATAGACGCACTGCGACATGGCCCCCAAAAAACGTGCGCATCGGTTGATGGTCTCCACCACTTTATTCGTTTTATGTTAAAGAATTTGCTGTTTAATTTGCTCTAAAGCGCTAGGGTCTTCCATGGTTGTTAAATCACCTGGATCGCGTTTTTCACATACGGCTTGTATGGCTCGACGCAACAACTTACCGCTTCGCGTCTTGGGCAATGCATTGACCACAAATATTCTGGCAGGTCGAGCAACGGCGCCCAACTGGCCATCAACCAATTTCATCACTTCACCTTCAAATTTCAAGCGGGCCGCACCATCACTCAATAAAGTAGCGTCTTTGGGAATCACAAAGCCCAATGCCACCTGCCCCTTCAGTTGGTCAGCCACACCCACCACCGCAACCTCTGAAACATTTGGGTGACTGGAAATGCTTTCTTCGATCTCACGTGTTCCTAGGCGATGCCCAGCAACATTGATCACATCATCCGTACGACCTAAGATGAAGAAGTAACCGTCCTCATCACGGACCCCCCAATCAAATGTCGAATAAACCTGCTTTCCAGGAACACTGGTCCAATATGTCTTGACGAAACGCTCATTGTCTTGCCAAACAGTTTGCATACAACCCGGTGGCAATGGCCCTTCAATGGCGACCACCCCTTTTTGATGGGCCCCAATAAGTTCCTCGCCAGTATGTTCATCCAACAATTTGATGTTGTAACCATACATAGGAACACCTGGGCTGCCAAATTTGGTGGGTATTTTTTCAATCCCATGAGCCACCGTGAGGATGGGCCAACCCGTTTCGGTTTGCCAATAATTGTCAATGATGGGTTTGCCAAGACCATTGGAAATCCATTGTGCCGTTGGTTCGTCTAACGGTTCACCGGCCAAATACAGCGCGCGCAAACTTGAGAGATCATATTGCGAAAGAAAAGCTGGGTCTTGCTTTTTTAAGACTCGCACAGCGGTTGGCGCACTGAACATGACATTGACCTTGTATTTTTCGATCAATTTCCACCAAATACCACCGTCAGGTCGAGTGGGAAGACCTTCATACATGATGGTTGCCATGCCTGCGATCAATGGACCATAGATGATGTAACTGTGGCCAACCACCCAGCCAATGTCGCTGGTTGAGAAATAAGTTTCGCCTGCCTTCACATTGAAAATGTGCTTCATGCTGGCGGCCAATGCCACCGCATACCCACCCGTATCACGCTGTACGCCCTTGGGTTTGCCAGTTGTACCGGATGTGTAGAGTGTGTAACTGGGGTGAGTGCTTTCCACCCAAACACAATCCACTTGGGCGTTCATGTATTTTTGCCGCAATTGGCTGTAATCATGATCTCTATCGCTGTTTGCAGCGTATGACACCAAACCCCTGCTAACCATCAACACAGAGCGCGGTTTATGGTGACTTAAATCCAAGGCCTCATCGAGCAAGGGTTTATAAGGGACGATTTTCCCGCCCCTTGAACCTGCGTCAGCACTGATCACCAAACAAGGGGTTGCATCATCAATGCGTGAGGCCAAAGAGTGGGACGCAAATCCACCAAAGACCACGGAATGAATAGCGCCAATCCGAGCGCAAGCCAACATTGCAAATGCGGCCTCAGCAATCATGGGCATGTAAATCAAGACCCTGTCGCCTTTGCTCACCCCCAAACTTTGCAAAATCGCCGCCATCCGCTGAACCTCTCGGCTCAACTGATCAAAGGTGTAAGTTATTTCCGAATTTGTCTCCGTAGACACGAAAATCAGTGCTGGCTGATTGGACTGGGAGGCCAAATGGCGATCAACCGCGTTATGACAAAGATTGGTGCTGCCACCAACAAACCAATTGACAAAGGGTGGATTTTGATAATCTAGGATTTGATCAGGTTTTTTTTTCCAGTCGATCAGCAAACTTTGCTCACGCCAAAAATCTTCCGGATTACTCAACGAGTGCTGATAAAAATCGGCGTAGTTGCCCATGGCCATGTCCCCCATTTTTTTGGTGATAAATGGATTATGGGCATCCACCACTTTCATCGACCTGACGAACAGAGGGCTATTGGTTTTTATTTGAAGTGTGGCGACATCATTCTTTGTATAACTGCTTGAGAACTGATGCGCTTTCGGGGGCATCGCTAGATTTAAGCCACTCCATGCTCAACATCTCTACAGTCGTGAGTTCGACACCCGCACTGGCCAGTCGATCGAAAGCTGCGTCTTTGTCCCTGGTGTGTTGTGCAGTACATGCGTCAACCACCACCATGGGCTCATAACCAAGTTCCAAAAGTTCCAAGGCTGATTGCATGACGCCGACGTGAACCATGCCGCCCGCCATCACAATCACCGGGCGTTTGGGTTCGGGTGGTTCGTTTGATTTTTGAAGGTGTTTAGGCAAGCTGCGAGCGTTGCCTCCCGCTGATTTTGGTGAAGGATTCAAAAATGGCAACAACACATTTGCAGCGCTGAACGTGACACTTTCTATCGGTTCAGGAAAAAATGGCGTCAAATCATCGATCTGCTCCCCCCATTGGGTTTTGTAAGCCAAGACCGACCATGCAGGTATGTGAAAAATTTTGGCTATGGCTGCCAATTTAAGAATTTGTGAGGAGCATTCTTTTGCATCAATGCTTTTCGCCATAGCCGCTTTTTGACATGCGATCAGTAACAGTTGAGCATCATTTTTATCGTAAAGCATAATTTTTTTCCAATGAGCACAGCATTTAGATCATGGGTTTAACGCACATTCACTATCGGGTTACCAACCCATTTCAATGGCTGCTGATACAACCATACGGGTCGATTGGCACTGGCCGCTATGGTGGCTGTAGGAATCAAATCCTTGGCTTCAAACTCCAAACTGACCAGCCAGGCTCCTGGCTTGAGTTCTTTGTAGGCCTTGTGTGCTGCGCGAGACATGGATTCTGGCCTTTGAAATAAATAAACCATGTCGCAATGTTCCCAAGATATTTTCCAAATATCATCATGCCAAATTCGCGCCCATGGACAACGCAAAGCTCCTATCCACCGCAAAGGCCAACTGGCATCAACACCCCAGAATCTTGCTTTGGGGTAGGCCACCCGCAAGGCCCTCAGTCCATCACCCAAACCGCAACCGGCATCAAATACAGTTGCACCTACAGGCAGGGGCGCTTTTAAGGGTAAGTCTTTGAGTGCATTCAATGGGGTGGGAAATAATGGTGCATCACGCCATGAGTGAACTGGGTAAATAAGAAGAGCCGTTGCCAATGGCAGCAACCAAACCCAGGCCGGCATGGGCGCAGAAGAAGAAATCCACCAAGACAATGGGAACCCAAGTGCCAGCAACGCTTGCCTCATTCGCGTGTTGCCCAAAACACTCAAGAAGATGCCCAATGTTGTAGCAAATAACCAAGGCCAAGGCGAGATGATGGGCGTACTGGTCAAATAAATGTACAAAACCCAGGTGCCAGACCAAATCAGCAAGGCGGGCAATGGCCACGCAAGCAATCGCAGCATAAGCTCAGTTGCGCTTGTTCAACTGCCCAACAAATTCGCCACCTTTTTCAATTTCAATCTCGGAGTATTCCAACTTGCCGTTCACTTTGCCTGTTTGTCTGATGACAAGAGACTCTTTGCAATCGATGACTTGTCCGAGCTCGCCCAAAACATCAACACGACGGGCTTTCAGTTTGCCGGTAAATTTGCCGGTTTCCCCAACCAACACCTCGTCGGCAGTCAGCTCGCCCAAAATAGTTCCATGCACAGTCGCTTTGCCTGGTACATGTAACACGCCTTTGGCGGTAACTCCAGAGCCGATGGTCAGACTGGGCAAATCATTGGCAGAGATGGCCATAAGTAAAACCCTATTTCAAAATCAAAGCGGAAAAGTCAAATGAACAGCAGGTAGCCATTGAGCGTGCAAAAAATACCCAATAGACCCAATGTCAAAGAGACCCCAAGCAAAGTACGAACACTCGTGATCAAAGCCACTGAGGTCAACACAATTGCAATTTGTAGCATGGCTTCAGCGTAATCGAACCAAGGATCACGACGCAAGGCGAGATCGCGTTCGTGTTCATGCTCTTTGGCTTGTTGCATCAATTCTTTCTTGCCTTCTTTGGTTTCAGGTTCGGATTCATACCGATCAATATTTTTTTTGTAAGCCTGCAACTTGGATTCCAGCAATTCACGCGTAGCGGCGGATATTTTGTCATTCGCCAACATGACTTGAAAGTCATCTGCCGCCAACCTATAACTGGTTTGACGGATATTTTTGGCTTGATAAAACGCATAGGCGTTGGCTGCCAAAATATTGTGCATGGTGGCCTCTTTTGAAGCATTGCTACCACCTAAACTGGCCAAAGCAAGCACCATGGCCAAAATGGAGACCAGCAACGCGCAGCGCGATTTAAACGGATCAGAGTGTGTTTCCAATAATTCTTCAGGATTAGCTGTTTCCATCTTTACCTCGTACTTAAGGACCCCATAATATCAGGACAGAAGTCCTTGAATTTGCACAAATTCACACAGAAACGCGCGAAAAATACCCGCTAAAAAAACTACTTGATCGTGAAAAAATGGAGAGTTGACACAACACACGACAGCGGATGTGCTAAGTGAAAAAAAGGCTAACTTAGGAACTAAAAAATTCTCCAAGTGCCAAACTCAAAGGAGGAGTAACAGGAGAAAGCAATTGTGTGATGCTGACCTGACCGGAGTCACTCCCCGGGATTTACCCAAATGTCTTGATACCTACTTGTTTCATTTCGCCGCGGAATTGGCCGCCGCGCTCTATCTCTATTTCAGAATATTCAATAGCGCCACTGACTTTACCTGTTGAACGGATCATCAGGTGATCTTTGCAAGTAATGACTTGATGGAGTTCACCTTGAACGTCAATTTTTCGGGCAGTGATCAAGCCCGTTATTTTTCCAGTTGGCCCTATTTCCAATTCATCGGCGGTGAGGTCACCATCAACTGTGCCATTGATGATGGCTTTACTCGGGACATTCAAAGAACCTTTAAAGGTCACACCTTGACCGATGGTAATGCTTTGGTTATCTAGCAGTGCGTTCGACATGTTGATCTTTCAGGCCAAGGTATTCGGTCAGTAATTGAAAAGGATGCTTATTTTCAGTTGAATTGATAAGCAAACTCGCACTATTGTAAGGCTCATTTGGTTCGGATAGCAAATTGAGGGGTTAAATTTTGATGCATTTGTATTTTCGCCATGTGATTTGAAAAACCAATTTCATTTTTAATACGATAAATAATTGACAATGAAATCAATCCCCAGAAACCTTGAGCATGATTTTGCCAATGTGGGTGGAGGACTCCATCAAAGCATGGGCTTGTGCTGCTTCATGAAGATCAAAGACTTTATGAATGATGGGCAACGCCTTACCTTGGGCCAGCAAGGGCCAAACCTGCCCGCGAAGCTCATGTGCAATTTGTGCTTTTTCCGCATGACTGCGAGGTCTCAAAGTTGAACCCGTGAACAAAATTCGCTTGGTCATCAATGGGGTTAAGTCCACAGTGGCTTTGGCACCTTGCAAAAAGGCAATTTGAACCAACCGCCCATCCAGTGCAAGTACTTTGAGGTTTTGATCAACATACTCACCGCCCACCATGTCCAGCACCATGTCCACACCAACACTTGCAGTCAACTGTTGGACCTCAGCCAAGAAATTTTTGGTTTTGTAATTAATGGCCGCATCGGCGCCCGCATCAAGGCAGGCTTTGACTTTCTCTTCGTTGCCAACCGTGCAATAGACAGTGGCTCCAAATGCCTTGGCCAGTTGAATTGCAGTCAATCCGATTCCAGAAGAGCCCCCGTGCACCAAAAGCGACTCTCCTTTATGCAGCTTTCCCCTTTGAAAGACGTTGACCCAGATCGTAAAGTAATTTTCAGGTATGGCGGCGGCGGCCAGCAAACTTAGGCCAGGAGGTACGGGCAATGCTTGCCCCGCAGGAACGGAGACATACTCGGCATATCCACCGCCATTACACAAAGCGCAGATTTTTTCCCCCAATGCCCATCCGGAAACACCCTCGCCCAGTGCGTCGACATGGCCAGACACCTCTAAACCCATGATGGGAGATGCGCCTGGGGGGGGAGGATACCGACCGCTTCTCTGTGAGCAGTCGGGACGGTTGACGCCAGCATAGGCGACTTTGATGCGTATTTCTCCGGTATTGACCTTGGGAATATCCGTGTTTTGGAGATGGATAACCTCTGGTGCGCCCCCTGTCCCATGTGACATGTAATTCATCACACCACTCTAACAGACAGGTCTGGCAAACCATCTATCTTGCAAACCATCAAATCACCTTTGATGACTGGACCCACATTCTCAGGCGTTCCGCTGTAAATCAAGTCACCTGCTTTCAGTTCAAATGCCTCAGAGAGCTTGCTGATTTGCTCCGCAACGCTCCAAATCATATAGCCAAGATCAGCACTCTGTTTCACCACCCCGTTAACAGACAAACTGATTTTTCCTTTGGTGAAGTGACCCGACTTTTCAACTTTGATCACCGGGCCGATGGGCGCAGACAAATCAAAACTTTTACCTATTTCCCATGGTTTCTTTTGATCTCCCATGAAGCGTTGCAAATCGCGACGGGTCATGTCTAGGCCAACCGCATAACCGTAAACATGTTCCAAGGCGCTTGAAACAGGGATATTGCGCCCACCACTTTTGAGCGCGGCAACCAGCTCCACCTCGTAGTGGTAGTTTTTGGTCAAACTTGGATAGGGATGGTCAATGGTTTGACCGACTGCGGCGTATTGAATCGCATCGTTGGGCTTTTGAAAGAAAAAGGGAGGTTCCCTGGAGGGGTCAGAGCCCATTTCACGGGCATGTGCAGCGTAATTGCGGCCAATGCAATAAATTCGATGGACAGGGAACACCTCTGCTGACCCGTCAATGGGGACAACAGGAATTTCCAAGTGAAATGGCGAAGGGGCCGTATTGGTGGCTGCCACCGAAGCACATCCAGCAACCAATGCACCACCCAAAGCACTGCCCGATGAATTCAACCATTCTCGTCGGTTCATTAGAAGTGTCTCCACTGTTTCTTTTATTTATTCTTTTCTTTTCCGCGAGGAATCACAGCCGTTGTCACTGCGGCCCGCATGGGTTCTCCAACCAAAGACTTGGGTGCAGAAGTATCCTTTTTCGGTTTTTTGCTCTCTTTATTTGACTTTTGCTGACCTTTTGCCATCACAATCTCCTAGACATTGAAAGGGTGAGCAAAGTGCCCTGAACCCCAGCCTAGTCTACCCGGTTCAACCCAGCAGAATATGCCATCGCAAGGCTTATAAAATATAAAAACATCGAACGCCAAAGACATCAAATGGTTGCGTGTTCAAAGAATCTGTCACCCAAAGGAATCAGGGTTTTCACTTAAACCGTCCCAATACTTTGATGTTCTACTTCATCACATGGCACATGAAATGATTGTCAATAAATCTTATTTTTCACCAGGAGAAAGCAATGAAAGTTGAGGTCACCGTCAATGGCAAATCTTGTAACTTGGATACGGCCCCGAACCGTTTATTGATACAAGCGATACGTGAAGACCTGAAATTAACTGGCACCCATGTCGGCTGCGACACCGCTCAATGTGGGGCATGTACCGTGATCATGAATGGCAATGCTGTTAAATCATGCAACGTTTTATTGGCGCAAGCCCAAGGCGCACAGATAACCACCATCGAAGGGCTGGCACACGCAGATGGGACCATGCACCCAATGCAAGCTGCATTCAAAGATTGTCATGGTCTTCAATGCGGATTTTGTACCCCCGGTATGGTGATCAGTGCAATTGATTTGTGCAAGCGTCACCCCAATGCCAGTGAACAAGTCATTCGAGAACAGCTCGAGGGTAACTTGTGCCGATGCACGGGATACCAAAACATCGTCAAGGCTGTGCAGCAAGGTGCTGCCACCATGAAATCTTGATATTGAACTAATAAACACCACAGGAGACAACCATGGGTGCTTCAGATTTCGCAAAGCTTCCGCACATCGGTGAATCCGTTCTGCGCAAAGAAGACTATCGTTTTTTAACCGGGGCGGGACAGTACACCGATGACATCGCCATTGGCAACATGGCACATGCTGTTTTTGTTCGCTCTCCACATGCGCACGCCGCAATTAAAAGCATTGATAAAAAAGCGGCACTGTCAGCCCCTGGAGTCATTGGCGTATTGGACGGCCAAGACGTTGTAGAGGCAAAAATTAATGGCCTTCCCTGTGGGTGGCTGATCACAGATACCAGTGGTCAGCCCATGAAAGAACCTCCACATCCTATTTTGGCCCACGATAAAGTCCGTTATGTCGGTGACCATGTGGTCATGGTGGTCGCAGAAACCTTGGAGCAGGCTAAAAATGCCGCCGAACTTGTCGTGGTGGATTACGCTGTGTTGCCCGCCGTGGTGGATGTGCGTGATGCAAAAAATGGCGCTGCACTTCACGATGCTGCTCCGGATAACCATTGCTACAAATGGGCCATTGGTGACAAAAGCCAAGTAGATGCAGTTTTTGCGAAAGCATCACACATCACAAAACTGGACCTGATCAACAACCGCTTGGTACCCAATGCCATGGAGCCGCGAGCAGCCATTGGCTCCTACAGTCGCGCCAACGATGAATACACCCTATGGGTGGCCAATCAAAATCCCCACGTTGAACGCCTGTTGATGACTGCGTTTGTGATGGGTTTGCCTGAGCACAAAGTAAGGGTAATTGCACCCGATGTGGGCGGCGGATTTGGCTCCAAAATTTATCTGTATGCGGAAGATGTATGTTTGACATGGGCCTCCAAAAAACTCAATCGCAATATCAAATGGACATGCGATCGTTCTGAAGCATTCTTAAGCGATGCGCATGGAAGAGACCATGTCAGCCACGCTGAAATGGCCATGGACAAAGACGGGAAGTTTTTGGCCCTGCGGGTTCACACCCATGCAAATCTTGGCGCATACCTTTCAACGTTTTCAACTGCAGTGCCCACCATTTTGTATGCGACTCTCTTGGCGGGTCAATACACCACGCCGCAAGTCTATGTTGAAGTAGACGCCTGGTTTACCAACACTGCTCCTGTTGATGCGTACAGAGGCGCCGGGCGCCCCGAGGCCACCTATTTATTGGAGCGGTTGGTCAGTCGAGCAGCATGGGAAATTGGCTTAACTCAAGATGAAATTCGCAAGCGCAACTTCATCACGCAATTCCCGTATCAAACGCCCGTGGCGTTGCAATATGACGTCGGCGACTACCATGCCTGCATGAATGAGGCGCAAAAATTGGCCGATGTTGCCGGTTATGAAAAGCGCAAGTCTTTAAGCCAATCCAATGGCAAGTTAAGAGGCATTGGCTATTCCAGTTATATCGAAGCGTGTGGCATTGCCCCCTCCAATATTGCGGGCGCATTGGGGGCCCGGGCAGGCTTGTTTGAATGCGGCGAGGTGCGCGTCCATCCAACGGGCAGTGTCACGGTGTTCACCGGATCACACAGCCATGGCCAAGGCCATGAAACAACATTTGCGCAAGTCGTGGCTGCGCGGCTGGGCATTGCTGTTGAGTCTGTGGACATCGTCCACGGGGACACTGGAAGAGTCCCCTTCGGAATGGGCACCTACGGCTCAAGGTCAATCTCCGTGGGCGGCGCTGCCATCATGAAGGCGCTTGACAAAATAGAGACAAAAGCAAAGAAGATCGCCGCGCATTTAATGGAAGCCTCAGATGCCGACATTGATTTTTCCAATGGCGAGTTCAGCGTCAAAGGAACCGACAAGAAAATAACTTTTGGCCAGGTGGCGCTCACTGCTTATGTGCCACACAACTACCCTCTCGATAAACTTGAGCCCGGCCTCAATGAAACCGCTTTTTATGATCCTACCAACTTCACATTTCCGGCCGGTACATATATTGCCGAGGTGGAAGTGGATCCGGCCACAGGTGTTGTCAAAGTTGACCGCTTCACCGCCGTAGATGATTTTGGAACGATCATCAACCCCATGATCGTTGAAGGTCAAGTCCACGGCGGTCTGGTTCAAGGTATAGGTCAAGCCTTGATGGAAAATTGCGTTTATGACAGAGAAACTGGCCAACTTCTGAGCGGCTCATTCATGGACTACACCATGCCACGTGCAGATGACTTCCCTGCATTCAAACTCGGGCACGTGTGCACACCATGCTCGCACAACCCCTTGGGTACCAAGGGCTGCGGTGAAGCTGGCGCCATTGGCTCACCACCCGCTATCATGAATGCAGTGCTTGATGCATTGGCACCATTAGGCGTGAAAAATTTGGACATGCCTGCCACACCTCACCGAGTCTGGGAAGCCATTCAAGCGGCTCAAGCATAAAGAACTAAAGGAATCATCATGTACGCTTTTACCTACGATCGCCCAAGCGCCCTCAACGATGCGGTTAAATTGATCACTGAAGGTGGGCAAGCCCTGGCCGGCGGGCAGACCATGTTGGCCGCCATGAAACAGCGTCTCATGCAGCCGGAAAAATTGGTTGACTTGTCTCAACTCAAAGAGCTTCAAGGCGTTCGCGTGGAAGGCAGTTGCGTGGTCATAGGTGCCATGACAACTCACCAACAAGTTGAGTCAAATGCTGACGTGAAAAAACACATTCCTTCATTGGCTTCTTTGGCTGGTGGCATTGGTGACAGACAGGTGCGAGCAATGGGTACGATTGGGGGATCAGTGGCCAACAACGATCCCGCAGCTTGCTATCCCAGTGCAGTATTGGCGTTAGATGCCACCATCCAAACCAATCAACGCAACATTCCTGCCGCCGATTTTTTTCAAGGTATGTATGCCACTGCCCTAAAGCCAGGCGAAATTATCAAGGCCATTTCTTTTCCCATTCCCAAAAAAGCCGCATACGCCAAATTCAAGCAACCCGCATCACGCTTTGCATTGGTTGGGGTTTTTGTGGCACAGACGGCAAGTGGTGCGCGCGTGGCAGTCACAGGTGCCGCCAATGGCGTTTTTCGCCACGCGGGTCTAGAGGAAGCCTTGAATAAATCATTCGCATCGGACCCAATCAAAGCTGTCAACATTGATGCCAGTCAGCTCAACAGCGACTTACATGCTTCAGCCGCTTATCGAGCTAATTTGATCAAGGTGCAAACACAGCGGGCAGTGCAACAGGCGATCGGATGACCCTGGCCACAGATTTGAATTCCATCGACGAAGTGATCCATGCTTTGGCCAGCGTGGGTTACCAGGCACAACGGCGACTGGCAACCGCCGTTTTTTTAAGTCTGAAATTGCAACGCCCCTTGCTCCTCGAAGGCGAACCAGGCGTGGGTAAAACAGAGTTGGCAAAAGCCCTGTCCTTGGTGCTTCATCGCCCTTTGCTGCGACTCCAATGCTACGACGGTATGGAACAGCGTGAGGCCTTATACGAGTGGAATCACGCGGCTCAACTGCTGCACATGCGAGCCACACAAGACAACGCGACCGCCGATCAAATTGAGCATGAAGTTTACCAAGCGAAGTATTTAATTCGACGTCCGTTGTTGCAGGCCCTTCAAACCCCTGCCCCAGGTGCTGTGTTGTTGATTGACGAGGTAGATCGTGCCGATGAACCTTTTGAGGCATTTTTGCTTGAATATTTGGGAGAGTATCAAATCACGATTCCAGAAATGGGCACAATCCGCGCTGTTAGCACACCCATCACCATCTTGACCAGCAACCGCACCCGCGACTTGCACGATGCAGTTAAAAGAAGGTGTCTTTATCATTGGATGGATTACCCCAGCAGAGATTTGGAGTTGGCCATATTGCATGCACAAGTGCCCCAAGCCAGACAATCTTTGGCATTGCAAGTGGCAGATTTTGTTGCGAAATTGCGCAGCCAACCATTCGCTGATGCATTTCAACGTGGACCTGGTATTGCAGAAAGTGTGGAATGGGCCAAAGCACTGGTTGCGTTGGATACCCTTGAACTAGACCCTGAAGTCATCAACGACACGGCAGGCATACTGTTTAAGCAAAGAGAAGATATCTCAGCTTTACAGCCTTTGATTCCTGAAATTTTGATGCCGGCAAACTCCCCCTGAGCCTTTGATTTCCAGGTCTTATGCAGCTCGGTGACGCCCGCACTGGAAAATTAGCTGACAACATCGTGGCGTTTGGTCGCGCGTTGCGACGTGCAGGCGTACCCATTCACAGCGATCGGATTGCTTTGGCCCAAACTTCGGCTATGTTGGTCGGCCTCTGCCGTAAAGATGATTTGGCGGCCGCACTTGAAAGCGTGATGATTTGTCAAGCGCAAGATCGTGCCGTGTTCGCCCAAATGTTTGATGCATTTTTTCGAAACCCTGAACTGGCCCATCGGTTGCTCGCACAAATGCTTCCACAAACACAGGAAGCTGCCAAAGCAAAAGTGGGACAGCGTGCCAGGGTGCAAGAAGCCTTGAAGTCAATGTCATCAGCCAAACAGCGCCCTGGCCCTAAGGAAGATGAAGTCCAATTAGATGCAGCCATGAGCGCAAGTCAAGCCATTCGTTTGCATCATGCGGACTTCCAAAGTTTAAATGCCAGTGAATATGTTTTGGTCGAAAAATTGGCCCGAAACATTCCCCTTGCATTGCCCAAAATTCGTGGCCGCCGTACAACCCCTGGCGAGCATGGATACCGAATGGACTGGTCGCGAGCCATGCGAAATACAACTCGACAAGGGGGAGAGTTGTTGCGACTGCCACATTTGCAACAGCGCGAACAACCTTTGCCCTTGCTTATTTTGATAGACATATCAGGCTCCATGGAGCGATATGCACGATTGATGATGGCATTTCTGCATCAATCAACAAAACACGTGCCCCGCCATGTATTTGCATTTGGCACTGAATTAACCGATCTTTCGGCCTCTTTTCGAATGGACGACACCGATAAGATGCTCATCAGTGTGAGTGAGCGAATTGGGGATTTTGCGGGAGGCACACGACTGGGACAGTCCTTGGAGCAACTTCGCATTCAACATCGGCGACAATTAAAGGGCAGGCGCACGATGGTCCTTCTGATCAGTGATGGGCTGGATACAGGGTCTATGAGCGATCTATCTCAAGAGCTGGCATGGTTGAAGCGACATTGCCGCAAGTTGATGTGGCTCAATCCCTTGCTGCGTTTCGATGGATATGCTCCCATTGCAAGCGGTGCACAGGTTCTGCATCAACATGCCGATGGCATGATGGCCATACACAATTTATCGCGACTGCAAGATCTGGCCAACGCCATCAAGCTACTGCTTAAATCAGATTAAATGGAGATAAAAGATGGACATGATAGGCAACAGACAACTCGCCACCAGTCAGGCCCAAGTTTGGGAAGCACTGAACGACCCCGAAATACTCAAGGCCTGTATTCCAGGCTGTGAAAAATTTGAAAGGGTAGAAGACAACGTTTACAGCGTCGGTGTAGCGCTGCGCATCGGCCCTGTGGCTGCCAAATTCAGCGGCACAGTCAAGTTGATGGACATCCAACCTCCTCAATCTTATGCCCTCCAATTTGAGGCACAAGGGGGAGTTGCTGGATTCGGCAAGGGGGAGTCTAAAGTTACGCTCACGCCCAATGATCAAGGGTGCGATTTAAGTTACACCGTTCACTCCAAAGTGGGTGGAAAAATTGCTCAATTGGGTCAAAGGTTGATAGATGGTGCCGCCAAATCGCTGGCGGAAGACTTTTTCAAGCGCTTCGACGAAGAGCTACAAAAACGGCAAGCATCATCCTTTGAAACACCTCACCCCATAGAACATACAAATGTGGATACCCAGGCCAACAAGGCAAGATGGTTATGGATTGCTGCGGCCATTTTGGCTGGAGCCCTGATTTGGTCTTTTGCTCGCTCTTAAACCAGGGTGAAACAGACAGGCGGTGATCATGGAAAATCTTGACGTCATGGTATTGCGCACTTTGCGCGATTGGCGGGCCAACGGACAGCGCGCTTTATTGGCCACGGTCGTTCGCACATGGGGATCCTCCCCCAGGCCAGTAGGCTCCATCATGGCACTGTGCGAAAACGGAGCTGTGGTGGGTTCCGTATCTGGTGGATGTATTGAAGATGACTTGATATATCGCTTTACCCAGGCCTACGCTCATGATCATCTCCTGCCAGATCAAACGGCTGTGATACCCACTGGCCCGCCACAAAATGTGAAGTATGGGATTTCCGCTGATGAAGCCCACCGATTCGGGTTGCCCTGTGGCGGCACACTTGAACTTTTGCTTGAATTTGACCCTGATGCGCAGCAGTTAGCAAACTTGGTTGACGCTTTAGAGCATGGACAATTGATGCAGCGCACAACTTTTTTAAATACCGGAGATGTCACCATAAGGTCAAGTTCAACGCCTGCCGATTTAATCCTAGACAACGAAAAATTGGTCAATACATACGGTCCTGAATACCGAATGTTGTTGATTGGGGCCGGACAGTTGACAGAGTATTTGGCAACCATGGCATTGTTCAACGGTTTTTCCGTCATGGTGTGTGACCCCAGAGCTGAATACAGTGGTGCTTGGTCGGTTTCAGGTGCCACGCTGACGAGTGAGATGCCAGATGATGTCGTTATGAGTTTTCGACCAGATCGGCGAAGCTGTGTCATAGCGCTCACCCACGACCCCAAACTTGACGACTTGGCCTTGCTAGAAGCTTTGGAGACCGACGCTTTTTACATCGGTGCCATAGGATCGCGACGCAACAATACCTCTCGCCACCAGCGCATGAAGGAACATTTGGGTTTGACTGATCTGCAATTGCAGCGCTTGCGTGGACCCATCGGCATCTATATTGGCAGTAAAACACCAGCGGAAATTGCAGTCAGCATCATGGCGGAGGTATTGGCCATTAAAAATGCGGTTCCATTGACAAGCGACATGGACGTTGCACATGCGAAAAATAGTCAAGATATTGTCCCCAACGACCCGGGCCCCGTCGCATGCACCCCCAGGCGATAGTGGTCAAGCTGAGATGAATTCATGCCAGACGTAAATTATGGCAATATGCAACTTTTATATCCTTGCCAATCCATCCATAACCCATCCTTCAAGGATCTCAAATGATTAAAATTTTCCGCAAATATTTAACTATTTTCGCCCTGATCTCCTTTGGAATGTCTGTACCGGTTTGGGCACAAACCAAATCGAAGCTGAATCAGATCTTAGAGCGAGGTACGCTGCGAGTTGGGACCACTGGGGACTTCAATCCAATGTCTATCAAAGACACGACTACCAATACATTGGTTGGCTTTGATATCGATGCCATGAATCAATTGGCTGCCGACATGGGTGTCAAAGTCGAATACGTCACCACGGAATGGGCCACTCTGGTCAATGGCATCGTTTCCGACCGTTATGATATTTTCGCTGGGGGCTCATCACTGAACATGGCAAGAGCCAAAACAGTGGCATTCACCAGCCCATATGTTTACGCGGGCACTGTTCCACTCATCAATAAAAAAGATGCCAAAAAATTCGTTTCGTGGGAAAGCATCAATAACAGTAACGTCAATGTGGCCGTACTAATGGGTACCGTTTTTGAGCAACAAGCCAAGACACTGTTCCCCAAAGCCAAAGTGCGCAGCGTTGAAAAACCAGCAACCGGTTACCAAGAGGTCTTGGCCAATCGGGCTCAGGTCACGATCACCAGCAACGTAGAAGCTGCCACACTGATTAAAACGTATCCAGATTTACAAGTGGTTGGCTCTGCCAATGACATGAAGAACAAACGTCCATTTGCATACCCTGTGGTGCAAGGCGACGCGGTTTGGTTGACCTTTTTAAACAACTGGATAGCGCTGAAAGAAGCCGAAGGATTCTTTACTACCCTAGAGGCCAAGTGGTTGAGCTCGAAAAAATAACCAGCCGTTTAACCACGCTGGCCATTGGCCTGATCTGCACTGGCTGCAGTGCAGTTGGATCTTCCTACAACTGGGGGTGGTATATTTTCAATCCCTTCCAAGAGAAGGGGGCTTCCAACTTAATATTTTTAGCAAACGGTCTTTGGGCCAGCCTATCCGTTTCTATCAGCGCCATATTTTTTTCGGTCATATTGGGCGCTGGACTGGCCTTGGCAGGTATGTCCAAAAAAACTTGGCTACAAGCACTCTCCAGAGGATATGTGGAGCTATTCAGAGCCATCCCACTGCTTGTGCTTTTGCTGTGGGTATTCTACGGTCTGCCTGTGATCATTGGGCTTCAATTAGGTGTGTTTGTTGCAGGCGTTTTATCACTTTCCTTGAGCGATAGCGCCTTTGAAGCAGAGGTTTTTAGAGCCGGAATTCAATCTGTACCCAAAGGCCAAATTGAAGCTGCAAAAAGCCTGGGTTTATCTTGGCGACAACAAATGCGTTTCATTGTTGCGCCCCAAGCCATAAGAGTAATCATGCCCGCCTTGGGCAATCAGTTCATATATGTTGTGAAAATGTCTTCATTGATTTCAGTAATCGGACTACCAGAGTTAACCCGTCGGGCCAACGAACTCAATGTCAACGAATATCGACCACTGGAAATTTATAGCATTTTGGTCATTGAGTATCTGGCATTGATTATCTTTATTTCCTGGCTTGTGCGAAAACTTGAACTCAAGCTATCTCGCCAAGGCTAATTTGATGAAATTACAACTGAGTACTTGGCCGGACGTAGAAAACTACTTAAAGAACTCTCAAGGCATAGTCATCCCCATGGGTTCAACAGAGCAGCATGGGCCCAGCGGGCTGATTGGTACTGACGCAATTGCCAGTGAAACAATAGCCTGGGCCATGGCAGAACATGTGAATATTCTGATTGCGCCCACTTTGAACCTGGGGCCCGCCTCTTTCAACCTGGAATTTCCTGGCACCATTTGTCTACGGCCCAGCACCTGGATCAACTTGGTGGTTGATTGTGTGGAATCTCTTGCGCACCAAGGCTTTCGGTTTTTTTATTTTCTCAATGGACATGGTGGGAACATGGCACCAACCCAAAGTGCTTTGCAAGAAGTTCAAAGGTCACGCAGCACCGCTGGTCAACGGGGAGCCCCTCTTCAATTTCGCGTGAAAAATTGGTGGGATTTCCCAGAGGTCAACATCTTGCGAAAAAATTGGTATGGCGATGGAGAGGGAATGCATGCCACGCCATCGGAAATATCCATCACCCGATATACCCATCCAAGCGAATGCCCACCTGACCATCTGCCACCTGCTAAGCCAATGACCTTGGATTTTTTAAAGGCCCACGCCGGTGATCAGCACGGCGATTCGATAAGCCATAAATTGAATTTTCCGGACGGTCGTGTTGGATCAAATTCTGCTCTGGCCAACACCGAGCATGGTCGTATTTTGATAGATGTTGCTGCACAAGCCGCCACAAATGATTATTTATCGTTGTTAAAGGAATCAACTGCTTGATTTTTTATGCAACCACTTTGTCAAGTTACAGCGCAAAAGTTCGCATTGCACTGCAATACAAAGATCTCTCCTACGAAGAAATAGCACCGCCCGGAGGTTATCGGTCGGAGTCTTATCTTCAACTTGTACCCATGGGAAGTGTTCCGGCCTTAATGGTCAATGGGCAGGTCTTCAGCGAGTCAGAGGTTATTTTGGAGTATTTAGAGGAACGATTCCCCGCCCCGAATATGCTGCCACTAGATTTAATGGACCGTGCACGAACCCGTTTTTACGCCCGATTCCATGACTTGTATTTCGAGCCTTTGGTCAGAAATCTTTTTTCGCAGGTGAATCCATCAAAAAGGAATCCCGCTGTGGTGGGCAAAACACGACTGGCATTGATGAATCGATTTGAACAAATGAACTCATGGCCGACTGAGTTATTTCAATTTAACCGACCCACAATTTCATTGGCAGATTGTGGATTTTTAGTCAATATTCCCTTAGCGTCAACATTGCTCCAAGCCTGTGGTGAGGATGGTCATGTGCCGGAACGCTGGCTACATTGGTGGCAATTTGGACATCAAATCCCTGCTGTGGTCACAGCCCTCGCCCCGTGGAAACTTGCAACGAAAGAATGGATTTCTTCACAAACCTCTTAATTCCAAAGGAATAGTATGAGCGCATGGATTCGAATGATTCCCTTAGAAGAAGCAACTGGGAAATTAAAAGAAATGTATCAACGGGTCACCACGCCTCACGGCACCGTTGACAATGTCATGAAAGCCCACAGTCTGCGACCTCACACCATGGAAGGTCACCTGGTCTTGTATAAAAATGTTTTGCACAACCCGGAAAATACTTTGCCATTTTGGTTTTTAGAAGTTGTGGCCTCTTGTGTGAGCATGGCAAATAACTGCGACTACAGCTTGACCCATCATTTCGCCAATGCACGTCGACTGATCAATGATGAAATAAAAGCCGATGCAGTTTGGAGTTCACTCACGAGCCAATGCTGGTCGCCTACATTTACATTAAAAGAGTCAGCTTTGCTGTCCTATGCGCATAAGCTCACACTTTCCGTCGGCAAGATGGAAAAGAAAGACATTGAACATCTGCATAAAGCGGGTTGTGATGATGGAGAAATATTAGAGGTGAATCAGGTGTGCGCTTATTTCAATTATTCAAATCGGCTCCTCAATGGATTGGGCGTGACGACACAAGGAGACGTGATTGGCTACTACAAAGATTCAAAATCCACATGATTTTTTATTTCTTGATCGATGAGCCTTTGTGTTCCCTGCCTGAATCGCAAGCCAGCAGCGTCCAAGCCCATGATGGTGTGGCGATCATTGCCTTTTTTCATCCCCAGATGAACAGCCTCTAAAACCTGTTTGTCCTCTAAAAAAGCTTGTCTAGCGCCTTTAGCATTTCTTTCCGTGATGGTTTGATCCCCTGGGTCGGTATTTCGATGCTGTAACCAATAGTAATGTGTTGAATCATCATCTATAGGGGTCAAAAAATTATGCGACACCATGATGTAGGTTTGAGTGCTTGATGGATCAAAGTTATCTCCACCTTGACCCGCAGGTGTGAACACGGTTTTGTTGATCGCCCAACTGGGGTACCTTACTTCGTAATGTTGCAAACGGTCCGCAGGACCTTTGAATTTAACCAATGGAGCATAAAAATTGGGGGGTGCTTCATTTTTAATCCACCGACTACAGACAACTGATTTCTCATTGCTGGCGATGACAAGTGGTGTTTTTACGGTTCCACCGCCAGCAAATGATGACTGGTGTACCCATGCCACATGTGAAGGATCCAGTAAATTATCGACTAACCACAAGTAATGGCATTGACACAACAATGAGTCACCGTTGGTGATATGCCAATTAGCGTTATCGAAATTTTCTATAAAAGGGATTTCATTGACGTCAGCACGGTTAGGCTCTCCCATCCAAATCCAAACCAAACCCCAACGCTCTGATACCGGATAACTGTGAACACAGGCAAACGCAGGTATACGCTCTTGGGTCGGTGCACCAACACAAAGACCATGGCGGTCAAAAGTCAAGCCATGGTAGCCACACTCAACATCATCTCCCTTGATCCGCCCCATTGACAAAGGTAATTTACGATGTGGGCAAGCATCTTCTAAGGCAATTGGCTTGCCTTGTCGATCTCTATACAGAACCACAGGTTTGGACAGCAAGGTCTTCGCCAACATGTCATTGACGAGATCTCGAGAAAGACAAGCCACATACCAAGCGTTGTAAATGTAACTGTTCAATTAATCACCTGACAGGAAAAGTTGATTTGGTAGCGAGAGATCAACGCGCCAACTTCCACGTTGGCGAGCGTTTATCAAGAAAGGCTTGGAATCCCTCTTGGGCGGAAGGGTCCATCATGTTGCATGCCATAACCTGTCCGGCCAATTGATAAGCAGAGGCCAGCCCCATTTCAGCTTGTTTGTAAAACAACGTCTTTCCAAGTGCAATGGCAACTGATGGCTTTTCTGTTATCTTAAAACACATTGATAAGACCTCTCGCTCAAGTTCGGCAACTGGGACACTGCGATTGAGCAACCCTTTTTCAACTGCTTGGTCAGCTGAGATGAAGTCACCTGTTAGAAGCATTTCCATGGCCACCTTCCTCGATACGTTGCGAGAAAGGCCAACACTTGGAGTTGCGCAAAATAAGCCATAGTTGATACCGGACACTGCAAATTTAGAGGTGTTGCTTGCAATAGCTAAATCACACATGGCAACCAATTGACATCCCGCTGCGGTGGCAATGCCATCTACTTGGGCGATGACTGGCTGTGGCAATGTCTGTAGACTCAACATCATGCTGGAACATTGAGCAAACAGTTTTTCGTAAAAATAGCGCTCTGGGTTTGAGTTCATTTCCTTTAAATCATGACCAGAGGAAAACGCTTTGCCACTGGCACACAGAACAATGACTCGACAGGTTTCATCGGTTTTCAGCTGATCAATTTGCGTTTGCAAGGCATGCATCATTTCACTTGATAATGCATTAAAAGACTGGGGCCTATTCATACAAATTCGAACGATTTCCGGTTCAGGCCGATCAATCAAAATCATTGGTGTCCCGCTGGTTGAATTGGTTGACATAGGTAACGCCTTTCTAACTATTAAAGGTCACGCAACACCATGTTGCAAGTGGCAGGACGAATGAATCGTGGCGATTCCCTTGAGGCATCGATACAACCACCTTGGTCATAAACCCCCGATGGATCGCGATAACGGCGCATTTGATACAAGATATTCTTTATAGCCTCAGGTTCAGATTTACTCTTCAATACTTTGCTGGAAACCATAGATTCGTCCATGCACCAGACACCCGCTTCATCCATGTATGCCCCATCTCGCCAATGGTAAACCTCTAAGCATTTATCCATTAGGCTAAACGGTTGATTATTTGACCAAAAGTTGCTAAAAAAACCATTCCCCAAATAAATAACCCAAGATCCTTCATACCCTGAAACGTTGCTGGATTGAGCATCGGGATTGCGAAACCAAACCCTGTCCCCCGGTATGTAATGGAACATGGGCACAGGTTGCGTCAGACTGCCATGCTCTATTAAAAAAGTGTCATGGAAAGCTCCGGAAGCAATTGCTTTTTTTTCCCATTGCTGATGCAGTTGCTTAAAAAAAATCGGATTGGAGATTTTTGCCTCCTGCGCCACACCCAATAAAATAACGTATTCAGTTGCACGGTAACAAGAAAACGAGTATTCGCTTCCAGAATAAGCGGGTTGTGTTGCCAATTTCAATGCTTCAATGAGAGAGCAATTGCTGCGCAACATGAACCCCCGCTCTTCATCGTAAATCCAATGGGTCATCGGTCGATCGACCGCTCTGGTATCAAATTTGAGCGCAGTTAGTTTGGCGGCTTCAGCAATAAATTGTCTTAAACGAACAGCACTACAAAGTTCATCGTAACTTGGAAAAACTTGCGGATATGGACTTGTTAAAAGGCCAAGTAAGATTTCCTCTGTTAAAGCTTTCTTCCAGTCTATTTTCCATAAAGTTTCCAAATGAGCCAACTGCAAAGTATTGTTTTCTGGCGTGTGCTTTGCTGTTCCTTCTTGGTTCAATTGATAGCGTGTGACAGAGTCTTGCGCTGGCAGCTCTTTGCTTACCTTTACCCATGGTGAAAATGAAGATTGATGTAACAAGTCTTCAAACCAATTTTGAGAGTTTTTTGACTCTACCGATTGAATCGAGTGGACAACAACGCCAGGGTTAATGGTGAGCATAGGAAATGCAGCCTTCTTTGGGGCAATTGATCATCGACTATGGCTTCCCAAATAGAAATTGTGCAGCCACTTCTTAGAGGGTATATCAATATACCGCCAAACGAGCCATCCTGAAGAATTGCAAATCATGGTAATTAAAAACAACCACAAGCCAATATCTTGAAAATTTTTATCAAATAACTGGAAGCATAAATTGAAAAGCATTAATATTGCATAGTGCGATAAAAATAATGGGTACGAATAATCACCTGCTCTTCTAAATAAATTGGTCACCAAGTTAGGCTGAACTTTAAACTGGTGAACTTCGTAGATCATCCAGGACACAACTATGCCCACGAGCAATCTGGGTCGTGGGTCAACCCACCAAGCCAACAAAGCGGCAATTAAAAATAGAAAGTAGATTGTTTTATTTCTATTTGATACAAAAGCGTTGTAGGTCAACGCGCCTAAGGCGTATATACCTGCGTAATAGACAGCCCAGACATCCCACTGAGCAGAGCGATTGAAATAAAATAGTGAACACAAGCCAACGGTTGCCCATGCAACTGACTCGCTTTTATCCAAGCACCTCCTTCCTGAAATTCGGAGTGATGCGTGCAAGCCCAAAAACAAGGCAAATAATTGCAAGTCAATAGACACGTACCACAGGCCAGCGGACAGGGCATCGATACCAACGATATCTTGTAATAGTAAAAAATGCGCCAAGAATGAAAGAACTCCAGGATGTGATGGCACCATCTCATCCATAAGCCATGGACGACATATAAACGCAGCAGATACCGACACTGCAATCGCAAAGTAATACATTGGAGCCAAGCGCAGATAGCGCCGCATGACGCATCGCCAAAGTGGACGACTGTGAGTCAATTCGCCATGTATGGCTTGGGCAGTTAAAAAACCTGAGATCACTAAAAAGGCGGAAACCACCCATGCACCATAATTTGAAAATGCATCAAATACTTTTGGCACCTCAGCGTGCCCCCATTCTGCAAAAGGACCATATGAAGCCAGATGGTGCGCGACAATAATCTGCGCACAAATCCACTTCAGGCAACCAATCAGTGGAGATGATGCACGCAATGTAGACAATTTCAGCCGACCCTCTTCAAAAAGTCCTCAGCCGACTGTAACAAAGCACGGATCTATGTCTACCCCAGGTTTTCCTATACCCATTCTCAGCATCAACGACCCTTTACCTCAGCCTGCAACTGCCTTGGGCAGTCACACTGAGTGGCCAGGCTTGGTAGCGGCCGGCGTAGATTTGTCTGCCAACCGGCTGATTGAAGCTTACCGCATGGGCATATTTCCTTGGTATCACCAAGATCAGATGGTCTTATGGTGGAGCACAGACCCGAGAATGGTTCTTTTGCCAAACAACTTCAAATTACATCGGTCCTTCAGAAAGGCTCTTGCAAAGGCTTTGAAAAGCGAGCAACTAGAGATCCGAATTGACCACGACTTTGAACAATTGATCAATTTATGCGCTGTGCAAAAAAGGCGCGGTCAAAATGGCACATGGATTCATCCTGAAATGGTCGCAGCCTATAGTGAACTTCATCAAAGAGGGCATGCACACAGCGTAGAGACTTGGATCAATGGAAAATTGGTCGGCGGTCTTTATTGTGTTTCTATCGGCCATGCTATTTTTGGCGAGTCTATGTTTACCCTTGAGCCTAATGCGTCCAAGTTTGCCTTGGCTGCACTGGTATCTTTCTGCCTTTTCCACGGGATTTGGGCCATCGATTGCCAGCAGCAAACAAAGCATTTGGCTAGCCTTGGCGCAGTTCCTATAGACAGATTGCATTTTTTAAACGGTTTGCAATCGGTGATTGATAAACCTGCCCCCAAGTGGGAATTCTTGCCCGTATACTGGAACCAAATTTTGACCACTCAATAGTTTCTGTCGTGACCCATCTCAAGGATTTGCCACTTCAAACCTTGCAATTTTATGCAACGGCACCCTATCCTTGCAGCTATTTACCGCAACTTCAAGCCCGCTCTCAAGTAGCCACACCCAGTCATTTGATTCACAACGACGTTTATTCAGACTTGGTGGAGAGAGGCTTTCGAAGAAGTGGGCTATTTACCTACCGCCCATACTGTGATGGATGTCAAGCCTGTACCCCCCTGAGAGTGGATGTCAAAGCTTTCACCCCCAACAGAAGCCAACGAAGAGCGTACAAACGTCACAGCGAACTCATTCCTCGCATTTCCAATCTTGGATATACAGATGAGCACTATCAGCTGTACTTGAAATATCAAAATGGCCGCCATTCTGGTGGCGGTATGGATCAAGACAGCGTTGATCAATACACCCAATTTTTATTGCAGAGCAGGGTCAATTCACGGTTGATCGAATTCCGTGAACCCGCAGAGCGTGGCGAGGATGGGCCATTGAAAATGGTCGCCATTTTGGACGTGCTCAACAATGGAATTTCAGCCGTTTACACCTTCTATGACCCCGACCCCCATGCAGACTATGGAACATATGGTGTGATGTGGCAAATTGATCAGTGTCTGAACTTGGGTCTTCCATTTTTGTACTTGGGCTACTGGATCCAGAGCAGTCCAAAAATGAATTACAAAGCGCGTTTCAAGCCCCACCAACTTCTTATCAATGGGCAATGGCAAACCCAACACCATTCATCCGCTAAAATTGCACAATGCGAAAAGTAGATGCTCTCAATCCTGCCACCCCATCCATTCAAGTCATTGAACGCATTTTTTCCCTGATCGATGTTTTATCCTCACGGGAAGATGCCGTTTCGTTAAAAGAAATCAGTGAGAAAAGCGGGCTTCATCCCTCAACAGCACATCGAATTCTCAATGACTTGGTGTGCGGCAGGTTTGTTGATCGCCCGGAACCAGGCAACTACCGTTTGGGTATGCGTTTGCTTGAATTGGGTAATTTGGTCAAAGGTCGGCTTAACGTTCGAGATGCAGCCCTGCTTCCGATGAGGGAACTCCACCGTCAAATACAGCAACCGGTGAATCTCAGTGTTAGACAGAGCGATGAAATAATTTATATTGAAAGAGCCTTCAGTGAACGCTCTGGCATGCAAGTCGTTCGTGCCATCGGAGGCAGAGCACCTTTGCACTTGACTTCTGTGGGTAAACTTTTTTTATCTGCTGATGACATACAAAAGGTGCGCGCCTATGCCACCAGAACGGGCCTGAACGGGCAAACGCGCAATAGCATCACCCAAATCAGCTTGTTAGAGAGAGAATTGTCAAAGGTCAGGCAATACGGCGTTGCCCATGACAACGAGGAACTTGAATTGGGCGTGCGTTGCATGGCTGCCGGTATATACGACGACCAAGCCAAGCTGGTTGCTGGCTTATCCATTTCTGCTCCAAGTGATCGCATGAGTGATGAATGGTTACCCAAATTACAAGCGACTGCACAACAAATTTCCGTGGCCCTGGGGTATAGAAAGGCCCTGTAACCTCCACTTGGCTAGGGTTCTGGCTGGAACCCACTTTATTCAATCGAACAAACGCATAAACAGCATGTCAAGCACGCACACCACGCCAGATGAATTTATTTGGACCGATAAGTTTGTTTTGGGCTATCGCCCGATCGATGACATGCATGCGGAATTTGTCCATATCGTGGCGGAAATGGCGCAAGCCAGTGACAGTGATCTACCCAAAGCACTGGATAATTTTTCCCTTCATGCCAAGGCTCACTTTGATTTGGAAAATCAACTCATGGTCGAAACAGATTTCCCCCCCAGGGAATGCCATATTGATGAACATGCCGCTGTGATGAAATCTGTCGAAGAAGTTCAAGCATTGGTGCGTCAGGGTCAATACGAATACGGCCGCAGCCTTATTGCTGAGTTGATCATGTGGTTCCCATCCCACACAGACCATCTGGATTCAGCCTTGGCTCATTGGATGTGCAAAAGAAGTCTGGGAGGCAAGCCAGTTGTATTGCGACGAAATTTACAGTTGAGATAGTATTTACAGGGTTTTAATTGGCCCAAACAATTACAAATCGCCTCTCGGGTTGTGCTTTATAGAGCGTACCTCCATTTCATTATCCATGTCAAAAACGACATCTCATCCACAGTTAGTCTGGCCAACTGCCATTTTGTGTTGGATCGTATTGCAATGGAATTTACCTAATTTAGGTAATAACTTGATCCCCAGAAACATGTTTGTTGGTGCCATGGTCTGTATTGTCTGTGCATCATGTTGGACAAAGGCCTTTTCCACTGGTCGCATCAGATGGTCGAATTCATGGGGCGGGTTGATGATTCCACCCTTGTTTGTGATCTTGCACGCGATACTGATACCAACTGGCAGTTTTGTCCATTACCCTTGGCTGGCAGCCGGCATTTTGGGGCTCATGGCGTTTTGGGTCATGGGTTTGTATCAGCTGGAAATTTCCACATTGCAATGGCGGAGGCTTTCTCAAATTCTGGTGATGGGCTCTACCATGCTGTGCTTTTTCACACTGGCCAGCCCAAAATATCTGGCATGGCATGAAATATGGAATGCTTTGCCGCTGCCGCTCAGGGCCGCAGAAGGGGGCTTTCAGCAACCCAATTTATTGGCCAGTTTTATGGCCACATCCTTGACATTTACCCTTTGGTTGCACGTGCGACAAAGTACATCAATGCCAGCTTGGCAGAAAGCCGTTTTAATTCTTCTCACCTTGATCCATGCATTTATTGTCTTCAGGTCTGGCTCTCGAGTGGGCATGCTGGGATTGACCATATCGATGTTACTGCTCGGTACATGGATGAAAATTTCCCTTCCACCAAACCGAACCATGGGTTGGTGGTGCATGTTGAGTTTGCTGATAGGCGCCTTATTGGCTGTTTGGCTCGGTGATGTATTTCAAAGATTGCAAGACTTAACACATGGCTTTTCCACCACCTCCCGAATGAGTTCCATTTGGGCCAGTGCCCATTTATGGCGGCAATCACCTTGGTGGGGCCATGGCATTGGCACATTTTCCGAATTGATCGTTCCGGCCTTTGTCCAATTGATTCAGACTGGAGAAAAGCTTGACTACGTTCAAAACCTAGGACATCCTCACAATGAAGTCTTATTGTGGGCGGTTGAGACTGGAACCTTAGGTGTCCTCTTCATTGTGGGCCCATGGATTTTTTTAATAGGACGAATCGCTTTTCATTTAGGTCGAAATAGCTTAGGCTGGATTGCGTGTTTATTTCCCATTGGATTACACCAATTCACAGAGTTTCCTTTTCACTCGTCAACTGCACACATCTGGCTATGGGCCGTGGTCATTGCATCAGGCGTGCCATCTTCCCTGGATCGACCATTCAATCGATCCGTTGTTTCTCTAACCCACGCCTTCGCATTTATAAGCCTTACATGGATCGTGGCTTTCGGATTGGTAATTTTTCTGGTGGACGCTGGCTGGGTCAGCTACCAAACATGGGCACACCGTAAACCCCCTCCTGTGAGCCAAGCCGATATGACCATTCGATATCAGCAAGAGCGCGAATTGACACACCTGTTACTTAAACGCACAGCACTAGACAACTTCCAAACTTCAGCTGCAAGTTATTGGCTGGCGAATAAGGAAAATCCCAACTTCGAACAATGGTGCAGCACTGTGTTGGACATGACCAAACGCAGACAGAACACACAGCAATGGGAGTTAGAGTCCGAATGCCTTAAAAGCTTGGATAAGGCGGAGGATCTTCAACGGCACAAACTAAAACTTCAAGCGCTTGGAGTGGGTGAGAAAATATCCAATATCAGCAATAAGTAAACGTGAATAAAAATGCCTGTGTTGTAAATTGCAACACAGGCATCGTCAATATCCAAAAATATTAGATCAATGCAGAATCCAAACTGCCAGCGGACTTCAATGCCTGCACCCAAACTGGTGACTTACCACGTCCGGTCCAAGTTTGAGAGGGATCTGCGGGATTTCTGTATTTAGGCGCGACCTTCCCTCTAGGGCCTGATTTTTTAGACGTTCCAGCGACTTTTGCCTTGGCTGTCTTCTTTTTTCCAGAGCCCAGTGCAGATGTGATGTCAGAGGCACTCAACCCGGCATCTTTGGCAATGGCCAATATTTTTTCAATGGCACGCGAGTGGGTCTTTGTCTGCAATGCTTTCTCACGCTTTTCCAGGGCTTCACGCTCTTTGCGTAACTTTGCCAATTGTGATGCAACAGATGTAGCCATGATAAATAAACTCCTTAGATAATGATTTTGGGGTGAGGACAACATTATATGATGTTGTCTGAAAATTATAGCTCAATATATTTTTATTATGCAAACCAGATGAACGAAGAGGCAGTCCTAAAAGTTGCCAGAAATAATAAGGGTGGGTTGACGTTATTTGAATAAGCGGCTAAAGCAATAGATAAGATGAAACGAACCAACGGATACCAATGCAAAAAAATCGATAAGCGACCATGCGAGAAGCATCGTCGAACCAAAAACTGGTTAGAATTTACACATTCATATCCAATGAAATGGTTTTTCATGAGCAACTTTGCCAATCAATTGAAATCAGAGATCGGGCGCATCGCAAAGAAGGAAATACGCTCCGAAACGTCTGCACTGAAAAAATCGAATTCTCAATATCGATCTGAAATTGCATCCTTGAAGCGGCGCCTGTTAGCACTGGAGTCCAGCTTCAAAAAGTATCAAAAAATAACGCCTAAATCTGTTGAGACCAGCAAAAGTGAAATGGCAGAAAGTCTGCGCTTTCGTGTTTCTGGCTTTGCAAATTTGCGAAAAAAATTAGGTGTGACTGCCAATGAAATGGGGCAATTGTTAGGGGTCAGTGGCCAATCCATCTACAAATGGGAGCAAGGCAAAGCAAAGCCAAGGTCCAGTCAACTCAAGGCCATTGCAGCTGTCAGAAAAATGGGCAAACGGGAAGTGTCCGCCATACTGTCCCAGTGAAGCAATGTGACCTTCGATACTTCATTACAGAAAACCCTTCAGGTGAAGACCACCTTATTTAAGTCTTCTAAAAACATACTTTTAGCAGCACTTGCATGTATTTTTTTATCGGGGTTGCTGTTGAGGTTTATTTTCCCAGCACCCCCCAAACATCTTCGCATTTCTTCTGGTCCCCAAGGAAGCTTTTTTTCTGAAATTGCCTACAAGTACAGGGATGAATTCGCCAAAGAAGGTGTCACGCTTGAAATAGTCCATACCTCTGGAGCGTTTGAAAATTTAGAGTATGTGAAGAGCGGAAATTCGGACATTGCATTGACCCACGGCGGCATCACCAATCCTGAAAATACGCCTGACTTGGTCTCCTTAGGAAGCATTTCTTACGAACCTATTTGGCTTTTTAGAAGACGGGGCACAACTCCCGTCAACGATGTCAGACAAATCAAGGGCATGCGCGTGAACATTGGCCCTGTGAATAGTGGCTTGGACGTGATTGCACTCAAGTTATTAAATATATCAGGCCTTGATCACAACAACACAAAATTATTCCATCTTTCACCAAATGAAAGCATTGAGGAATTGCTGAGCGGGAAAATTGATTTTGGATTTTTCAAAGACCCCCCTGAAGACCTCAAAATTCAAGCATTGTTCAAAAGCAACGAAATTTTAGAAGTTGACCTCAAGGATTCAGAGGCTTTTAGGCGAAATCTCAGGTTTTTACATGTCACACACATAGCCCCCTCCAGCATAGACATGGCACATCAACAGCCCCCCAGTGATTTCCATACGGTTTCTGTAACCAACACTGTGGTGGTACAAAACTCATTAAATAAATCCATTCAATATCTTCTGTTAAGTGTCATGGCCAAAGTACATCAGCATCCTACGCTCATCAGCCATGAAAATGAGTTTCCATCTGACAAAGACATTGATCTTCCTTTGAGTCAAGAAGCTGAATTTTTTTACAAGAAAGGGATGCCTTTCCTAACTCAATACCTGCCATTTGAATTGGCAAGCATCACAGAAAGATTATTTAAAGCATTGATACCTGTTTTATTGCTTATCTTCCCTTTTATGAATTTGATTCCAAACTATATTGAATGGAAAACAAAAAGAAAATTCTCAAAGCTATATAAGTTACTTGTTGAAATTGAAATGGATATTTACGGTAAAGATAAGTTTTACTCGACTGAATATCTTGAAAACAGATTGAGTGAACTCAGAAAAAAGCTGGATCAAGAAAAAATACCCCAGGCATTTTTAAGTGAAATTTATGTGCTGCGCGAGCATATTGAGTTCGCCAGGACTCAACTCTCTCAGTACACATGCTCAAAAAATATTTAACAATGCCTACCCTGCTGCAGAAGTGCAGTATGCAAATCAACGAGTTTCATGGCTCTGTATGCCCAAAGAGGTTTGACATCCTGTTCAAGTCGCCCTCCTCCCTCATGATCTCTTGCATCAATTCGGGTAACGGCAATCGCCCCCACCGAACTGCTTTTTTGATGAGATAGGGTGTTGGACTGTGCGGCTCACGCTTTTGTAAATAATCAGCCACCGCCTCTAAGGTGGCATAAGCTTGGTCTCGACTGTGCCACGGACCAGTGATGGCACCCACCGATGCATGTTTGCTTGTGTTGTCATCGTCCATATTGCCTCCTTCGTGACCTGAGTGGCTTTCCTTATGGCCTTGCATCGATTGAACAGGTACATTATGCCCAGACATATTCGGTACAGCAGTCATGGTTTCCAGGACGCGCTCCAACTGCTGAAGTGTGATCGTCAATCTGCTTAAATTAGGTGAATCCAGCCCGAGTTTTCCATCAAGAAATAGTTTTATTTGACTCAAAATATTCAAACTACCACGAACAGAATCAAGTTGCATCAGCAGTGGCTCCACTTTAGTGGCACTTTTGGTGATGCTAAGCAGTTCAGCACGATGGAGAGGTTCAAAATCCGCTTCAACAGGTGCCACGCTCTCTTTAGCGTAAAGCATATCTTGCGCATTGACGTCATCTGCGGTTAACTTTTCCCATTCGGCAAGAGTAATTTTCGATGGGCTTCGCTCAAACACGGTGATCAAAACCACGTGAACTTTTAGGCTCGCTGACAGTGACTCGCTCAACCAATCAAAAGGGGATTTCCTAGCATCGGTATCTTCGTCATTGATTTGTGGATGAACTTGGTCCCAAAATCGAACCGTCATTTCATTCAAAAGGCTGAGACCTGACTCCAGGCCAATGAGGCCATTCATGCGCATCCAAGCTTCGGTCAACCAAGCGACCAATTGCAAGTCTTTGCTGCTTTGTGTTAAAGCATTGATACACGCTGACTCAATGAAGCCCCAGTCTGCTCGTTTTAAAGGGCGCTCCCATTGCCGCATTGGTAAATTGGGATCATCCTCTTCCCTGGCCAATCTGATGTCCGTGTATAGCGAGTCATATCTCAAAGAAGGTCCACATGGGTCATCCAATGCAATGGGTTGAATCAATTTTTGCAAAATCGATTTCACATCTTGGGTCATATCAAAGCATTCATGGGGTTGTCCAATCTGGGGCTTTGCTTGGAAATGTGGTTGGCCATATCAGCAAGGATTTTTTCCCGACCGGACTCAATCCAATCTTTATAAAAACCTTTGCCTGTGTTTCTACGGCAGATAATTTTGATTCATCTGATTGAGTCGACATTGGAAACTCAAACCGCAACAACTGGACACGAGAATCAAGCTTGGAATTTCGCTCTGGTTCACGATGAACAGCGATAAAACCAAATAGAGACCAAACATCTGAGAAGCGATAGGATATTGTTCTGTCATCCACTGTCATGTTAGTTTGTCGACTATCTGATTTGGGTTTCAGTGGACTGTCTTTCGCTACCCGCAATGACAAACTGATTGGCATGCCAGGCTCCCAAAACAACGGTTTATTAGCGCCATCGCGCAACCGTAACGTTTGATTGCCCGAGGTAAAGGTCCAATCAATTATTTTCGCACCTTCTTTTTCCTCGCTTTGATTGGTCCTAAATTCAATGTTCAAATCGTAACCTGCAGTGGCTCCTTGATCTACTGGGTAGAGTGGCGCCAAGAGTTGACGAACTTTTAAAAACTGTTCTTCGAATTTTTTAACGCTTTGAGGTGCATATGCTACAGACCGATTACCAGCGCCAGAAGGCGTAGGTTCATTCAAAATTTTGTAACTGCGATCAAAGTTGGTTAGCAAAGTTGCCACTTCATCAACATCGGCAGAAAGCGATTCAATTTTGGAAGAATTACCACTTGACAGACCGAGAGTGAAAGGCAAATGGGGCTTGAAGGGCATTCGATTCGCCAAATCACCATTGAACATGTTTGCAAATTGCATCCACATTTCTTTTCGCTCATTTTCTTTTAACGACAAACAGCGATTGATCAAACTTATTTGCAAGGATTGAAGTCGGTCTGAAAAATAGTCGAAGTTTCGTCTTGCCGTGCTTATCTTTAACAAGCGATCAGAGCAATTGACAAGGTCAAAATCACCGCTTGCATTCAAAATAAATTGCGTCAGAGTTCCAAGAGAACTGATGGGACTTTTGAGTTTATTGCGTGCGACTTCAGCGGAAATATTCGTCCATCTGATGACAAGAGCGTGGTTGGCTTGCAAATTACTCAAGTTTTGCAAAAGTGGTTCTGCATCTTTTGAGGCATTTTCAATATAGGCCACTTGTTGGGCAACATAAGCGGCCAATCCATTGGCATCAGCGGCATCAAAAGCGCCGAGGATGGGACTACCCCGGCCACTCCATGACTTGAATTCAGGATCACGTGGAACAAATAAATTAGATTGAGTAAAGGAGTCGTCAAGCGTTTTGAGCCTTGCCAACAGATCCCTTGAAATGATCCCTCTTAATGTAACGACAGCATCATTTGCCCCTAATTCAGTCAGTAACGAAACCAATTTCGCCAGTCGAACTTGATCCGTTTCTTGCAAGGCATTTTGAGCTATAGGGCGAGTTGTGATCGACATGGCTTGGGCAGTTGACTCCAACACTTTGGAAGCTAGAGCACCATGCACAAAACGGGTGGCTTGCGCTCTTAGCGGCGCAGGAAATTTTTGCAGCAAGTCACCTTCTAAACTACGTTTTATTTCAGCATAGGACAACGCTTGGTCCAATCGTTGCCTGTCCCAACTCACTGTCGAGTTCGATCCAACATCAGATAGTTTTCTTGGGAAGTTATTTTTCACATAAGGCAGTGAAAGAAGCTTGTTTAAATTCTCAAGTAAGGCTTGGCGATCTGCATTAAAGGTCCATCGATTTTCTTTTTCGTTCCATTCAAGCTTGCCAACCAATGAGCCAGCATTGTCATGATTAACGCTGTCCCACTCGGCTAGGAATTTCACAAATGATGCGTTCAATCGTTTCTGTGAAGAGTCAACGATACTTGAACCCAATAATTGATTGCCTTTTACTGTTTGCATCAACTTATCAAAGTTACCACCAAACTGAGGTGCTCGTCGTTGAATCCAAGCACCCTTACCTGGCTGTAACAATGTTGATTGACTTTTTAACTGGTCTAGCAGTTCATTCCATGCCTGGACACCCAGTGTTCCATCAAAAGCAGATGTGGACTCAACACTGACTTGTGCAAGCAACTCTGAGTATCTACCTTCTACTGCCAGCAAACTGTTTTTTTGTAATGCACCATCTGCAAAAGCCTCAAACATCTGCCCGAACGCACAAGCGGTTGCCTGATGAAGCGATTCCAGATCAATCACCCCGCCGCTGGGGACACTGTTTCTAAATATTTTTGCAATCTGATTTGTGTTTCCATTGAGTTCAACGCCCATGAGTACTTTAACAACCAATCTCAAATCTTCCCCACTGGCTGTATAAGATTTATCTTTCAGTCTCATTAAGCTTGAGATTGCACGCTGTAGCTCTTCAGCCCGACGAACATATTGCTCTAGGAGCATGAATTCAATTTGCTCATCCGGATCTACTGGGCGCGGGCCTACAGAAGTGATTTTTTCAGTCCATGCTTTTGGCAAAGAACAACTGGATGAAGAAACCAGCCCTCCATTGGATGGATCAATCGCGGCTCCTGTCATATCAGCATCAGCCCAGTTCAAGCTTATTCGAATGGGATCAAAAGCCATCTTTGCGAATCCCTCTTCAATCCGTTTTTGAACCCTTGAGTTAAGGTCATCAATTGATAACAACGACCCAGGCATTGGTACAGCCCACAATGCACCCGTGTTTAAAGAGTCAAGCATGCGCAAAACTTTCAGCGCTCTTTCTTTGCTCAACTCAGGATCGATCATCTCGTCTTTGCTTCTCCGCAAAGCATTTGTCGTTTCTTGATTGAACTGATCCAATACACCGACCAGTTCACCAACGACATAGTTTATTTTGAGCGTAGCCAGGCCCAGCGTCACCAACCAGAAAGAGAAAAATCCAACCGTACCCCACTTTGCAACGACGTGAACAGCGGGGTGACGCAACTTTTGTGTGCGCGAGGCCCGAACCAATCCATTTTCTACAAATATTTTCTTCTCAAAGAGGTCCCTTAGGAAAGCTGGTTCGATCGCATCTCGGATCTGGTATTGGCTTTCATTGGCAAGCGTTGGTGACATTGCATGAGAGCCTTGCAATAATTGGGCAGAATCACTGCAGTCACCCGTGAGGTAAAAACCCCTGAACATAAATGGATCATGGTATGCGCTTGGGCGCATGAGTTCATCCATGAATACATGCAATCCTGTTCGTAATTTATTAATTTCTGTGGGCAGAAGAAAATACTCTGAACTGTCTTTTCCTGAAAGTTCAATGGCACTTAATTCCATGCATGCATCTGACAAGGTATGGGTGATTTCATCCATCCCTTGATCAATCCAACGATCCTGAAAAGGAGCGGAAAGCTCAAAAGGCGAAGACCATCCCAGCATACTTCGACGCATCGGTGCAGGAAGAGTTGATGCAAACCTCGCGAATCCTGGGATGGAATCGCAACCGTCAACGATGATGTAAACAGGAAACTGAAGGGCGAAACGATTTTGTGCCAGCCAAATGCGTTTATTCAGTGTTTTTGCCATTTCAACCAGCGTCGCTTTGTTTTCCGCGTTAGATTCCAACAGCAAAGCTGCAGGTAAGCTAAAAACTATCGCGTCAAATGGTCTATCTGGCCGGTATGTGCGACAAAGACTGAGCAATTCATCCCAGATGTTGTGACTGTCTTTGCTTTGTGGATCACCAAGCTGTCTCGATTGCAATTGGACAGCAACACCTTTGTCAAAAAAATTCCAACTGATGCCATCTGCAGAAACTGCTTTGGCTGCATCTACGCTCAATGCACTCTGTAACCCGCTTGCGGCCAGCGGAAGACTTGTAAAACTACCACCATTTATGACCAGCGTCCACGCCAGGTTGTAACGCTCAGAGCGTTCCGCCAGATTATTCTCAATCAGGTCAATGGCATGCCGAAATGATTGTTTAAGTGAGTTGATCGCAATCTTTGGGGCAACTGCGGCTCCATTTGTCAACTCATGCAAAGGCAAACCGTGCTTAAGAGCTACCTTGATCAAAAAAAACATGCCGAGCAATAACACAACTGCCAGAACAGACAAAGCGATGAGCAATGTATTGTCAATAATTAGAGTCAACATTTGGTCACACTGTCAATATGAATCACATTTTTTTGCAAAGCACTTCCTACAGTGGTTTCCAGAGCCCTGCGCACGGGCCAAGATTGCCACAGCCATATCAACTCAGAAAAAATCAACATACCAACCATCATCAGGATGAGCTTGATCCACCACCTGCTTATTTTGGGCAACCGGTTTGCTGAAAAGTTTGACAATGTGTTGTCATAAGGCAAATCGGACAACCTTCTTTCCGCGCCGGCAAGTTCAGCTTGACGTTGAAAAATGAACATGAAGAGATCATTTCTATACCGAGTCAGTATGCCCACATCTTCAGCGTCTCGATACTGTCCTTGAAACCCCAAAGAAATCACATAAAGGTAAATCTTGGCAATAGAGCGTTGTGAAGGTTCTCGGGTCGAAAGCAAATGATCAATTTGTACAAACAACTGCTCACCCGCGTTGCTCGTTTTAAATAACTTGGTTTCCAGCAATTCATGGCGCCAATGTTCACGCCCTGTCCAATCCGAGTTGAGCAAAATTTCATCGGCCAGCACCGCTTTCAAATAACGTGCTTGCGGCTCATTCTCTAACGCGGCAGCACCACCGGAGCGTCTGGCCTCCAAAGTTTGCAACTCTATGAGTTGGAGTAAATCTTTGCTTAAGGTTTGTGCAGCTTCAGCAGCGTCTGATTCGCTTACATTCAAAATGAGTTGTGATGCACGTTGCAACACTTGGTAAAAATCACGAAATTGCGTGGATGCCAAATCTTGACCGCCACCCGAAGCATTCGAGAGCAATTTGTGATGTACAGCGATATTTGCCGTTGCCATGATAAATTAAGTCCGAAATTTGAATTTTATTTACTGGCTTTTTCAAACAACACGATTTCTCGTGGCCTGGGGAACAACTTCGATTCGTTGACGTTACTGATCAATAGCGGTTGATCAGCAACAATAAATGTCTCCCTGAGTTCTACAGAAAAGATGGTGAATCCAGAACTGGACCGCAAACCCAAGGCCTCAACTTGCTCAACTTTTTTACGGGCCACACCCAGAACACGCCGGTCACTCAATAAAGTCCAAACAGATTGTGAGCCAATCACGGCACCATTCATCCACTGTGTCAATTCGGCATCCGTTTGACCTCTCAAGCCGACAAAAAATTCCTGCGCTTTAGGAAGGTTTTCCCCTGGCAAAGTAAATACATGGCCATCAAAACCGAAAACAACTGTTCGCCACTCTTGACTGACCTCGGCCATTAAATCTTCAATTTCAGCCATGACAGGATCGAAAGAGCTGATGGGGTCAGAATGCTGCCAACGCGGTATTTGAATGGGCACAGCCCCCGGACGCAATGTACTTAATGGTCCCAATTGATTGCATAGGCCAAGGAATAACAAGTAAGGTGGCATCTCTGGTAAAGATAGCAAGGCTTGCAATTCGGCAAGCGCCTGAACAAGGGCTGCTAATTTATTACGTTGCTCAAGTGAATCTAATCTTTCTTCGATCCGCGATGAAGGTGAACTCGTGAGCTTTGCTAAAAACAAAGATTTGACCCGCAATTGAGAGACCATATTCATGGCTCTCTGATAAATGGGATGATCAGAAGTCAGACTCAAAACAGGAGGCAAAGCAACGCCAGGCCGATATATCTCATTGTCTTTGCGCACTGAAAGCAAGCGCATTGAAAGATACAAGGCCGATGGCTTATCACCCGCCATCAAGACCAAATTGTGGGTCATCCGCGGCAAATCAATGGGCAAGGCTTGAGAAACTTCGTCAGTGACAGATGGCGCATCAATGCCACGAAATCTACTGACTTCTCCCGGGAGGTTGAGCGATCTATTTACACCCAATGCCACGTAAACATTCAATTCACCTGATTCAAGATTCTCTTGCCATTGGGCTAAATTTAACTCCAGTACTTGCCCAGGGTCTTGGTCCGCCACATAGACAACGGGCGTTCCATCTGGAAATACGGCCTCTAAACGTTTGACACGCAACAGTCCGTTGACCAGCAGGTTTTCATCTAATTGGAATGCCTTGATTCCCCAAGCCAAAGAGTTGGTACTCATGACCTGCCAAGCTATCAAGGAATCAACTCGGGCTGACTCCTGTTGAAAATGCTGAGGCGAAAGCAACATGCCTTCATGCCATTGAATGTGGGGTAGAGGTGCGGTAATTGACATGGGGTAAAGAATCAAGATTTAGGGCTTGCAAGCAAGGGTAAAACTTTAAATCCCTTGCTATCAAGTTTTATGACATAAGCAGACTGATCTAAAGGCAGTCCACTTTTATGTTCTCCAGCGGTGGCGTAGTTCGCAAATACAAACACATTAAAAGACATTAACTTTGAATAGTCATTTTTTCCAAGCATGACTGTCTGCCCTGGAACCAGTTCCAATGAAACCACATTCAAACTGGTCGGAAAACTGCGCATCAATGAATCACGCGCAGTAAACCATTTGGTCGCGTTGAAATCCTGTAATGTGGACTGCAGTTCCACCGACCCAGCAAAAACAATATCTACTGCAATGGCAGTATTGAGGTTGGCATCCGTGGATGCCAGCAATACAAGCCCCGACCAATTTGGTGACTGAGATTTGGGCAATTGATCGGTCATCACAGACTTGGAGGAACCGAACATAGAACAAGCAGATAAATTTACAAACAAAATCATAACGACGAGCGCTACACGAAAGCTGTAAATGCATTTTGTATGCGAATAAAAAAAACTGAACATACGTGTTGAGTCTATCCTAATATTCAGAAAAAACCAAGCAATAACGGGCACTTAAATTAACTACTTAAGGTTGAATATAAGCATCGATCAAGTCCATTGGCTTTCACGGGACTTTTTTATCGATGACTGGGGGAACCGTTGGGACGGTTGACTGAACTGCGGTAACTCCTTGGTCAATGCTTTTGGTTATTTCAGTCTTGGAATCTGCAAGACCTTTGATACTTGGCGTTGAATATGCTTGACCCAATTCAAAACCAATCAAAAAAATGCAAATAACAAACAGAAAGATAATTGCGCAAAAAATAATTGCCAATCGCCGAGTCAAGCTAAAGTTGTATTCCATTTGTCTCCCCTACTTCACAGTGACAGTGAATTGGCCAGGCATGCTTACTTCGATGACCCCACCCCATGTGCACATTAACTTCGAGGAATCATTCAATGTTGGCATCTTGCCTAACAATTGGGTAGGGGATCCAGGCATCCAAGGTGCAAGGGTCATGGGAATGCAAGGCATTGGAGTTAGAGCCCCCATGGCGGCGGCCGTTGCAGCAATCACCATGGGGTTTGCCATTGATTGACACATTCCAAATGGCATGATGTTCACAAGTGGTTTGTTGTCCATGATGTTGGCATCGGGCACCTTGGTCATGACAAGGTTCACAGGCAAGACCATTAATGCACCGGGTGCAACGCCAAAGCTGCATTTCAGCAAGGCACCCATGCACACTTGATTGGCCATTATTTGCCCCTCACCATGGTTTCCAAGCGGCTCAAAATAGAAGAGTCACTTTGTTCGGAGTCCAATTCTTTGCCCTTTTGATCAAATCGCTGCGGGGCTCCAAATGGCACACCCTCTTTATAGTTGTATACCTCCATGACCTTGCCATCAGGCCAATATCGAATCAACTGACCGTGTATGACATTTTTAAAATAAATGGACTCTTGAACTACTTTTCCATCTCGGTCATAGTCAATGGAAACACCCTCAAGCAACCCTTTCTTGTAAAAAGACTCCCTGACAACTCGTCCTTCCACAAAAAAGCTAGCAGGCCCTTCAATCTCCCCATCTAAATATGTCAATTTGGTGCTGACCAAGCCTGCGGCATCATAGGCCGTGCACATTCCTGAAGCCAAGCCAGAAACATAAGCTTGTTTGAGTACACATTTTCCACGTGCAAACACTTTCATATCACCGTCTGCAATACCATCTTTGTAGTGACACTCATGAACCGGATACCCCATTGCATCAAAAATTTGTGTCAATCCGTTGAGCAGACCGTCCTCGAAGTGAGAAATTAAGCGGCAGACGCCCTCTTTATCGAATTCTCTGAGGAGCCCATGCAATTGACCTGCTTTCAGCGTTCCTTGACGATATGTTTTTCCGTTATCGTGCACATCTTCGAACGAGGAAATCTCACTTTTCAGTAAGTTTTTACTGTCAGAAGAATTCGTGGTTTTCAGATTCATTTGGTCGATGCGTCAATTAATTTGAGTTAATGCGCCTTTGAGGGTGAGCATTGCGCCAGCCTCAACGTTATGCATGGCATCAGCTTTACTGACGATCATGGCCCCCTTGTTCTCTAGTTGAACTGAGGCTTGATTGGTGAGATTGACACCAGCCTTGTTGGTCAGATTGGTCCCCGCTTGATTGGTCAATTCGGTGCCCGCCTTGTTCATCAATGCTGTTCCAGCTTGATTGGTTAAACCTTGGGCTGACTTTACAGTCATCGAGGCGCCTGCATCCAAGATCAAGTCAGCACTTGATTTGATCTCAATGGCACCTGTCACAGTGATGGTTAACTTGCCATCTACCACCAATTCGTAGTCGCCTTTTACCGTTTGCGAAAACTTGGCGGCATTCTTATGCGTTTCATCGCCGGTCACATCAACAGTTCGGGTGCCTTTGACGTTATGCGTCTCTTTTCCAACCTTGACATCTACAGTTCGATCGCCTTTTTCAATAGTGTGTAACTCAGCACCCTTTTTCACGGTGGTGGTCAAATCGTTTTCAATTTCTGCCAGCCAATCTTTTTGAGCATGAAAATACAACTGTTCTGCATCTTTTTTATCTTCAAATCGCACAATATTGCCAGCCGCACCTTGCTTTGATGACCAAGTGGCAATCGTGCTTTGGGTCTGATTTTCCGGCAATTTAACCGGCGTGCTGTGGGTGCCGTTGTATACACAACCAGTGACAAGCGGTCGACTTGGATCACCATTGAGATAACTGATAACTACTTCTTGTCCAACCCTTGGTAAAAACAGAGCGCCAAATCCGGCACCCGCAACGGATTGGGAAACCCTGATCCAGCAAGAACTTGTGTCATCTCCTTTGCTGTCTCTGTCCCAAGGAAACTGGACTTTGATGCGCCCATACTGGTCTGTCCAAATTTCCTCTCCGCTGGGACCCACCACTTTTGCAGTCTCACTGCCCATAGCTCTGGGCAGTGGGGTCACCATTGGTGGACGAAATGGTTTCGCCAATGGAAACGCTTCAAAGGAATTGCTGTATAAATCATCACGCCCTGAATGATGTACCCGTCTAACTACATGCTCAGCGTTCAACGCCGAAACAAAATGATCCGTTAACGTAAAACTGTTTCCGGCACTCAAAGCATACGCAAAACTGTCCCCACGCAACATGGTTGATGAAACTTGTGCTGCTTCGACACGTACTTTGGCTTTGGCTGTGCTATCGCTCGCCACAGTTGATCCCGTTCCAAATTCGTAAATCGCCCCGCTTCCAGAAGTGGCCGCATTATTCCCACTCAATGATGTAGCTGGATTAACAAAATCATAGTCGGATACAGTCGCTGACTTAAGGGCAACTCTATTTTCAGACTCAAATCTGTAGACGGTATCAATGGGATTGGCCTGCCCCGTGCGTGGAAAAAATCTTAATGTACTTGCGCCAGAGCACGCAATGTGTGCAGACGCCGCATCACCGAGAACCATCGTGTGTCCACTGGCAGTGAATGTGA
>Ga0214919_10000538_pt1 | contig 64317 bp, 60 predicted proteins | sample LL1503_MetaG_FD_177994 | JGI IMG/M metagenome (GOLD analysis project Ga0214919, IMG submission 177994) | Freshwater microbial communities from Lake Lanier, Atlanta, Georgia, United States - LL-1503 | ecosystem: Environmental > Aquatic > Freshwater > Lake | place: USA: Georgia | collected... | reverse complement strand
AAATATATAAAATTCTTAAAAAAAAGATATATAGTAGAGAATTTTTTTGCATGGAATAAAAATATAAAAAAAATTCAATTAAGATATGAAAGATATATAGAAAATTTTAATCAAATAGTATATTTATTTTTTGGATTAGTCACACAAAATAAAATAAATGAAGATAAATTTAAAATTAACAATAGAATGGTAAAAATTTATGAAAATAAAATTATTTCTAATGAAAGATTATTATATTCTTTTCTTTAATACACTGGTATTAAAGAAACGGTTTGTTACCCATAGAGGGTATTGTATTTGATTTATAAAATTAATATATTTATCTATACAATCTTTTTAACTATTATTTTAAAATAAATAAAAAAATTTTGATTTTTAATTGATTTATGATTTATACAACAGCACCATTATTATTTAATTTTAGAAAAATACTATTATCTATTTTGTTTTTTCTTTGTACAAATCCTTGTTTAGTAATTTTAACCCCTAATTTTAAAAAATGTTTATTTAATTTTCCAACTTCTATATCTTATGATGTATGATTAATAAATTTATTAAAACATGTATAGATAATGTTATTAAAATTAATTTTTCGATTTCTTTTAGTTACACTTTTATCTATTATTTTACAATTTCTTATAAAATTTTTATCCGTTAAAATATATTGTTATCTAAAAATAAAAACATTGAGTCTATTAAATCATTAAATATTTTATAATTTAATGATTTAATGATTTAATAAAAGTTTCCAAAAATTTAAATTTGGATGCATAATGTATAAAAAATTTAATTAAATTTTTTATTTTTTCTTAAAAATCTTTAAATAATTGTTCTATATTTTAACATATATATTCTTAAAAAATAAGAAATGTACTATTGAGATATTCTTTCTGGCGAATTTTTATATTTTTTATTAGAAGAACTGAGCCAATAATAAAAATTTATTTAACAATATTATGAGATGTAATACTAGTCAAATTTAAATTTATTAAAATAAATTATTATATTTTTATTTATATTTTTAACAATTAAAATATAAATAAAAATAAATAAAAATAAATAAAAATAAATAAAAATAAATAAAAATAAATAAAATATAATTTTTAACTAGCAACACTTGACCTAAACCATATATATACAAATAAAATTTTATAATTTTTAATAATAAAATTTGATTAATAATGTCAATGACTATATCAAATCTTTTATTTTTGTAAAATATTTTTCATAAGATTTATTTCATCATTATAAATATTAAATATACTGTCATCATTTATTTTTTCACTCTTTATTTTTTTAGTATGATGTTCTAATAGTTTATGTATTTTATTTTTAATACTTTCTTCAGTAAATTTATCAGAATCTTTATTATAATTAACAATATTTGAATATCTCATTAATTCTTTTATATTACTGTCATAATTTATTGTAAATAATCTATTTCTATGTACAAAATTTAATTCTGATAATTTATTATTTTTTATAGAAAATCCATAATACATAATTAATTGCATATTTGTTTTATTTCCATATGTATCATATATTTCTTCTTTTTTTTTTATATCTTTCGTTGCTTCAACTACAAATACTTCTTTTTTATCATCATAGTACCATGTAGTATTTGGATCTTCTGAATGATTTAGTAAATCTGCATATGGAACAAGTCCATTTTCTTCTTTATTATGTTTTGTATATGAAAATATTCTGGAACATATATATATACGGAATCTTAAAAATAGTTTAAAAAAATCATCATAATCCATTTTTTTTAATAATTCTTTTTTATTTATCCATTTATATATTGTTTTACAATCTTCTTTTATATTTTTCATATGAACAATAAAATTATATGTTCCTTTACACATCATAGATGTATTTTTTAATTCAGATAGTTTATCTTTATCATAAAAATATATATATTCATCAAGATTTTTAGGCAATGAATCTAAATATATTTTCCAATTTGTTCTTTTTTTTAAACTCTCTAATAATAAATACATTGCCATATAAGAATTTGTATTATTTAACTTCTTTGATAAATTAATATCATTTATTTTACCTAACTCTAATATAAATTTTTCAGGTATTTCCATTATTCTATCTCCTTTTTTAATATCTTTAGTAGAGTATAATCCACGAGAATCTTTATCAAACATTTTTATATTATCCTTTTCTTTATTTAACCATTTTTTTAGATTTAAAAAATTTTCCATATAATATTTAGATATATATTAAATTCTTTGTAATTATATAAATTAAATTTTTATTTTAATAATTTTTTTAATAGATCTTTTTCTCCATATAACACCGCTATCTGTTTCCCAATGTCTATACCATTCTAAATAAAATTTAGGATATTTTATAATATTTTCTTTTACACTATCTTTAATATATTTATCCATTAAATATTCTGATATAAATATATTTGATTGTCTATTTATTTTATTCCATATTTGATTTCCTAAATATGGACATATAATTAGACCATCAAAATCTTCCTTAACTTTTGTCCAATCTATGTTATATCCTTCTGATTTATAAAATGCATATTTTTGATGAAAACGAATAAGTTCATCTAAATTATTTATATTAAGAATATTTTTATTATCTAATATTATTTCATATATATTTGATGAATATAAAAAATTATCTTCATAACAATATTCAGAAGTTTGTTCTACAGTCCATTTTATCCATTTAGAACCATAACTTACCCATAAACCATTTGGATTATAATAAGTCTTTTCATAAACGGTATCATGTACAAATCTAGAATCAACATTTTTATTTGTATTAATAATATTACTTAATTTTAAAGGACCGTTTCTTGAAATATGTATTAGTTTATTTTTATATTTAGTATCTAAAATTTTTATTGTTTTTTTTATTTTTTGTAATCTTTTTATTTTATCTTCTAATTTTGTCATAACATTATTCATATATTAAAGATTAGATAAAATTAATCATTAAAATTTTTAAATAAATTAGTATTTGATATATATCCATTAGTTGTTAATAAAAAACATTTTAAACCAATATTATTATTCATTTTTTGATAGAGTATTTTTTCATTACCAATTATTTCTGAGTCCATTAAATTATTTATTTTATATTTTTCAAAGATTGTATCAAAAACAATTGGAATTACAAACCATAAATCATGTCCTAATTTTTTAAGAGTTAAAATAAAATGAGATATACTATTTATTTCTTTATAATTTATCTTATTTTTTACATTTAGTTTATTATATTTATCACATAAATTATTTATAATATTTTTATTACATTTTTTATCAATAATAAACTCAATATTTAATATTTTTAAAGGATCTTTAAAATATTTTTTTATAATTATTAATGTTTCAAACATTGAATATGCTGTTGAATAATATATTGAACCCCATGGATTTTTATCACCTATATATATTTTACTGATTATTTGATTTAGAGTATTTATATTATCTCTAAAATTTATAATAACATTATTTATTATTTTTTTACTAGTTTCATAAAAATTAATAGACGGTGTCATAAAATATATACATGCTCTATAATCAGAAAATATATAAAAACATTCTTTTAATAAAGAAATACATTTATCATATGAAATTAAATTATAAAATAAAGTTAATAATTCATCATAATTATTTATATTAGTATTTTTTTTTTGTATTTCATAATATTTAAAAAAATTACCAATTTCAGATTTATTAATTAAATTATTTTCTTTATAATAAGATATTATTATATCTATTTTATTTAATTTATCCAATACATATTCATGATTTTTAACAATCATATCATATATTTTATTTTTTATTTTTTCATTATTAATATTTTCTAAACATATTAATAATATTGATAAATAAAATGGATTGTTTAACATATTGTAATAATTTTTAAATTCTGAATTATGTTCTGAACAGAAATTTTCAATTTTAAAATTATTCATATTTAATGATTAATTAGATTAAAATTAAATATTTAAGTTTATTTTTATTTATATTTATAAATATAAATAATATGTTTAAAATATTAAATAATCATAATATAAATTATGAAAAAAAATGGGTTTTACCTAAATTTGTTAAAGATTTTGATAATAGAAAATATAATCATATAATTATTTATAATCCATTAACTAAAAAAAAAGAAATATTTATATTAAAATAATTTATAAATAGTAACATAATACTTATTAAAAATTATTAAGATTAAATACAAATACTTATATTTTGTTAATTTTATTATTTTATATAGAGTTTAGAAATAAATACAGTAACTTAAGGATTTAAGTATTTTATAATATTTAATTACTAAATTAGGAGAACTACTTATTTTAAGATATTTTCAAAATGTATATCAATTGTCTTATCAGTTATTATAGAATTTTCATTAAAAACATAATCACCCTCTTCATCTTCAATAATATATTTTGCTTTAACCCAATAGCATAATTTTTGGGATGCTATTTTAGTATTATTTAAAAGAGATTCTTCTTTTTTTGTAAAAATTTTAATTCCATGTAAATATCCATTACTACTTTTTTTTAAATTTGAATCCTGATGATATAAACCTTTATCTATAATTATTATTTTTTTTAAAATTTCATCACGATCCATCATCATATAATGTTTACCTACTTCTAGATCTTTAACTTTTATTATGTCACCTCCAATAAATTTTTAAGGTTAGTATATTTTTTTTTGTACTTTAAGTATTTTAAGTAATTTTGATTCATATATATTATTAGCTTATATTTTTTTTATTAATATTTTAATTACAATATATCGAACTCTTACAAATTTAAGTATTTTTATATAAGAGTTTCAATACAGACGCAGTAACTTATCGATTAAATATTTTTAATTCTTTAAATTAATAAATAAATTTTAAATTGGAAATCTCACATAATTTATTTATAACTAATTTATTGATAAATAAATTATGGTATTTTATTAAAATACCAAACAAAAATAAAAATTTATATAAAATATATATAAATTTAATCTATTGTGTTATTTTAATTGATATTTTTATAAAATTATATTAAAATTATTCAATGATTTAATACATACATCCAAATCTAAGATTTTTGGATAGTTATTTTTACAATAATAACAACAAAATATTTTATTTATAAATAAAATTACTAACATTAAAAATATTTATCATATATTAATGTTTAAAAATAAAAAATATAGAGTTTATTAAATTATAAATATTTTTATAATTTAATTCTTTAATAAAAAGGTGTCCAAAAATCCTAGATTTGGATGTATTATGTAACAACCCATTATTATTAAAAAAATGAAAAATTAAAACTTTAATTATTTAAAATCTATTTGTTTTGTAAAAAATAACATCTTTATTTTTAATAGTTTTACCAAAATATGCATTTTTATAATACGGATCACCTTTTCTAGATGTATTATTAATATCATTATTTAATGTTCTATAATCTAAATCTCTATATTTATCTAAAATACAATTAATATTCCATTTATTATTTAATGCAATTTGCGATAATCCAATTTCTTTATTTGCAATAACATAATTAAAATCATTTTTATTTAACATATTTTCATCAAAAAAATTTATATTTTTTAAATATTTAAAATATTCATAATCTATTGCAAAAAACATTGATTGAACATGTGAATATACATCTTTTTTATAATATAATTTAACTAAATCATAACCATAAATATTTCCTTTATAAATATTTATTGAAGTTCCAACAATTTTTACATCATTTTTAAATAAATTTAAAAATTTTAATATCCAATTTTCATTTTTATCTATAAATGGTCCAATTACAGATGTATTCATAAAAAAATAATAATCATAATTTAAATTAACCATATTTATTACATAACTATATGCTCCAAAATCATATCCTTTATTTTCTCTATAAAATATTTTTATATTATCTTTTTTAGGAATAGTAACTGTTGATATTCCATTAATTATTATATAATAATCAATTGTATCAATTATTCCATTATTTAAAAAATACATGAAATTTATTTTATATTTTATATTTTTTTCATAATATGCATATAAAAAACATATTTTTATATTATTTTCTTCTATTTCATTAGAATCTATTTCATTAGAATCTATTTCATTAGAATCTATTTCATTAGAATCTATTTCATTAAACTCTATTTCGTTAGACTCTATTTCATTAAACTCTATTTCTTTAGAATCTATTTCATTAAACTCTATTTCGTTAGACTCTATTTCATTAGAGTTTATTTCTGTAGAATAAATATTAAAGAAATGATTAATATCATAAATCATTTTATAATTTAAACTTATGAAATCTTCTAAACATATTCCATTAACTCTATCTAATATTTTTTGGTTATAATATTTGTAAAAATCTAAATGATTTCTTTTATTTAATTTTTTAGATATATTATGAATAATATTTTTTATACCAATATTTCTTAATATAATTTGAAAATCTTCTTCTAATTTTTCAAATTTACCGATATAATCCATATTAATTTTTTTATTTAAATCAATTATATTTTTAATTTGTGGAAGAAACATATGCATATATTCAACATCATTGCATTTATTTATTAAATTTAAATAATTTTCAAATGGAATATTAAATCTATTTATATGATTCCATGCTGAAATAATTTTATCATATGGATTTCTAATAAAGCAAAATTTATAATATGTCTTCCATTTTTGTGGAGTCATATTCATTTTTTTATTAATATAATTTGATGTTTTATAATATGTTAATACACCATAAAGTCTATTTTCATAATTAATATATTTTGTTGTTTTTTTTTTATTTCTACAAAATACATCATGATCTGGTCGTCTTAAATAATAATTTTTAAATCCATAATATTTATTTAATGTATAACTTATATAAGTTCCTCCAGTTTTATGAACATGTATAAATATTGCTTTTAAATCATGATTAATACTACACATTTTTATTAATACATATAAAAAATAATTAAAATAGACATACAAAATAAAATTGATATTTTTTTTATATAATTTACTATAAATTAGTATTATATAAAAAATGGGCTGTATTTTATCAAAATTTTATCCTAAAAAAAAAGAATATTCATTGATTTATGAAGAAATAAATGAAGATATACATATTTCTTTAGATTCTGAATTAGAATCTTTTATATCTTCTCATATAGAATCAAAAATTCCAGTTTTAATTAGATATCCTTCTATAGATGCATGTTTAGACGGATATTCTATACCAATTGAAAACGGAACACATCGAAATATACTTTATACACGTGATAATTTTGTCTTATATAAATCTTTTGATTCGAGATATGCACTTATTAGAATTTCTCTTAATGAAACAAAATTTCAAATGATATGTATTTCAAGTGATTTAAATAATATTTTTGATCTTAAAACTGGAAAATATAAATTTATTTAGATAAATAAAATTGATGGTTATATTTAATTAATTTTATATTATTTATTATAAAATAAAACAAAAGATGGCACAACATTTAACATTTGAACAATTTGAGCAATTGCATGCATTAAATAAAATGCAGCAATTAGAACAATCTGTACAAGTTTACATTAATAGAGAACCAAATGGACCTATTCCTGTATTTAGGTTACTAAAATCAGATGCAATGATTCACACTTCAAACATTGACCCGGGTCAATGGATAGAAGTTGACTTTACAAGCGATACGTATTACGTTTATCGTACTCAAGATGGAGTGAACTACTCCTTGATTCATGTATCACATCCTTTTAATGGAACAAAAAAATACATTGTTCAGAATGTCAGCCAGAATCTGGGTGATATTTTTGACGCTGAAACCGGCCACTATAAATGCTTTGCAGATATAGGAGATCTACTAGATCTAATAGATCTATGAGATTTATTAGATCTGGAATAAATATTTTTCATAAAAATATTTATTTATAAATTTAATAAATCATAAAAACTATATTAATTTTTAAATATTTCTAATTTATTTTATCCAACATTTTCTTAACCTAATTAGGTTTAATTTATAAAATTTTATTATAAATAATATTTAAAATGGAATTAAATGAAAATTCTTTAAAAATTGAACATCCGTCATTTACAAATATTATATTAAAAGATCATCAGTTAGCAATTATTCAAAAATGTATTGAAATAGAAAATGTTAATATATGTAATTTTGGAATAATGAATGATAGACCAGGAACTGGTAAAACATATGCTATTTTAGGATTAATATATCATTCTAAAAAAAAGAGTAATATTATAGTTGTTCCACAAAATATATTTTTACAATGGTGTGAATCAATTAATACATTTTCAAATGGAAAATTAAAATATAAAAAATTTATCAATTATTCTGATATATTACAATTATATGAAACCAATGATTTATTTGACTATGACATATTATTAACTACATCATTATATTATAATGTTATAGCAACTACTATTAATAGTAATTTTTTAAATGTAGAAAGAGTTTTTTTTGATGAAATTGATAGTATAAGTTCTTTGTTAATAAATGAAATTAATTCAAATTTTATATGGTTTGTCTCAGCATCATTTAATTATAATGAATTAGGAGTTTATAAAAATAAGATTGATGAAACATTAATTAAATATATAAAATGTAAGTGTGATGATATATATTTAGAAAATATTTTAATGATGGAAGATCCAAATATTTATAGAATTATTTGTAGAAATATATATTTGGATAAAATATTTGATGGAATAGTTAGTAACGAAGATTTTAAATTATTAAATGCAATGGATTATTCAAAACTTCAAAAAAAATTTTGTAATAAAATTGCTAATAATGAAAAAGATGCAATAGAATATCTTGTAAAAGATAAAATTAATATTATTGAAATAGAAGAAATTCGAATAACTGATTTAAAAAAGGCTATTGAGACAACAGATATAAATGAAACAAAGAATATATTAAAAAAACAATTAGAGCAATCTATTAAATCAGTTGAAGATAGTAATAATAAATTAAATTTAATAAAAGAAAGATTAAAAGAAAATAATTGTTGTCCTTTATGTTATAATGAGTTTGAGTTACTGCAAAATAAAACAATAACACCATGTTGTAAAAATGTTGTTTGTTATGATTGTACAAATAATTGGTCAAATATATTAAAAAAAGAAAATTGTATATATTGTAATATTGAAAATATAAAATTTGAAGATTATATTATTGTAAAACCAACTTCTAATATTTGTTTATTATGTGATAAAGAATATTTAGATGATAATGAAAAATATTATGCAGAATGTTGTACAAAAAAATGTTGTATAAATTGTTTAGAAGAATGGTATCAAAAATTATTAAAGAAAAAATGTTTATTTTGTAGTAAAATGGATATATTATTTGAAGATTTTAAAAATGAGAAACAACATGAAGAAATGAAATTAAATAAAATGTCTGGAATGAAATATACAAATAAAACAAAAATAGAATTCTTAGAATATTATATTAGAACAAAAATATATTCAAATAATAAAATAATATTTTGTTCTAGTTATATAAGAATTTTTAATGATATTAAAAAATTATTTGAAAAATATTCAATTAAATATATTGAATTAGATGATGGTAATATAGAGTCAATAAATAATTCTATAAAAAATTATACTCATGGTAATATAAATGTATTATTATTAGATTCTAATTTATTTGGATGCGGTTTAAATTTACAATGTACAAATGATATTGTTTTTTTACATAAAAATGATAAAAATTTAGAAAAACAAATTATAGGAAGGGCACAAAGATATGGTAGAAAAAATAGGTTAAATATATGGTATATAATGCATGAAAATGAAAAGGGAATTAATATTTTTTAATATTAAAAATTTTTTATATCTTATATTATTATATGAGTGAAAAAACTATTTGTAATTTATTAAATGATATGGAAAAAAATGATAAAAATAATAAATTTAATGAATTAAAAAATAAAATTAGAGAAATATTTGATAAGAATATATATAAATTTTATAAATCAAAAGAAAATATTAATATTAATAATATTTTTTCAAATGATAATTTAGATACTTTAACAAATAATTTATTTAATTTATATAATAAGTTATTAGATGATATGGAAGACAATTGTAATATTTATTTTAAAGGACTAAATCCTCATTATCGTATTTATCCAGAACAATTTAGTCTACTAAAAAAAATTGTTGAAAGTTTATTAATTATAAAAAAAAAATATTCGAATTTTTACAATATAAAAAATAGATATGACTATTTAATGTATATTGATATATATATATTTATGTTTTATCAATTTCAATATTCTAACGAAAGATTTACAGTACATCATATTGGTGATATATTAATAGAATCTACAAATTGGGTGAATTATTATTATTATATTATTTGTACCGAATATGAACTTTTTAAAAAAATACGATTTCCAAATATAAAAGAAAAATGTGTATATCATAAAAATTTACATCTATATGAGATAGGTAATAATACCAAATATTTTATAAATAAGGATATTATAAATAAGCTTAATAATAATGAATTACAAAGTAATAAAAATCATAAACCTAATATTTTTACAACAATACCTAAAAAAAAAGATGATATTAAATCTAAAAAAATAATTAATAATGGTAAAAATGTTTTAAAATTATTAAAGAATAGGCATAAATAGACCTGGATTAGACTCAGTGCTGCTAGTCAAAAATTATTTTTTATTAACAAAATTAAATAAATTAAAATATTATTTTATAAAAATATCAATTAAAATTTAAAATTTGTTTTTTATTTTTTAGTAATTTTATTAATTTTTAATTTTTATTGAATATTTTAAATAAATAAATAATTAAACAATAAATATTTTTTTAAATTTTTAAGAATATTTTTAAAAATATTAATTATTAGTAGTTTAATATTATCTTAACAACAATAATAAAATATATTTAAAATATATATAAATCTAATATTATTTTATTAAAAAATAAAAACAAATTTTTATTTTTAGTTGGTATTTTAATAAAATAACAAAAAATATTTATCAATAAAACATTGATAACTGAATTATGCAACATCTCCAACAATAAAATAATTTATTAATTTTAATTTTATATTTATATATTATTTTATTCTTAAAAATATTGATACTTAATTATAAAACAATTTAAATATTTATTTTAGACTTAGGTTAGACCTGGTCCTAGATGAAAAATTTTAATAAATTATAGTCATCACATTTTATAATTCTACCAAAAATTATTTTTTAAATTATTTTTAATTTATTTTTTGTAAGGAATAAATTATTGTAAAAATTTAAAATGTAATGACTATAAATTTGATTTTTCAGAAAACTTATTTTTCTTAAACTCGTATAAATTTTCTAAAATATCTAAATAATGCTTATGTTTTTTAATTTCATTGATACTATTTTCACTTTTAGACTTAATAAAATTTATACATTTAGTATATTCTTCATTATTAATAAAATAAATTATAGATTTCCCGGGATTACGAATATTATTCTCATTAAGATGAGTACGTTTTGGATCACTATAGTTATCAATGATATAAATCATAGTGATATAAATATCTATGTTTTTAAAGTTATTCTTTTCCCTATTATCCTTTAAAATTATTAATTTATATATATCTCTTAAAAAATTATAGATATAACCAAGAGGTATATAATATTTTTTTTCTAAATAATAATCAGTATCAGTAAAAGAAAATATTGTATGTTTAATAAAATTTTCATAATAATAAGTAACAATATTTTTTGCTACCTTAAACATATTTTTTAAACCATATAATTCATTTAGTTGATTTATTTCACAATATTTTTTTATATATGATATATTATAATTATATAAAGCACTCTTTATTTCATTAATCATTTTTAAATAAGATTTAATTATTACGTTTGCACCAGTATTATTTATAACAAAATTTTTTTTTAAAGTATTATTTTTTTTTAAAGCATTATTTTTAGTTAGATTTGTTGAACTATTTTTAGTTAGATTTCTTAAATTACTTGACTTACTTAAATTACTTGAATTACTTAAATTATTTTGATTACTTAAACTAGTTTTATAATTTTTTATAAAACTACAAATACTTTTTTTACTCATATATTTATATACATTTAAAAATTTTATTTATTTATATTTATATTTATTTATATTTATTTATATTTATATTTATATTTATTTATATTTATTTATATTTATATTTATTTATATTTATTTATATTTATTAAAGGTTATCCTATAATATTTTTATTTTAAATATATATTTATTAATTCATTTATAAATTTATTTGTTCTAAAAATATTTTAATTCTATTGAAATTAATTTAATAGATTGTTTATTTATATATTTTTATATAAATATATTTTTTATTTCTAAAGAATATGTTATTTAATATATAATTATATTTTTATCCAATTTTTTATAATTTTATCAAACATTATTTAAAATTCATTTTAGGTAAATGTGTAGATTTATTAGAGTATTTAAAATCTAATATTCTATATCCTTTATAAAAATTATTACCGAACTTATATTTTAGTGGAACTTTATTATTGGAATTAATATCACTTTCCATAAATGTAGTAAATAAAGTATGTTCACTATCATTAATATAATATGTATTGTAAAAAGTACAATAAACAATTTTAGAATTTTCTGTATGTTTACCTAAATGTATACGTTTTTGTTCTGTAAGAAAATCAAAAGAATAAATTATAATAATATAATCCAATATATTATTCTTATTTTTTTGATTGTATATAATATTGTTTATTTTCAATAAAAAATTGTAGACATATAATAATGAAGAATAACTTTCATAATCTATACACCATGCATCTTTGTATGTCCTTTCGGATTTTTTGACTATATTTTGAACTATTTTTTTTGCTGTATTTATCATAGTACTTTTATTATAAGTAATATAAGTTATATGTTTACCTAATTTATTCAATAATTCATTATATGTTTCTATAGTTTCTTTATTTTCAATAAATTTTTTATTAGTAATTACTCTATTTAAATTTTTTGAACCATTTGAACCATTTGAACCATTTGAACCATTTGAAACATTTGAACCATTTAAATTTTTTGAAACATTTGAACCATTTAAATTTTTTGAAACATTTGAACCATTTAAATTTTTTGAAACATTTGAACCATTTAAACTACTTTCATATTTTTGTAGAATACTGCAAATATTTTTTAAAATTAACTCCAGTAACTTAAAGTTTTATACAATATAATACAATAATATAATTAAATTATTTTTTAATTATATTGATATATTTTAAATTTATTGTATGTTTTTAAATTATATTAATTTATATTTAATTAATAATGGATATTCTTAAAATAAAAGAATTATAAAAATATTAAATACTAATATTAAAAATATAAATAATAAAAATATTAAAAGAGATCGAAAAATAAACTTTAATTTATTCTTTGACTAATTAAGTTATGATGAAATTTAATAGATTATATAATATACTAAATTAAAGAAATTAAAAAATAAAATATAAATATATTTATATCGGTATTTATTACAATAAAATATAAGATAATATTTTTAAAAATATATAAAATTATACATTACTTATTTAATTTTAAATTTTTTTATATTTATTGAATATAATTTATTAATAACTTTTATTTAATCTATAAGTTTAAAATATATTTAGTTGATAATAAATATATAAAATATGGTTATTAGAAATAAAATTCTTAATTTAGTAGCGTTGAACTTTAAATATTATTTTTAATTAAAAATATTAAAATAATATTTTTAGTCAGATTTTTTATATGAGGTTATTATAATATAAAATGGGAAATTTTTTTGGGTATTCTAAAAAAGATAAAACTATTAATAACACAAACAACACTAAAAAACAAAACAACCAAAACAACACTATAAAACAAAACAACCAAAACAACACTATAAAACAAAATAAACAAAACAACCAAAACAACACTATAAAACAAAATAAACAAAATAACCAAAACAACTCTAAAAAACAAAATAACCAAAACAACTCTAAAAAACAAAATAACCAAAACAACTCTAAAAAAAACAACAACCAAAACAAATAAATTTATCAAGAAGTTAATATACCAAATTTGAAATTTATTCTAATAATTATATATAAACAACAAAAGCCTCAATCTTTTTATGTCCTTCCAAATGTGCAGCAACTAATTTATGCGAACCATGAATTAAATAATATTTATCTTTTTTATATGCCATAAAAATTAATGGATTTATTTTTTGAGTAATTAAGTTACGATGAAATTTAACAGCCTCTAAATTATATTCTCCTTTAGGACGATTATCTTCTGGATATGCTTCTTCTACTTCTTTTACATTTTTTTTTAATCTTTCATGTTTAAAGTTTTGAACTGATCCATTTTTGAATTTTGACATAGGTAACAATTCGAATTTATATTGATATAAATGTGCAAACGATGCATCCTTTTTATTTTTAAATAATTTTAATTCGACACATTTATCTATACTGCTTTGTAATAAGTCGACAAAAGTATTAATCATATATAATATATAAATATTTTAAAATTTAATTAAATTTATTTAATTAAATTTATTTAATATTTATTCTCTTAAAAATTTTTAATATATTTCTATAGAAAATATTATAATTAATTTTAAATATTAGATATAATATTTAAAAAAAAATATTATATATTAATATAATGGGATTTTTTTGGAGTGCACCTCCACCACCTCAAACTGTTACAACTACAACTACATATTTACCAGGACCAGGACAACAAGGTCAACCCGGGCAACCCGGGCAACAAGGACAAGTAATCCAACAACAACAAGTACAAACAATGCCATCGCCGTATTATGGACCAGGGTATGGACCAGGATATGGATCTCCTATGACAGATTTATTTGCAGTAGCTATCATTGCAGATATTGTTACAGATGGAGATCATGGTGGAGGAGATTGCGGAGGATGTGAAGGTGGATATAAGAAAGAAAAAAAAAATAAAAAAACAAAACTATAATATTTTTTTTAATTTATTAAAAGCATCGCTTCTATGTGATATTTTATTCTTAATATCTTCATCAAGTTCTGCATAAGATTTACCATTATGAATTGAATAATTAGTATTTTTAAGATCTGGGATAAAAACTGAATCCCATCCAAAACCTTTTTCACCACTCAATTTATTAGCAATAAAACCATTTCTTTTACCAATTATTGGTTTCATTATTTTTCCATTTTTTATTACTCCTATTACACATATTGTTTTAGATTTACTATTTGCATCTCTTTTAACGATTCCTTCAGAACCAATACTTTCATAATAAAATTTAATTAAAGCACCTGGAAATTCATTCATATTTTTAATACATAATCCTGTATCTTCACAAATTATTATAATATCTCTCAATGAATTTATATTTATATTTTTTTCCTTAAATTTTTGTTTTATTAAATCAAAATTTTCTTGTGATGATTGATAAGCAGAATTTATTTTTTCTTTCATAACATCTTCAACACTTATTGACTGAATTTCAGGTAAATCTAATTTAAGATTAATAACTTCATAGTCTTCACCTAATATTTCTTGTACTTCTTTTCTTTTTCCTTCATTACCTGTTATAAAAAGTATATTTTTCATTAATATATATTTAATATATATTTAATATATATTAAATATATTCTTTTAAATATATTTAATATATATTAAATATATTCTTTTAAATATATTTAATAAAATAATATTTTATTATTAGTATCTATTTTAATAAAATAATATTTTATTATTGGTAACATCTATTTCAAGAAAATGTATTCTTTCTAATTTATTTTTTTTTTTCCCAAATGCTTCAGACATTGCTGTATCTATACATATTATTTTTTGATTATATTTCATTTGTATTCCATTTTCTTGAGGAGTATGTCCAACAACCATATATGAAGCACCATATATATTAAGAACATTATTTAGTTCATCTAATACATTTTTATATCCATTATTATTTAATTCTTCATTATCTGAATATTTTCTATTCCATAGTATACTACTATGATCTAAAAATAATTCAGAAAAATATTTATTATCTATATGTTTATTATTTCCATATAAAGTATCTCTCATAATAAAATTAATATTTTCAATAGTATATTTTTTAGCAATATTTAAACTAATACCTCCATGACAAAATATAAAATTATTAATTTTAACTACAGGATTCCATCCACATGCTAGATATTTACAAAAAATATTACCAATTTTAAAATAATTCTGTCTTCCTTCAATATTTTTAAAATGTTTAATTCCCATTGGAGACGCATAATCAAATACACCTAATATATTCATTATTTCATGATTACCTATAACAGGATGGAATCCACCACCTGCATTATATGAATCTAATTGAAGACGACACATCATAGATATTATTTTTACTTCTGAATCTTCATCTGTATATTCACCATCTCTTATTTTTCTATCTAAAATATCACCAACTTGAACTACATGTGCAGTTCCTCCACACCAATTATATTTTTTATCTATTAACTCTGCTTTTTGAAGAGTTAAAATAAAAGCATTAAAATCACCATGAATATCACCTATTGCATATATTTTATTAATTCCTTCATAAATACCTTTTTGATAATATTTAAATATTTCTTTATGATTATCATACATATAAATTTATATTATTAAAGTATATAATTTTTTACGATTATTTAAATTAAATCTATATAAAATATTTTTTTAATTCTCTTAAATAAGTTTTCCATTCATGTGCTGATATTTTTTTAGATATATTATATCGTGATATTCTTGCTATATCACGTTGAGTAACTTTATTTTCATATTCACTACTTTCTCTACCATCTCTTAAAACAAAAATTTTCGTTTGTAATAACTTTATATTAATTAATGACATATAATAATTATTATAAGTTGCATTTCCATAACCAAATATAATATATTTTCCTTTTATTATTCTTTCATATAATTCTTTATCTCTAGGTCTTAACCATCTAAATGATCCTGAACCTAATAACCAGATATGTCTTTTAACAAATTTTTTTCCTTTAAATTTAATTAATTTTAATGCAACTAATTGACTTAATACACATCCAAAAGAATGACCACATAATATTATTTTTTGAGTTCTATCTTTAATATAGCTTTTTATAATAGATATTACATGATATACAATATTATTTATTTGCGAACCATATAATTCTTCTTGATTACATTCTATACCTGGACCAAAAATAAAATAAATATTATCAGTATCTACTTCTTTAAATATAAAAATTTTAGTATCAAAATCAATATCAGGAAATGTAATTTTTATATTTATTATATCAATAAGTTGATATAATAATCCATTAATTGGATTTCTAATAAATGAATCAATATTTAAAAATTTAGTTGTTCCATTTAATTCATATTTTTTACCAACATCCCAGTATATAGTATTTTGAATACCCATCCATCCATTGATTAAATTATACATTAATTCTCTTTCTTTGATACCAAAATATTTAAATATTTTATCTTTAATAACTTTAATAATTATACTATTTTCATTGCATTTCTCACTCATATCCATTTATATATTAATATTAGATATATTTTATTAATTCTTATAATTTTTAATTTAGTTCTATAAACTTAAGAATTTAAGATTCAATATTAAATTATATTTTAATAATAATTTATAAAACTTAATAAATATTCAAGTTTTTATCAATAATGTTTTATAAAAATTTAATTTGATGATTTTAATATTATTTAAATAAATATAAATTAACAATAAAATATTTTATCAGTATTATTGATAAAAATCTTAAGTTTACAACATTGAATTTAATTATATAATTAGTTATTCATATTTTAAATATTTATATTAAATATCTTTATTAAGTATAGAATCATGTAAAGATGAAATTTTTCTTCTTTTATTACCTATTTTAATATAATATTCTGAATAATCTAATTTAATATTATTTTTATTACTTTCATCAATAGAAGAATCTATTGATAATTCATCAAAACGTCTTTTATTTGTACTATACATACTTTAAATATTTAATTGATTGAATAATTAATAAAAACTATTTTAAATATTAATCAATTTTATTTAATAAAAATTGAAAAAAAATAATAATAAAAACAATATTTTGTTTGCATAAAATATATAAAATGAATATAGAAATTGTTTTAAATGGTAAATATTATATAGGAGATCCATCTATATTAGATGATAAATATATCCATGGAATTTGGGGAGATTTATATAATTATGAAAATGGGAGTCATTCTATTAATGGATATAATTTTATAGTTCATAATACCCATAATGGAGATGGAATTTATTATGACAATAAAAATAGGAAATATATAGTAAATTCAGGCGTATTGTCTATTATTGACATTAATTTAATAGATGATATAAGTATTTGTAAAAAATATGGACATATATTTAATTTTGATAAAAAAATTAATTTTATATATGATGCTGGATTATTTTATATTTTATATGGTAAAAAAACTATTAAAATAAATACTATAAATATTGATGAATATAATTCAGATTATGAAGAACATTGTGAAGATGAAAAAGGTGAATATATGAGTAAAATAATCCATGATTCTGATAATGAATCTATTTATTCAGTTAATTCTAATCATAATTCTGATGAATCTGATGAAGAAAAAGATTTAGAAGGTTCTTCTAAATCTTTTAATTTTTTCAAAAAAAAATAAGAAATTTTATAATTTTTAATTATTTATTGATATTATACTAGAATAAATAATTGAATCAAATAATTCTGGAAATAATATTTTACGAGAATTAATTTTCAAGAAATCATTTTCTAAATCAATTACTCTAATATATGCACCAGGTATATTATATATTACTCTAAAATGAGGTGTATCAAACCAATGATTCATACAAAGAATAATTCTAATTGGATCATTTATTATATGTGTTACATTAATTTCCATTTCACTAATTTGTTTATCATCATTTTGCATTATATCATTAAAATTATCACTAATTGAATCTGACATTTTTATAATCATATTTATAATCATATTTATAATTTTAATAATTCTTTATCAATTTTTATAAATAAAAGATCTTAATCTAACTTTCTAAGATTTTCAAATTATCTAAATCTTTTACTTTTTTAGAATTTTTTTTTAATTCAATATATTCTCTTAGAGAATTCCAATCTTCTTCAAGTTTTTCTTTACAAGATTTATCTTGACAACATATGAATTCCATAATATCATTAAAGATTCCTTTCATTGGATAAGTTCTTATCCCCTTATCAAAACCTATTTTTTTGCAAACACCACATTGTACAAATAAACTTCCATATTTTGAATTAAACCCACAATTAAAAGTCGGCAAAGGAGAACTCATTTTTTATATACTATAAAATATTTATTGTATATAGATTGAAATAAAAATCAATTTTTTATAAAAATTATTTTTTATTCATATTTTTAAACATATCCGCAAATTTACTCATATCAATATTTTCATTATTTAACATAGACATTGGATCAAATCCAGACATATTTTTAAATTTACCCATAATATCCTGTGCTTCGTTTACTAAATCATTTTCATCTAAATTATTATCTTTAAATGCACCTTGAACTTCATCTATGACAAATTTTAATAAATTTTGTATTCCTCCTTCTTCTCCTGGATTTCCCAATGAACTTAATAATTTAGATGGATCGTTTAATGAAGGAAAATCATCCATATTTATTTTTTCACTGATATTTTTTGCTAATTGTGCAATTTTAGTACCTTCTAAACCTTTCATAAAATCCATACCATTCGATTTATTCTTGCTTTTTTTATTTTTTTTAGATTTTTGTTCTTTAACTTCATCACTCTCATTTGATTCTTTATCATCAGTTTTTATTATTTCTTCATTTAATTTATTATTTAATAAAGTATCAATATTATTTATAACTATTATCATTTTACCAAAATTTTTATTTTCACTAAAATTTTCTTTTATATAATCAATATATTCTGAATTAAAAACTGATACATTATTTTCATCTTTAATTATTAATAAATTAAATAACTCAATTATACTTTCAAATATATTATTAACATTATTTTTATCAGATTCTTTTAATATTTTTTTAAATAAAGTTTTATTTCCAATATTTGGTAATTTATTTTTAATAAATTTTTTATTCTTTTTTACAATTGTTTCTTTTTGATAAATATAATAGTCATAATTATTATCATATAATTGTTCTAAACAATATAGAAAATTATTTGTAATATGATTAATTATATGATTACTATTATCTTCTAATTTTGTATTTATAAATTTTATATCAAATTCTAATTGTCCAACTAATTCAGAATGATATTTAAATCTTTCTAACAAATTATTTAAAAATACTAAGTATTTATCATTAATTAATAAAATTAATTCATTAAATGGTATTATTTCAGGTGTTTCTTGTATTATTTGATTAGTTTCTTCTATATCTGTCATTATATGTATTATATATAATTATATAATTTTATATACGCAATTTATTATTAAAATAGTTTTTTTTATTAAATATTTTCATTAATATATTTTTCACATAATAGAATAAATATTTTAAAATATTTCCAAATTATTTCTTTATTTTCATCTGACATTTCTGATATCCATAAATTTTTAATATTATCTCTAAATTTTAGTCCAGAACTATCTTTTACTTCTTCTTGTCCACCTCCATCTAAAAAAAATGATTCATCTTTTTCCATAACTTTTATTTTTAATGGATATATAAATCTTATAAAATATTCTACTACAAGTTTAGAATTAGCACTTTTTATTAACAAATATTTTTCTCTAAATAATAATATATCATTATTAGATGGAAAAATTGTACATAATTCATTTATAAAATTATCAAGTTGTTGTAAAAATATTTGTTTTGTAGTCATTAATATTAAATATAATTAAATTTTTAAATACTTTTTTAATTATAATAACTTAAAAAGTATAAAATTATTATAAAAATATAATATTATATAAAACTATAATATTAATCGAATTAAGTATTAGTTCTTATACACCAAATCTAGAATTTTTGGACACTTTTTTATTAAAGAATTAAATTATAAAATATTTTATAATTTAATACACTTTATATTTTTTTTTCAAACATTAATATATGATAAATTTTTTAATGTTAATGGTTTATTTATAAATATATTATTTTATTGTTATTATTGTAAAAATAACAGTCCAAAAATCCTAGATTTGGGCGTATCATTATAAATTTTAAATGTATAATTTATAAAAAAAATAAAATAGTACATAAAATTACTATCAGAAAAAATACTAAAATAAACTATTATTTTTTCTAATTTTTATAGAACCAGTACTTCTTGTCAAAAAATATTTTTTATTTTTACTTATATTTTATTGATATTTTAACAATAAAAATATAATAATTTATGTTAATAAAAAATGATTAGAAGTATATATTCTACTATTAAAAATAAAATTTTATTTATTTTATTAATTGTATTAATAAAATCTTTAAGTTTATAAAATTGAATAAATAAAAATACTATAAAATTTTTATTAAACTTTTATAACCTAGGCAAAGTATTTGGTACGTCAAATTTACGACTATTCATAAATGTCTCATATTGATTTTCTAATTCCGTTTTTGGTTTACTTTTACTTCCGGTCTCTCCATCATTTGAATAATTTTTTTCATCAGGTGTAGTTATTGTATTATTTTCATTTACAAATGAAAAACTTTTCTTCATTACATCTGAATTATCAGATAGATAAGAAAATCCATCTGAATACCCTGCCATTGTATGAGGATCCCAATCCATTATTCCTTGTGTTTCAACTGTTTTTGTATGAATTTGATTATACCATTTAAAAATTGCACTACCAACCATTAAATTAGCTTTACCATTTACTGTAACAATTGCGGTGGGTACAGATTTTACATAAGGCGGTATTTTTATATTTTGATTATCTATATTTATTTTAGTAAATTTTTGATTTAGCTGAACATCCTTATATAAAAGATTTAATAGTTCTTTTGAATGTAAACATTTATTGCTATAAAATAATATATAATCACTATCGCTCATTATAATATTATATTATTTATAAAATAAGATCATCTTTAATACGCATTTATTAAAAAAAAAAAATAAATTGAATTATAAATTAATTAATATATAAAAATATATGCTTAAATAAATATATAATGTCTCTTATATCAAATATAAAAATAAATGATGAATTAATTACTTTTGATTTAAATAATTTTTCTAAAGAAATTAAAATAAGTTTTGCAAATTCTCTTAGAAGAACCATATTATCTTATATAAATACTTATATTATTGATAATAGTAGCATTATTTTTTATGAAAATAATTCAATATTAAATAATGAATTTTTAAAACATAGATTAACATTAATTCCAATTATTTCAGATATACAAGATATTGATTATGATAATATTACAATATCTTGTAAAAAAGAGAATGAAGGAGAATATATAGAAAGTATATATGTAGATGATTTTATATGTATGGATACAAAAAAAAATGTATTAATTGATAACAATATTATATTTAAATATCCTAAAATTCTATTTTGTAAATTAAAAAATAATCAACAAATATCATTCGAATCAAAATTAATAAATGGTACATCTGAATATAGTGGTGCATTTCATACATGCGTATCAGTTTGTTATTATACTTTTAAGATAGATCAAGAAAAAGTAAATGAAATAACATCTAATATGATAGAGTCTGATAAAATAAGATTTAATACACAAGACAATGAAAGAATTTATGAAAAAAATTCTATAGGAGAACCAAATGTATATAATTTTTCTATAGAATCAAATGGTTTTTATGATCCTTTAAAAATAGTAAAATTAGGAATTGATGTTTTATTAGATAGATTAAATATAATTAAAATAGAATTAAGAAATCCGAAAAGTAAAAAAATTACATTAGTTGAAAATATCGAAAATCCAGACTTTTATGATTTTTTAATAGACCATGAAGACGAAACTATTGGAAATCTTCTAAGTACTTATATTACATATAATCCAGAAGTATTTTATTGCGGATATATAATAGAACATCCATTAAAATATAATATTTTGTTAAGATTAAAATTAAAGGAAAATAATACATTAGATAATAATATAAAAATTATTGAAAATAATATAGATACTATATCAAATCTATTAATAAAATGTAATACTGAATTAATTTAAATTAACTAAGCTGTTTCACTATTGGTTATCAATAAAATATACAATAAAAAATAAATATATTTTTTAAATTGTCAAAATCATTTTTTTATATATTTCTAATTTATTTTATTGTAAAAATATTTTTTATAAAGTTATTTTTATTAATATAATTGAATAATTTATAATATTATTTTATTGATAAAATCATTGATACTTAATTATGAAACACCTTAAACATTTAATAAAAATTATAATTTTTAAAAATAAATTATATTAACATTTTAATATTAAAAAGTTATATTTTCTCATTATAGTATAAATTATTATTATAATAATTTATTAAGCTATATAGAAAATAATTCTTTTATACCGATATGTTACAAAAGAATTATTTTTTTTATTAATTTTCTAAAAGTGTATAAAATCTATAAATACTGTGTGTATTAAATTATTTTATATTTTGTATACAATTTTTAATATTAAAATATCAATAAAATTCTAGTTAAAAATATAAATATATATTTTTAACTAGAATAACTTAACCTATATTGAATCCTCCTTTAACACATATTTCCATAAAATATACAAATCTGTCTTTTCTAAATTTCTTAATATTATCATTTTCAATATAATTATCTTTAAATAAAGAGTAATTATAGATATCTATAGTAGAAAAACATGTATGTTGTATTATTTGACATATTCTAATTTTGTTACCATTTTTATCAAGATCTAACATAATAGGAGGAAGTTTTTCAATTGTATGGATCTTAATTATATATTTAGGTTGTTCAATAGTACTTCCTGAAATAAACTTATTGAATAATATTAATTCATCTTCATTTAATTCTCTTAATAGAGATTCAAATTCAGATTTAAAATTAGTATGCATTAAATGATTTATTTTACCTGTATCATTATTATTTAAAAATTCATATTCTAATTTTTTTATTATACTATCAATATTTAATTTAATATTTATACAATGACTAATATAAAAATCTATTATATTTTCATAAGTTCCATCAATTATATAACTATTTATTTCAGATTTAATAATATTAATATTATTTATTATATCATTTCCATTATTTTTGTTATTTTCATCATTGTTTTCATCATTGTTTTCATCATTATTTTGAAAAAGAACTTCAGTATCATAATTTAATATTTTATATATTATACTATTATATTTATATTTATATTTACTTAATATCAAATTTAATATATCTTTTCTTATTTCATTGCATGATAAATATATTGGATTTTTATTTATTTTTGATATCTTTAATATTTTTAATATTTTAATTGTATCGAAAAAAACTGTATCAAAATATGTATTGAAATTTTCAGTATTTTTTTTAGATTCACTATTTAAATTTTGATTCAAATTTCCAATATTTTTTGATTCAACACTATGTATAAGTTGATTTAAAATTCCATGAATTTCTCTTGATTCAACTTTATTTAGTATTTTTTTAATGTAATTTTTATTCATATCTATTAATTGATCAATATAATTTTTATCATTATTACTTAAATCATTTAGTTTAAATGAATCTATTAGATTTTTTTCAATTTCTCTTTTTTTACTAAGTTTTAAAAGCATTATCCTTGTAGTTCTTATTTTTTGTTCTTTTAATTTATTTATTTTTTTTTTTTTAATATCTCTATCTTTAATTATTAAATCTAACTTTATTAAACTTTTTTTTATTTTTTTAATTTTGATGGTTATTATATCAATTATTCTTTTATAATATTCTTCTTTACTTTTCATTATTCTTTTTTTAATAATTTTTGAAATATTTCTTTTTTTCATAATTAATTTATTCATTTTAATTATTTTATTAGTTCTATAACTTATTATTTTAGAATTTTCTAAACTTTTTTCTATATTTTTAATTCTTTTAGTTATATTACTAATTATTTTTTTATATTTATCTTCTTCATTTTTTATTATTATTAATTTCTTTATAATATTTTTTATATAAGATTTATTTGATTTACTAGATTCAATATTATTTAGTTTTTTTCTTATATTTTTAAGTTTTAATATATCATTTAAACTATTTTGAATATTAGAAAAAAACTGTCTTAATAAACCACCAGCATTTATACCTATACTACTAGTATAAATTATTTTAAATCTAGAGTTTAAAATTTGACTATTATTATCAATATATCTACATAATTCTATTAATTCATTACCATAAATATTAATATTTAGTACATTATCAATAAATCCTCTATCTAAATCACTATTATTTTTATAAAAAATATATGGAATATATCCAAATATAACTTTAGAATATATATTTTGTATTATTATATAATTAGATATATCAATATAATTATTTTTAATAATACTATTATTTTCATTATTTTTATTATTTTTATTATTTTTATTAGTTGTAGAATTATTATTTATATCTTTTATAATACTTTTAAGAGAATTAATATATTTATATATTAAACCAATAAACATTGAAAACTTATCACAATAATATATTTTAAAGTCATCATAAACAATATTAATATTAACAATTTTTTTATCTATTATTTGTATTCTATATTTTTGTTTATTTTTTATAATATTATTACAAAAACCATTGAAATTTCCTAATATAGATTCATTTTTTTTAGTTAATAATAAATGATATATAGGATCATTATCATTATATATTTCCATTATGTCTAATGCTGTATTTTCATCAATATTTTTAATATTAATATCAGATCCATATTTTATTAATTTTGTTATAAGATTACCAACATAAACATTATCAAAATCATTATCCTTATAATATTTAATTGTTTTTATTAATATTGTATCACCATTATTATCTTGTATATTCATATCTGTCCCTTTTTCATATAGTAATTTTATGAATTTATTATCATTATTCTCCATATCATCTAGAAGTAAATACATTAATGCTATTTTACCAATATCATTTTTTATATTTGGATTTGCTCCATTATCTAATAATATTTTTATTATATTATAATTAGTTGTATATAAACTACTAGATGCAATTAATGCTGTTTCTTCAGTATCATCTTGTATATTAGGATCTGCTCCTCTTTCAAGTAATATTTTAACAATATCAATGTAGTCATAACGAGATGCTTCTATCAATGCTGTTTCCCCACTTTCATCTTGTATATTAAGATCTGCTTCTCTTTCAAGTAATATTTTTACAATATCAAAAAATCCACAACGAGATGCTTCTATCAATGCTGTTGTATTAGTTTTAATATTAATATCTGCACCATTATTACATAAAAAATTAACAATTTTGTATAGTTTATCTTTATGTAATTCAGACTTTATTACAGATATTAATGGTGTATTAGAATCTATTATTGTATTAATATTATAACCTTTTTGTAATAATCTTATAATTGTTCTTAGTTTTCCTTTACTGCATGCATCTATTAATTTGGATTTATTTAAATTTCTATTAATTGACATATATAATAAGTAAATATAATAAGTAAATATAATTATTATAAAAGATATAAAATACTAACTTTATAGCTAGTCAAAATTTAATATATGTTAATAAAATATTTTTTGATTAGCAGAAATGGATATTTCGACCGTCTTAATATAAAATATTAAGCTGTTTAATAATTGGTTATCAAACAGCTTAAATTACTATATAACTTAATTTTCATATACTATTGGTTTTCTTAAATCATCATGTGGTATATTATTAAAATTATTATTATTAGAACTTTCTATATTTAATTTATTTGGACTATAAATTGCAAATTGAGATTCTAAAGAATCAAAACCAAATATTCCATTCATTTCACCACCATTCATTGGAAGTTCATTTTTATATAACCAGTTATTAGGAACAACTTCAGATTTTCTAGATGTATCACAGTTTTCATTTATTTTTATTTCATCTGCTTTAACAACCTTATTTAATTCCATTATTGGAGTAGATTTAATTTCAGTTTCATTATCATAATTTATTTTATAAAATTTACTTATATCTGCAACATTTGATTCAAAATTAGGCTCATTATTATCACTTAAATATGTATTAGACGATTCAATATTCTTTATGTTTATATTTTTATTTTCAAATTCACTTTCTTTTTCTTGAAATTCAATATTATCTTGTTGGATATATTTTAATAATTTTTTTTTAAAATCTTCATTTGAATCATTACTTGTTAAAAAATTCATACTATTTTCATTTGAATTATTTGAATTATTATTAAAATTTTCTTTAGATTCTTTAGATTCTTTTTTACCAATTATTTTATGAAAATTAATATTCAATATAATAATATGTAATATAAATATAATAAGAACTGAATTAATAATTATTTTAATATCCATTTATATATATAATATATAAAATATTTATATATAATAACTCTATTTTAAAAATATTTTTTAGACATAATAATAAAAAGTTAATTTATAATTATAAATCACATAATAATTTATTGATATTTTTGACAAAATATCAATGTTTAGTATGCATTATATGATATTCCAATATATTCAGAAAATATATCGAAAAATATAAGAAGTTTAGGATTATTTACTATAAATGCCCATAAAGAAGCACGATACAGATAAGATATATGTTTGCTTTGAACAAAATATCTTAAATATCGTTTGATAACTAAAATCCTATCAGAAAATGTCGCATTATCATGATGTTCTAAAACCGTACATAATAGTTTAGTCGGTAATTTAGACATATCACTATTGTTAATGTATTCGCCACATATAGAACAATTTGTACATTGAATCTGGAGAAATTTACCATCATAAATTGAAAAAACCCAATGTGGTGTATTATTGTATTCTTCATCATCATTACTCATAGAGTATCTTGACTGAGATTCTGTTATTAATGCATTAACTTTTCCAATAGAAACTTTATGAGTAAGTCTACATATTAATACATCTTTATATGAAGGTTTATGATATTGTTTTTCTGTCATTCTTTAAAATTATTATTGGAGAAAGTTATTTTATAAATACTAGAAAGTTATTTTATAAATACTACTATCATTTTTATTTAGTCGATAATTACTTAGAATAATTGCATGTAAAGAAGCATGATGTCCTAAAACATTGCATAATATATTAGTTGGTAATTTAGACATATCACAATTATCAATGTATTCACCACATGTCTTGCAATTAATACATTGAAATCGTATCATTCTCACAGAAATAAGGATATCACCTTCATCCAATCCAAAACACCATCCAGGAGAGTCATCATGACATTCATCCAATCCAAAACACCATCCAGGAGAGTCATTATGACCATCAAAGAATTTACTCATTGAGAATCTTGTCTGAGATTTTTCTATTAAAGAATTAATTTTTTTTATACCTTTCTTATGCAATATTCGATATAACGAAGCATCTCTGTAAGAAAAAGTCTTGTATTTTTTTTCCATTTTTAATTATAAAATATAATAATAATAAGTTATTTATAAAAATAATACTATCATTTTTTATTTATATGAATAATATCAACATATACAAAATAAAAATATTTACATATTATAGATGTTACAAAATAAACCTAATTGTTTTTTTACAATTGCAAGAGGTAATACTGGAAGATATGTCTATGTTTTTCGATATAAAGTAACCTATTATAAAGTTATAAAAAAAGTATTATATGGTAATAATCCATATAAAATAGTATCAATTGTTAATGTTCCGACAAATAATATTATGAATTATATAAATACAGTTGTTGCATTAACATATTAGATTAAAAAAAAATGAATTTATTTTTATATTATTTATATAAAGATTTAATTATATAAATAAATATGGAAAGAGAATTATGTATAAATAAATTTAATAGTTTATTAAATGATATTGATACTTCAACTAGAATAGAAGAAAGTATATATAATTATACATTATTAAATACAGAAGGTAAAGGTATTGAAACAAATTTAAAAAATAAATATTTTAAAAGAATTTATGTAAATAAAATAATTTCATTATATAATAATTTAGATATAAATTCATATGTTAAAAATTTTAATTTTATTAAAAAAATATATGAACCAGATTTTGATATTTCAAATATTGCATTCTTATCTCCACAAGAAATTCATATAGATCATTGGAAAAAATATTTGGATAGACAAACTGCAAATGATGAATTTTTATATTCAAGAACTGTTGGAACTAGAACAAATGAGTATAAATGTGGAAGATGTAAAGATCCTAAAAAAGATTGCACATATTATCAATTACAAGTTAGATGTAGTGATGAACCAATGACTACTTTTATTAATTGTATAAACTGTGGACATAAATGGAGTTTTAATTAATTTTTTATACTTAAATAATTATTAATAAATATAAATATTTATGAATTCAAAAACATTATTTATAATATTATTAATTTCTATTGTTTTTATAGGAGGAACATATTTTACTTGGAAGTATATTTTTTTTAAAAAAAATATAAAACAAATAGAATTAGAATCTCATAAAGATAATGTAAATAATATAGATGATATAGATAGACCAATAAATTATGAAGATACTTCATTAAAACCTTATTTTGATATAAATGTTGATGATAAATATATAGGGAGAATAATTATCCAATTATTTGATGATGATGTTCCAAAAACATGTAAAAATTTTAGATATTTATGTTCAAATGGTATTTTTAATGAAAAAAAACCATCATACCAAGATTCTATTATACATCGTGTGATAAAAGATTTTATGATACAGGGAGGAGATATTACTAGAAAAGATGGGACAGGAGGTTATAGTATATATGGGGAACAATTTGATGATGAAAATTTTAATTTAACACATAATCAACCAGGTATGCTATCTATGGCTAATTCTGGACCAAATACAAATAATTCACAATTTTTTATAACTATTAAAAAAACACCTTGGTTAGATAATAAACATGTTGTTTTTGGAATAGTTATATCAGGATTTGATATTGTTAAAGAAATTGAAAATATCGATACAGATGAATCTGATAAACCATTAAAAAATGTATATATATCAAAATCTGGTTTAATAGTAGAATAAATAATTATTAATAAAAATTGATTTTTTTTTTTAATAATTATTTAAATAACTATATATACTATATAAAATTTATTAATATAATGGCTAAATTTTTTCAATGCGACGATATGATCAATTGTTTTAATCTTTATGGAATGAAAGAATGTGATGTTCTTTTACCAAATTTAAGATATAAAAATGATAATGTTTATTATTATTCAACAAATCCATTAAAAATAAATAAAAATAATAGGGTCGAATATATAAATGAAATATTATTAGAGGATCTAGTATTAGAAGCCACTGTATATTATTCAGATATTGAAATAAAATGTAAAATTTTAAAAAAAGAAAATGATAATGGACTTGTGGTAAATATTAGATTTCGAGATAGACATGACATTTGTAATAGAAATATTCAGATGTTTGCTAAATATATCGAAGCTTCAATATTAAAAATTAATATTGAAGATGATTATTGTTATGAAGAATATAATGAAGAAGATTGTAATGATAATTTTACTGATGATTATTCTAGTATTGATGATGATTCTTCTTCATATGACAATGAAGAAAATGAAGATATTAATTATGAAGAATATAATATTTCTAAAAAATATGAGATTTAAAATAAATTTATATATTTTAATATAAATTTTTTATAATATTAGTATATATGGTATCTGTTAATAAAACATTTTATTATTACTTAATTTTATTTGCAACTTTTATATTTATATTTTCTTTTATACCTTTAATTTATGAAATAATTCAAGAAAAAGTAACATCAAATATACCATACATCACATTAATATGTATGTTTATATCATTTTTTATTTATTTATTTATAACAATAAGTCGACGCTATTATATTCATATATTTTTATATTTAGTTGCTATTATATGTATATCTGTTATAATCTTTTTGAAAAGATATTATGATGGAAATAATATAAATGTGATAGAATATGTTGATAATATAAAATCATAAAGGATTTACTAATTATATAACTATTAATCTTTATAAAAAATATCTATAAAGATTATAATAAAAATATCCTCTCAACGTGACTCGAACACGTGACCTATTGATATATGAGAAACTGCTACAGTCAATTGCTCTTCCAACTGAGCTATGAGAGGACAATTAATACATAGATTTTTTTTTGATGATTTAAACGCATTTATAATTATAAAAATGATGGTTATTTTAAAGATAATTTATTTTTTGATATATCTATTTACTTCTCTTTTAAATAGATAATATGGACAGTTTAAATAGAATTCCAATTTCTAATACTTGATGTCCTTAATATTTAAATATTGACTATATTTAAAAAATATAGTCAATATTTAAATATTTAAAAAACAATAGTAGAGAATTGTGCAAAGTGTATGAGTCAAGTACCATATTTTAATTATTTACTAAATTTTTAAATTTAAGATATAGTACTATTATGTATCTTAAATGTATTATTTAATGTTAAAATTAAATAATATTAAATCATAGGAATTATTAAAATAATAAGGTATAAAAAAATTTTATTACTTGACTAATTTGGATTTAATAAATCATTAAAATACTTCATTACGTTATTTTAATAATATTTGTATAGTATAACTATAATATTAATGATTTTATTAAATGTCTTAATCTTTGAGATTAAGAAATTATAAATATGTTAAATATACTTTAAAAAATTATATTTAAATAGTATATATGAATTACCAAGATATAAAAGACAAATATTTCAATAAAAAATTTATAACATTATATATAATAATTTTTTTTGTATTATATTTATTTTGTTCTCTCATAAAATTTTTAGGACAAATTCCTATTTTAATAGTACTAACTTTTTTTATTGTTTATTATATAAATGATAGAAAAGGAGATAAAAATAATGATATATCTAGTTAATAATTATTAAGTAAATATAGTAATTTTACAAATTTTACATAAAAAGTAAGTAACTTAAAATTTATACAATATTTTTATTGAGTATTATACTTTTTATAATTGTAATAATTTATATATCTTATAAAAAAATCAGTATAGACTACTACCATGTAATATTGGGATTTATAAAAAATATTTTTTAAATAAAAAATAGATGATCCCAAATATTACCTGATGCTAGTATAGACTTTTTACTATTCATTGTTGATATAATCTTTTATTTGTAAGAAAAATAAAAATATTTAAATATTATTTTTATATTGTTAAATTATATAAACTTTAATGAATATAGAAAATTCAACAAAATATATTTTTGTTCCTCAACAAAAATATAAATTTGCTAAAGCTGGAGAATGGATTGGTTCATATGGAGCAGGACCATGTTCAATAATTGCTATATATCATGAAAATATTGGATCAATATGTTCTCATGTTGATCTAATGTCTATAGATATAATAGATATAATTTGTATTTTTTTTTTAAGTTTAATTAAAGACAATGTTTCATTAAAATTATCTGATATAAAAATTTTATTAACTAAATCTAAAGAAAATAAATATTTAAGAGATTCTATAATAGAAAAATTAAGATTATACGAATTAACTAATATACATAAAGTAGTAACTTCACAAATTATTGTAAATGCATCTCAATATAAAATAGATTTTAATATAGATAATTGTAATATAAATATTAAAAAAAATATTAATAACTTAAGAAATAATTTATTACGTAGAACTAGGCATATATTATCTTCACCTATAATAGAAAGACCTCCTTATCCAAATAATGATAAAAGTGGATTAAAATATTATTATTCAATATTAGAAAAAAAATGGATAAAATATAGATAAAATATAAATAATAAATAAAAATTGATTTTTATTTATTTTTATTTTATAAAAATATTTAATAAAATAAAAACAAAATGGAGTTCTTAAATCAAGATTTAGATTATGAAATTAGAGATACTGTATCAGATATACTTTCAGAGATATCGACAATTATAGAAAATTCAGAAGATCCTTTAGAAGATCCTTTAGAAGATCCTTTAGAAGATCCTTTAGAAGATCCTTTAGAAGATCCTTTAGAACAGGCCATAGATATTTTTCCTAATATTCAATTACCTATTTTACTTACTGAGACATCTGATATTAAAATATCAGCTTTTATAGATGGAGAAAATAGAACAATGTTAGAATCAAATTGGATTATAGAAGGATTATTATGTTGTGGTGCTTTTCCAGATGGTAAATATGATATTGATATATTATATGCTAATAATATTAGTTTAATGATTAATTGTAGAAGAGAAGGAGGAGATTATATTGTTCCGTCATCAATTGATAAACAAAGAATACTTCTTACAGATAAGACAATAATTCCTTATGAAAAATTAACAGAAATAATTGATATTTGTGAAAATATTTGTAATATGATGATTTTTGAACAAAAAAAAATATATATACATTGTTATGGAGGTCATGGAAGAACTGGTTTATTAGTATGTATAATATTACATTTATTATATGGATATTCGGCTGAAGAAGCAATTGATAAAGCTCAAACGCTTCATCATATGAGACCTATAGTTCCTGAAGACATTGATAGATTTGGTTATATAATACATAAACAAGTTAGGATGCCTCAAACAGATTCACAAATAAAACAACTATATATGTTGTTTGGAGATGCAAAATATTTAATTCCAATAGAATATTCTATAATGAGAGATTATTTGTCATCTAAAAGACAAAGTATGGTTGAAAAATTAAATTAAGAATTTATTATAAAATCAACTAATTTATTTATAAGAAATTGATATAGACAAATGAAAATTATGTAGATGAACTTAAAATCATTTCAAAAAGTGATAAAACTCTTTATAGAGAAAATATATGAATTTTTTAGCAAATATCTCAATAAAAACCTCTACTAAAATGTATACTTTTTACAAAGGACTTACAAAAAAATAAATTATATTTTATAAAAAATTGATTTAATAATAAAATATATAATAAATATTGTTTATTTATTAAAATAATGAATAATTTAATTGAAATTTACAATAAATATACCAAATATGACTATTTAGAGGATAAAGAATTATTAAATAATATCAAAAAAGATTTATTGGAATGTCATATTGAAAAATATAAAGACTATCCAAATTTATTTGATATTTTTAATAAATTTGAATTAAGAAACGGTATTTTTACTATAAGTGATTATCTAAATAATTTTTACAAAACTATTGAAAATAAAGTTAAAAAAGATAAAAAACATTATGATGAAATCTTAAATGAATATAATTTTGATAATTATCATTCTTTAGCAAAATTTTTATTAGATTTATTATTAGAAGATTCTAAAGATTCTGAAGATTCGAAAGATTCTAAAGATTCTGAAGATTCTGAAGATTCTGAAAATAAAGATTCATGTGAAACAGATTCAAACTTTGAATTTCGTAATAATCAAATAAAAGGAATTAATAAAGCAATAGAAACAGATTTTGCATCAGGTATACACAGTCAAGCAACTGCTTGTGGAAAAACTATTATGCAATTAAAAATTATGTATGAATATCATAAAAAATATCCAAAAGAAAATTTAATGTGGTTTTGTGAAAAGATTGATATTCCAAGAAGTTTATTTTTCAAAAAGGTAAATAGAAAATATGTAAATAATCAAGAAAAATTTGATTTTTTTAAAATTAATGATATATTTGATTTTGATAAATTTAATATAATTGATTTTATTAACTATAAACCTCGTAAATTAGCAGGTTCATTTTTAGATAATTCTATGAAAATCAATAAAAAACCATATTTTATTATCATAAATCGTGCTTTTGCAACATCAAAATCAGATTTTAGAAAAATTGGTAAATTCTATAAATATGAAGAAATTATTGATTATACTATTCCAAGTTTAATTAGTTTTGACGAATGCCATTCAGGTATGTCTGAAAAAACATACGAGTTTTTATTACATGCAAAACTTGTATGGAAAGCTAAAATTCATGGATTATCTGCAACACCGTATAGAAAAGGTTTATCAAAAACAAGTTTTTTATCAAATACTCTTATCGAAAATATTGAATCATCTAATAATGTTAATAATTTAGATACTAATTCTAATTTAGAAAAATTAATTAATATTTTTCATAAAGAAGATAATCATAATGAATTAAACATCATTTCATGGTGTAATATTAAAGAAGCAATCGAAGAAGGTTATATTTTAGAACCTATCTTTCATTGGTATAATATTTCTAATGTTTCAAATGATTGTAATGATGAAATTGAAATAAATTCAACTTTATCTGTTCTTAATGAAACATTACGTTCTTGTGAATTTAAAAAATGTATTGTATGGTGTCGAATGATTGAATTAACAAAACAATCTTTTAATAATTTTAAGAAATATCAAAGTTCTTATGATATATTACAGAATATGAAATCATATATTGATTATTCAAGAGTTGATGAAAATGATGAATATAAAAATTATGATGAATTTTACAATGCAAATGATAATGCAATATTATTTTGTGCATGTAAATATAGAGAAGGTTCTGATATACCATTTCTAAATTGTGAATTACTTTTAGATAAGGTGAAAGATAGAACTGAAATTGTTTATATTCAATCTATTGGTAGAGTATTAAGAAAAACTACATATGAAAAGAAAGATATTCTTAATAATGTAGAAGTTATTATCAAAAGTAATGGTCATATAATTGATTCTGTATCAACTGATAATAACATAAAAACAAAAAATATTATTATGAAAGTATTAAAATATTATTTAGAATTACATAATATATCATTCAAAAATAAAGATACCCAAAATCAATTAAATAAACTTGAAATGTTCAATAAAATCTTAAATGATGTTAAAATTGAACCTGGAAAGAAAAGTATTATTATCAATCTAAATAATAATAAAAAGATTGAAATCGATTTAAAAAATTTAGATATTAATATATTAGAATGGAAAGATTTAATAAAACATTTTCATGAAATATTAAGTGATCAACTTATTTTTGATGATTATGATAAATTTATCGAGCTTAAAAATAGAGTTATTCAATATAATTTCAAGTCTGATATTGACTATAAAGTAAAAAATTTAGAATTAGATTTACCGTTAGATCCTGAAATTATATATCAGCCATTTTGGAAAGGATGGTATGATTTTTTAGGAATTGATATATCTCTTTTCATAACTGATATGAATGAATGGAAAAAGAAATTGACAGAATTAAATATTATATCTTTAGAACAATATTATGAATCATGTAAAAAACATGAATATTTACCAATTATGCCTAAAGAAATATATAAGAATTTAATATCATTTAATACTTATTTTACAAAATCTAATAGAAGGTAATTAGGATTTAGATATATTTATAAAATATTTTTTATCATCATTTTCCATGTTTATTAATCTTTGTTTATCTTCCATATTTAATTTTATTTTTTCACATTCTGTAGCTAATAATTTTAGAATGTCTATATTTACTTCATATACTTCTTTGTATTTACGATATTGAAATTTTTTAGCGAAATTTTTAATACAAGATTCAATAGTAGTTGCATCATCTGTTTCAAGATAAAATAAAATTTCAATATCTTCTGATAATGATGATTGATGAGATTGTAATCTCTTGGTTAAATCTTCTGTTCTACCAATTTTATATAGACTATTTTCTGGTGAATTAGGTGTTTTGAATATATAAATAACCGCTTTTTCTGGATTTACTTTTGGTTTTCTTCCTTTTTTAATTGTATCTATTTTATCACTCAAACCTTCAATTATATAATTTTTATATTTATTTAATGTATATTCAACATCTATAAAATAATTACGGACATCATCACCATGTTTTGAACGAGTTAATTGACAAAACTTTTTGAAACAACGAATTGTTAATAATATTATCTCACGCTTTTGACCACCTTTTCCAGTTGGTTTAACTACTCTTTTTATATTATAATCTATATTTTTTCTATAGGAATTTGTTAAAGTTTTTTTAGCTTTATGTTTATTTATGTCCAACCATTTTATAACTTTATCTAAATCTACTATTTTTTCATTACTTTCTAGTTCTTTATAATCCATTAAACTAAAAAAATCATCTATAAATTGATTTTGTACTTTTGAATATTTTTTTAGAAAATCTATAAATGATAACATATATAAAATATAGTTATATTTTATTTAATCAAATGTAAATAAAATATTATTTTAAATAGGTATTAGATATATATTTATTATATTTTTTAAATATTATCTTCTATTTTATCCTGATAAAATATAAATTATAGAAGAAAGATTATTTATATTTTATCAAAAAAATTTATTTTAAAAAAATATTAATTATTGACTTTTATTATAATATATTAATATAAAATATTTATAACAATTATTAATTTTAATCTAAATAATAAAATTGATTTAATTTATATTTAAGAAATTATTGATTATATTATAATTATGATTAAAATGTCAATAACAAACAAAGATAGTTTAAGAGATTATATTCATGGTATCCATGATTATTTAAGAAATAATGGTGCTGGATATGGTATGAACGCTTTAAAAATTTTTAATATTTTCTACGGTTTATTAAAAATCGAAGAAAATGATGAATTATTTAAAAAATTAATTACTCCTATTAAAGGTATTGATATTAAAAAAATAGATATTATTTTTAAATTTTCTAAACTTGATCAAAAATATAAAGATAATTTTATCAAATTGTTTGAAGATAGTGATATTGAAAATCATGAAGATTATGAAATTTTAATGGAAGGTTTCCGAAAAGTTTATCGTTTTACAAATTTATTAGAATATCAGAAACCAGATCATCAAAATGATGAACGTTTATTAGAAATTATTAATGGTCCAATCTTAGATAGATTGGCTGATGGTAATTTGCGAAATTTTTTATTCTATGAAATTCCTCCTTTAAGAAATGAGATTTATTGTGGATTAGTAAAAAAAATTTCTGTTCTTAGAAAACAAGATGAAGAAAATAATATAAATGATACACATTTTCAATTAAATGGTAAAATTTATGAATATTTTGTTGGTCGGGATAAATCAGCTATTTCAGAAATGGGTGCTTATTTTACTGATCGGTATATTGTTAATTATATTTATCAAAATTTATTAGAACCAGTCTTAAATGATGATGGAACTGTTAAAACAATGATTGATATGTTTGGTGGTTCAGGAGGTTTTACTCTTGGATATACAGAATATTTAATGAATAAATATGAAAATATTGATTGGACAACTAATATTAATAATATTTATCATCATGATATGAATGAGGATGTTGTTAAATCAGCATCTTTAGAAATGATGTGTTTAACTGGAATTATTCCAGAGGATAATTTTATGAAAGATAATTCATTCAATTCAGAATTTAATAAAAAACATTATGATTATATTGTTACAAATCCACCTTATGGGGGAGATAAAAATAATAAATCAGAAGAACAATTAAAAAGAGATAAAATTAAAAAATATATTAAAGAGAGTTTGAAAGAAAATTCATTATCATCTGAAATTATTCAAAAACGTAAAGATCAGTTAAAAGATATTACTCTTAAAGAAAAAAAAGAAAATGATGAATGGGAAAAAACGAAAGTTACTTTATCATCATGTTCTTTAAGAGTTCGAGATTTTTGTAAAAAATACAATTTGAATCCGAATGATAAAGAAGCATGTTCATATATTATGTTAATGGAAATGTTAGCACATAATGGAACAGCTATTGGAGTGTTAAAGGAAGGAGTTTTTTTTGATAAAAAATATAAAAGTATTGTTAAAGTATTAATTGAAAACTACAATGTAGAAAAGGTTATATCTATTGATTCAAAAGCTTTTGAAAATACTACTACTAAAACATCTATTATTGTTTTTCATAATACAGAAGAAAAAACAAGTAAAATTGATTTTTTTAATTTAGTTGTGAGTAAAGAAGAAGATGATGTTTTTGAAGAAGATAAAAAAGGAGATATAATTTTATCTAAAAATAAAGGTGATATTATAGAAGTTACTGATATGCAAACTGCTTCAGCATCTATTGAAAAAATTAGAAATAAGAATTATTCTTTAAATTTTAAAGTTTATGAAAAATCTAAAATTAAATGCAATGAAGGATATCATTTTGAGAAAATTGGTGATTTAGTTAATTTTATGAAACAAAGTAAAAGATTAGCATCATTCGGAAATATTGAAGGTAAATATAATTTTTATTCTTCCAGTGAAAAAATAAAAAAATGTGATATAAATGATTTTAAAGAAGATTATATATTAATTGGTAATAAAGGGACAAGTTGTATTCATTATGATAATAATTTTTCATGTTCTGGTCATATGTTTGTTTTACAAAGTAAAGAAATATATCAAAAATTTATTTATTTTACAATTAAAACTTTTTTACAAAATTTAATATATCAGATGAATGGTACAATTATTAAAACTTTATCAAAAGATATATTATCTAATTATAGTATTCCAATCCCAAACGATCCACAAAGAATCGAATATTGGTCAAATATAATTGGTGAACAATTCGATTTAATTAATTCGAGTCAGATAGAAATTGATGATATTGAAAAGAAGATTATTGGAGAAATTCAAAGAATATGTGATTATGAAGATTGTAAAGAATATAGATTAGAAGAATTGTGTTCTTTTAATTCTGGAAAATTTAAATCATCTGATTGTAAAAAAGAAGGATTATATCCATTCTATAATGGAAAAGCAATACAACCACAGGGATTTTCTAATAATTATTGTTTTGATAAAGAAGAATATTTAATTATTATTAAAGATGGTGGTTCAGGAAATAAAATATATGGTGATCATATTGGATTAGGAAAAGTATTTTATGTTAAAGGTAAATCATCATTTACATCTCATCAATATGCATTAGATTTTGATAAAAAATTTAATATAAAATATTTGTTTTATTTATTAATTTTAAATAAAAATAATATTATGGACTTGGCTAGTTATTCAACTAGTTTAGGTACAATTAATATGACAAAATTACAAAATTTTAAAATAAAACTCCCAAAAAATACCCAATCTATCAACAATCTCCAACCAGATTTTGATAGATTAGAAGAATTACATGAAATTAACAAAAATGCTAAAACATCTTTTGATACTCTTATTTCTGAACTCAGAAATGAAGCAATTACTGAATGTGAAGATGACTCAATTGAAGATGAAGAAAACGAATCAGATCATGAAGATGAATCTGTCAAATCTGTTTCAACAACTTCAAGTAAAAGTTCAAAAAAAAAATCAAATAAACCTGATTTAGAAGAAATTCTATATTCTCCTATTAAATCAACTGTTGAAACATTTGCTGAAATTAAAAAGCGTTTAAACAACGGTAATGATATAAAGATAAAATGTCTATGTGATGATAATATTATTATTTGTCAATCAAATCATTGGGAAGAACATCGTAAAACAGATATCCATAAAGATTATGTTAAACAATGTTTTCCAGTAGATAAGAAAAAATCTAAAAAGTAATTTTTAATCTTTTATAATAAAACTTATATAAAAAATATTTAATATAAATATATGAATGACAATTAATGATATTTTTACATATTTTAAAAATAATGATTTAAATATCAAAGATTCTTTTGATATTTTATTAAAAAAATATTATTATTTTGATATACAATTAGGATATTATTCATATCTAGATTATTTAGAACACAATGACATAAATATAGAAACTAAAAAATTAAAATTTAATGAAATTAGGAAAGATTATGAATTTAAAAAATCAGTCAAAAAAATATATAATGAAAGATGTGTTATAACTAATGTCGATATGGATGAGTGCTCAATATGTCATATAAAGCCATTATGTGAATCAAATGATGATGAAAAATATGATTATAATAATGGAATAATATTGAGTGAAAGCTTACATAGATTATATGATAAATATTTATTTACAATTCATCCTGAAACATATGAAATAATTATATCAGAAGATATTAAAAATAAAAATTTATCTATAAATAAATATAATGGTATAAAATTGATATTAAATCCATTTTCTAAAAAATATTTAGAGTATAATTATTTAAACTATAAAAAAAATAATTAATTTATTAATAGCACTTGTCATGTTAGTAAAATTTTAAGAAATGTTTATAAATTATTTTATTGATAAATATCAATAAAATAATTTATTAAAACTAAAAAAAATATATTTTTTTTTATCTAAGACCAGGCTTATTTTAGTCTTTTATAATTTATAACTTTTTCTCAATTGTTTTAAGATATTTTGATATTTTATAATTTTACTTTGTATTTCTTCTTTATTAAACACAGAATCATTATTTTCATATTTTATTACAATATTTTTATGTTTTTTTCTTTAATTTAAATATTTTTTTTTTGATAGATTTTATATTTTTTAATAGTATTTTTAACTGATTTATTTCTCTAATCTTATCTTCTTTATAACTTAAACTATCATTATTATCATAATTTATTTTAAATGTCGATATTTCTTGTCTTAAAATATTTATTTTTTGTTCTATAAATTGTTCATCATTTAAAAAATATGGAGTATAAATATCTCTTATTGTTTTATTAAAACAATTATGATAAAATTCTGTATATGGTAATGACAATGCTTCAATATCAATCATTGTATTTTTATTTATATATAAAGGTTCAAATCCATTAATATTAATATAAGTATTCCATAATGTATATAGAGACATTTCAGATATAGATGATGTTCCTAATGAAAAAGGCATATAATATATCATTAAATAATAAAATACTGTAATAATTTCTTTTTTTTTTTCTATATTAATTTTATGTCTTAATAAAATTAAACAATATGTTAAGATATTTAATATTGTTGTAACGTTATTATAGTATATTTCTTGTGTATTTCCAATTAGATTAAAAAAACCTGCCAGACTAATATTATGAATTTTTGTTATTCTTTTATTATGACTTGGATTCTTTATACCATAGACTAATCTTTTAACTTTATTATTGTATGTATAAAATTTAATTTTTAACTCAGATGTTTCTTGTAATATTCTATAAGAGTCAATTAATGATTTATTTTTACTAAAAAAATCTAAAGGTATATCAAGTCTTATAGTATATTTTTTAAATTGTATCGATGATATATTATAATTATTATCAAAACAATTTTTATCATATTTTTTATCATAACTTTTTTGAATTTTTTCTGTTATAAAACCATAATTGCGTAAATCATCAATAGTTAATTCATCATAATATGCAATATTTTCTGATAAATTTTTAATATTATTTAATATTTTATCTAATCTATTATAGTCAACAAATCTATCCATATTAAATGAATGATCATGAGTAAAATCACTAATATTACAATATTTATATCCATATAAAAAACCAAATCTATTTGATAGATTTCTTGTTTTTATTATTTCAATCATTGATCTTGTTTTTGGAATCATATAAAAAAATATATATAATAAACATTTACGAGATATATTATCATTTACATCTCTAAAAAGTCTATTTAATTGTTTCATTTTATCACTCCTTTCAATTTTTATAATTCTATTGTTTATTTCGTAAGGATTTATTAATAATCTGCATGATAGATTAATTATTCCTCCAAAAAAATAATTATAAATTTGTTGATTTAATAATTTATCATTTTTCACATAATCTTTTATAATATTTTTAGTATATCTATAGTTATACATTGTATTATTGAATTCTTTTAAATTATTAAATATATGGATATCTTCGATATATTCATTATCATTTGGCATATTATTAGGTATATCTTCATTATTTTTGATATTTTTATCAAAATAATGGTATATATAATTACGTTGTATATTATTCATTTTTTTAATGATTTTATTTTTTAAACTTGTCATTTATATTACATCAGAAAAAAACCTAAAAACCCTAGAAAATTATTAATTTTTAAATGAATAAAATTATAATATTTTACTAATAGATCTGAAACATAGAGTCTATATAAATTATATGATAAACATTTATTTTAGACATGTCACTTCATGAAAATTTTTATAATTTTTTCATTTAACATATTATTTTATTGATATTTTTAACAATAAAATAATACTAATTTATAAATACCTGGTCTTAATCAGAAGATAAAAAAAAATGATTTATAAATATAATTAATTCTATAATATTTTAGATATATTAAATATAATATGTTTACAGTATCTAAATTATTAAACTCAAAAAAGATAAGAATCATTACATATAAAGATGATAACAAGAATATTTTTTTTAGTAAAATTATTAAATATGATTTTAGTAGTCGAACAAAGAGAGACTATTTACAATATAAATATTTAGTCTATGATAATACTATTTATGAAGGAATAAAGAGAGAATATTTAATGTATAAATATTTAGTTGATCGAAATAATAATAGTTTTGAAAATTTTAATATTTATGAAGAAATTAAAATTAAAGATGTTTCTGAAAAAGTAGAATTAAATTTTGACTATAAAGATAAAAAATATTGCATTAAACTCGATATATGCGACTTATTAGATGATACAACAGATGATACAACAGATGATACAACAGATGAAGACGATGAAGCAGATGAAGAAGATAAAAATAATTCTAAAGAAAATATTGATAAAATATGTATAATAATTTCAGATTATGATAATACTAAAATAAGATTTTATGATTATTTTTTAAAAGATAATACGTCGAATGATATATTTAATAATATAAATAATATTTTATTAAAGTTAAAAGGATTACATGAATTGAATTTTATACACGGTGATTTTCATACATCAAATATTTTAATAGATAGTAATAATAATATATCATTTATTGATCCAGAATTTTCACTAATACTTGATAATAATAATATCATAATAGATGATGATATACAATTAATTAATTTATATCTAAAATTAGATGACGGATATCAATTGACTAATAATTTTTTAAAAATATTTGATATATATTTACTTGTAATACATATTTATAGATATAGATATAATAAATTATCTTTTTTAGAAAATATTTATTATTATATAATTTCTAATAATATTTCTGATGAAGATTATTTCTCATATTTTTATTTGATATATCATCAAGTATTTTATTATGTTAAAAAATTTGGAAATATAGAAAAAATTATGCAAAATATTAATTTAATTGCTTCATTTAAAATTATTAAAAAAATAGTTTTAAAAAAATTTGAAAAAATAAAAAATATTAATTATGAAAAAAATGTTAGTTTTATTAAAATTCATGAAATTTTTGAAGAATTATATGAAATAAATAAATAAACTTTTTTTTATAAATTAATTTATAGTCATCGCAAAACAAAATTCTACCAAATTATTTTTTAAAAATAAATATTTATTATTTATTATAAATATTTATTGATTTTATAATTATTTTTAAGAATAATTATAAAATGTGATGACTATAATATTCGGGATTTATAATAATATATATTTTTATAAATCCCGAATATTACCTGATGATAATCAGAAATTAGTTTATATAATATTTCAATAATAATTTAAATAACATATACTTATTTAAATTATAACAAGTATTAAAATTTTAATAAATGTATTGAAAATATACAAATCTTAATTAATTATTTTTTCTACTAACCCATGGATCTTCTGATTCTAATCCTTTTAAAGCTTCTGAATCAAAATTATTTACTTCTACTTTTTCATCTGCTTTATTCAAATTATCATAATACAATTTATCAGATTCATCAACAATACTTCGAAGTGTTTCAATATTTTTACTATCTTCTTCTGTAGTATCTAATACTGGTTCACTTTTTGAACGTAATAATTCTTTTTTAGCATTAACTTCTTGTCTTGCTTTTTCAATTCTTTCATTTTTAAGGGCATCATATAAATTATCTTTATTATTCAAATTTTCTTTATATTTTTTAACAAGATCATTCAATTGATTTTCTTGATATTCTTGCTCTGGAACAGATTCACACTCCGGATCCCATGGTAACCAATATCCAATTTGTCCAATAAAAACATTAAATGAAGGATCTTTTCTTCTTAAAACTTGTGCTCTTACACTTGCTTCTTTAAAAGAATCATAAACTCCTCTAACTTTAATTCCTCTCATTGAAGTTCTATAATCATTTATTTCATAAAAATCTTGTTCCAATGAATCAGTTTTATCATATTTCCAATCATCATATAATGTTTCAATTTCATTTAAATTAAATTTTGTTGTTCCATCTAACATATTTTTTCTAATATTTTGTGTATGTTGTTCACTGTCATTAAAAATATGTTCTAAGAATTTTGTTGTAAAAAATAATTCTTTTTTTTTTAAAACTTTTTCAGGTGATACAAATGATAAACATACATAGTTTTGACCAGGAATTTTTGCATCTACCTCTAGAAAATCTTCTTTTATTTCTTCACTCATTTTATATAAAGAATATATAAAATAATCTTTAAGTTTATTTAATTCATTTTTATTTATTTTTAAATAAAAAATATAATCTAATATTATATGGATATTAATTTTACTGAAATTTTAGAAAGAGTTTTAAAATATTTAATGGAAGGATTAGCAGTTGCTGCAGCTTGTTATTTTACAAAATTAAAAACAGATGAAATTATTATTATTGCCGTAACTGCTTCAGTAACATTTGCAATATTAGATATGTATACACCAAAAGTATCAGATGCTGCAAGAATGGGAGCAGGTTTTGGTATAGGTAGTCAATTTGCTGGCTTAAGGATAACTGGTATACATGTATAGATTAAATATATTTAATTAAATTTAATAAAAAATTAAATTAAATTTTTTATTTCTTTTTTATTATAAATGAATTGTGATAAAACAAGAATAAATAATATTGAAATTTCTTTAAAAAAAGATCCAGATAGTATCTCTACAAATGATTTAATATATTATTTAAAATGTAATAGTAATAATACAAATCTCGATCCAAATAATTTAGATAATACAAATATATATCTTAAAAAAATAAATAATAGTTATTTTTATGAAAACATATTTGTAAATACATCAAATTATTCAAGTATTGTTTTTATGATAATTGGATTACTGATACCATTTTATTATTTTTATCCGAGATTTTATAAAATAGGATTTATAGGATTTTCTATTGGTGCATTATCACTTATTTCATTATATAGTAAAATAAATAGTTTATATAAAAATTTTTTTAACAATGTTGGTATAATATTTATAACACTTACATTTTTTATATATATAATATTTTTTATAGTACTTAATAAATTAAACCATATATCTCTATTTTTTATAAGCTCTATAATATCATATTTAATAATAAATTATTTTTTACGTATAATACTAACATTTCCTATTAAAAAAAATCCTTATAATAAAAATCGTGCAACAATGAATGGTGCAAGTAGTTCAACATATACAGCATATAATGAATTATTAGAAACAACTTGTTACCAAATAATAAGTCGTAATAAATTAAAACTTCCAACAGGAGTAATGTTATATACTTATTTAAGTGAATTTAAAATAGAGGATAATAATTCAATTAGTGATTTTATTATAAGTCTAATAAGTCCCTTTATATCAATTTTTATATTGATTATATTAGGAAATTTTTTATCATTATTTAATGATATTAATATTTTACCAGGTAAATCAATACAACTATTTCCAATAATTGGTATTAATGATAGTGATAAATATTTTACATGTCAAGCAAATTATATATTACCAAAAGAATTAAATATTAATTTATTAATTCATGAATTATTAGATGAATATAAGTTTAATGATATAACATATAATAAAATTGAAAAAGCACTTATTCGAATTTCAAAAGAATTATTATCAAAATATAATCCTAAATTTATCACATATGAATATACACATGAATATACAAATGAATATACAAATAATGAATTTAAAATTTCAGAAAATAATAAAAAAAAAATATATAAAGATATTATTGATATATTAAAAAAAATTAAGATTGATTTTGGTTCATATAAAAATAATGAAGATATATATTATAAAATTATAAATGTATTAGAAAATAAAAATAATTCTAATATAGATAAAAATTTAGAATTAATGGTGAATGATAAGATCCCTTATAAAATAAAAGTACAAATAAAAGATTTATTAAATAATATTAAAAATTCATTAATTATTATAAACGAAGATGATAATGCAATTATAAATCAACATAGAAATAATGAAGAATTGGCCAAAGATGAATTATTATATGACAAAGAATTAAATAAAATACTAGGAAATAAAAAAAAAATAGAAGAAATAATAGTGAATTATATAGAAAATTTTAAAAAAAATTTAAATTTAATTCCTAAAACTGAAAACAAAATAAATGAACAAATTGGTGAAAATTTTTCATTAAAATTTGATAAAAAAGAATCAGTTGGGCAATCAGGTGGAGAATTTGTTGGAAAAATAGATGAAAAATCAATTAAAGAATCTGTTGGAAAAATATCTAATGGATTATCTAAAGAATCATCTAATTTTCCTATAAACATTCCAAATTATTCTTCTATTGAAACTCCTATAAAAAAATCAAATAATTTGGATAATAATTTTCCTATAAAAAATCAAAATGAATCTCCTAAAGAAAATTATATGCTATATGGATACCATTATAATATAATATCTTATTCATTTTTAAGTGAAAATATTAGAAAAAAATCTAATTATATATTTAAAAATATAATACGATTATTTTCAACATGGTTATTATTTACAAAACCTATAGGTAGTCCTTGGTTAATTTTAAAATATGTATTAATGTATTCAATTGATTTTGATAAATTATTAAAAAAAATAACAAGTAAATCTATAATTTGGAAATATTTCTCAATGGGATTAGATACATCATATTTAGAAGACGTGTATAAAAATAAAAATAATGAAAATTCAATTTATACACAAGGTAAAAATTTATTTTATTCAATATTATTATTTGTATTATTTGCACCATTATTATACATGTATAATAAAATAACTTTTGGTTTTACTACTAGTCCGTCATGGTATAATTTATTATACCAAATATTATTTATTATTAATATTTATGGTAATATATATTGTTTTCATTCAAAAAAATCTTTTTTATATTTTAATATTATTTATTTTATATTATTTATTTTAATTGTCATTATATTGTCAGTTATTACTTATTTTTTAAAAAATAAAAAATAATATATATTATTAATATATGTCTAGTCCAAAAAAAATACCTGATACATCTAGTCCAATTGATATACCAGGTGGACCAAAATTACCCAATATAGGATATTACAGTACTAAAAATGATGGTTCTAAATATATTGGGTCAGATGCATTATCAAATTCATATAGTAAATTAATAAAAAATTTAACTTCTTCTTGTTCTAATATAAATATAAGAGAATCTCTTACAGAAGAAGAAGATAATGATAACGATGATTATGTTGATGGTGTTTATTTAAAAAAAGATATTAAAAGTGATTTTTTACCAAATGATTATGTACCATCTTTGGATATACCATTTTATTTAGCAAAAGTAGATAAATTAATTGACAGTTCAAAAAATCCTTTAGATCCAAATTATAAATATACATTAAATAGTAAAATTCCTGAATTATGTATTACAAAAGATGGAAAAAATCGAATCATAAATCAAATCCAATATTTAACATGTCAAGTTGAACAATTCAGAAATCAAAAATATGACCCTGATAAATTAAAAACAAATGATATAGAAAATTTTTTTGCTGCTTATCCTCAATTAAAAATACCATTTATGATTATTTTTATAATAACAATATATCTTTTAGTAAATGGTTTTTTTTCATCATTAGATTTAGGTGCAAATATTTTTAAAGAAATAATTAGTAGTATAAATTCAACAACATCCTATTATATTGGACTTTTATTAGGTCTAGCATTTCCTATTATTATTTTATGTATTGTATATAACGGTATTATATGTAAAAATTTAGAAGATTTAGAAAAATATGATATAACAAATGATCCATATGGTATTAAAAATCCAATTGATAAAAAAGCAAAAGAATTTGATATAGGAGTATTAGTTATATTTATCTTATTAATATATGTATTAGTTGCTTTATTATTTACATTAGATTACAAGAAATTATCTCCTTATTTGTATTTAGGATTAGTTAGCGTAATATTATTTATAATATCAGTATTTATATATATTTTATATGCATATATACCATTCTTTAATAGTGCTGATAAAAATAATATAGTAGATAGTTCATTGAAAAAATTAAAATTTTTTATTGATCAACAAACCTCTATATCACCTATAAATAATAATCAAACTGAAGACATACAATTAAGAAAATGTTTTGCATATACTTTTATATTTATACTAATTTTATGTATAATATTTTTAACATTAAAATCTAAATTAAATTATAGTTTTGTAAATGGTTTTCTAAGTTCATATGCAATACTTGCATTACCTTCATTATGGGTCTTTAATTTTATCTTTGCAATGAAATATTTTGTATCTTATCCATTATTTATATTGATATTAAGATTTTTACGATATATATTAATAGCAATGATACATATATTTACTACAAAATATCCTTCTTGGAAATTATCTTTTTCACCAGATCTACATGAAAAATTAGATAATTTTCAAAATTACACTCCAACATGGGGATTATTTGGTGCAGATGAATTAAAATTAATACTCAATATGATGGGATATGAAAATATTTTTTCAAAACAAATTATTTCAAATAATCAAAATTCAAATAATTTATCTAATAATCTATTTATATCAACAGGTGTTTTTGGTTATTTATTAAATTATTTTGCATCAGGTGAAAAAAATATGATAGGTATAATATACGGAGCCATTGTGATATTACTTACTATTATTTTATCTGCTTTTTTTTTATTTGGAGTTTTTAAAATAAATAAAGCAACTTAATATATTAGGATATTTGTTATATATTATGATATCTATAATAAATTTATAAAAAACTTTTACACACAATTCCATTAACTTGAGAAATTAAATATTTTTTTTATAATAAATTTATAAAAAACTTTTATACACAATTCTTGTAACTTAAGAAATTAAGTATTTTATAAAATATTAGTTACTAGATTTTTTTTCGAATACATCCAAATCTAAGATTTTTGGACAGTTATTTTTACAATAATAACAATAAATAATTTATAAGTAAAATATTTACATTAAAAGATTTATCATATATTAATTTTTAAAAATAAAAAAATATAGAGTTTTATTAAATTATAAATATTTATAATTTAATAAAAATGTGTCCCAAAATCCTAGATTTTGGGTGTATGTATTTAATTTTTATAAGATAATTTTAAAATCTTTACAATAAAAAATTTATTGTAAAGATAATTATATGATGTCCTATATAAGTTCTAGACTAAATCCATATACAAAGAATCAATAATTTTATTAATTATCATTTACAACCAATGTCAGACACTTAAGATTTTTTATTTTTTTATAAATAAAATAAAAAATATATATTAAGTTTATTGATAAAAAAATTTTAAAAAATAAATTTACTCATACTTTTAAATCATTATTTTATAAAATAGTCTTTAAATATAAATAAACTATTTGTAAAAAGTTATTTGATTATTGTAAATAAATATATTTTAATTTTGTTTATTGATATAATTTTTCAATAATTACATATTACATAATATATTACATAATATATTACATAATATATTATGTTTAAATATGTAAAACCTTAATTGTTTGGCATTTCATCTACAACATCATTATCTGTACTGTCTGTAATATCTACATCACTTTTGTCATCTACATCAGCTTCGCCATCGCCATCGCCATCGCCATCGCCTTCGCCTTCACCACCGCCATCACAATCTTCACAATCTTCACAATCTTCACAATCTTCACAATCTTCACAATCCATATCATCCATATCATCCATATCATCCATACCTCCCATACCTCCCATACCTCCCATACCTCCCATACCTTTTAGCATTTCTTCCATACCCCCCATACCTCCCATACCTTTTAGCATTTCTTCCATTCCTCCCATTCCACCCATTCCACCCATTCCACCCATTCCACCCATACTTTCCATCATTCGTTGATAATCAAATTGTTGATTATCATTATTTTGATTGGGTTCTTCATCTTCATCTTCATCAATCCATTGATTCCAATTAATTTTAATATTATTTTTATAAATATTTTTATCTTTTGTTAAAAATTTCCAAAATCCTTCATTATTTTTTTTAATACTAAAATTAATAGATTTATCAATAATATTGTATGTAGATTCTTCTACATTAATAGTATCATATAAATCAAAAACCATTTCATATGTATTATTATTAGATTCTACATTAAAAAATATATTATTTTCGTTAATTTTAATTATTTCATTTACAGTATTATGTACTTCAACAGTTAAATATAGATTATCTTTTTTCTGATACCAGGTTAAAGTTGGAGTATATAATTTGTTATTTTCAGTTGTCATTTGTTATATATATATTATTATATTATAGCTTTAAATTATTTTTTAATAAAAAAATATATAATTTAAATTTATTATAGAATTAAATTATAAATTTAAATATCTTAAAAGTATAATAATATAATAAATATAATGGATATTACAGATATTATAAAAATTACATCAAGTGAAAATTTTCAAATAATAAGAACAGATATTAAAAAGGTTAAAAAATATATATTAAATAATGATATAAATGAATATTTAAAATTAAATATATTATATAGTATTTGTATTTTTATTAATAATTTATATTTATTATATTATATATCTAATTATATATCTAAAGATAATTCAGATTTTATTACACAAATCAGAAATATTTATTTATTTTTTTTTATAATATGTTCTTTAAGAAGTTCATATTTATATATTTTATATAATATTTCAAAAATTGATAAAGATTTATCAAATAATTTGTATAAAAATACAATAATTAAATTCAATATTTAAATTATATTAAAATCTAGAATTTTTGGACACCTTTTTATTAAAGAATTAAATTATAAAATATTTTATAATTTAATACATTCTATATTTTTATTATTTAAAAAATAAACTGTCCAAAAATTCTAAATTTGAATGTAATAACTTTTTATAATTTTTATAAAAATATAATTTTATATTTTTATCTAATTCTTTATACTTTTATCTGAAGTCATAATATATGAAAATATATATTATAACATTAATTATATTTTTAATATTTTATTTATTTAATAATCTGTTAAATAATGAAAATTTTTCTAACATAAAAAAAGAAAAAAAAGAAAAAATAATATGGACTTATTGGGAAACATTACCTGGTAAAAAAAAACCTGGATATATTGATTTATGTATAAATTCTATTAAATTTAATTGTAAAAAATGTTTTGATATAATTGTATTAGATGAAAATAGTATATATAATTATTTACCAGAAATAAAAGATATAGATTTTTCTAGATTAAATCTTCCTCAAAAAGTAGATTATTATAGATATTCTCTATTAGAAAAATATGGAGGAGTTTGGATAGATGCTGATATACTTGTTATTAAATGTATTTGTCCATTTTATAAAAAATTAGAAAATTATGATTATGTAGGATTTGGATGTGGGTATGAACAAAATACATGTAGTAAAACATTATATGGTTACTCCAGACCATTAAATTGGTTTATGATATCTAAAAAAAATACACCATATATTAAATGTGTTAGAGAAACTGCATATAATAAAATATTAAAAACAAATAAAAATAATAAAAAATTACCTTATCATGATATTGGTAAAGTTATTTTAAATGAATGTTATAATAAATTAAAAAAAGATAATTGGTCATATTTCCATGTATCATCTAAATGTCAAGAATTTGATACAAAAGGTAATAAATTAAATAATATAATGATAGATTTTAATTGGGAGGATTGTAAAGAAGAAAGAATTTTTTTTCCACTATATAATACTGCACCAGGTTATCCAGATTGGTTTAAAGATCTATCTGAAGATGAATTAAAAAATAATGATACATATTTAAAACCATTAATAACAATGGCTTTTACAGAAAAAAAATGTATTGAATAATTTTTTAAGAAGTAATATATAAGATAGTTATTAATAAATTGATAGTTTTTTAAATAAAAATATTTATAATTTAATGTTTTGTACAATACTAAAAATGAGTGGAGTTCGTCCTAATCTTCTATTTCAGAATATAATGAATTATTCTCAGGAAAATTTCGAAAAAATACCTTTACACTATTTTGAATCAATACACACGACAATTGTAAATTTTTTAGCAATTGATGGTCATTGGGATAAAGTTAATTACCTTTTATTGCATAATTATCCATGTGATACTTCATCTACAGATGATCCACGCAATAGTCGTATAGGATTCTATAGTTCAAGAAAGATACCTATATCAACTCCATTAGACTCTGCAATTAGTCAAAAAAATGGCTTTGGATTTGAATCCTTGTTTAACATTTTGAACAGAGATTTTTCGTCTCTGAAAACTCTTCAGCAACAATATTATAGAAAATCTTTTGAAAATAATTTTGCAACAGGATGTTTCTTCTTGTATAACAGGGACACGAGAGATATTGTACACAAGGTAAATGCTATACGTGATATGTTTCAACAGCAGAAGAAAAAACTCGACAATTATTTCAAAGAATGTATCATGAATAGGTATTTAATGCCTGAATATTTTACAAGTTTAATTAGAGATTCGACTGATTTTGTTCAAAGACAAAGCTTTCGGAACATGGTGATTACTCCATATCATTATTCAGGATTGGAAAATGATATGGAAAAATACTTTGACAAAAGTGTGATCAGATTTATTAAATCTCATAGACTTAGTCGTAGTAAAAAATTATCAATTTATCATATGATGATAATTACTGAGATTGCTGATAATATTAAATCTTATTTGTTTTGATATTGCCTTTTATAAAAAAATTTTATAGTTATTATAGTCATATATTATACATAGCTCTTATGAATTAAAATTTTTAGATATACATGATTTTTATAAATACACTAGATATATTGAAAAATATTTCTTGTCAAATCTTCATTGCAAAGTATTTCATAGAATAATGAAATTCTCTTAAAGTTTTGTAAGTAATAACGAGCTTTTCTTTTAGAAATACAGTTTGTCCATACGATGTCACCTTTCTCAGTTCTTTCTACAGAATAGAGTCGAGGAATATTAGAGTAAGACTGTAAAAAAGAATGTCTAACATGAACAAATGATCTATTTCTTATATATCTCAAGAATCCTTGATGTTCATCTCCTAAAAAAGACTTATATTTATTTTGTCGATAACTTAAAAGAAAATCTACAATTTGTACAGTCTCTATTTGAAAAGGAATTTGAATTTCTCTGTAAAATGCAGTAATAGTAGAATCTTGTAACAATTCATCGAAATTAGCTAAAAATTTGCTAGATATTTTTGTATATCTAAAATTATTAGTGAGCAACAGTTTCACTCCTTCATAAAAGCCTTTCTCGATTGCAATAAATAATGGATTATTTATTGAAGTTGACCTACTTATGTGAACAAGATTTACTCCTGAATCTATTAAGAATTTAAGCATTCTTAAATTCTTATGGTAACAAGCCCAATAAAGAGGTGATTTTATTACATATTTATTAGCACTGTTACCATAAGGATTCATTAAAATAGTAAGCTCGGCGTTCATGTCACATTGAATTGACGATGCATATATTAATGCATCATAAGAATTTTTTTCAGCTGCTATATTAGCAAAAATGTTCTGTAACATTTTAGATTCGAGTCTAAGTTCTTGATATAATTTATCATATTTTTTTATTTCAATAAAATAAATAAAATCGATAATCATTGGATGTTGTAGACGTATTGCCTTAATTATTTCTAAGATTGACATTTTCAGTTGAGCAACTATTTTTATAATAATTAGTTGCAGTCATAAATATTATTACATATTAACTATCATTTTTATTTATATCAATTGAAGGAAACATAGGTGCTGGTAAATTAGGCCTGGTCCTAATAATCAAAATTTAAAGAGTTAATATAAAGTATTATTTTATTAGTATTTTAACAATAAAATAATATGTTAAATGTTAAAAATATAAAATTTTCCATCCAGGACCAGGTCTAGAGAATTAATATTTTTAGATATATATTATTTATATGATTTTTATATAAATAATAATTTTATTTTCTTATAAAGACAATTACATATATTGAGAAATAGTTCTTGCTAAATCTTCATTACAAAGTATTTCATACAATAATGAAATTTTATTAAATTTCTGTAAGTAATAACGAGTCTTTCTTTTAGAAAGAGAGTTAGTCCATACTATATCACCTTTCTCAGTTCTTTCTACAGAGTAGAGTCGTGGAATATTAGAATAAGACTGTAAAAAAGAATGTCTGACATAGACAAATGATCTTTTTTTTATATATCTCAAGAATCCTTGATGAACATCTCCTAAAAAATACTCATACCTATTTTGTTGATAACTTAAAAGGAAATCTATAATTTGAATTGTCACTATTTGATAAGGAGTTTTAATTTCCATATCAAAGGCTATGACAGTGGCATCTTCTAACATTTCATAGAAATTAGCTAATGATCCATTAGATATTTTTGTATATCTAAAATTATTAGTAAGCAATAGTTTCACTCCTTCATAAAAGCCTTTCTCAATTGCAATAAATAATGGATTATTTACTGTAGTCGAATTACTTTTATGAAAAAGATCTACTCTTGATTCTATTAAGAATTGAAGCATTTTTAAATTCTTATGATAACACACCCAATAAAGAGGCGACCTTATTATTACTTCTCTATTACTACCATCATATATTTGAAAGATTTCAGTATTCATTGGAAAATAAATTGGAAATTTTATTGTACTTATTCTAGATCTTAAAAAAGATAATCCAACTAAAGAATTCTTTTCAGCTGCAATATTAGCTAGAACAGTTTTTCGTAAAATTATTGAAGAATATAATGAACTAGAACATTCTATTATATATTTTTGAGAGAAAGATCTTTCTAATTCTTTTAGTGGATCTTTTGTATCAAGGCATATAATAAAAAATTCTAATGCACGAGTCCAATCATTTTTATTTTCTTTAATTTCATCACTAATATATTGTAATACTGACATTTTATTAAAATTCTTTAAACAGATATAAAGTTTATTAATGATAACTATATAACAATCAATTTTATTAAAAAATGATAAAAATTGAAAATAAAAATATTTAAATATTATATTTATTGAATATTAATTAAATAATGCAATTTATATCAATCGAAGGAAACATTGGTGCAGGAAAATCAACAATTGTTAATTTATTAAAAGAAAAATTTTCAAATAATTCTGAAATTATATTCTTAGAAGAACCTATATCTGAATGGAATGATATAAAAGATTTAGAAGGAAAAACAATTTTAACTAAATTTTATGAAGATCAAAAAAGTTATTCATTTTCGTTTCAAATGATGGCATATATATCCAGATTAAATATGATTAAAAATATTATTAAACAAAATAAATATAAAATTATTATTACAGAAAGATGTTTAAATACTGATCGTTATGTTTTTGCAAAAATGTTATATGATTCAAAAAATATAAATGAAATTGAATATAATATATATCTAAAATGGTTTAATAGTTTTTTAGATATATATCCTGAAGATACTTTAAATAAAATAATTTATCTAAAAACATCTCCAGAAATATGTTATTCTAGAGTAAATAAAAGAAATAGAACAGGTGAAAATAATATTTCTCTTGAATATTTACAAAATTGTCATTTATATCACGAAGATATGATGAAAGTCTTAGATAATATATTAGATATCGATTCAAATATTGATATAGAAAAAAATAATGATATAATTGAAGAATGGTATAATAAAATAAATAATTTTATATATTTATAGAATAATATAATAAAATAAATAATTTTATATATTTATAGAATAATATAATAAAATAAATAATTTTATATATTTATAGAATAATATAATAAAATAAATAATTTTATATATTTATAAAATCTTAGTCCCTAAATATAAACCATAATAATAAGATGCTAAACATTTCCAAATATTATTTTTATTATATTCTGCTAAACCTAACCATATTATAACTAAAAATGCTTTATGAACTTTTTTAAAATAATTTGTTTTAAAATTAAAATTATTAATTTTAAATTCAATATTTTTATTTTTAATTGAAACAATATTAAAATAATTAGAATTAAAATTATCATAACCAGATATTCCATATAATATTTTTGCATAATCATATTCTATTGGACCAAATATTTTATTATTTCCAAAATATCCTCTTGGATCAATAAATATAATATTATTTTTTTCATCTAGATTAATTAATATATTTGAAAATTGACAATCTCCTAATATTATAGAATATTCATATTTATTTTTTTTTATATAATAATTACGAATAATTCTATTACATTTTTTTATAATTGAATCAAATGATTTAATTTTTAATCCATTTACATATTCTATTATACCAAAATAATTAATAAAATTATCTATTATTTTTTTTCTTTTATATATTTTATCATATATTTCAATTTTTAAATTATCCATAAATTTTTTTTTAGAAATATTTATTTTTTCAATTTGATGGATATAATTTAATTTATTAAAAATATCTTTTAATATTTTATTTTTTATTATATTAAATTTAATAGTTTTTATAAATTTATTTTTAATATCTAACTTATTTATTTCATTTTCACAATTTAATAAAAAAATATATAATGGTTTATATTTTTTTTTATATTCCATTAAAATTCCATTATTATAAATATCATAAATTTTTGGTATATAATTATTTATATTATCTAAACTATTTATATATAAATACCATTCTTTCTCAAAATATATAATTTTTTTTCCAAAGTTATTAATGGACGTTTTTAATAATTTATTTTTGATAATTTTAATATTATTAAAATATCGACATTTTATTTTTTTTTTTGAAGTATTATTTAATATTTTATTTAATTTATTTTCATCTCCATAATCAACTATATCATTAATACTATAATTATATATATTACCAATTTTATCTAAATAATTCACAATATCTTTATATTTACAATCTTTTAAATTAAATTTTTCATAATTCTGAAAATAATATATACCCATTATATTTCCATCTAAATTATCCGACTCAATAATTTTATTTTCAGAATTTAAATAAAATCTACAATTATTTCCTGATGTAAATATATGAATATTATTCTTTGTTATTTTTGATTCATTAATTTTATCAAAATTAATTTCATTGATTAAATATAAATCACACCATGTTATTAATAAATTTTTACATGATATATTTTTTAAATCATTATTTAATATATAATTTAATGTATAAGCTGTTCCATCACTTTCATTATAATTAATTATTTTTATTTTATCAATATATTCATTTAATATATTCTTTATATAAAAAAATGTAATATCATTATATTTTTCATTAATTACTAAATATATATTATTTGCATATTTATTCCAATATTTAATGATATAATATAATCCAGTATTATCATCAATATTTATTAAATATTTAGGTATTACATTATGTGTATATTTTGATAATCTAGTGCCTAAACCGGATGCAAGAATTATTATATCCATTATTTATAATAAAAAATATTTAAGTAATATTTTTTATCCGAAAGTTAAATTTATTATAAAATATCTTAATTAATTTATAGGACTAAGTATTATTAGGAGTCTTAGATTTTTATAAACCTTAAATAATACATTGTTCTACTAATTTATCATTTATATTATTATAAAATCTTACATATCTAAGCTGTTTCATAATTTGTTTTTAATAAATATACAATTAAAAATATATTTATTTTTTTGAAATGGTCAAAATCATTTTTTTATATATTTCTAATTTATTTTATTGTAAAATTTATTGATACTTAATTATGAAACACATTAATCTTCTATATTAGATCTAGTCTAGGATCAATGCCAGACAATTAAGGTTTTACATATTTAAACATAATAATATGTAATTATTGAAAAATTAAAAGATATTTATTTACAATAATCAAATAACCTTTTTACAAATAGTTTATTTATGTTTCATTTATATTTAAAGACTATTTTATAAAATAATGGAGCTGTTGCATAAATCAGATATCAATAAACCATTGATAAATAAAATTTTTATTTTTAATAAAATATCAATTAAAAATAAAAATTTGTTTTTTATTTTTAAGATAAAAGATTATAAATTGAATAATTTAATATTTTTTTATTAATTTAAAATATTTTTTATTTATTTTAATATAATAGTTAAAAAGCCTATATAGATATATATATTAATTTTATAAATCAAACGCAGTACCCTCTGTGCGTGACTGACCGTTTCTTTAATACAATGTATTAAAGAAAAGAATATAATAATCTTTCATTAGAAATAATTTTATTTTCATAAATTTTTACCATTCTATTATTAATTTTAAATTTATCTTCATTTATTTTATTTTGTGTGACTAATCCAAAAGATAAATATACTATTTGATTAAAATTTTCTATATATCTTTCATATCTTAATTGAATTTTTTTTATATTTTTATTCCATTCAAAAAAATTCTCTACTATATATCTTTTTTTAAAAATTTTTTATATTTTAAATTATTTTTATTTTTACTATTTTCTTTTGTTTCTGTTATAAAATTAATGTTATTATTGTTTTTTAACTCTTCTTTTAATTTATTTGAAATATATCCTTTATCACCTCCAATATTTATTCCATTAACTATTTTTAATTTAGATAAATCAATAATACTATTTTTTATAGTATCTTTAACAGTATTAATATCATGTACATTAGAAGGTACTAAAATAAAAGAAATTGGTATTCCATTTTCTGTTACTATAACTGATTGTTTAGTTCCATTTTTAAATTTATCTGAATAATTTCTTCCAATACAATCAATACCATTTTTATTCCTAATCATTGAACTATCAATATAACAATTATTAATTTGTTTATATGTAATATAACGATGTTGTTTTAAATATAAAATTGTAATAAAATATGCTAATTGATATAATTTATTATTAACCCATTCACAATGTTTTCTATAAAAAACAGTATAACTAGCATATTTATTTATAATACTCTTCCATTTAGAACCATTCTTTATAGTATTTACTATTTCAAAATAAAAAATATCATTGGAGCTGTTGCATAAATCAGTTATCAATGTTTTATTGGTAAATATTTTTTGTTATTTTATTAAAATACCAACTAAAAATAAAAATTTGTTTTTTATTTTTTTAATAAATTAATATTAAATTTATATATATTTTTAATATATTGTATTAGTATTAAAAATATTAAATCATATATTTTTTCCATTTATTTATAAAAATATATAAAAAATATTTTATAAACTTTAAAAATAAAAAACAAATTTTTATTTTTAATTGATATTTTATTAAAAATAAAAATTTTATTTATCAATGATTTATTGATATATGATTTATGCAACAGATCCAATGATTTAAAAGTATAGATAAATTTTTAAAAAGAGTATTCAATAAAATATTTATAATCAATGAAAATAATTTTTTATTTTACACTATTCACTATTAGTGTAAAAATCCTTAAGTGTCTGGTATTGGTTCTACTAGTCAAATTTTATTTTATGTTAATAAAATATTTTATTTTTATTTAAAGAATAAAAATAAAAAAAAAATAATTTTTGACTTGCATCCCTGGACTCAGTCTAAGAATGAATCTATGTGATAAATTTTATATTTTTCATTTAACATATTATTTCAATGTTAAAACTATCAATAAAATAATACTAATTTATAAATATAAATTAAAATTTTCCATTCATAGAAAAGCCTAGTTTAGACTATTCTATATCTTCTATTTTAAATTCAGAAGATTCAGAGTATGGGATAAAATCTATACCAGTACCTAAGTGAGAAAACTCTATTCCTAAATGAATAAAATATGGTATGTTATCTGGGTGTAAAATTATTGAAAAAAATTCGTTATTAATAGTTTCAATAAATTTTTTTTGATATTCTTTTTGATATATCAACTCTGCACCATCATCAATATCAATTACAAAACAGTACTTTAAATAACTCATGACTTCACTATATTTCATAACTTCTGGAATAATAATATATTCTCCTCTTTTTTTAGCTACAAATTTACAATCGTTAAAAAAATATTTTAACTTATTTAGAACTTTAAATGATTTATTGTCATTTTCTAATAACTTAAAATTTTTTCTAACATATTGATTGAGATAGTGTATTATTTCAGCTCTACTACACGTTTCATCTATAAAATCTTTTCCTAAAAAAGAACTTACAAAATGATGTACCTTTTTATGTTTATTCATAGCAGATTCATTAAAAAAATTAGAAAGCATATCTGATGTAATGATTATGAATAATTTTAATTAATTAAAATTATATTTAAGTATTTTTTAGTATATTTTACTATCATTTTTAAAATTTATATAGTAGAAATAAAACAATTCTACTTTAATGAATTTTGGTGATTTAACTCTTCATTGTCTTCTTTGTCTTGAATTAAATTATTTGATGGATTTTTTACATCATTTATTAAATCATTCAAATATAATTCAATATCAATATCTTCTCCTATAAAAAATAATGCTTTATGTCCATTATTAACAACTTTTTGTAATTTTATAGAAGATCCAATATTCATATGTTCTACTAAAGATGGATATGAAACAAATATTTTATGAATTTTTGGAAAACTCTTTCTAATACTATCTCTAAATCTTGTATCCGGATTATAATTAAATTTTTCAAAATGATCATCATACCAATATGGTATAACATATTTTGCTAATTCTGGTTTAAAAATTGTACAACATGTTCCATAGAATTCATGTATATTAGATAATCTAACATATCTTCTATTTTTAATTATAGCTGATCTGTATGGAACATATAAAGATGAAAATATTGAAAAATTTGCATAATTTTTTATCCATATATCTGCATTTTTTATAAAATTTTTTGATACAAATATATCATCATCCATCCATATTATAAAATCATATTTTTGTGGTAATTTATTTATATAATAAAACATTCTTAACGTATTTGATATACCATTTAAATTTTTATCACTGTTAATTATTATAATTTTTTTATCACGGTACATCTCTCGATAAGTTTCTATAAAATCTAAATATGATTTATCAACACTCCCTGATTCAAATAACATAATAGTTATTTCAATATCTGAATTAAATAAACCAGATTTTTCAAAACTTAAAAAAGTTCGATCTATTACATTAATAGCATTTCTTTCTTCTCTGTTTACACATGGAATTGTTATTAAATATTTTAATTTTTTATTATAATCTATTTTTTTTTTTGTTATAAAAAAATTTAAATTATCCATAAATATATTACTGTTTTTTATTTTAAATTAGATTTTTTAACGTTAATTTTAATTTTAATATTTTTAACAATTTTTGTTGATTGGTTTGGCTCTATTGATTTGGCTAATATAGTTATGTCAGTTGATTCATTTTTAATAATATTTAATTGTTTATCTATTTTATCAATTTGATGTAATAGATATTTTTTTCTTTGAATTAATTCAACGTCAGTTAATGTTTCTAAAACACAACTCATATAATTTTATATTTTTTATGAGATTCATATGTTTATATAAATTATAATCATTTTTTTAATCATTCTAATTTTTTTAGATTTTTATTAAATTTTTCTCTTAATTTATTATATTCACTTGTACCAATAACACGAGAGCCGAAAACATGAGTCTTAGTACCTTCAATATATCCTTGAAGACCCTCAATATATTCATTTATTGTTTTTTCTTTTTTTTCCATTTTTTTTAAAATGTTTGTTAGATTTTCAATTCTTGTATTATATAATGATTGTTCTCTCATCTTTTCTTCTAATTTAGATGTTAATTCTTGTATTTCTTTTGTTCTATTAGGCTTTAAACTATTTTCCTTTATTAAATCTCTTAATTCAGATATTTCCTTATTAGAACTTTGTTTCATTCTTTCTGATACTTCCAAATCACTATATAGTTTAGACTTTTCAGAATCTATTGTATCTATATAGGATCTTAATTCTGATATTTGTTTTTTATTTTCAAGTTTAGATCTTTTTGCTTCTTCTAATTCATCAGCCATTTTTAATAATTCACCATGTGAATCATCTGGTGAAGATTTCATTAAAGATTCTAATTCACTTATTCTACTTTGTAATAATTGTTTCTCTTGATATTGTTCATCCAATTGTTTTATTAGTTCTTCATCACCAACTGATTTAGTCTCTTTTAAACTTTCTGTTAAATCTTTAATTCTTGTATTATATAATGATTGTTCTCTCATCTTTTCTTCTAGTTTAGCTGTCAATTCTTGTATTTCATTTATTCTATTAGGCTTTGAACTATTTTCCTTTATTAAATCTCTTAATTTAGATATTTCGTTATTAGAACTTTGTTTCATTCTTTTAGCTTCTTCTAAATCACTATATAGTTTAGACTTTTCAGAATCTATTGTATCTATATATGATCTTAATTCTGATATTTGTTGTTTATTTTCAAGTTTAGATCTTTTTGCTTCTTCTAATTCATTAACCATTCTTAATAATTCACCATGTGAATCATCTGGTGAAGATTTCATTAAAGATTCTAAATCACTTATTCTACTTTGTAATAAAATTTCTTTTTGTTTTTGTTCATCTAATTGTTTTATTA
>Ga0214919_10000537_pt1 | contig 64346 bp, 61 predicted proteins | sample LL1503_MetaG_FD_177994 | JGI IMG/M metagenome (GOLD analysis project Ga0214919, IMG submission 177994) | Freshwater microbial communities from Lake Lanier, Atlanta, Georgia, United States - LL-1503 | ecosystem: Environmental > Aquatic > Freshwater > Lake | place: USA: Georgia | collected... | reverse complement strand
ATTTACTACAAATTTTTACAAAGCCAGTGGAAGATCGTCCAACATTATTTTTTGAAATTATTCAAAGAATGGGTGCAAAAGGATTTGGAGCTGGAAATTTTAAAGCTTTATTTGAGTCTATCGAGAGGGAACAAATGTTGCGAGGGACATTATAAAAAAAGTAATATCATTACAGAATTAACAAAATATAACGATATAGTTAATATTTTTTTGCTAAAAATCTGTTAAAGTTGAAATTTTACTTTTAATTATGCAATAGATTATAGTATATTTGTACCATCAAAAAATCAAGGAGTGGTTTCCTTATTTTTTTACATAAATTTTCATAATTTATAGTTTTTTGGTTGGTTAATAGCATAAAAACTCAGTCTTTAATTTGGCTGGGTTTTTTTGCTTTAATATATTTGGAATGGATATTGTAAATACTGAATTAAAAACAATTAAAAACATGAAAAAATATTTCTTCCTACTATTGCTTTTTATTACAGTAAGTTTTGATTCTCAAAAACCTGATGCTTACGATGTTGGTGAATGGTTTAAATTCAGAATTCATTATGGCTTTATAAATGCTGGATACGCTACACTCGAAGTTCAAGAAGCTATTAAAAACAACAAAAAAGTTTACCACGCCATTGGCAAAGGATATACAGTAGGCATGTCAAGGTTTTTCTTTAAAGTAAATGATAATTATGAAAGTTATTTTGATAAAACGTCGAATAAACCTTATCAATTTGTAAGACAAATAGATGAAGGAGGTTACACTAAAAATCAAGAAGGGTTTTTTAATCAAGAAGATAATAAAGTGCTTATTAAAGATTATAAAAACAAAACAGAAAAAACATTCCCAGTTACAGAAAATGTACAGGATATTATTTCTACTTTTTATTTTTTAAGAAACTACCCAAATATTGACAAACTAAAAGTTGGGGAATCGGTATTTGTCGATATGTTTTTTGACAATGAAACCTTTAAGTTTAAGTTAAAATTCATAGGAAAAGAAAATATAAAAACTAAATTTGGAACTGCACCAGCAATGATATTTAGGCCAATAGTTCAATCTGGTAGAGTTTTTAAAGAAGAAGAAAGCTTAACAGTTTGGATTTCCGATGACGAAAACAAAATCCCTCTAAGGATAAAAGCCAGCTTGGCAGTGGGCTCAATAAAAGCAGAATTAGAAGGCTTCAAAGGATTAAAAAATCCATTTATGGTAAAATTAAATGACTAATGAATAGTAAAAACAATACGAATGAAATTTTAGAGGCTTTAGAAAAAAAATTTGAAGCTATAAATCAAAAAACCGAAACCCATTTAGAAGGACTTATTTGGTCAAAACCTATAACTTATTGGGATTATATTCAAACCGATGCCTTATTAAATTTACAAACTCAAAGAACTGTTTTGCCTGATGAAATGGTTTTTATCATGTACCATCAAGTAAACGAATTATTGTTCAAAATGATACTTTGGGAAATAAATCAATTGTGTCATACTGAAAAACCAAAAACTGATTTTTTTACTGAAAAACTAAGAAGAATAAGCCGCTATTTTGATATGCTAACCACTTCATTTGATATTATGGGTGACGGAATGGAAGTGGCTCAGTATATGAAATTCAGAAATACTTTAACCCCAGCAAGTGGTTTTCAAAGCGCCCAATATAGACTAATCGAATTCTCCTCAACCGATTTGATAAATTTGATTGATTATCGTTTTAGATCAACTATTGACAGGAATACACCTTATACTCATGCTTTTGAACATTTGTATTGGCAAGCTGCTGGAAAAGATTATCAAACAGGTGAAAAATCATTTTTAATATTAGAATTTGAGAGAAAATATAAAGAAGAATTTCTTCGTAGTATGGAAGAATATAATACTATAAATATTTGGCAAAAATTCAAACAACTTCCTCTAGAAGACCAAAAAAATGAAGCATTAGTTAATGCCATGCGTCATTATGATCATACCATTAACATCACTTGGGTTATGGGACATTTAAATGCTGCCAAAAAATATATTGATAGCGGACAAGGTTCGGGAGAAGCAACAGGAGGAAGCGATTGGAAAAAATACATGCATCCAAAATACCAAAGAAGGATATTTTTCCCAGAGTTGTGGAGTGAAGAGGAATTAAAAAATTGGGGCGAGGAATAACAATATGATTTATAAGTTCCTCAACTTTTTTTGTCTTTTTTGTCTTTTGGTTTTTTCATTAAGTTCTTGTGAAAAATCGAAAGAGGAACAAATTATTGCTGGAAAACCTAAATACAAATTAGTAGATTTTGGATTTAATCTGCATGATTTCAATATTGTCAATGATACTATACAATCCGGAGATACTTTTGGAAGTTTAATAGAAAACCAAAACTTAAAAGGTCAACAAGTATATGATATTGTTACCAAAGTAAAAGATACTTTTGATGTTAGAACCATTAGAATTGGGAAAGCATATACTATTCTGAGAACTAAAGATAAAACCAATAAAATTCAAGTTTTTATTTATCAACCCGACCGTTTGAATTATTATATTGTAGATTTTAGAGACACCATAATGGCTTACAAAAAAACCAGGCCATTAACTTTAAAAACTAGAACAATTGCTGGTGCATTAAATGGTTCCTTATCCGAAACATTACAAAATCTTGATGTTGACCCATCATTAGCGACAAGAATTGCAAAAGTTTATGCTTGGTCTATTGACTTTTTCAAATTACAAAAAGGAGATAAATTTGGCTTGACCTTTTCGGAAAGATATATAAATGATACTATTTATGATGGAGTTGACAGTTTAAAAGCAGCGTTTTTTGAATATAAAGGCAAAAATATTTATGCCTTCCCATTTTCTCCAGATGGAAGTACTAACAAACAACAATTTTTTGATGAAGAAGGGAAAACATTGAAAAATTTCTTCTTGAAAGCCCCTTTAAAATTTGTAAATATCACTTCACGTTATACCAGAAGCAGATTTCATCCGGTACAAAAAATTTGGAAAGCTCACAATGGTACAGATTATGCTGCTCCAACAGGAACTCCAATTATGACAACCGCAGCAGGAGTTGTAGAACAAGCTGGTTATACAACTGGCAACGGAAATTTTGTAAAAGTAAAACACGACAGAACATACTCTACTCAATACCTACACATGTCAAAAATAGTTGTTCGCCGCGGACAAAGAGTTACACAAGGACAAGTAATTGGGAAAGTTGGAAGTACGGGATTGGCAACTGGCCCTCATGTTTGTTATCGTTTTTGGAAAAATGGAGTTCAGGTAGATGCTTTACGATTAAAGCTTCCCACATCAACTCCTATGGATTCTAAATACAAACAAAAATATTTGGAATATATGAAACCTCTAAAAAGAACTTTGGACAGTGTAGCTGCGATAAATTCAAAGAAATAATATTTTTTTCGTCAACTACAACGTTGCAGTTCAAATTTACTGAATTTTATACCAATCAAATTTGTAAATTTGACATTTAAAATATAAAAATGGCTTTACAAAATATCAATCCCACAAAGACTTCTGCTTGGGAAAAATTAAATCAACATTATGCTCAAATGAAAAACATTTCTATAAAGGAAATGTTTGCAGATGATATTACTAGAGCAAAAAAATTTAACATTCACTGGGAGGATTTCTTACTTGATTATTCCAAAAATAGTATCAATCAATATACTTTTAATTTACTCCAAGATTTAGCAAAAGAAGTGCATTTGAAAGAAGCTATTGACGCGTATTTTGGTGGAGATAACATCAATCAAACCGAAAATAGAGCAGTACTCCATACCGCTTTACGTTCTCCCAAAAATACTTCCATAAAAGTTGATGGGGAAAATATAATTCCAGAAATTTTTGAAGTAAAAGATAAAATGAAAAAGTTCTGTAATGAAGTTATTTCAGGACAAAGAAAAGGGTTTACAGGAAAAGCGTTTACAGATGTAGTCAATATCGGGATTGGTGGTTCAGACCTTGGTCCAGCTATGGTTGTTGAAGGATTGCAGTTTTACAAAAATCATTTGAATATTCATTTTGTATCCAATGTTGATGGTGATCATGTAAATGAAATTATAAAAAAAATAAATCCCGAAACCACACTTTTCGTAATTGCTTCTAAAACATTTACTACACAAGAAACACTTACCAATGCTGAAACTATTCGAGCTTGGTTTTTGAAAACGGCAAAAAAAGAAGATGTTGCAAAACATTTTGTAGCAGTTTCAACTAACATTCAAAATGTTACAGAATTTGGCATCAATCCCGATAATATTTTTCCAATGTGGGATTGGGTTGGTGGTCGTTTTTCACTTTGGAGCGCAGTTGGTTTATCAATAAGTTTAGCAGTTGGCTTTGATAATTTTGATGAAGTATTGAATGGTGCTCACGCAATGGATAACCATTTCAAAAACGAAACTTTTAACAAAAATATTCCTGTTGTTTTAGCACTATTGAGTATTTGGTACAATAACTTTTTTGGTGCCGAAAGCGAAGCTTTAATCCCTTATACCCAATACTTGCAAAAATTAGCACCATATCTTCAACAAGGCATCATGGAAAGTAACGGAAAGAGCATAGGCCGCGATGGGAAACCAGTAAATTATCAAACTGGAACTATCATTTGGGGCGAACCAGGAACCAATTCCCAACATGCATTTTTTCAATTAATTCATCAAGGCACAAAACTTATACCAACTGATTTTATTGGTTTTGTTGAGCCACTATATGGCAATCAAGACCATCATGACAAGTTGATGTCCAACTTTTTTGCGCAGACAGAAGCTTTACTAAATGGCAAAACTGCAGCACAAGTAAATGCTGAATTTGTTAAGCAAAACATTACAGGAGATAAAGCTGATTTTCTGTTACCTTTCAAAGTATTTACTGGGAATAAACCAACAAATACGTTATTAATTCAAAAATTGACCCCAAAATCGCTAGGTTCATTAGTTGCATTATACGAGCACAAAATTTTTGTTCAAGGTGTAATCTGGAATATTTTTAGTTATGATCAATGGGGCGTTGAACTTGGAAAACAATTAGCTAATTCTATTTTAGAAGAAATTCATTCAGGAGTTGTAAAAAAACACGATAGTTCTACAGAATTTTTATTAAACCATTTTCTGAAAAACAAATAATGGAACATATCCTAAAACCTCTATAATTAGTGCCGTTTTTTTATCTCTTTTCTCTATATTTGTTTTTCTAAAAATAACACTATGTATCATTTTATTCAAAAATTTCATTCTGGTTGGGCTTATTTAGCCTTATTTTTATTAGTAGTAGCCGTGATAAATTCCATTATTGGAATGTCTTCAAAAAAAGTGTTTACCGCTAATGACAGAAAAATAGCTTTGTTTGGTTTAATAGCAACTCACATTCAATTGGTAGTTGGTTTGATTCTATATTTTATTTCTCCGTTAGGTTCTGCTTCTATCGGTCAAATGGCGGATTCAAATGTGCGTTTAACTTGGTTAGAGCATCCTCTAATTAATGTGATAGCTATAGTTTTAATTACTATTGGATGGTCAAAACACAAAAAAGGAGATACAAACACTGCAAAATTTAAATCCATTGCACTATTCTATTTCTTGGGATTAGTCTTAATCTTGAGTAGAATTCCTTGGAATTTGTGGTTTAACAAATAAATTAAAAAGTCCTTAAAAGGACTTTTTTTATCAAGGTATAGTTTTTGAAAATCAATTTATACTTTTAAAAAGTAAACAATGAATAAAAAAATAAAAATTTTCTTTTTATCAATTATAACAACCCTTTTATCTTCCAGTTTTTCAGCTGCTTATGCACAACAAAAAGATAAAAACAAAGATAAAGTAAAGGCGGTAGAGGTAAAAGAGGATAAAGTGAAAACAAAAGTAGCAGTACTTTCAAAAAAAGACTCGTTAAAAACCAAAGAAATAGAAGAGATTACGGAAATCGCTGATTCCGTTAAAACCGAGGTCAATTTAAAATTTAAATTCTACAAAAAAAATGCGCATGCTTCTTATTATGCTCAAAAATTTAATGGTAGAAGAACTGCAAGTGGTACTCGATTTGATAATACAAAATACACAGCCGCTCACAAAAAATTACCTTTTGGGACAAAAGTAAGAGTTACTAATGAAGTCAATGGGAAATCAGTTATTGTGGAAATTACAGATCGCGGGCCATTCTCAAAAGTTCGTGAAATTGATTTAACAAAAAAAGCTTTTATGGAATTAGCAAACAATAAAAATTCTGGAGCTGTGATTGTTAAACTTGAAGTTGAAGCAAACTAAAATTACCAATCTTTGAAAGGAAAATTGCTTAAAAAGGCATTATAAAATCGCTGATCATTAGTAACTTCTTTTCCAAGCCAATGTGGTTTTTCAAAAACTTCATCTTCCGATTGTAGTTCTATTTCGGCTATTATCAATCCTTCATTATCTCCTGAAAAAACATCTACTTCATAAACATGATTGCCAACTTTCACTTCGTGACGAATTTTATCAATTATTCCGCTTTCGCAAATAGTTAATAATTTTTCGGCATCAGAAACGGCTATTTCTCTTTCCCATTCTAATCGGGTGGTGCCAGTTTCATTTCCTTTTCCTTTAATGGTTAAATACGCTTTATCGGTTTTAATTCTAACACGAACAGTGCGTTCTGGGTTGGAATTTAAATACCCTTGAACAATTCTTTTTTTAGAAAAAGCAGCTGAAATAAAGCCATCAGAAAGGACTAAAAACTTTCGTTCTATTTCTATCATTGGATACAAATTTTATCGAAAGATACTATAAATTTGTGATATGGCTGAACCGGTTTCTTTTCGAAAAATCATTCATATCGACATGGATTCTTTTTATGCTTCGGTAGAGCAAATGGACAATCCTGAGTTGAAAGGAAAACCATTGGCCGTTGGAGGAAGTGAAGTTCGTGGTGTGGTTTCAGCAGCAAGTTATGAAGCTAGGAAATTTGGAGTTCGTAGCGCCATGAGTGGCATTCAAGCTAAAAGAAATTGTCCCGATTTACTATTTGTTCGCCCAAGATTTGACCGTTACAAAGAAATTTCAAAACAAATCAGAAAAATTTTTCACGAATACACCGATTTGGTTGAACCTTTGTCTCTGGACGAAGCTTATCTAGATGTTACCCAAAACAAAAAGGGAAATCCTAGTGCTTCTTTAATTGCACAAGAAATTAGAAAACAAATTTTTGAAGAAGTTGGACTTAACGCATCTGCTGGAATTTCAATCAATAAATTTGTAGCAAAAATTGCTAGCGATTATAACAAACCCAACGGACAAAAAACGGTAAATCCTGAAGATGTAGCAACTTTTTTGGAAAATCTAGACATCAAAAAATTCTATGGTATAGGCAAAGTTACTAGAGATAGGATGTACCATTTAGGGATTTTTACGGGAAAAGATTTAAAATCAAAATCCAAAGAATTTCTAGAGGAACATTTTAGCAAAAGTGGCCTACATTTCTATAACATAGTTAGAGGCATTCACAATAGCGAAGTGAAACCCAATCGAATTACAAAATCAGTTGCAGCAGAACATACATTTAACGAAAACTTGACTTCCGAAATTTTTATGATAGAAAAACTAGAACGGATAGCCAACGAATTGGAAAATCGTTTAAAAAAACAAAACCTCTCAGGAAAAACAGTAACCTTAAAAATCAAATACAGCGATTTTACGACACAAACTAGAAGCAAGACTTTGCCTTACTTTATTTCGGATAAAGGATTGTTGCTAGAAGTCGCAAAAGAACTACTGTTTCAAGAAAGGATGAAAGAGTCGGTGCGATTACTTGGTATTTCCTTAAATAATTTAAACACCGAAATCAAAAAGACAATTATTGTGCAATTGAAATTTGAGTTTTAAATATAAAAAAACCAACTCGAGAGCTGGTTTAAATATAGTGATTGAAATGTTTAATCTCTTCTTGAAATCTTTGAAAGCAATCGTAAAAACTCTATATAAAGCCAAACTAAGGTTATCATTAATCCCATAGCGCCATACCATTCCATGTATTTTGGCATTTTTTGCTGAACTCCTTTTTCTATTTGATCAAAATCTAAAAATAAATTAAGCGCTGCAACAATAATTACAATAGCACTAATCCCAATGCTCATCATAGAATTTCCATGATGAACAGGTTGAAAGCTTGTGAATAGCGTTAATAACCAAGATATCAAATAATAAGTAGCAATGGCTAAAGTAGCAGCAATAACAACAGATCTAAATTTTTCATTAACTTTAACTATTTCATATTTATAAAGTCCGAAACAAACCATAAAGGTTACAAAAGTGCAACTCACCGCTTGTATCACAATTCCGGGATACATAACTTCAAAAATTGCCGAAATACCCCCAATAAATAAACCTTCAAAAATAGCATAACCTGGTGCGAGATATCCTGAGGATTGCGGTTTAAATGTTGCAATAAGCACTAAAATAAACCCAACAATGGCACCTCCAATAGTCAACATCATAGGGTTTTGTCCGTTAAAGGTCATTATCCAAGTAATGGCTGCGCTAGCAATCAATAAAACTAACATTAAGAAACTTTTGTTAATAGTTCCCGAAACAGTCATAGTGTCGTTATAATCTATAACAACAGCATCATGAGTTACCTCGTTATTTTCTTTAAACGATTTTGTTTTAAAAAATGGATTATTTGAATTCATGTTATTAATATTTAAAAGTAATTATTTATTCTATTTCTGAAATTCTAAGCGTGTTTACCATTCCTTTATCAGCAACAGGCATAGCCGCAAGATTGATAAGCATATCCCCTTTTTTTACATAGCCATTGTCTTTTGCAATTTGGTTGATGTCGTCTACTGTGTCATCAGTACTTACAAATTTGTCGTAGTAAAAAGCATTAACACCCCAAAGTAAATTTAACTGATTTAAAATTCTTTTGTTTGAGGTATAAACCAAAATATGAGCTTTTGGCCTCCAAGCCGATATTTGAAAAGCTGTATATCCACTATTTGTTAGTGTTGAAATAGCTTTTGCTTTAATATCATTTGCCATGGTTGCTGCATGGTAACAAATTGATTTAGTAATAAACCTTTTTGTTCTTACATGAGGAGGATTTTGTGGTACATTAATTAATGGAGAATCTTCCACTGCTTCAATAATTTGTGACATTTTTTCAATAACTTCTACTGGATAATTTCCAACTGATGTTTCTCCCGAAAGCATTACAGCATCAGCTCCATCCATTACAGAATTCGCAACATCATTTACCTCAGCTCTTGTAGGTGTTAAACTAGTAATCATTGTTTCCATCATTTGCGTGGCAACAATTACTGGGATGCGCGCTGTTTTTGCTCTAAGAATTAATTTTTTCTGAATTAATGGAACTTCATGTGCTGGAATTTCAACTCCAAGGTCACCACGAGCAACCATTAAACCGTCACAAAAAGCGACAATTTTATCGATGTTTTCTACCGCTTCTGGTTTTTCAATTTTAGCAATTATAGGAATTTTATAATCTGAATGTTTTGCAATTAAGTCTTGTAATTCCTCTAAATCTTTTGGTGTTCTAACAAATGAAAGTGCTATCCAATCAACTTTTTGTTCAATAGCAAATATAGCATCCTTAATATCTTTTTTGGTTAAAGCAGGAAGGGAAACTTTTGTATTAGGAAGATTTACTCCTTTTTTAGATTTTAATGGTCCGCCTTGAATCACTTTACAAACTACTTCTGTTGTTCCGTTTGTTTCCAATGCTTCAAACATCAATTTTCCATCATCTAAAAGAATAAATTCACCTGGTTTTACATCGCGAGGAAACTCTTTATAGTTCATGTAAACGCGTTCTTTTGTACCCGGAACATCTTCGGCTGTTTGAAATGTAATGATGTCTCCAGGGCTAACTACTACATCTTCTTTCATAACTCCCACGCGAAGTTTCGGCCCTTGTAAATCAGCCAAAATTGCTGTATTGTATCCAAATTCATCGTTCAAACTTCTTATGATGTCAATTCTTTCTTTTACATCTTCATAATCAGCATGGGAAAAATTGATGCGAAATACATTCACTCCTGCATCAATCATTTTTTTTATCACTTCTCTAGAACTACATGCAGGACCAAGTGTTGCTACAATTTTAGTTTTTTTTCTTGTTGGCATTATACTTAAAAAATTAAATTATTTTTTGATTTTATTTTTTCAACTTCTACAGCGTAAACTGTGCTGACTCTATCTATTTTTTTTATACAATTCGTAATTGTTTCTACCTCAATAGGAACTTCGCCATTTTCAATTTTTAAAAAATAGTTTACCTTTTTAAACTCTGGGATAAAATATATTTTTGTTGAAAATTTGTTATTGCTTTCTGCAAATAATCCTTGGTTATTTGTTTGAGATAAACTAAAAACATCATTTATATTTTGAATTAAATTCCATGAAATATCTTTCTTTTTGTCTTCGAAAATAAATCTTGAAAATTCTGACTCTCCTTCTTTAGTGCTTATTTGAATATTACAACTGCTTTTACTTAAATTGATTGGCAAGTTTTGATTAATATAATAGGCTAACCGATAATCTTCCAAAGGCGAATGAATAGCGATTAATTGATAATCTATTTCGTCAAAATCTCCAAGAGGCAATTTGTGAACGGCCATACTTTGCAATTTAAGCTGTAAATATAGTTTATCTGAAACAGATTATTACAAACAATATTTTAGGTTATCGTTATTTTATAAACGAAAACGTTATAGTTTTTTGAGAATCTGCCTTACTTTGTGTTAATTTTTTCTTGAAATGCAAAATAAGCACGTTGGGAAGCTTTTTCTTCTGCTTTCTTTTTTGAAGTTGCCCTTGCTTTTGCAATAACTTTGTTGTCGATACTTAATTTTACACCAAAATATTTTTGCCCATCAATGCCATTATCATCAAAAACATCATAGTGAAAAGATTTTTTTTCTTTTTGGCACCATTCAATTAACAAACTTTTGTAGCTAATTACTTTTCCTTCTAATTTTGCTATATCAACATAAGGTATGATAACACTTCTTTGAATAAATTTTTGACAATAATTGTATCCTCTATCTAAAAAAATAGCTCCTACTAAGGCTTCAAAGATATTGCCGTGTATATTTTCACCAAAATGTTGTGTCGGTACTTTACTTTCTACAAATCGTATTAAATTTAGGTCTCTGCCTAACTCATTTAAGTGTTCGCGGCTTACAATTTTGGAACGCATTTTAGTTAAATAGCCTTCATCTCCAGCTGGGGCTTCATTATATAAATAAGCAGCTATAACAGAACTCAACATAGCATCTCCTAAAAACTCCAATCTTTCATAATTCATTGGATTCCCTTTCAAATCGATTCTGTTGGTGGAACGATGTGTAAATGCTTTTTGGAAATAAATAATAGATTGAGGTTTAAATCCTATGACTTTTTGGATTTCGTCAAAAAAAATCCCGTCCTCTGTCGAACGGGAATTTTTAAATATATTTTTTAGAATTTTCATCTAAAACTTAGTCTTCTAATTTTTTGAATAATACACATGCGTTGTGACCGCCAAATCCAAAAGTGTTACTCATAGCAACATTCACTTCTCTTTTTTGAGCTTTATTTAAAGTTAAATTCAAGGAAGGGTCAATGTTCTCGTCAACAACAGTATGATTAATCGTTGGAGGGACAACACCATGTTTCATGGACAAAATTGAAGCTATAGCCTCAATTGCCCCTGCAGCACCTAGCAAGTGCCCAGTCATTGATTTAGTAGAATTGATATTGATGTTTTTAGCATGAGCACCAAAAACCGCACTAATAGCTTTCAATTCCGCCACGTCACCAAGTGGTGTTGATGTTCCGTGGGTATTGATGTGATCTACTTGATGTGGTGACATTCCTGCATCACGCAAAGTGTTTTCCATAACTGCGATTACACCAATTCCTTCTGGATGAGGTGCTGTTAAATGATAAGCATCAGACGACATTCCTCCGCCTCCTACTTCACAATATATTTTTGCTCCACGTGCTTTTGCGTGTTCATATTCTTCTAATACTAATGCTCCAGCACCTTCACCAAGCACAAATCCGTCACGAGTAGCATCAAAAGGTCTTGACGCAGTTTCTGGACTATCATTTCTGGTTGATAAAGCTTGCATAGAATTAAATCCTCCCATACCTGCAATAGTTACTGCTGCTTCTGAACCTCCAGATATAATAACATCACACATTCCTAAACGAATATAGTTAAAAGCATCTATCAATGCATTGGCAGAAGAGGCACACGCTGATACAGTTGTATAATTTGGTCCCATAAATCCATTTCGCATTGAAATGTGAGCTGGGGCAATATCAGCAATCATTTTTGGAATAAAAAAAGGATTAAATCTTGGCGTTCCGTCACCAGCTGCGTAACTGAGTACTTCTTCTTGAAAAGTTTCTAAACCACCAATTCCTGCTCCCCAAATCACTCCAACTCTGTGCTTATTAACATTGTCAGCAGTAATTCCAGCGTCTTTGATCGCTTCCTCACTTGCTGCAACAGCATATTGAGCAAATTTATCCATTCTTCTTGCTTCCTTGCGGTCCATAAAATCTTCAATGTTGAAATTTTTTACTTCGCAAGCAAACTTTGTTTTGTGCTTTTCAGTATCATAGTAGGTTATAGGCGCGGCACCACTAACTCCATTAATTAAGGAATTCCAATATTCTTCAATGGAATTCCCTATGGGTGTTAATGCTCCTAAACCTGTTACTACAACTCGCTTTAATGCCATAATATGTTTTTTACAATTGTATTTAAACAAATAATACCCATGTTTCTTTCAAAGTTAATGTTTAAAGAGACAAGGGTATTTCAATATTTTGAGATTGAATATCAATCGGGTTTGCTTTTTAGTAAAAATAATAAAAACCCGTGAAAAATAATGATTCTTCACGGGTAAATTATTTATTATTTTTTTGCTTCTTCGATGTAAGAAATAGCTTGACCTACCGTAGCAATGTTTTCAGCTTGGTCGTCTGGAATTTGAATATCAAATTCTTTTTCGAACTCCATAATAAGCTCAACAGTGTCTAATGAATCAGCTCCTAAATCATTGGTGAAGCTAGCTTCTGTTACAACTTCGTTTTCGTCAACGCCTAATTTGTCTACGATAATCGCTTTAACTCTTGATGCAATGTCTGACATAATTTCTAAATTTTAATTTTAAATTGATTGGCAAAAATAAAAAACTTTATTTTAAAACAACCTTTTTGTTACTAAATGTGACGGCGAAATTAAAAAATATATTTTAAATTCTTACATATTCATGGTTTTAATTCAAGTTATTATTCTTTTTTTTGTGCTATGAAAATTGATTTTACCATGAAAAGAATTTTGTTTTTTGCTTCAGGCACTGGTTCCAATGTGGAAAACATCATTCACTATTTTAAAAAAAATAATGCCGTTGCCATAGTTGGTGTTTTTTCAAACAACCCAGAAGCAAAGGTTTTAGAAAAAGCTAAAAATCAAAACATTAATTCACTAGTTTTCAATAGAACTGATCTAAACGATGGCGTTGTATTGAAAGCAATTGAAAAATTACGCCCTGATTTGATAGTACTTGCTGGTTTTTTATGGAAAATGCCCGAAGAAATTGTACATCAATATCATAACAAAATCATCAATATTCACCCAGCTTTATTGCCAAAATATGGCGGAAAAGGCATGTATGGCTTGAAAGTACATCAAGCGGTTTTTGAAAACAAAGAAGCAGCAACGGGCATCACCATTCATTATGTAAACGAACATTACGACGAAGGTGAATTCATTTTTCAGCAATCCGTAAATGTAGAAGATTGCAAAACAGCAGAAGAAATAGCAAACAAAGTTCAAGCATTAGAACATGACTATTTCCCTCAAATAATAGAAAGACTTCTAACTTCCAACATCTAACTTCCAACTTTGAACCACCAAGTCCACATCTACACAGACGGCGCTGCCAAAGGAAATCCTGGAAACGGCGGGTATGGCGTTATTGTTGAATTGGTAGGAACAACTTATAAAAAAGAATTTTACGAAGGTTTTCGGCATACTACCAATAACCGAATGGAATTATTGGGTGTAATTGTTGGTTTAGAAAAGTTAAAAATACCTAATATGAATGTTTTGGTAATTTCCGATTCTAAATATGTTGTAGATGCTGTTGTGAAAAAATGGGTTTTTGGTTGGGAAAAAAAAGGTTTCGTTGGCAAAAAAAACCCAGATTTATGGAAACGATTTCTGATAATTTACAGAAAACACCAAGTGGATTTCAAATGGATAAAAGGCCACAACAACCATCCTCAAAACGAACGTTGCGATGAATTAGCAGTTTACGCCTTGGGCTTACCTAATTTATCTGTGGATGCTTTTTATGAAAAGGAAGAGGGGAAATTGTTTTAAATTAACCGTGTAATTTCAAAGTTAACTATAGTGTAATTTCAAAGTTCAATACAGTGTAATTTCAAAGTTGAATATAGTGTAATTTCAAAGTTGAATACACTTCATTTTCAAAGTTAACTATACTTTATTTTCAAAGTTAAATATACTTCATTTTCAAAGTTGACTATAGCGTATTTTCAAAGTTGATATTTTAAAACCTCAAATTGATTGAACTTACCGCTGTTTCAACAACAAATTATATTCTTCTAACAACCTTAGGTACTTATCTTTCCAGTAATCTGCTACAGGGGCTTCCTTTGCATAAATTGTTGGAGGTTCGTTTACGATAGTTGACGTGGAGTTAAATTCTTTGATTTCATCTGTAAAATCGTGGTGAATGAGCTTTCCTATTTGCAAAACAATATCAAGAGAAACGGTACTGTTTTCAAACATTAGATACATCCACCTTCTACTTTTTCCCATTCGCTTGGCGAGTTCTGCAATGGGAATGCCACTTTTATAAATAGCTTCTTTTAGTATTTCTCCTCGGTGTTGCATATACTGGTATCCAATATATCAATCAGTTTTTAAACATTGATTCTTTCGACAACACAAATAATTTAATCGTTTACCCCAACCCAACTTCTTCAAAGGTTTATATTACTTCAAAAGAATATGTATCAACTTATGAAATCTTCAACACCTTAGGGCAAAAAGTAAAAGAAGGCAATTTTAATGCAGTGTTAGAACAAGAAGAATTAGATTTAACCGCTTTACAAAATGGGTTATATTTTTTAAATTTTAAAGGTGAGAAAGTAAATAAAACGGTTAGGATTATTAAACAATAAGTAGCAAAATAAAATAAATCATGCCTCACCATCGTGAGGCATTTTTGTTTCAAAAACTTTTAAACTTCTAAACAAAAACGTAACTTTACATTTTGGTTGTGGTTTTATTTAACAAAACCCATTCAAAAGAAAATTTAAGAGGCATAGCGGTAATTAATAATCCAAAATGAACAAAGTTTCCATACGTTTTTTTGATGATCGTGAGGTACGTGCCATTTGGGACGAAGACAACAGTAAATGGAGGTTTTCGGTCCTAGATATTGTTGCAGTGCTCACTAATCAAGACGATTATAATAAAACAAGAAACTATTGGAAATACCTAAAAGCCAAATTAAAAAAAGAAAACAATCAGGTGGTTAGTGCTACTACCCAACTGAAACTTTTCGCTGCAGATGGTAAAAAATACAACACTGATGTCTTAGATTATAACGGCATTATAGCTCTAGGCAAAACGTTTCCGGGCACTAAGGCAAATCGTTTTATAGAATGGTTTACCTACAGCGATGAAACTATTGATGGCAAAAGCAAATCAAAAGCGTATGCCTTATTTGAAAGTTCATTTATAGAAAGTATAGCAATAGGGACTACAACTAAAAAGCTAAGTTTAGGAATAGGGAAATACTAGTTAACTTTTAAACCGTAAACCCTGAATTTATTTAAGGGTAAACTTTTAAACTTCTAAACTAAAGTTTATCTTTGCCCCTTTAATTTGAAACACTCGTAATGAACAAACTTTTAATAGTAGGAACCGTCGCTTTTGATGCTATCGAAACGCCTTTTGGAAAAACAGATAAAATCCTTGGCGGTGCGGGAACATTTATTGGTCTTTCGGCTTCTCATTTTAAATTGCAATCGGCTATTGTTTCGGTAGTGGGTGATGATTTTCCACAAGAGTATTTGGATTTATTAACCGCAAGAAATATTGATATTTCAGGGTTAGAAATCGTAAAAGGCGGAAAAACCTTCTTTTGGAGTGGTCGTTACCACAATGATATGAATTCAAGAGATACGTTGGCTACAGAGTTAAATGTTTTAGCTGATTTCAATCCAATCGTACCAGAAAATTATAAAAATGCCGATGTAGTGATGTTAGGCAACTTACACCCTATTGTGCAAACCGGTGTTTTAAATCAAATGACTCAGAAACCTAAACTAGTAGTTTTAGACACTATGAACTTTTGGATGGATTGTGCCTTACCAGAGTTATTAGACGTTATCAAACGCGTAGATGTAATCACCATTAACGACGAAGAAGCGCGCCAATTGTCTGGAGAATATTCTTTGGTGAAAGCGGCAGCTAAAATCCACACGATGGGACCAAAATATGTAGTGATTAAAAAAGGAGAACACGGAGCCTTAATTTTCTATAACGAACATATTTTCTTCGCGCCAGCATTACCGTTGGCCGATGTGTTTGACCCAACAGGAGCAGGAGATACTTTTGCAGGAGGATTTGCAGGATTCATCACTCAACAAGGAGACATCTCTTTTGAAACGATGAAAACCGCTATAATTCAAGGGTCAAACTTGGCCTCTTTCTGTGTAGAAAAATTCGGGACAGAACGCATGTTAACAGTAACAGAAGCCGAAGTTAAAAATCGCTTGAAACAATTCAAAGCTTTAACACAATTTGAAATAGAATTACAATAAATTTATGCCTCGAAATTTTCGGGGCATTTTTATTTAAAATAAAATAATAGAAACAAAAACTGAAACTAATTCAGCTCAAGCAATATAACTACTATCATGAGTGACGCCATTAAACACGAATGTGGAATTGCCCTTTTACGATTAAAAAAACCATTAGAATTTTATAAGGAAAAATATGGTTCGGCTTTTTATGGGATACAAAAAATGTATCTCTTAATGGAAAAGCAGCATAACCGTGGCCAAGATGGAGCAGGTTTTGCTTCTATAAAACTAGATGTTGATCCTGGCGAAAGATACATTAGCAGAGTTCGTTCCAATAATGCGCAACCTATTCAAGATGTTTTTGCTCAAATCAATGAACGAATCAATGCTGAATTGACTTCTCATCCAGAATATCAAGACAATGTGAGCTTACAAAAAGCAAACATTCCCTACATAGGCGAATTGTTTTTAGGCCATGTTCGATACGGAACTTTTGGAAAAAACAGTATCGAAAGTGTGCATCCTTTTCTGCGTCAAAACAATTGGATGCATCGAAATCTGATATTAGCGGGGAATTTTAACATGACCAATGTAACGGAGCTTTTTAACAGTTTAATCGAATTAGGGCAACATCCAAAAGAAATGGCAGATACCGTAACTGTAATGGAAAAAATAGGCCATTTTCTTGATGATGAAGTTACTGATTTGTACTTAGAATGTAAAAACAACGGGTTGACAAAAAGAGAGGCTTCTCCAATTATTGCCGAAAAACTTGCTATTGCAAAAATATTAAAACGCGCTTCCAAAGGTTGGGATGGTGGCTATGCTATGGCTGGACTTTTAGGTCATGGTGATGCGTTTGTGTTTCGTGATCCAGCTGGAATTCGTCCTGCTTATTTTTATGAGGATGATGAAATTGTAGTAGTGGCTTCAGAAAGACCTGTAATACAAACGGTTTTCAATGTTCCTTTTGAAAAAGTAGAAGAATTACTCCCTGGAAATGCATTGATTATTAAGAAAAACGGCAGCGTTTCTCAACAAGAAATCATCACACCAACGGTGAAAAAAGCCTGTTCCTTTGAGCGTATCTACTTTTCTCGCGGTAGTGATGCCGAAATTTATCAAGAAAGAAAAGAATTGGGGAAATTAATTTTACCAGCCGTTCTTGAAGCCATTGAAAATGATACAGATAATACTGTTTTCTCTTTTATTCCTAATACTGCTGAAACTTCTTTTTATGGAATGGTTGAAGCGGCAAATGATTTTCTTAATCAAAGAAAAAATCAATTTATACTCAACAATAGAAAAGTATTAACCAAAGAAAAGTTAGAAGAAATACTTTCGGTAAAAATCAGAACCGAAAAAATAGCTATAAAAGATGCTAAACTCAGAACTTTCATAACCGAAGACAGTAGTCGGGATGATTTAGTGGCACACGTTTATGATGTGACCTATGGTGTAATTAAACCAACCGATAACTTAGTAATCATTGATGACAGTATTGTTAGAGGAACTACTTTAAAGAAAAGTATTCTTAAAATGATGGGTAGATTAAATCCTAAACGCATTGTTGTAGTTTCATCGGCACCACAAATTCGTTATCCCGATTGTTATGGAATCGACATGGCAAAATTGGAAGGTTTAATCGCTTTTCAAGCAGCAATTGAATTGTTAAAAGAAAGAAACCAATATCATATTGTTGATGATGTGTATAAAAAATGTAAATCTCAGGAAAACCTAAAAGATGCAGAAGTATTAAACTTTGTAACCGAAATTTACGCTCCTTTTTCGGATACCGAAATTTCTAATAAAATTGCTGACCTATTGCATCCAGAAGACATTAAAGCTGAAGTAAAAATTATTTTCCAAACCGTAGAAAATCTTCATATAGCTTGTCCAAAAAACCTTGGAGATTGGTACTTCACCGGTGATTATCCAACGCCTGGTGGCAATAGAGTTGTAAATAAAGCTTTCATGAACTTTTACGAAGGAAAAGATGCTCGTGCCTATTAACTTCTTTGATGCATTTAATCGATTTTTAATGCCGTTCATCCGAAAAGTTTGTCTTCGAAATAGTAAACTTATTACATTTGCATCACCATAGCATTAGTAGGTTAAGTTTATGGTAGATTTGGGGCAAAAAAGGTGAAAAGAAATTTTCGCCTTTTTTATTTACGGTAACTGAAAAATCTGTAAAAAGTACTTTCCCCCAACTTTTCCTGATCATTCCAATCTATTTTGTATGTAAATTAAGGCCTATTCAATTGATGTGAATAGTTATAATTACAGTGCATTTAGTACATTAAATCAAAAATAAATTCCGACAGTTAATTTCAACTTATCAAAAATAAAAAACCGATTGCTCTCACAATCGGTCTTACAATGATAAAATAATTTGAGATCATTTTTCTAGAGCATAAAGTCTGGCTACTTCTGTCCAATTAATAACATTAAAGAATGCTTCAATATAATCTGGACGACGATTTTGATAATGCAAATAATAAGCATGTTCCCAAACATCCATGCCTAAAATTGGAAAGCCATCGCATCCTGCATCTGGCATTAATGGATTGTCTTGATTTGGTGTTGAGCACACTGCTACTTTTCCGCCTTTGTGAACACATAACCAAGCCCAACCCGAACCAAAACGAGTAGCTCCAGCTTTAGCAAATTGTGCTTTGAACTCTTCAAATGTTCCAAAAGCAGCTTCAATTGCGTCTGCTAATTCACCAGTTGGTTTTCCACCACCATTAGGAGACATTACTTTCCAAAACAAGTTGTGATTGTAAAAACCACCGCCATTATTTCTAACAGCCATGTTTTTCATATCTAAATTAATTAAAATGTTTTCAATTGTTTTTCCCTCCATATCTGTTCCTGCTATAGCAGCATTAAGATTGGTTGTATAAGCATTATGATGTTTTGAATGGTGAATTTCCATTGTTTTGGAATCAATATGCGGTTCTAATGCATCATAAGCATAGGGTAATTGTGGTAATTCAAAAGCCATGATATTTTTATTTTAGTTACTATTAAATTGAATTCAAATTTATACATTTAACTTTGTAAAAAGAAATACTATTTTTATAAAATTTCATAAAAAAAACATTGCTAAACTAAATGAGTTTCAATATTCAACCAATTGATTTAAAAAACGAAACAATTCAGTTAATTCCTCTTCAAAAAATTGATTTTGAAGAATTATATAAAGTGGCCTCAGACCCTTTGGTTTGGGAACAACATCCAAACAAATTACGCTATCAAAAAAATGTTTTTCATAATTATTTTGAAGGCGCATTGCTATCAAAAGGTGCCTTTATAATTCGTGAAAACAAGACTAATGAAGTTATAGGCAGTAGCCGTTATTATGATTTTAATGAAAAAGAAAACTCTATTTTGATTGGGTATACTTTTATCGGAAGAAAATTTTGGGGCAAAGGTTATAACCCCGCTATAAAAAAACTAATGCTCGATTATGCCTTTCAATTTGTAGACAAAGTATATTTTCACGTTGGCGCATTAAATATTCGTTCGCAAAAAGCCATTGAAAAAATAGGCGCTGTGAAAGTAGCTGAAGTTGAAGTTAAATATTATGGCGAAGCCAGCAAAATGAATTTTGTTTATCTAATAATTAAAAACTAATGCAAAAACCCGCTTTTTCTATATATGATGCTTCCGCCGGTTCTGGGAAAACCTATACTTTGGTAAAAGAATATTTAAAGATTATTCTATTATCCAAAAAACCAGATGCTTACCGAAACATCCTTGCTATTACATTTACCAACAAAGCGGTACATGAAATGAAAAGTCGCGTAGTAGGAAATCTATCAGAATTCGCGAAAGAAAACCCCTCTGAAAAAGCTTTACAAATGATGCAGAAGATTCAGGCAGAAACGGGATTGAGTTTGCAAAGCATTACTGAAAAAGCAAAAAGTATTATCAAAAACTTAATCCATAATTATGCCTCTTTTGATATTTCTACTATAGATAAGTTTACCCACAAAGTCATTCGGGCTTTTGCTCTTGATTTAGGATTGCCAATAACTTTTGATGTTTCCCTCGACTCAGAAAACCTTTTAGCAGAAGCCGTTGATGCTATCATTTCAGAAGCAGGAAATGATGAAACCTTAACCAAATTGCTGATAGATTTCACTATGGAAAAAACCGATGATGATAAATCTTGGGACATTTCTAGAGAAATTATGGAAACCGGTAAATTGATATTAAATGAAAATAATCGCGAAGAAATAACCCATTTCAACAATAAAACCATTGCAGATTTTGTTGAAATCAAAAATAAAATAGTAGCACATACTTTAGAATTGAAATCAAACAGTGTTGAATTGGCAAATTTGGCATTGAAATTAATAGAAAACAAAGGCATTGAGTTTGATTCTTTTTATTCAAGTTACATTCCAAAACATTTTTTAAAATTATCAAAAGGAGAAGTTGTAAAACATGTAGGGCATTATAAATATCTTGAGGAAAGCGAAGGGAAAAGATATTCCGCAAAAACACCTCAAAACCAAAAAGAAAGTATAGATGAAATTGCCCATGAACTTTTAGATATATTAATTCAAATCAACGAAATTGCTGAAAAACACTTATTTTATAATGCTTTCCTAAAAAACATTACCCCGCTTTCATTATTAAATACATTGAATATTGAATTAAAAAAAATTCAAGAAGAACAAGGAATTTTATCCATTACACAATTTAATAAATTAATAAACGAGCAAATACAAAACCAACCAGCGCCTTTTATTTATGAACGTTTAGGGGAAAAATACCGAAATTTTTTCATTGATGAATTTCAAGATACCTCCGAAATGCAATGGCAAAACCTCATCCCTTTAATTGACAATGCCCTTTCTAGCGAAGACTTGAATGGAGATAGAGGTTCGTTAATGATTGTTGGCGACCCAAAGCAATCCATTTATCGATGGCGTGGCGGAAAAGCAGAGCAATTTATAGCTTTGAGCAAAGGTGAAAACCCATTTGTTAATCCAGACTTCCAACAATTTTCATTAGAAAGAAATTATAGAAGTTATACTGAAATTATTGATTTTAACAATCAATTATTTGGGTTTTTATCCCACGAATTTTTGAATGAAGATTATAAAGATTTATACCAAAATCATAGCAAACAAGAAACTAATGATAAAAAAGGGGGCTATGTAAACATTACTTTTTTGCCAAAAATTGATAAAAGCGAAAGTAAAGACGAAAGTTATGAAGAAGAAAATTTAGATAAAATCGAACAATATTTAGAAGCAACTCTTCAAACTATTGAAAAGGTAAAATCAAATGGTTTTTCTAATAAAGATATTGTCATTCTAACGCGGAATAAAAAACCAGGAACTGCCATTGCCAATTTTTTGACAGAAAAAGGAATTCCAATTTTATCTTCCGAAAGCTTATTACTTGGTTCATCATCCGAAGTAAAGTTTATCGTTCATTTTTTACACTACTTGAAAAATAAAAATGATCTAGAAGCTAAGGCAAATTTTTTATATTATTTGGCACAAAATCAAATTGGGAAAATAGAAATTCACGATTTCATTTTGCAAGGAATGGAACAAAAAACAGAATCCGATTTTCAACAATGGTTGTTGCAATTTGATATTGAAATTTCGTTTACTACTATTCGAAAAAAATCGCTTTATGAAGCAGTAGAATTAGTTATTTCTAAAGCTATTGCTATTGAAAAAAGAAACGCCTATTTGCAATATTTTCTAGATATTATTTTGGAACGCGATTTAAAAACTCAGGCAGGTGTTTCAGATTTTTTACAATATTGGGAAATGCAAAAAGAAAAACTAAGTATTCCCTCGCCCGAAGGCAATGATGCCATAAGGATTATGACCATTCATAAATCCAAAGGATTGGAATTCCCAGTGGTAATTTTCCCTTTTGCCGAAGAAGATTATTCCAGAAATAAAGGAGATAAAATCTGGGTAAATGCCGATGAAGAGCTTTTGGGTTTGCCTAAAGCATTGGTGTCAAAAAATAAAGAAGTAGAAAATTATGGTGAAACAGCATCAGCAATTCTTCAACAAAAAATTCAAGAAGATTTACTAGATAATAGTAATGTTTTATATGTAGCATTAACTAGAGCCGAAGAACAATTGTATATTATTTCTAGAATGCAAAAGCAAAATGACAAAGGAATTTTTCCTAATAACATGGCATCGCTTTTTATCAAATTTTTGATTAATAGGAACTTATACGAGGAAAACAAACTTGTGTATGCATTTGGCTCGGATGAAAAATTATCTTACCATAAATTGATAGTTGATGATACAAAATTAATTCCGCAACTAAAAGAAACTTTAAACCCAAAGCACATCAAAATAGCGCAGCGAGAAAGCTTAATGTGGAATACCAAACAACAAAAAGCTATTGAATACGGGAATATTATTCACGAAATTTTGTCGTTTGTTAAAACTGAAAATGACATTGATTTGGCCTTGACTAAAGCAATTGAGAATGGGTTAATCATTGCTTCAGAAAAAGAAACAGTTCAAAAAACCATTGATGAAATTGTCAATCATCGTGAATTGGCCTCTTTTTTCGAAGATGAAAACATTATTTTAAATGAAAAAACCATAATCCAAAAGGAAGGTAACTTAGTTAAACCCGACAGAATGGTTTTGAGAAAAAACAAAGAAATCTATCTTTTAGATTATAAAACAGGTTCGCATCAAACCAAATATGAATTACAACTAGAAAATTATCAAAATGCCATTGAAAAAATGGGTTTCAAAGTGACTAAAAAAACATTAGTTTTTATTGGGGAAACTTTGGAAGTGGTAAATTTGTAAGCAAAACAAACTTTAAATTAAAGATGTACGGAAAACTTCATCAACACCTGCAAAACGAATTAAACACCATTGAGGAAAATGGTTTGTATAAAAAAGAACGCATTATCACTTCGCCACAAGGAGCAGAAATAGTTGTAAATGGTAAAACAGTGCTGAATTTTTGTGGCAATAATTATTTAGGGCTATCATCACACTCTGAAGTTATTCAAGCCGCTAAAGATGCTTTAGATTCGCATGGTTTTGGAATGTCTTCTGTGCGTTTTATTTGTGGCACTCAAGATATTCATAAGACATTAGAAAAAAAGATAGCTGATTTTTATGGAACTGAAGATACCATATTATATGCAGCAGCTTTTGATGCTAATGGTGGTGTTTTTGAACCTTTATTAGGCGAAGAAGATTGTATTATTTCCGATAGTTTAAACCATGCTTCTATTATTGATGGTGTTAGATTATGTAAAGCGGCGCGCTATCGTTATGAAAATTCCAATATGGAGGATTTGGAAAACCAATTAAAAATAGCAGTAGAGGCTGGACATCGTTTCAAGTTGATTGTAACCGATGGTGTTTTCTCTATGGATGGAATAGTAGCACCATTGGATAAAATATGTGATTTAGCAGATATGTATGATGCATTAGTCATGGTAGATGAATGTCATGCCGCTGGTTTTATTGGCGCCACGGGCAAAGGCACACTTGAAGCCAAAGGTGTAATGGGAAGAGTTGACATCATAACAGGGACTTTAGGAAAAGCACTCGGCGGAGCTATGGGCGGCTACACCACTGCCAAAAAAGAAATTATTGAAATTTTGCGCCAACGATCAAGACCCTATTTGTTTTCTAATTCTTTAGCTCCAGCTATTGTTGGCGCGTCTATTAAAGTGTTTGAACTTTTAGAAAATGACACCACACTAAGAGACAAACTAGAATGGAATACCAATTACTTTAAAGATGGTTTGCGCAAAGCAGGTTTGAATTTTATAGATGGGGATTCTGCAATTGTTCCAGTAATGCTTTATGATGCAAAATTATCTCAGATTATGGCAGAGGAATTACTTAAAAAAAACATATATGTAATAGGTTTCTTTTTCCCAGTAGTGCCAAAAAATAAAGCTAGAATTAGAGTTCAATTATCAGCAGCCCACACAAAAGAACATCTTGACGAAGCTATTATTGCATTTTCTGAAGTAGCAAAAGAGCTAAATATCATATAATTAGCTATATTTTAACGAAATATTTTGTTATTATAGTATTACGCATTACTTTTGTGCCATTATAAAATTTATAATCTAATCAAATTAAAGTATGAAACATCTTAACAAATTATTCGTTGCTATGGTTATGTTAGCAGGTTTAAGCTCACAAGCACAAGACGACAAAAACCCATGGGCTATTTCGTTTGGGGTAAACGCAGTAGACACCAGAGTAAGTGCTGCATCAAAAATAGAGGATCAATTTTCACAGTATCTAAACGTAAATGAAAATTGGAACATCTTGCCTTCTGTATCTTTTATAAACCTATCTAAATCCGTTGGAAATAATTTCTCTTTCGGAGTTACTGGGTCTATTAACAAGATTACCAAATGGGTAAATCCAGGAATTAATAATGGATCTTACACAGTAGAAAACCCTGGTGATTTAAACTACTATGCAGTTGATGGAGTTATCAACTATAGTTTAATGAGCTTAATCAAATCAAAAACTGTTGACCCATCTTTACATATTGGTGGTGGTTATACTTGGATTGGTGATGATAAAAAAGCTGGAACTCTAAACGCAGGATTAGGTTTAACTTATTGGTTCACTGAAACTGTTGGTTTTTCTCTTCGTTCTACTTACAAGCATTCATTTGAAGATGTTCGTGAGAATATGCCTTCTCACATGCAACACTTTGCTGGTATAACATTCAAATTCGGAGGTTCAGATAAAGATGGTGATGGTATCTATGATAATGTTGATGCTTGTCCAGAAGTTGCTGGTTTAAAACAATTCAACGGATGTCCTGATTCAGATAGCGATGGTATAGAAGATAGCAAAGATACTTGTCCAGATGTTGCTGGACCTGCTGAATTCAACGGTTGTCCTGACACAGATGGCGATGGTATTTCTGATGATGTTGACGCTTGTGTTGATGTTGCTGGTTTAAAACAATTCAAAGGTTGTCCTGATACTGATGGTGATGGCGTTCAAGATAAAGATGATAAATGTAAAGACGTTAAAGGTCCTAAACAAAACGGTGGTTGTCCATGGCCAGATAGAGATGGTGATAAAGTTTTAGACAAAGATGACAAATGTCCAGACGTAGTAGGAACGGTTGCTAATAATGGTTGTCCAGAAGTTCCTCAACAAGCTATCAAAAAATTAAATGATTATGCTAAAACTATCTTGTTTGATAGTGGTAAAACTTCATTCCAAAAACAAACTTTCCCAGTACTACAAGCTATTACCGCTATTTTAAAAGAGTATCCTGATGCTAAATTTAGTATTGAAGGCCATACAGATACCGATGGTGTAGATGCAACTAACCAAAAACTTTCTGAAAATAGAGCTGCTTCTGTTAAAAACTATTTAGTTGAAAACGGAATTGCACCTTCTAGATTATCTTCAGCTGGTTTTGGTGAAACTAAACCAATAGACTCTAATAAGACTAAAGCTGGTAAAGCTAACAACAGAAGAGTTGAAGTGAAATTAGTAAAATAATTTTTAAAAAATATTTCGAAAAAACGTCCCAAATTCGGGACGTTTTTTTATTTTTATACAATGTCAAAACAAACATTTCTTCACCAACTAGCCAAAGAAATTTTAAAAAATTATTCTGAAAACCTTTCGGAATTAGTTATTATTTTACCTAATAAAAGAGCTAAAGTTTTCTTACTCGATGAACTAAAAAATCTAGTTACCCATAATATCTTTGCTCCAGAAATAATCAGTATAGAAGATTTTATTCAAGATATTGCAGGAATACGCTCTATTGATAGCGTTGAACTAATATTTGAATTTTATGAAGTATATCTTTCAATAACTGAAAAAGATAAAGCAGAACCGTTTGAAACATTTGCCAATTGGGCTAAAACCTTACTTCAAGATTTTAATGAAATCGATAGGTATCTATTAGAACCCGATAAAATTTTAAATTATCTGGAAAACATAAAAGAAATTGAGCATTGGTCTGTTGATAGTAATAAAAGAACAGAACTAATCGAAAACTATTTAATTTTTTGGAAAAAACTACCACACTTTTATCACTCACTTTATACTTATTTGTCTAATAAAGGAATTGGCTATCAAGGTTTAATTTATCGCGAAGCTGTTGAAAATCTTAACCATTTTTCAGAAAACAACAATAATCATTTTGTCTTTGCTGGCTTTAATGCACTCAATCAAGCTGAAGAAAAAATAATTCAACACTTATTAGCACTTGATGTTGCCAAAATCTATTGGGACATTGATGAAACATTATTAAATGACATTTTTCACGATGCAGGATTATTTCAACGTCGTTTCAAATCAGAATGGATTTATTATAAAACACATCCTTACGAATGGATAGTTAATGATTTTTCAGAAGCAAAGAATATTCAAGTTATTGCCACTTCTAAATCAATTGGACAAGCAAAAATTGCCGGTCATATAATTGAAAAACAAATTCAAGAAAATAGTTCTAGCATACAAAATGTGGCTTTAGTTCTTGGAGAAGAAAATTTGTTGTTGCCTGTTTTACATTCCTTACCAGCTAATATTGATGCTTTGAATATTACTATGGGGTTTACTAGCAAAAACAATCCTGCGCAATTATTAATTTCAAAACTTTTTAAATTACATACTAATGCATTGACTAGAAATGCTTCGAATTATGTAATGTATTATAAAGATGTACTCGATATTCTAACCCATCCTTTTATTGAAAATTATGTGAATGCTGATGGATTGGTTTCCATTATTAATAAAAACAATTATACTTTCATCACCCATAAAAAACTGGTGGAACTTCACCCTGAAAGTAATGAATTATTTCAATTATTATTTCAAAAATGGGACAGAAGCTGTGTTGCTGTCTTAGAAAATCTATCGACAATTTTATTGCAAATCAAAGCCCATTTGAGTTTTGATAACGAAGAAGAAAAAATCACCAATGCTTTTGTATATTCAATATATAAAATCATAAACAAAATGATTTCTTATTTTTCCTCCCATCAAAATATTGATGACATCAAAACGTTACAAGCCATTTATAAACAAGTGATTGACTTGGCAGAAGTTTCCTTTGAAGGAGAACCTTTGAACGGATTACAAATTATGGGGGTTTTGGAAAGTCGTGTGCTCGATTTTGAAACAGTCATCATTACATCAGTCAACGAAGGAAAATTTCCAGCAGGAAAAAGTAATAATTCTTTTATTCCTTATGATGTCAAAAAAGAATATGGCTTGCCCACTTTTAAAGAGAAAGACGCAATTTATACCTATCACTTTTATCATTTATTGCAACGTGCTAAAAATATTTATCTCATTTACAACTCAGATAGTGAAGGTTTTGATGCCGGAGAAAAGAGCCGATTTATCACCCAATTGGAAGTAGAAAAACAACCCAACCACAACTTGTCTTTTCAGTATTATAATCCTGATGTGCCCAATATTGCCTATCAACCTATACTAGTCCCAAAGACAGAAAGTGTAATGATTCGATTAAAAGAAATAGCCGAAAAAGGATTTTCACCCTCTTCTTTAACATCCTATATCCGTAACCCAATACAGTTTTATTTTCAGCGCATATTACGCATTAAAGAAACTGATGAAGTCGAAGAAAACATAGCCGTAAATACTTTGGGAATCATTATTCATAGTGCTTTGGAAGAATTATACAAACCATTTATGGGAAGACTCTTGACAACAGAAGACATTGATGCTTGTTTTCCTAAAATTGAAAGCGAAGTCCTAAACCAATTCAAGTTAGAGTATAAAGAAGGCGAAATCAATAAAGGACGAAACTTATTGGCTTTTGAAGTAGCCAAAAGAAACGTGTCTAACTTTTTGAAACACGAGAAAGAAGGGCTAGAAAAAGGTGATCAGGTTCAAATTTTAGCATTGGAAGCCGATTTAAGTCAAACTTTGCAACATGCTACATTACCATTTCCTGTAAAGATTGCTGGAAAAGTGGATAGAATTGAACTTCGCAACGGAAAAATCCGAATTGTAGATTATAAATCTGGGAAGGTAGAACAGAAAAACGTAACGCTCAAAGATTGGACTGGACTAACGGAAGATATCAAAAACGAGAAAATCATTCAGGTGCTTGCCTATGCTTTCATGTATCAACACGAAGCTAAAGGAAAAGAAATTGAAGCCGGAATTATCTCGTTTAAGAATTTAAAATCCGGATTTTTACGTTTTACCTTTGAGGAAAATAAAGTAAAAACAACAGCTATTACAGAGGCAATAATGGAAAATTATTTGGCGCAAATTGTTGTTTTACTTCAAGAGATTTTGAATGTAGTTATTCCTTTTGAGGAGAAAATAAACTAAACTTTCTTTAAAAAATTCTCTAAAACTTGCTTCAATTCCTTCTCATTTTCAATGTGTGACATGTGTCCATCGGGGAAAGTAGTGAGTTGCACTTTGGTGCCTTCTATCTGTTCAATGTTCTCGTCATAATTTAGAACACCATCTTTTTTTCCTAACACCAACTCTATTGGATAAGTTGCAAAATGCAACAATGCCTGTCTGTCTTTTCTAATTTTCATACCTTCTATAGCGGCAAAAATTCCCTGCAAAGGGGTTTTCAAGGCTTCTTTCTTTACTTTTTCTATTTCTTTAGAAAGTCTTTCGCGGTTGTCTTCACTAAAAAGATTGGCAATACTCATACTGACAAAAGCACCATAATTCTGTTTTACCGCAACAATAGCTCTAGCTCTATTGATTTTGCGCTCCTCGCTGTCTGCTTTTGAAGTAGAGTTAAGCAGCAACAATCCTTTAACATGTTCTGGATATAACTCTGCAAAAGCCAGCGCCACATAACCTCCCATAGAATGACCTACCAATACCACTTTTCTGATTTTTAGATACAACATTAAAGTATAAATCATATCCGCTTGATCTTCCATTACGTGAACATATCCTATACATTCAGTTTCACCATGACCTAGCAAATCTAAAGTAATAACACGATGTTTTTTTGCCAATTCTGGCACAAAAGCTTTCCACATGGTTTTGTTTTCTAGGAAACCATGTAGCAAAAGCACAGCAGTTCCTTTACCTTCGTCGGTATAGGAAATCTTAGTGTTTTTATAAATAAGTTGATTTACCATTTGCATTCAAAAATAGTATTTAGCTTCGAAAGCAGGAATTAATTTTTGAAAAATAAAAAGCGGCTCCTTTTGAGAGCCACTTATCCCTTTTTACTAATCCCTTAATTAGTTGTTCATTATTGACTCTATCTCCTCTACTTCAATAGGAATGTTGCGCATCAGGTTAAAAGGTTCGCCTTTGGCTTGTATTACCACATCATCTTCTATACGAATACCAAAACCTTCGGCTGGAACATAGATGCCTGGCTCTACCGTGAAGACCATATTGGCTTGCATAGGTTCGTGCAGCAATCCGTAATCGTGTGTGTCCAATCCCAAGTGATGCGACGTGCCGTGCATGAAGTATTTTTTATAGGCAGGCCAATCCGGATTTTCATTTTGCACATCGGCTTTGTCTAGTAAACCTAGGCCAAGCAATTCCGAAGTCATGATTTTACCCACCTCAACGTGATATTGTTTCCAAAGATTGCCAACGGTTAGCATTTTTGTAGCTTCATTTTTTACTCGCAAGACCGCATTATAAACCTCTTTTTGTCTCTCTGTAAATCGTCCAGAGACAGGAACCATACGCGTCATATCACTAGAATAATTAGCATATTCTGCTCCAACGTCTAGTAAAATCAAATCGCCCGCTTTGCATTGTTGGTTATTCTCTATATAGTGCAATACATTAGCATTATTTCCTGATGCAATAATAGGAGTATAAGCAAAACCTTTGGAGCGATTGCGAAGAAATTCATGCGCAAATTCCGCTTCGATTTCGTATTCCATTACGTTTGGTTTTACAAAATTCAAAACTCTGCGATATCCTTTTTCGGTTATGTTACACGCTTCTTGAATCAAGTCTAATTCTTCGATTTCTTTAACAGAACGCAGTCTTTGTAAAATAGGATTGGATTTTTCCACCTTGTGCCCTGGATAGTTTTCCTTCCACCATTTTACAAAACGGGCTTCACGAGTTTCAGTTTCTATTGTGGCACGATAATGCTCGTTAGTATTGATGTAAATTGTATCGGAATACGCCATTACTTCTTTCAACGTTTTGTGAAAATCCTGCAACCAAATCACCGATTTTATTCCAGACACTTCAAAAGCAAGGTCTTTGGTTAGCTTTTCTCCTTCCCAAATAGCGATATGCTCATTGGTTTCTTTTAAGAATAAAATTTCTTTCAAATGTTCATAGGGTGCATCTGGAAAAAGCAATAAAATGCTTTCTTCTTGGTCAACACCGCTTAAATAAAAAATATCACGATGTTGTGCAAAAGGCAATGTACTATCTGCAGAAACAGGATATATATCATTTGAGTTAAAAACAGCAACGCTGTTTGGTTTCATTTTCGAGGTGAATTTTACTCTGTTTTTAATAAACAGTTGACAGTCTATTTGATGATATTTCATTCTTAAATGATTACTATTATAGGTCCCAAAGTTAAAACATTGGAATTAAAATGGGCGGCTATGAAACAATTAATTTTTACTGTAGTACATATTAACTTCTAGAAATGAAGTTGCTACAAATGGTAAATTAGAACCCTAAGGGGCAGAAAATATTTCCAGATGGTTTTGTGAGAATTAATTTCAACCTGTGATTAGTAGTTTTGTTTAGCTTTTTTTGTCAAAAAAACAGAATTAAGCAATTGAATATCAACAATTGTTAAACTCATTTTAAATTCATTATAAATTACATCGAAAAGGTTGTAGTTAAAACTATTTAACTGTACTTTTGTTTGATTTTTTTAACAAATTATATATAATTATGGCAAAATCTGCAATTCTAAAGTCATCTCTTGCAAAAAAATATTGGATGGCTCTTACAGGTTTATTTTTATGCTTGTTTTTAGCGGGTCACTTAGCGGGAAATCTTCAATTAATTTTTAGCGATGCTTCTCATTTCAATCAATATGCATTGTTCATGACCTCAAATCCTGCTGTAAAAATCCTTTCTTACCTCACTTACATTTCCATTTTATTCCATGCTGTAGATGGCTTTTTGCTTACCTATCAAAACGTAAAAGCAAGACCTATCGGATATGCTAAAAACGATCCTTCAAAAAACAGCAGTTTCTCCTCAAGAAACATGGCTGTATTGGGAACTTTAATTTTAGTTTTCATAGTGACGCACATGGTTAACTTTTGGGCAGTAATGCATTTTGATAAGAATATGCCATTACAAACTATTACTGTTGAACAAATGGGGCAGAAAGCAGAATATTATATTACTACTGAAACAGGTAAATTTTTTCCTGCTAATGCCAGTCAATTGGAACAGATGGGACTAGAAATCAGAAATAGAACAGAGTTTTATAATAAAGTGGCCAATGTTAAAATGGGTGAAGGGTATAAAGATTTACATAAAATCACCGTGGCTTTCTTCAAAGACACTAAAACTGGCTTGATTGCTACATTACTATATGTTTTGGCAATGTTTGTTTTGTCATTCCACTTATTACATGGATTCAATAGTGCCTTCCAATCTATAGGCTTAAACCATCCGAAATATACACCTGCTATAAAAGGTTTTGGAAAAGCATTTGCAATTATAGTTCCACTTTTATTTGCAATTATTCCAGTTTATATTCACTTTTTCTTAAAATAATTTTATATTGAACTTGTTTCAGTACAACACCATATTATTATGAAGTTAGATTCTAAAATACCAGAAGGTCATATTTCAAAAAAATGGACCGATTATAAAGATCATTTAAAATTAGTAGCTCCAAACAACAGACCAAAAATTGATATTATTGTTGTAGGTACTGGTTTAGCTGGTGCATCTGCTGCAGCTTCTCTGGGAGAAATGGGTTACAATGTAAAAGCGTTTTGCTTTCAAGATTCTCCTCGTAGAGCACATTCTATAGCAGCTCAAGGAGGAATTAATGCCGCTAAAAATTATCAAAATGATGGCGACAGTACTTTTAGATTGTTTTATGACACCATTAAAGGCGGTGATTATAGAGCAAGAGAAGCAAACGTTCATCGTTTAGCAGAAGTTTCGTCAAATATTATTGACCAATGTGTCGCACAAGGCGTTCCTTTTGCAAGAGATTATGGTGGATTATTAGACAACCGTTCCTTTGGTGGAACACAAGTACAGCGTACTTTTTATGCTGCTGGACAAACAGGACAACAGTTATTATTAGGAGCTTATTCTGCTTTATCAAGACAAATAGGACTAGGAAGAGTTGAAATGTTCAGCCGTCACGAAATGTTAGATTTGGTAAAAGTTGACGGAAAAGCACGTGGAATTATTGCTCGTAATTTAGTAACTGGAGAATTAGAAAGACATTCGGCTCATGCGGTTGTAATTGCTTCTGGCGGTTATGGTAATGTTTATTTTCTTTCTACCAACGCTATGGGAAGTAACGTTACTGCTGCTTGGAAAATACACAAACAAGGGGCTTTATTTGCTAATCCTTGTTTTGTTCAAATTCATCCAACCTGTATTCCTGTTCATGGAACCAATCAATCTAAGTTGACTTTAATGTCAGAATCTTTGCGTAATTCAGGTAGAATTTGGGTTCCAAATAAAAAAGAAGACGCTCAAGCCATTCGTGAAGGGAAATTAAAGCCAACTCAATTAGCTGAAGAAGAAAGAGATTATTTCTTGGAAAGAAAATATCCTGCTTTTGGTAACTTAGTTCCTCGTGACGTAGCTTCTAGAGCAGCAAAAGAAATGTGTGACCAAGGACATGGAATTGAAGCCAATGATACTAATGAAGGGGTCTATTTAGATTTCTCATCCGAAATTCAAAGCAAAGGAAAACAAGCGGCTTATGCCAAAGGAAATCATCATCCAAGTGCCGAGGAAATTAACAAATTAGGAAAACAGTGGTTGGAAGAGAAATACGGCAACTTGTTCACCATGTATCAAAAAATCACCGATGAAAATCCATATGAAACTCCGATGAAAATTTACCCAGCGGTTCACTATACTATGGGTGGTGTTTGGGTTGATTATAATTTACAGTCAACTATTCCAGGTTGTTTTGTGGCTGGTGAAGCTAATTTTTCAGATCATGGTGCAAACCGTTTAGGAGCTTCTGCATTGATGCAAGGATTGGCCGATGGTTATTTTGTTTTACCATACACGGTTTCCAACTATTTAGCAGATGAAATTAGAACCGGTAAAATTTCTACTGATTCTCAAGAATTTGCTGATGCTGAAAATCGAGTAAAAACAACTATCGATACTTTTTTAAACAATAACGGGACAAAATCTGTAGATCATTTCCACAAACGTTTAGGGTTAATTATTTGGAATAAAGTAGGGATGGCTCGAAATGAAGAAGGTTTAAAACAAGCCATTGCCGAAGTTGCCGCTTTAAAAGAAGAATTTTACAAAGAAGTATATGTTCCTGGGAGTAATGAAGAGTTAAATCCTGAACTTGAAAAAGCACTTCGTGTGGCAGATTTAATTGATTTAGGGCAATTAATGGCGATGGATGCTTTGCAACGAAATGAATCTTGTGGGGGCCATTTCCGTGAAGAATATCAAGACAGTGAAGGAGAAACGCTTCGTGATGACAAAAACTTCTCGTTTGTTGGTGCATGGGAATATAAAGGAAATGACATTGGTCAATCGGAACTTCACAAAGAAGAATTGAAATACGAATTTATTAAAATTGCAGCCCGTAATTATAAGTAATTAGGCAGTAGCCAAAAGGCAATAGTTTATGAGTGAAGTAAAATCATATAAAGATTTACTAATTTGGCAAAAAGGAATTGACATTGCCATTAATTTATATGAATTGGTTGAAGATTTTCCGAAAGAAGAAATGTATGCTTTAACAAGCCAAGCAAAAAGAGCTTCCATTTCAATTTCTTCAAATATAGCTGAAGGTTATGGAAGAAATTCAACACAAAGTTATATTCATTTTGTAAGCATCTCAAGAGGTTCTTTATTTGAATTAGAGACTCAACTGATAGTTGCCAAAAGATTACAATTCATTAAAAATTAAATTTTATTTTCAGAATTAATGAATCAAATTACAGAAGAAAGCAAAATGATAAATTCTTTTATAAACAAATTAGAATCAAGTAAACAATAGTTACTAATGCCTTTTGCCTAATGGCTATTGGCTAAAAACAAAAAACATGAGTGCAGCAAAAAACATCAATATAACCCTTAAAATTTGGCGTCAAAAAAACGCTAAGGCAAAAGGAAACATAGAGACTTATACCTTAGATAATGTTTCTACAGCTAGTTCATTTTTGGAAATGTTAGACCAATTGAATGAGCAATTAATCAATGATAAAAAAGAACCTGTTGCTTTTGATCACGATTGTCGCGAAGGAATTTGTGGTATGTGTTCTTTGTATATCAACGGAAGAGCTCACGGACCAGATACTGGAACCACAACGTGTCAGTTGCACATGCGTAAGTTCAAAGATGGTGATACTATCTTTATAGAGCCTTGGAGAAGTAAAGCTTTCCCAGTGGTAAAAGATTTAGTAGTTGACCGTTCTGCTTTTGATAGAATTCAACAAGCTGGAGGATTTGTCTCAGTAAATACCTCTGGAAGAACTATAGACGCTAATGCAACACCTGTTCCAAAACATGATGCTGACCGAGCATTTGAAGCCGCTGCCTGTATAGGTTGTGGTGCTTGTGTAGCTACTTGTAAAAATGGTTCAGCAATGCTATTTGTTGGTGCCAAAGTTTCACAATATGCTTTATTACCTCAAGGAAAAGTAGAAGCTACAGAACGTGTTTTAAACATGGTGCGCCAAATGGATGAAGAAGGTTTTGGAAACTGTACCAATACTGGAGCTTGTGAAGTAGAATGTCCAAAAGGAATTTCTCTAGAAAATATTGCTCGTATGAATAGAGAATATTTAAAAGCAAGTATAAAATAACGTTTCATAAATTTATAAATACAAAACGCATTCATTATTTGGATGCGTTTTTTTTGTAAATTCGAGCTATGAAAATAGCACTACTACAAACTTCTCTAACTTGGGAAAACGCAACAGAAAACCGAAGTCATTTATCGCAAAAAATCACTGGTTTTATAGAAGACGTTGATTTGATTGTGCTTCCCGAAATGTTTTCTTCTGGTTTCACTATGAACCCAAAAGCAGTGGCCGAAACGATGCAAGGCGAGACGATTGCTTGGTTACAACATTTGGCGAAAGCCAAAAACTGCGCCATTACTGGAAGTTTAGTGATAGAAGAAAACGGAAATTACTACAACCGATTAGTTTTTGTATTTCCTGATGGAGCAATCCAACACTATGACAAAAGACATTTGTTTACACTAGCTGGTGAAGACAAGGTTTATACTGCTGGAAAAGACAAAATACTTATTGAATACAAAGGTTTTAAAATATGTCCGCTGATTTGTTATGATTTACGATTCCCTGTTTTTGCTAGAAATGTTGAAGACTATGATATATTATTTTATGTAGCTAATTGGCCAAAACTTCGTACCAATGCATGGGATATTTTGTTAAGAGCGCGTGCGGTTGAAAACATGAGTTACGCAATAGGCGTGAACAGAATAGGAAAGGATAATAATAGTTTAGACTATATTGGTCACTCTCAAGTGGTAGATTTTCTTGGAAATTATATTGTAGAACCACAAGAGTCTGAAGGTGTTTTTATAGTAGCATTAGATAAAAAACAACTCATGGAAACCAGACAACAATTAGGTTTTTTGAATGATAGAGATGGGTTTGAAATTATTTAGCACTTAACTCAAACGGTTGTTCTACATCCCAATTGGCGCGAACATCAATTTCTTTTGGAAAATAAATCACTTCTTCTGTTTGGCGTTTTTCCATATAACTTCCTGTATCCCAAATACCATTTTTATTATCGTCATAGATAATCCTTAGGGTATAAACAGCGGGTTCTACCGCTAAAAATTCGACTATATTGTTTTTTTCGGTGTATTCTGTTGCTAGTACTTTTCCGTCTTTATCGGTGAGTTCTACAATGACTGGGAATTTTTTAACATGCTCCAAAATCACTTTTAAATTACCATAATCTGAACTGTTTTTAGTAGCAATAGCATATTTTAATATAGTATTCTGCTCTTCATAAAAATCGGTCAAAGCACCAGGCAAAAAAGAGATTTGGTATTTTTCTAAAGGTTCTTTTTTGAAATTTAAAAGCAGTTTTTGATGAAATTCATCATTTTCAATCGTAAAATCAACCGCTAAAGAATCTTTATTCTTAATACTGATTTTTGATTTGTCAAAATTCAATAAAGGGATATTACTATTCAAAGTAAATTTTTCACGAAGTGGAAGATTGCCCCTAAATTCTGGACTAATTGAAAGTGTATCCGCTTTTTGTTTTTTTAATTTAACCGTAAAATCCTCTTCAAATTTATCCTTTGAAACGGCAACGTGCAAAGAGTCGGCTTTAATTGGCTTGAACCATACTTGAAGAGAGTCTTTTTTGGGAAATTGTGTCACGATTGATGGAATAATTTCTGCTCCATTTTTTACAGTAACCTTCGCTCCTTTTGGATTGCCTTCATAACCCATAAGCAGTCTGTTTGCTGACTCCTGAGTTGGTTTAATGGCTTTGAACGGCAGTTTTTCTTTAAATAATGCTAACTCAAAAATAGTATCGTTAGGAATGGTAATATAGTGTTTTTGAAACCCAATTTTATCTGTTTTTGGATTGAATTTATTGTTCCCATTGTCTTTCAAAGCTACTAAAAGATATTTTCCCGCTTTGATGTTCTCAATTTGAACCACTTTTAAACTATCCAAAGTATTAGTAATATATCGTGGTGTTTCTTTATATATTGTTGAGTCATTGAACTTTTCATTCACTTCATATAGCATTATCGAAACAAAATTAGCTGCTTTCTTTTCTAAAGCATCTTTAACTTTGACATTCAATTTCAACGAGTCAATATAAGTGCCAGTCGAAAATACATATTTGAATTGTGAATATGGATTGGCTTCATTATTATCTTCTATACTCTGTCCAAAATTGAAACTATAGGTAGTATTGGGTTTAAGTGTATCCTTAATTTTGATGGTAATCACTTTACTTGCTGTATAAGGCAAAATCTCAGGCTGATTATTCATTGGTGGAGAAATAATCAGCTGCTTATTGACATTTTTTAATTTTACATATTCATCAAAAACCAATTTAATTTCTTTGCCATTAAAATTCGTGGTCAAATTTTTAGGAAAACTAGCTTTCAAAATTGGCGCAATCGTGTCTTTATCGCCACCAGTAATAGAACCGCGTTTGGCACAACTAGCCAATACTAAGACAAAAAGCAAACAAAATAACTGGTAACTAGATTTTGGCATACTGCAATTTTTTCAAAGCACAAAATAACAATTATATTTAGTGTGAATGAAATGTTTTAAGTGAAAGTTTACAAATTAACTATGCGACATAGCCATACAAACAATGCTGATTTTGGCGTTGGGTATTTTTAAAATGGCTCTACTACAGGCTTCGAGAGTGGATCCCGTTGTTATCACATCATCAATGAGTAAAAAATGTTTGCCGTGATAAGCGTCCGAAAAAGAAACATCAAAAATAGAATCTGCCACTTCTGTTCTTCCTAAAAGTGTTTTCTTAGTTTGTGTTTTAGTATAAATCTTGCGCTGTAACAAGATGTCATTGTAGGGAATTTTTAAATTTTCGGCTAAAGCTTTTCCAAAACCTTCCACCTGATTATAGCCGCGTTCTCTCAATCTTTTCTTGTGCAACGGAACTGGAATAATATAATCTATATCCTTTATTAGCGCTAAATCTTTCAACTCATGTGCATACCAATGACCTATCATGGCACTAATATCTTGATGTCCTTTATATTTCAGATGATGCATCATCTCCTGAACAATACCTTTTTTATGAAAGTAAAACAACGCTGCGCCAAAGACTAATGGAATTCTGCCATAAAACTTTTGAACCACTTCATTATTTTCCATTTTATGATGGTTTGTCAACGGGATTTCATGTCGGCATAGCGTACAAATTACGCTTTCATCCTGCAACAAAAGAGAATGACAGCCCACACAAGACTTTGGAAAAAATAAATTTACAATTTGGGGAAGCATAAAAAAGATTTTCTCTTAGATAAAATTATAAAAAAATTACATTCTAACTGTTTTTAATTTCATTTTTTACATTCCCTTTTTATATTTTTGCAACACTATGGCAAAACAAGAAGATTTATTTAAGAACGTAGTTTCGCATGCAAAAGAATACGGATTCATTTTCCCGTCAAGCGAAATTTACGATGGGTTGAGCGCTGTGTATGATTACGCGCAAAACGGAGTAGAATTAAAAAAGAACATCAGAGAATATTGGTGGAAAGCCATGGTGCAAATGCATGAGAATATTGTTGGTCTTGATGCCGCAATCTTAATGCACCCCACCACATGGAAAGCTTCAGGTCACGTTGATGCTTTCAACGACCCATTGATTGACAACAAAGACTCTAAAAAAAGATACCGCGCCGATGTTTTAATTGAGGATTATGCCGAAAAATTAAACCTCAAAGCCAAAAAAGAAATCGAAAAAGCAAGAGAACGTTTTGGCGACTCTTTTGACGAGGAACAATATAAAACTACCAATCCACGGGTAATGGAGTATCTTGCTAAAGAGCGAGAAATTCTAGAACGAATGGGAAAATCACTGGGTAACAGCGATTTAGAAGATGTAAAAGCCCTAATCGAAGAATTAGAAATTGCTGACCCAGAAACAGGTTCAAGAAACTGGACTGAAGTGCGTCAATTTAATTTGATGTTCGGGACAAAACTAGGTGCTTCTGCTGAAAATGCCATGGATTTATACCTTCGCCCAGAAACAGCACAAGGAATATTCGTTAACTTCCTTAACGTACAAAAAACTGGTAGAATGAAAATTCCGTTTGGAATTGCACAAACAGGAAAAGCGTTCCGTAACGAAATCGTAGCGCGGCAATTCATTTTCCGTATGCGCGAATTTGAACAAATGGAAATGCAATTCTTTGTAAAACCAGGGGAAGAAATGAAATGGTATGAATATTGGAAAACAACTCGTTTAAATTGGCATTTATCATTAGGTTTAGGAAAAGAAAATTACCGTTTTCACGACCACGAAAAATTAGCCCATTATGCCAATGCAGCTGCTGATATTGAGTTTAATTTCCCATTTGGTTTTAAAGAATTAGAAGGCATTCACTCTAGAACCGACTTCGATTTGAAAGCACACGAACAATATTCTGGTAAAAAATTACAATATTTTGATACCGAAACCAATGCTAACTACGTACCTTATGTAGTAGAAACTTCAGTTGGACTGGATAGAATGTTCTTGGCCGTTTTTGCAACCTCTTTACAAGAAGAAACGTTGGAAGATGGTTCTACTAGAACGGTTTTGCGTTTACCAAGTGTATTAGCGCCTACTAAAGCGGCTGTACTTCCATTAGTAAAAAAAGATGGATTGCCAGAAGTAGCTCAAAAAATCATTGAAGATCTAAAATGGGATTTCAACGTTGCCTATGACGAAAAAGATGCCGTGGGAAGACGTTACCGCAGACAAGATGCATTGGGAACACCTTATTGTATTACGGTTGACCACCAAACTTTGGAAGACGAAACTGTAACCATTCGTCATCGTGATACAATGCAACAAGACCGAGTAAAAATTGCGGATTTGAAAACCATTATAGGAAATGAAGTTTCCATGCGAAACTGGTTGCAAAAAATAGTTTAATTAAATTAACTATTCACATAAAATCCACTTCGTTTAGTGGATTTTTTTATTCGCTTAAGGCATCCCAGCCCCTGGCTTTTAAAGGGATTTTTGTATTCGCCCTTGTGATAAGATGAATACCCTCACTTTCTTGTGTTAAATGACCAATAACAGTAAAGTTTGGATTGGCTTTTATCTTGTCAAAATCTTCTAAAGCAATAGTGAAAAGCAGCTCATAGTCTTCACCACCATTAATCGCCACTGTAGTTGAATCAATATTAAATTCCTCGCAAACATTGATAAACTGCGGATCAACGGGTATTTTTTCTTCATACAAATTACAACCCACTTTTGACTGCTTACAAATATGAATAATTTCTGAGGATAATCCATCAGATATATCAATCATGGAAGTTGGTTTTAGGTCTAGTTTTTCTAATAAAGTTTTAATATCATGACGCGCTTCTGGTTTTAATTGACGCTCAATTAAGTAAGTGTATGCGTCTAAATCGGGTTGGTTATTAGGATTTACTTGAAACACTTGTTTCTCGCGTTCTAAAACCTGCAATCCCATGTAGGCAGAACCTAAATCGCCGGTAACTACCAATAAATCTCCGTCTTTTGCCCCATTTCTATAAATAATTTCGGCTTCATTAGCTTCGCCAATAGCTGTTATAGAAATAATTAACCCTTTTTGTGACGAAGTGGTATCGCCTCCAATTACATCAACATTATAAAATTTAGCGGCCAATGTAATTCCGTCAAAAAGTTCTTCTAACGCTTCCAATGGAAAACGATTAGAAACGGCAACTGATACAGTTATTTGTGTAGCTTTGGCATTCATGGCACAAATATCAGAAACATTGACCACAACCGCCTTATAACCCAAATGACGTAACGGCATATAGGACAAATCAAAATGAACACCTTCAATCAACAAATCTGTGGATACAAGTATTTTTTTGTCCTTAAAATCTAAAACAGCGGCATCATCACCAATACTCTTTAATGTAGAAGGTTGTTTGACCTCAAAATTTTTGGTTAAATGCTCAATTAATCCAAATTCTCCTAATTGAGAAAGTGATGTGCGTTGCGGATTTTTATCTTCTATCATGATTTTTTTGGAAAAGCGTAAGCGCTAAAGTCACTATTTTATTTTACAAATTTTTAAGATTCCAAAGGTACAAAGTTTTTAATGCAAGATTTTTTGTTTTATTAGTTTCAGTTTTAGTATTTTTAAAAAATTAACTTTATTATGTAACAAACCTATTTTCTATATACAAATAGGAGTCAAAATTATTAAATAACATAAGTATGAAATTGCAGATAAACAACTTAACAAAAACATATTCAAATGGTGTCAAAGCACTAGATAATCTTAATCTAGAAATTGGAACAGGAATGTTTGGATTGCTTGGGCCAAATGGTGCCGGAAAATCTTCCTTAATGCGAACCATTGCTACATTACAAAAACCTGACTCTGGCTCTATAGTTTTTGATGGTATTGATATTCTCAATAATCAAATGGATTTGAGAAAAGTACTGGGTTATTTACCACAAGAATTTGGTGTCTATCCGAGCATGTCTGCAGAAAGTTTACTGGATTATTTTGCACGTTTAAAAGGCATATCGCTACAGAAAGAACGCGACGCCATTGTTAAAGAAGTTTTGGAAGTTACCAATTTATATGACGTTAGAAAAAAATATGTAAGTGGCTATTCTGGCGGAATGAAACAACGTTTTGGAATTGCTCAATTATTATTAAATAACCCAAAGTTGATAATTGTAGACGAACCAACTGCAGGTTTGGATCCAGCAGAAAGACATCGTTTTTTAAATGTTTTGAGAGAAATAGGGACTAATAATACCGTTATCTTTTCTACACATATTGTTGATGACGTAAAAGAATTGTGTAACGAAATGGCAATACTAAACGGCGGGAAAATTTTAACTCAAAATACGCCAAAAGGTGCAGCTGATAGCTTAATGGGTAAAATATGGACAAAAGTTATTACCAGAGAAGAATTAGAACAAAATGAAAGTCAATTTAATGTAATTTCTTCAAATTATAATGATGATAATACGTTAAATATTAAAGTATATAGCGATGAAAAGCCAAGCGAGAGCTTTGTAATGGGCCAACCCCAGTTGGAAGATGTTTATTTTGTTGCACTAAAATCGGATCAATAAGATGTTTGGAACATTATTTACTTTCGAGCTAAAAAGATGGCTTAAAAATCCCACTTTTTATATTTTCTGCGCAATATTCTTTGCCTTATCCTTGTTTTTAATGGCAAGCTCATTGGGTGTTTTTGATAGTTTTAAAACGACTACTGTATCTAATACTTATTCAAATTCTCCTATTGCGATTAACAACATGTTGAACGCATTGTCGCTATTTATTTATTTCTTGTTACCAACCATCGTAGGCGCATCCGTTTATAGAGATTTTAAATACAATATGCATACCATATTGTTCTCTTATCCGTTTACCAAAAGCGATTATATGTTTGGTAAATTTTTGAGTTCAATAACAATAGTAATTTTAATTACGTTTTGTGCCGGATTGGGATCATTTGTCGCTTGTTTTTTACCCAGTGTAAATCCAGATTTACTCGGGCCACATAAGTTTTCAGCGTATTGGCAGAGTTATCTAATTTTTATTATACCTAATATTTTGTTTTATGGCGTTATTATTTTTTCGGTAGTAACTATTACACGAAATGTTGTGGTTGGATTTATTTCTGTAATTGGTTTGTTTTTTATACAAGGTATTTTAGGCAATTTTACCGAAGAAGCTGAAAATAAATATTTGATTTCTTTGTTTGATCCATTTGGTTCAGACGCATTGAATTATTATACCAAGTATTGGACGGTTTTTGAAAAAAACGCCAATGATTTACCTTTTGAAGGTGCTTTAATTTACAATCGATTGATTTGGTTTGGAATATCGGTTCTGATTTTTATCTTAATTTATCGTTCCTTTTCTTTTTCACAAACGGCGCCTTCTTTGAGCAAAAGCAAAAACGAAGAACGTATTGTTAAAAATAATTTTGGAAGCATTACAAAAATTAATTTACCTAAAGTTTCCTTTGATTTTTCATTTCTACAACAACTAAAAACAGCTTGGAATTTATCCCATGTAGATTTAAAGTTTATGGTCAAAAACTGGGTGTTTATAGCAGTTATTATCGTGGGGCTGCTATTTGCATTTATAACGTTAAATTTTTCAGGGACAATTTTTGGTACAGAAACCTATCCTGTTACTTGGCAAATGCTTCAATTTGCTGGAGGAATTTTTAGCACGTTTATTAATATAATGACCTTTCTTTTTACGGGAATTATCATTCATCGAGGTAGAAATACTCGGATGAATTTTTTAATAGATGCAACGCCAACAAAAAACTGGGCAATGCTTTTATCGAAATTTATTGCCATTGTAAAAATGCAAATGATATTGTTATCCATTGTATTGGTTTCTGGGGTAATTTATCAGGCGTCAAATGGGTTTTTTGATTTTGAAGTTGGCCATTATTTATTTGAATTGTATGTGTTGATTTTATTCAATTGTATCGTTTGGGCGTTGTTAGCCATTTTTATACAATCATTATTAAAAAACTATCTTTTGGGCTTTTTCATTCTTTTGATTTTGTCTATCGGTTTGAGTTTCCTTCCCATATTTGGTATCGAACAACAAATTTATGTTTTTAATAGCGATACCGGTTATTCTTATTCTGATATGAATGGTTACGGCCATCAATTGAATGTGTATTTTGTATATAAAACCTATTGGTTATTACTTGGAATTGTATTGTTTATAATCAGTTTGTTGTTTTATGTTCGTGGAATAGGGCAATCGGTTCGCGGCCGAATTTCGGATGCTAAAAAACGATTGACAGAACCTTTGGCTATTCCAATGCTTTTAGCTTTTGTTGGATTTATTGCCATCGGAAGTACTATTTATTATTATGATAACATCAAAAACGAAAATAAAACTGGCCAAGAAGTAGAATTGGAAATGGTGAATTGGGAGAAAAAATATAAAAAATACCAAAACAAACCTCAACCAAAAATTATCGATATCAATGTAGCTATGGACTTGTATCCAGAAGAACGTAATTATGTAGCCAAAGGAACCTATATTCTTAAAAACAAATCATCGGTAGTTATTGATACCATTTTTGTTGATTATAGGGAGAAAACAAAACTCGATTTCAATACAAAAGTAAAATTGGTTTCTAAGGATACCGTCTATAATTTTAATATCTATCGATTGGAAAAACCTTTGCAACCCGGTGAAACGATTACATTAAATTTTCAAATAAAAAATGATCCCAATACAATTTTCGAAGATAATTCTCCGGTTCTCGAAAACGGAACATTCATAAATAATCAAAATTTCCCAAGTATTGGCTATAATGCAGATATCGAATTAACCGATGATGATTTGCGTAAAAAGTACGGATTGAAACCTAAAGATAGAATGCCGTTTCCAACCGATTCAATTGCAAGAAAAAATACTTACATAAGTAATGATGCTGATTGGATAAAGTTTGAAACCACAGTCAGTACGGCAGGTGACCAAATAGCCATTGCGCCCGGGTATCTTCAAAAACAATGGAAAAAAGAGGGAAGAAATTATTTTCATTACAAAATGGATCGTCCGATGCTCAATTTCTATGCCTATAATTCGGCACGTTACGAAATAAAACGCGACAAATGGAAAGGCATCAATATTGAAATTTATTACCATAAAGGACATGACTATAATGTAGCCCGAATGATTTCGGCTATTAAAAAATCCTTGGATTATTACACAAAAAATTTCAGTCCTTATCAGCATAAGCAAGTTCGAGTTATCGAATTTCCAAATACAATGGGAATGTTTGCACAGTCTTTTGCTAACACCATACCTTTCTCGGAAGCGATAGGTTTTATAGCTGCCGTTGATGATGAAAATGAAGATGCAGTAGATTATCCTTTCTCGGTTACTTCGCACGAAGTAGCGCATCAATGGTTTGCTCATCAGGTAATTGGTGCCAATGTTCAAGGTGCCACCTTGCTTTCTGAAAGTTTATCCGAATACAGTTCACTAAAAGTTTTAGAACACACTTACGGGAAATCTCAAATGCGACGTTTCTTAAAAGATGCTTTAGATAAATATTTACAAGGACGAACTTTTGAAAGCGACAGAGAACAACCCTTAATGTATAATGAAAACCAGCAATACATTCATTACAACAAAGGTTCGTTAGTTCTTTATGCATTGAGTGATTATATCGGAGAACAAAAAATGAATAATGCCATAAAAGCATACATTCAAAAAGTGGCCTATCAAGAAGCGCCATATACCAATTCAATTGAGTTTGTATCGTATTTAAACCAAGCCACACCCGATAGTTTAAAGTATATAATTAATGACATGTTTGAAACCATTACTTTGTATGACAATAAAGTAACAGAGGCATCTTACAAAAAACTTAAAAACGGCAATTATGAAGTAACCATCAATTTTGATGTTACCAAATATAAAGCCAATGAAGAAGGAAAAAGAACGTTTAAAAACGAACAAGGAAAAATGCTTAAAGTAACCAAAAAAGGAAAAAAATACGCCACCGAATCCTATCCGTTGAATGATTATATCGAAGTTGGCGTTTTTGCAGAAAAAACGGTAAAAAATAAAAAGCGTGACAAAGAACTGTTTTTAAAGAAAGTAAAGGTAACGGGTATCGAAAATCAAATAAAACTCATTGTAAAAGAAAAACCACTTGAAGTTGGTGTTGATCCGTATAACAAATTAATTGATACTCAAAGTGACGACAATAGAATAAAGATATAAAGCTAAAGGTGAAACTTCGTTTCACCTTTTTCATCTTCTTAAAATACTGCTTATAATTATAATGAATAAAAAAATCAAATCACATGATTAAAATCATGAGATGTTTCCTTTATTAGCAGGACAAAATTCCGTTAAAAAAAACCCAATAACTTTCGCTATTAGGTTTCGTCTTTGTTCAAGTATCTTTTTCTATTCTCTTCTTAATCATTCAACTTCAACACTGCCATAAATGCTTCTTGCGGAATCTCTACATTTCCAACAAGTCGCATTCTCTTCTTTCCTTTTTTCTGTTTTTCGAGTAGTTTCCTTTTACGCGAAATATCGCCACCATAACATTTGGCGGTTACGTCTTTACGTAATGCTTTTATCGTTTCACGCGCGATAATTTTAGCTCCAATAGCCGCTTGGATAGGAATATCAAACTGTTGTCTTGGTATCAATTCACGCAATTTTTCACACATTTTTTTACCAATGTTGTAGGCGTTACTTTCGTGTATCAATGCCGAAAGTGCGTCTACCGATTGTGCGTTTAACAAAACATCTAATTTTACCAATTTAGAAGTTCTCATTCCAATTGGCGAATAATCAAATGAAGCATATCCTTTGGATACCGTTTTTAAGCGGTCATAAAAATCGAATACAATTTCTGCCAGAGGCATATCAAAATTCAATTCTACTCTTTCGGTTGTCAAATACGTTTGATTGGTAATAACACCGCGCTTTTCAATACACAAGCTCATTACATTGCCAACATAATCGGCTTTGGTAATAATAGTTGCTTTAATAAAAGGTTCTTCCACACGGTCTAACTTGGATGGATCTGGCAAATCAGAGGGGTTGTTAATTACAAATGAAGTATCCGGTTCTTTTTTGGTGTAAGCCAAATAGGAAACGTTAGGAACCGTAGTAATTACCGTCATGTCGTATTCGCGTTCCAATCGTTCTTGAATAATTTCCAAGTGCAACATGCCTAAGAATCCACATCTAAAACCAAATCCCAAAGCAGCCGAACTTTCTGGCGTGAATACCAACGATGCGTCATTCAACTGCAGCTTCTCCATCGAGGCACGCAAATCTTCATAATCATCGGTATCTACAGGATAAATACCAGCGAAAACCATTGGCTTTACATCCTCAAAACCCGTAATCATATTTGTGGTTGGCGTTTTTGCGTCTGTTAAAGTATCACCAACTTTTACTTCTTTCGCTTCCTTGATTCCTGAAATCAAATACCCGACATCACCAGTAGAAATTACATTTTTCGGAACCTGATTTAATTTTAAAGTTCCCACTTCATCGGCAAAATATTCATTGCCCGTAGCCATGAATTTAATCTTTTGCCCTTTACGAATTTCCCCATTTTTCACTCGGAAAATAACTTCAATGCCACGAAACGGATTGTAATGTGAATCAAAAATCAATGCTTGTAGTGGTTCGTCTTTATTTCCTTTTGGAGCAGGTATCTTTTCAATAATAGCGGCTAAAATATTTTCTACCCCAAAGCCAGTTTTTCCCGAAGCGTGAATAATATCCTCTAATTCACATCCTAATAAATCAATAATATCATCGCTAACTTCCTCGGGATTGGCACTAGGTAAATCTACTTTATTCAAAACCGGAATAATCTCCAAGTCGTTTTCTAAAGCCAAATACAAATTAGAAATAGTTTGTGCCTGAATACTTTGCGCGGCATCCACAATTAAAAGTGCTCCTTCGCAAGCTGCTATTGAACGTGAAACTTCATAAGAAAAATCAACGTGTCCAGGAGTGTCAATAAGGTTCAAGATATACTCTTCGCCTTTGTATTTATATTCCATTTGAATGGCATGACTCTTAATGGTAATTCCGCGTTCCCGTTCCAAGTCCATGTTGTCTAGCAATTGCGCTTTTTCCTCGCGAGCTGTAACAGTTTGGGTTGCCCCAAGAAGTCGGTCAGCAAGTGTGCTTTTTCCGTGGTCAATATGTGCAATAATGCAAAAATTTCTAATATGCTTCATCTTCGTAAATCTGTCTATTTTTTGGGTAAATACTTCCGTATTTAATAGGCAAATATAACGCAAAGTTTTTGATTGAAGATTGAAGAGTAACGAATGTTGATTGATGAATTGAATTCTTAAATCTAAAATCAACAATCATCATTCAACAATCTTTAGTATTTTTACAAAAAAATTATACCAATGCCCAAAATAGGCAATATCGAACTACCTGATTTCCCTTTACTTCTTGCGCCTATGGAAGACGTTAGCGATCCCCCATTTCGCAGACTTTGCAAACTGCATGGTGCCGATTTGATGTATTCTGAATTTATTTCTTCCGAAGGACTAATTCGTGATGCCATTAAAAGCCGAATGAAATTGGACATTTTTGATTATGAACGCCCTGTGGGTATTCAAATTTTTGGTGGTGATGAGGAAGCCATGGCTATGTCGGCCAGAATTGTAGATGCTGTTCAACCCGATTTAATCGATATCAATTTTGGTTGCCCAGTAAAAAAAGTGGTTTGCAAAGGGGCAGGCGCCGGAGTTTTGAAGGATGTCGATTTGATGGTACGCTTGACCAAAGCTGTTATCAAAGGAACCAATCTTCCTGTAACAGTAAAAACACGTTTAGGCTGGGATGAAAACTCTATCAATATTGATGAAGTGGCCGAAAGATTGCAGGATATTGGTGTGCAAGCATTAACGGTTCACGCAAGAACTCGAGCTCAAATGTATAAAGGTCACTCCGATTGGTCACACATTGCACGTGTAAAAAATAATTCGAGAATTACGATGCCTATTTTTGGTAATGGAGATATCGATTCTCCTGAAAAAGCATTGGAATATAAAAATAAATTTGGGTTAGATGGAATGATGATTGGTAGAGCTGCTATTGGTTATCCATGGATTTTTAATGAAATCAAACATTATTTTAAAACTGGAGAACATTTAGCACAACCCACAATGCAAGACCGAGTAGAAGCCGCAAGAAATCATTTAACTTGGTCTATGGATTGGAAAGGTGAACGTGTTGGAATTGTTGAAATGCGTCGTCATTATACGAATTATTTCAAAGGGATTTCCAACTTCAAAGAACACCGTTTGAAATTAGTTACCTTAGAAACTGCGGAAGCTTTGTATAAAGCTATAGATGAAATTCAGGAAATATATTCGGAGTATCAGTTTGTCTAATCTACTAATTTTTTAGTAACTCTACTACTTGCTATCCAACTAGAAACAACCCCTAGAGCAACAATCGTTGCAAAAACTAATACCACATTTTGAAAAGAAAAAACCACTGGATAAGCTAACGATTCCGTAATCATCACTAATTTAAATTGTTGCTGTAGTAATACTATTCCTATTCCAAGGACTAATCCTATAATTCCTCCCAAGACACTCAACAAGGAACCTTGAAGTAGAAATATTTTTTTCAAATCTTTGATTTCTGACCCTAAATTGAATAGTGTTTTTAAATTGCTTTTTTTATCTAATATCATCATGATTAATGCTCCAATAAGATTAAACAAAGCAATAATAATGACTAAAGTAAAAATAAGATATACCGCAATGTTTTCGGTGTTTAACATTTTATAGAGTGTTGCATTTTGTTGCGCTCTGTTTTTAATGGCTACTTTGTTTTGAAAAATAAGATTTAGTTTTTCTATAATTGCGGATTCGTCAGCATTATTTTTAGTCTTAATTTCTATTCCAGAAACCTCATTGGGTTTTAATTCTAATAAATCTTGTGCTAAAGGCAAATCACAAAAAACAAACTTACTGTCTAAATCTTCGCTAATAGCATAAATCCCTACGGGAATCAAATTTGATTTATAAAAGGCTTCTTCCTCACTTTCAATTATGCCTTTGCCTTTTCGTGGCACATATACTTCAAATGGATTATTAAAATCAAAAAGCCCAAGAGATAGTTTTTGTGATATTCCGTAGCCAACCACCACTTGAAAGGTATTGGGTTTTAACCATTGCCCATTGAAAATGTTTTTTTGAGAAAGTATGTTTGTTTTAGTAAAATTAGCATCAACCCCTTTTAAATAAGTAACTACTTCTTTCCCATTAAAAAAGAAAAGCACTCGCTCTTCTACCACTTTACTATAGGAGGCTATACCGTCAATTTGCTTGAGTTGATTTTCTTGATTTGGAGAAATGAAGAACGTTTTTCCAAGAATAGTATTGACTTTTAAATCAGGATCAAAGTCATTGGAAAATGACAAGCTAAAATCCCTTAACCCACTGAAAACAGAAAGCACTACGAATAACGCCATGGCACCCACAATAATTCCTAGCGAAGCAATACCCGTAATAATATTAATAGCATTGTTATTGCTTTTACTAAAAAGATATCTTTTGGCTATGTAAAGTGGGAAGTTCACTTAGAATTTCTTGCGTTTTTCTAAAAGGTCACGGTTCTCAATTGGATTTTCTTTCCCTGCCAGAGCATTGTCTATTTTTTCAATATAATCTAAAGAATCGTCTATATAAAAAGCAAGATTGGGCACTTTTCGAAGTTGCAATTTTACACGTTGTGACAAATCGTGTTTGATTAATGGCGCGTTAGTCTTGATTGCTTCTAGCAAATCTTTTGCCTTGTCTTGAGGAAACACACTTAAATAGACTTTCGCAATGGATAAGTCAGTAGTAACAGTAACTTTAGAAACAGAAATCACTAAATTGGTAATTCCGTTTTTACGTATTTCTCCCTGAAGGATATCTACCAAATCTTTTTGTAATACGTTGCCAATTTTTTTCTGTCTATTTGTTTCCATGCGGCAAAAATACAATTTTAAATTTTTGTTACCTTTGTTATGCAAAAACAAAATCAAAAATGCGCAAAATAGAACATATTGGTATTGCAGTCAACAATTTAGAAACCTCCAATTTACTTTTTGAAAAACTATTCGGAAATCCACCCTATAAACAAGAAGAAGTTACGAGCGAAGGAGTAAAAACCTCTTTTTTTAGGAATGGGCCCAACAAAATTGAACTATTGGAAGCCACAAATCCTGAAAGTCCTATTGCCAAATTCCTTGAAAAAAAGGGAGAAGGCATTCATCACATAGCTTTTGAGGTAGAAGATATAATTGCTGAAATAGCTCGTTTGCAAAAAGAAGGATTTGTTGTTTTAAATGAAATCCCAAAAAAAGGAGCCGATAACAAGTTAGTAGCTTTTTTACATCCTAAAGGAACAAACGGTGTTTTGATTGAGCTTTGTCAAGAAATCCAATAAAAATACTTGCATCGATTAAAAAATAATGGTAATATTGCACCTCCAATAGAGGTCCTATAGCTCAGTTGGTTAGAGCACCTGACTCATAAACTACTGCCACTTTCTTCTGTATTCCTTGTGTAGCAAAGCATCACAACAATCATTTAAATTTATGTACACACTTTTTGCACTCTGCATGCTGTGTTAAACATTATTTGTGTCAAATTTATGGATTTATCTATTATATTTTACAACAGCATTCTCGTATCCTTCAAGGAAGCCAGTACAGTATATTGATTCTTCAGTTAAATGATCCATCCTGTCAGATTTTGGACAAGCATTTTTTGCAAGGTTAATTGCATCGTCATCAGCTATAGATAGAAAACTATCTGTAATGTAGCAATTCTCTTGATGTGTATTGTCTTTACTTTTAGCATGAACATATAAATCATGCGCTTTTTTTGCACATTCTTTTGCTGAAATTTCATCAGCAAAAACGCCTAATACTGAAGATCTAGTAAACATATTATTGGAACTGGTTTCTTTAAAAACTATGTATACTTTCATTGTTATTGTTTTATATAATAGCTGGCATTTACTGGATCATTATCATTTACTAATTCAATTGTTGTAGCAGATATTTTAGTAAAGTTATAAGTTGCAATTCCACCCCAATTTATTTCAAGAAAATAACTTGTTGGAGTAATGTTCTCTGTAACTGTATAATTAACATTTGAAGTGCAATAAAAGTCTAACTGAAATTTACGTGAGTTTGAACTACTTTGTGAAAATATATCTATTACATCATCTGAAGTAAATTTATATCCAGTGTAAGATCCTACAGGAGAATTTTGTTTTATCCAAGTTCCTTGTATCCATCCAGGGGGTTGTAAAGTTTGACAATTATTACTGTTAGTATCTGAATTATCACTATTACTACAACTGAATAAAAGAGAGGTAAATGCAATTATAAAAATGATATTTTTCATGATTTTTTAGAATTATTACAGTTAATTAATTCAATCTTAACGCTTTGAAATTAATACTTAAAGAGACTGGAATGTCGTAAAATATACCTACACCATTAACTAATCTACTTAAGTAAACAGTTCCTGAATAATTTCCTTTTATGGTTTGACCAAAGCTGTATCCTGAACCATTTACTAATGTTGTAGGCGTTCCTAAATCTGTAATTATAATAGGAATATTATTATTTGGAGATACTCCATTAACTGTTACTAAAGTACTACTGACAGACATAAATCCAAGGTAATTTGATCCAAGACTCGTGGCTAATGTATCAAAATAGTTCCCAGTAAAACTTATTGCAGCTTGATTTATTCCTAAAAGTGGATTTGGTAAAGTTATAATTATTTCCATGTTCTGACCAGAAATATAATTGGGAGTTGTGACATCGTTAATACCCAATTGAACACTTCCGCCAAAACTTGAATTATTTATTGACACGCATTTATTTGATATGTTACCAACAACCCCAAGAGCAGCAGAAGGAATACCATCCCTGGAGTTACCTTTAACCTTGTGTACTTCACCATTTATGGTAATGGTAAATTCATAATCCACATTACCATTTGAAGTATTGCTGTTTGAATTACTATCACTGCTGCAACTGAATAAAATAGTTGTGACTGCTAGAAAGAGAATTAGTTTTTTCATGATTTGGGAGTTAATTTGATTTATCTAAAAATCATAGAATGAAATATAAAATAAAATTTATCAAATATAATAAAAAGTGTTTATGGTAAGATATATGCTAAATGTTAAATTCTATTGAAAGATGAAATATTATTCCAAATTATTTTTTCAGTTTTAATATTCTCAAAATCATGTGTTAAGTCAATAACTACAAGGAATTTTATAAAACACTTGCATCGATTAAAAAATAATGGTAATATTGCACCTCCAATAGAGGTCCTATAGCTCAGTTGGTTAGAGCACCTGACTCATAATCAGGTGGTCCCTGGTTCGAGCCCAGGTGGGACCACTACTAAAATTAAAGTCTTACAGCAATGTAGGGCTTTTTCATTTTTAATATTTTCAAAATTAATGAATGATATAGGTTGTTATATTTTGTGGTCTAATACTATCCAAAAATATTATGTTGGTGTGTGCCAAAATAATCTTAACGGCAGAATTCTTGCACATAATGAACATTTATATGGGAGAAAATCATTTTCCGCAATAGCAAACGACTGGGTTTTATTTCTGTTTATAAAAACAGATGATTTTTCACAGGCTGTTAGAATTGAAAGAAAAATAAAAGCTATGAAAAGTAAAGTTTATATTCAAAATCTATCCAAATATCCCGAACTTATTCAAAAAATTATTAACGAAACAAAATAAGTACCTGACTCTCCCGATAGCTATCGGGACAGGTGGTCCCTGGTTCGAGCCCAGGTGGGACCACTACTAAAATTAAAGTCTTACAGCAATGTAGGGCTTTTTCATTTTTAATATTTTCAAAATTAATGAATGAATATTACCAAGAAAAAAATAAATAATTATGGAAACTAAAAGTTGGAAGAAAATTAAAGATACTGTTTATGGTGCTAAAGGAACCGATAGACGAGACGAACTTGAAAGAGATTTTGAAGGTTTTAAAATTGGACTTCAACTAAAAAAGGCTAGAGAGGAAAACACCTAACTCAAACAGAACTTGGGGAACTTGTAGATAAAAAAAGAGAATACATATCAAGAATAGAAAATAATGGGAGTAATCTAACTTTAAAAAATTTGTATGATATTGTAGAAAAGGGTTTAGGTGGTAAAGTTAAAATTCAAATAGAATTATAAACACTGCTATAACTGTATAAATAATAATTAACCTCATCACAAATCTTCATAAGTGGAAAATCAAGTTCTATTGAAACTGAGGAAGAAACAATCCTAAAACATACTGATATAGTAAAACTATTGAAGAAGAATTTAACCATCAGACAGATATCGGGATTAACTAGTATATCAACCAATACCATTTTAAAAGTAAAATCAACTGCTCTTAAACTTCAAATGATATGATTGATTATCCAATCACTCTCTCGGAAAGTTATGTCCTGATAAACAAAGTTTTGAATACACTTGTGCGGAGACAATTTGGCAAACAATATTCCATACGTTTAAACTCATTGCGTTTTCTGTCCAATAGGAACAATAATTTTTATTTGCAGTCCTGTTCTGAAAAAATAACATTAAAGACAATTAAACCGGTATCATTAAATGAACTCGTTTCAATAAAAGATTTCATACTATTTTATATCAATACCGCTTTGATGTGTATTGATTCTAAAAGTTATTTGGAAGTTGTTGACGTTGAAATAACAATACTATGATTGAGGGAGGTTTAATATCAATTTAGGTAACTAATAATAAATATTCAAAAAAGGAACTTAAGTACTTATTGGATAAGTCATTAATTGTTATTAACAAACAAATAGTAAACACTAAATAATTGATTTGTTAATTTACCCTACAGACTAATAATAAGTATAACTTTCAGTTGTTATAGTTGATGACCCGGGATAAGAACTATTTCCCGTTGGATAAGGATAGTAAGGTGTAGATGTTTGAACAGCATTAATAGGATAATCTTGAGAATTATATTCATAAACAATATTAGTTACCCTAGTTGTAACCCCGGATGCATTTTTAGTTATTGAACCAATTTCATTGTTCAATGAATCACCCAAACCATTTGAAGTTCCTAAATAACCCGACTGAGATTTAAAATAAGAATTCTTGTTGTCATATGTAATTGTTTTTGTGCTAGAAAGAGTCATAACATTATTAAAATTTGTCTCATAGTATTCTTCTTTAATACAATTGCCTTGCGAAAAATATCTTTTTGACATACTATAATCTGATAAATCTGTTACAGAGCCATCCGGGTTGTATGTGTATGTGATTGTATTATTTAGGAAATTACCAGAATAAATTGTCTGTGATGTCAAAATATTATTCGAATAATTAAAAATAAAGGAAGTCCCAACTATAGTTGGGTCAGGGCTTTGGAGTTCAATTTTTATTAACAGATTTCCATTATATGTATATGTTTCAAATAAGTTATTAGTTGAATTAGTAATACTTGCCAACTTGTTTCCGTTATAATTAAAAAAAGTTATATCCCCATCATCATCTGTTAAAGTCTTAAGTAATAAAACATCTGTGTTAGCAGGGTCGTTAGAATTGCTGTCTGATGAACACGAATTTAGTAATATCCCTATGCATAAAATTAATATTAACTTTTTCATTTTGATATGTATTAATTACACTTAACTCAATTTAAGATTTTCTTATATGAGTGTTTTCTATTTTTAGATTTTTAACTAAATGTATTTATTATATTAAACATTCACAAATTTATAACATAATTAGTAATTATTACATTAAATCTTATAAAAGATTATTTTAAAAATTTATATAAAATAACCGCATTAATTATAGTTCATTACATCAACAAAGTTTTTACATATTAACTACTGATCAATATGTTTTAATTAATATGTTAAATATTTTGTGTTAACAATTAAAATAAATAACTGATTAAAACATTTATAATTACCACAAAATAGTAAATGTGCTTTAGAATAGTAATTTCATAGTTTAATTTTGCAATATCCTTGCAGATTATATATCCAAATTATTTTGGCGAGTAGATTTTTTTTATACTTTTACACACTATGAAAATTGTCCCGAATAGAATTAGTAATATTCTGGCAGTGATTTTGTTGTCATTTACCTCAGTTTTTGCTGCACCAGGACCACCGCCTCCAGAAATTACACCTCCACCTCCGCCACCAGTTAATCTGGATGGTAGCATATGGTTTTTATTACTAGTATCATTACTATTTGGTATTTATAAATTGAAACAAATTCTTGCTATAAAAAAAGCTTCAAATTAATTTGAAGCTTTTTTGTTTCTTATATAAATACCATTCCTTAACTCCTTGTTGCGAATAATCTTGCAACATATTTTCCCACAACATCAAATTCTAAATTTATTTTTGTTCCTAGTTGAAATGCTTTAAAATTAGTATGCTCAAAAGTGTAAGGAATTATAGCTACACTAAATTCATTAGACTTAGAATTGAGAACCGTTAAACTTACGCCGTTTACTGTTATAGAGCCTTTTTCAATGGTAATATTATTTAATTTACTATCATATTCAAATGTAAAATACCAGCTTCCATTTGCCTCACTAATGGCTACACAAACACCGGTTTGATCAATATGTCCTTGAACAATATGCCCGTCAAGTCTATCTCCAAGCTTCATTGCTCGCTCCAAATTTAGTAAATCTCCAATCCTCCATTCGGCAAGATTGGTCTTTACTATCGTTTCCCTTATTGCTGTTACCGTATATTCTTCATTATCAATTGCGATAACAGTTAGGCAAACTCCATTATGAGCCACGCTTTGATCAATTTTTAATTCGTGAGTTATTGAGGAAGAAACAGTGATATGAAGATTATCATTGTCTTTTTTGATTTCTTTTATTATTCCTAGGGTTTCAATTATTCCTGTAAACATTATGGTTTTATTTTACTAAATTTGCACTTCAAAATTAGCAATAAATAACTTGTCCTTGATATGAAAAAAGCAGAAAATATTATCGTTGGAATATCTATAGGAGATTTAAACGGTATAGGGAGTGAAGTTATCCTCAAGACTTTTGAAGACTCAAGAATGTTGGAGCTTTGCACGCCAGTTATTTTTGCCAATGTGAAAGTGCTTTCATTTATCAAAAAAACATTAGAACTAATAGCCCCTCTTCACGGTATCGATCATATAAACCAATTAGTGATTGGAAAAATAAACGTAGTAAATGTTTGGCGAGAAGGAGTTGATTTGAATTTTGGAAACAATGATGAAAACATTGGAAAATACGCTATAAAATCTTTTGTAGCTGCTACGAAAGCTTTAAAAGAAAATCAAATAGATGTATTAGTAACAGCACCAATTAATAAATATAACATACAATCGGAAGAATTTAAATTTCCAGGCCATACCGATTATTTAGATAAAGAATTAGAAGGTAACGCCTTAATGCTCATGGTTCAGGACAATTTAAGAGTGGGTTTACTAACAGATCATATTCCTGTGAATGAAGTAGCCAAGCATTTAACCGAAAAATTAATCATCCAAAAAATTGAGACCATAAAACATTCCTTAATTCAAGACTTTGGGATAAATAAACCGAAAATTGCCGTATTGTCTTTGAACCCTCATGCTGGAGACAATGGTGTCATAGGCAAAGAAGACGATGAAATTCTAAAACCTTCTATTAAGAAAATATTCCAAAAAGGAACCTTAGTTTTTGGCCCCTATGCTGCTGATGGTTTTTTTGGAAGTAATCAATACGAGAAATATGATGCTGTAATTGCCACCTATCACGATCAAGGATTAATACCCTTTAAAACACTGTCATTTGGAAACGGTGTAAATTATACTGCCGGCCTAAACAAAGTAAGAACCTCCCCAGATCATGGCACAGCCTTTGAAATTGCTGGAAAAGGAGTTGCAGATTATAATTCGTTCAAAGAAGCTGTTTATACTGCAATTGACATTTATAATTCCCGAAATGAGTATCTTGAAATCAGCAAAAATCCTATGAAATTGAAGGAAAAACAGTTATAAACAAAAAAATGTTCATAAGGTTATTGGAATTCCAATAATTTTATATCTTTGCACTCCCGAAACTTCGGGTCAAATGGTTGTTTAGATGAAAAGTACAAATGAATATTTAATTCCATTCATTGGATTAAAATTAGGAAAACATCAGTTTGATTTTAAAATAAATAAAAAGTTCTTTGACGAGTTTGATTTTGATGAATTTGAAAGTTGTGAGGTAGCAGTAGATGTTGTTTTAGAAAAAAAAGCAACCCTACTTGAAATCAACTTTAAACACAAGGGAACTGTAAACGTACCCTGTGATTTAACTGGCGAAATGTTTGATTTACCAATAAAAGGTAAAATTAAATTAGTTGTTCAGTTTGGAGAGGAATTTAACAACGACAATGACGAATTATTGATTTTGCCACATGGCGAACATCAAATGGATTTGGCTCAATATATTTATGAAATGATTGTATTGTCAGTTCCGCAAAAAAGAGTTCATCCGGGCGTGAAAGACGGAACCTTGCAAACCGAAGCACTACAAAAATTAAATGAATTACAAGTCAAAGAGATAAAAGAAAAAGCAAAAAAAGAAGATAATATTGACCCAAGATGGGACAAATTAAAACAACTATTAACGGATAAATAATATAGTAAAATGGCACATCCTAAGAGAAAAATCTCCAAAACAAGAAGAGATAAAAGAAGAACTCATTATAAAGCTACAGTGGCTCAAATTGCAACTTGCCCGATAACAGGTGAAGCTCATTTATACCACAGAGCTTACTGGCATGAAGGTAAAATGTATTACAGAGGACAAGTTGTTATTGACAAATCAGTAGCAGTGGCTTAATTAAGTTTTATACAAAACCAACTCTCACAATGTGGGAGTTTTTTGTTTTATTAAAATTTAAGAAATTTGCATTCCTAATTGAAATAAGTATTATTATTTTTTGTAATTTCAACCACTTTTCGATTTAAAAAAACCGATAGGAAAAAGACCTTTTTTATGACTAAAATTACAGCCGCAATTACAGCAGTTGGAGCCTATGTTCCAGAATTTGTACTCTCAAATCAAGTACTGGAAACCATGGTTGATACCAATGACGAATGGATAACCTCTCGCACTGGAATCAAAGAAAGAAGACTATTAAAAGAAAAAGGAAAAGGCACTTCTTTCATGGCCATTAAAGCCGCTCAAAATTTAATTTCAAAAGCTAATATCAATCCTGAAGAAATAGACTTGGTTATAATGGCCACCGCTACACCAGATATGCAAGTTGCTGCAACAGGAGTTTATGTGGCAAGTCAAATTGGAGCAATTAATGCATTTTCATATGACCTGCAAGCCGCTTGTTCGGGTTTCCTTTTCGGAATGTCAACTGCAGCTGCCTATATTCAATCTGGTAGGTATAAAAAAGTGCTCTTAATTGGTGCTGATAAAATGTCTTCCATAATTGATTATACAGATAGAGCCACATGCATCATCTTTGGCGATGGCGCTGGCGCTGTGTTATTTGAACCAAACTATGAAGGGCTTGGTTTACAAGATGAATTATTAAAAAGCGACGGAATTGGGAGAGAATACCTCAAAATAGACGCTGGTGGCTCTATTCTTCCTGCCACTGCGGAGACATTTAAAAACGGACAGCACTATGTATTCCAAGACGGTAAAACAGTTTACAAATATGCTGTTTCTGGAATGGCTGATGTAAGTGAAAAAATAATGCAACGCAACAATCTAACTAAAGATGATGTGAACTGGTTAATTGCTCACCAAGCCAATAAAAGAATCATTGATGCTACAGCCAATAGAATGGGGGTAGATGATGAAAAAGTTTTGGTAAATATTCAAAAATATGGAAATACAACTTCGGCAACCTTACCTTTGTTGTTGAGTGATTTTGAAGATAAATTTAAAAAAGGAGATAATTTAATTTTTGCCGCATTTGGTGGAGGATTCACTTGGGGTTCTATCTACTTAAAATGGGCTTACGACAAACAATAACTAACACTAAAACAAACTAATTATGGATTTAAAAGAAATTCAAAACCTGATCAAATTTGTATCCAATTCTGGAGTTGCCGAAGTAAAGTTAGAGACTGGCGATGTAAAAATCACTATCCGAACAACCATAGAAGGTAACGCTTCAGATATCACTTATGTTCAACAAGCCCCTATGCAACAAGCAATAGCTGCTCCAGTAGCAAGCGCTCCTGTTGCAGCACCTGCACCGCCTGCCGCAGCTTCTGATGACAATTCTAAATATGTTACCATAAAATCCCCAATGATTGGAACTTTCTACCGCAAACCTTCTCCAGATAAGCCAATGTTTGTTGAAGTAGGTAGTGCTATTCAAAAAGGAGATGTGCTTTGTGTAGTTGAAGCTATGAAATTATTTAATGAAATTGAAGCTGAAATCACAGGTAAAATCGTTAAGATTCTTGTTGATGATATGTCTCCCGTTGAATTTGACCAACCATTATTCTTAGTTGATCCCTCTTAAAAAGTTAGAAGTTGGAAGTTGGAAGTTTTTTCTAACGACTAATTTTTGATTGATACATTTTCAAATTGTCTAATTTTCAAATTAAGAAAAATGTTTAAAAAAATATTAATTGCCAATAGAGGCGAAATTGCGCTTCGCGTAATCAGAACTTGCCGTGAAATGGGAATCAAAACAGTAGCTGTTTATTCCACTGCTGATGCTGAAAGTTTACACGTAAAGTTTGCAGACGAAGCCGTTTGTATTGGTCCTCCACCAAGTAATTTATCTTACTTAAAAATGTCTAATATTATTGCGGCTGCAGAAATCACTAATGCAGATGCAATACATCCAGGTTATGGTTTTCTTTCAGAAAATGCTAAATTCTCAAAAATTTGTCAAGAGCATGGTATAAAATTTATTGGTGCTTCGCCTGAAATGATTGACAGAATGGGAGACAAAGCTTCTGCTAAAGCTACTATGAAAGCCGCTGGAGTTCCTTGTGTTCCTGGTTCGGAAGGAATTTTAGAATCCTACGAACAAGCAGAACAAATTGCCCATGAGTTTGGTTATCCAGTAATGCTAAAAGCTACCGCTGGTGGTGGTGGAAAAGGCATGCGTGCCGTTTGGAAAAAAGAGGATTTGCTAAAAGCTTGGGAAAGTGCTCGTCAAGAGTCAGCAGCGGCTTTTGGCAATGATGGCATGTATTTAGAAAAATTGATTGAAGAACCAAGACATATCGAGATACAAGTTGTAGGCGATGCTTATGGCAAAGCTTGTCACTTATCCGAAAGAGATTGTTCAGTGCAACGTCGTCATCAAAAATTAACTGAAGAAACGCCTTCGCCTTTTATGACGGATGATTTACGTAATAAAATGGGTGAAGCGGCTGTAAAAGCGGCTGAGTTTATAAAATACGAAGGTGCTGGTACGGTGGAATTCTTAGTAGATAAGCACAGAAATTTCTATTTTATGGAGATGAACACACGTATCCAAGTAGAACATCCTATTACAGAACAAGTTGTAGATTATGATTTAATTCGGGAGCAAATTTTAGTAGCTGGTGGTGTGCCAATTTCTGGAAAAAATTATTTTCCACAATTGCACGCAATTGAATGTCGAATAAATGCTGAAGATCCTTATAATGATTTTCGTCCATCACCAGGAAAAATCACTACGCTTCATGCGCCAGGAGGTCATGGTGTTCGTTTAGATACTCACGTGTATGCTGGCTATACTATTCCGCCTAATTACGACTCGATGATTGCCAAATTAATAACAACGGCACAAACTCGACAAGAAGCTATCAATAAAATGAAACGCGCTTTAGATGAATTCGTAATTGAAGGTGTTAAAACTACTATTCCGTTCCACCGTCAGTTGATGGATGAACCCGATTATGTAGCTGGAAATTATACTACGAAGTTTATGGAAAGTTTCAAAATGAACGACCCAGAATAGATTGAAAACCCAACTTGAGAAAGTTGGGTTTTTTGTTGTTATAATGTTTCCTTCAACCATTTATAAAATTCTCGTTGCCATACTATGCCATTTTGAGGATATTTAAAACTCATTTTTCTCTAAAATTGCTGCAACATTTACTTTTAAATCGGGTAAATTAATTTTGATTACATTCCAAATTGTTAAATCATCAATTCCAAAATATTCATGAATAACTAAATTGCGTAAACCAATGATTCTTGCCCAAGGAATTTCAGGATTATTCAAAAGCAGTTTTTCTGATAATCTATTACTTGCTTCGCCTATAACTTCGAGTTGACGTAATGTTGCATTAAACATCATGGAGTTTTTTACAAAATGTTCTAAATCTACATCTAGCAAATAGTTTTCTATTTCATTTATAGCATCTATAACGTGGAGCAATCGTACTTTATCACCTAATCTATCTTGCATAAATTAGTTTTTTTTCGTTATCCAAAATAGGTTTAAGATATTTTGACAAACCTCTAGCAGAAACTAAATCCACTTTTTTAGAAAGTAATTCTTGTAAGTCTAACTTCATTTGTATAAATTCCAATCCTATTGGTTGATTATAATCTAGTTCTACTAATAAATCAATATCACTATTTTCGTTTTCTAAATCTTTACTGTAAGAACCAAAAAGATAGGCTTTCAAAACGGGTTGTTTTGAAAAAAAAATCTTAATTGTTTCTATTTGATCGCTGTTAAGACTCATTTTACATAGTATTTTAGTCAAAAATACTTAAAAAAGTTACTTGTTACAACGTTTCCTTCAACCATTTATAAAACTCTCGTTGCCATACCAATGCATTTTGTGGTTTTAATACCCAGTGGTTTTCCTCAGGAAAGTAGAGCAAACGGCTTTTTATGCCACGCAATTGTGCGGCCTGGAAAGCTTCTTGCGCTTGACCTATTGGCACACGAAAGTCTAATCCGCCTTGTATGATTAGGATTGGTTTGTTCCATTTGTCCACAAAGTTTATGGGGTTGAAAGTGGTGTATGATTTTTGTGCTACTGCATTGTCTTTTTCCCAATAAGCGCCGCCAAAATCCCAATTGTTAAAAAATACTTCTTCGGTAGTGCCAAACATACTTTGTGTATTGAAAACACCATCGTGTGCAATAAATGTTTTGAAACGATTGTTATGAATTCCAGCTAAATAGAATACTGAATAGCCGCCATAACTTGCCCCGATACAACCCAAACGAGATTTATCGACATAGTTTTCTTTGGCCACATCGTCAATAGCTGAAAGGTAGTCATCCATTACTTGTCCGCCCCAATCTTTTGAGATTTGTTCGTTCCAAGCTTGTCCATGACCATACATACCGCGACGGTTTGGCGCTACTAGGATATAACCTTGTGAAGCCATCAGCGAGAAATTCCAACGAAAGGAATAGAATTGTGTTAATGGTGATTGTGGGCCGCCTTGGCAATACAATAGCGTTGGGTACTTTTGGCTTTTATCAAAATTGGGTGGAAGTAGTACCCAAACTAACATTTTCTTATTGTCGGTTGTAGTTACATAGCGTCTTTCGAATTTTGGCAGAGCCAATTTAGCATAGGTTTCCTCATTAGTTTTAGTCAATTGTAACCAAGTTTTTTTCTTGGTGTTAAAAGAATAAATTTCCAAAGCATGGTTCATATCGGTTCTAGTCAAAATAAAATTTTCGCTGGATACATCTACAATATCATGCACGTCGAAGTCTCCAAAAGTAATTTGTTTCACTTCGCTTGCTTTTTTAGCCAATGGGAGATAAGCAATTTCAAATAATTGTTGGGTTCCGTCAACAGCGGCTAAAAAATATAGTTTAGCACCATCTGGACTCCATTTAAAACTTTCTACCGAGCCATCCCACTTTGCGGTAAGGTTTATATTTGAAGCTCCGTTAAAACGAACTATGATATCGTTTTTATCGGCTTCGTAGCCATCGCGTTTCATTTGTAGCCATGTCAATTCTCCTTTTGGTGAAAAAACAGGATTAGTATCGTAACCTAAATTGTCTTCGGTTAGATTTTTGGTGGTTTTAGTCTCGAGATTGTATTCATATAAATTGGTATTGGTAGAAATAGCATAA